>Ga0079224_100007458_pt1 | contig 14692 bp, 11 predicted proteins | sample Stecom2015_FD_80414 | JGI IMG/M metagenome (GOLD analysis project Ga0079224, IMG submission 80414) | Agricultural soil microbial communities from Utah to study Nitrogen management - Steer compost 2015 | ecosystem: Environmental > Terrestrial > Soil > Agricultural land | place: USA: Utah...
ATGTCCGGCAATACGTACCGCTCAGCGCCTGGCATGACGACGCCGAACGCAAGCGCGTGACCGCCCGTGGCCTGGGCAGCACGCAGACTGCCGCCTGGCTGGGCGAGCGTCAGGGCTGCCGCCTGCTGGAGCAGGCCGATCCGCTGTGACAGGCATTTCTGGCGGCCTGCCACAGCCTGCAATGGTGCCGCGTTTGGCAAGGGCCGCCGGGGCCGCTATCGTTCGCCCAAACCGCAAGCCATGTGAGCTCATGTTCAAGCCCCTTTCCCTGCTGAGTGGTGCGTTGTGCGCCGCATGCCTGAGCCTTTCGGCCCAGGCCGACTGGTATCTGGACAATGAGTCCTCGCGCCTGTCCTTCATTTCCACCAAGGCCGGCAACCTCTCCGAGGTGCACCGTTTCCTCACTTTGCACGGGCGCATCGACGAGCAGGGGGCTGCCCGCCTGCGTATCGAGATGGAGTCGGTGAGTACCGGCATTCCGCTGCGTGACGAACACCTGCGCCGCCTGCTGTTCAAGACCGACAGCTTCCCCGAGGCGCACGTCATGGCCCGGATCAACCTGGCTCCGATCACCGATCTGGCCGCCGGTGCGCAGCTGGAGCTGAGTCTGCCGGTGCAGGTGGAGATCCGCGAACGCAAGCACGCCTACATGGCCGAGCTGCTGGTGACCCGCCTCGACGACCGGCGGTTTCAGGTGGTGACCCTGGCACCGCTGGTGCTGCACGCCGAGCATTTCGGCCTGGAACCCGGCATCGAGGCCCTGCGTGACGTGGCCAGGCTTTCCGGTATCAGTCTGTCGATACCGGTTGGCGTGGTGATGATCTTCACTGCGCGATGACTGGCAGCGTCTTTCCCTGGCGCTCCGGCAACCGCTTCGAGCTGTTGATCGACGGGCCGGAGTTTATGCCGGCCATGCTCGCCGACATTGCCGTGGCCAGCCAGCGGGTGCTGCTGGAACTCTACCTGGTGGAGGATGGTGACTGCAGCGCGGCCCTGGTGGAGGCGCTGTGCGCCGCCGCCTTGCGCGGCGTGCAGGTATGCTGCCTGTTCGACGGCTTCGGCAGCCTGCGTTTCGGTCAGGCCGCACGCGCGCGCCTGGCCGGGGCCGGGGTTTGCCTGCGCGAATACAACCCGCTGCGCTGGCGGCGCGGGCTGCGCAACCTGTACCGCGATCATCGCAAGCTGCTGGTGGTGGACGAGCGCTGTGCCTATGTCGGCGGTACCGGTTCCACCGACCAGTTCTGGACGCCGCAGGGCCGGCAGCAGCTCTGGCATGAGGTGATGGTGCGCATCGAAGGGCCGCTGGTCGCGCACTGGTCGCAGCTGTTCGAGCACCAGTGGCGTGCCTGCGTCGGGCTCAGTCCCTGGCGGCCGGGGCATGCGCCAGGGCTGCTGGAACTGCCGCCGCGCCCGCCGCTGGGTGGCGGCATGGGGCGCGTGGCCTACGCCGATGCCAGCCAGCACCTGGATATCGTCAAGTCGCTGCTGCGCAGCATTGCGCATGCCAAAACGCGGGTGTGGCTGGCCACGCCGTATTTCCTGCCCAGTCGCAAGGTGCGTCGCTTCCTGATGCGCGCGGCGGCCCGCGGCGTTGAGGTACGCCTGCTGCTGACCGGACGTAATACCGATCATCCGCCGGTGCGTTATGCCGGCCAGCGTTATTACCCCCGGCTGCTTCGGGCCGGGGTGCGCATCTTCGAATATCAGCCGCGCTTCCTGCACCTGAAAATGGTGCTGGTGGATGACTGGGTCAGTGTCGGTTCATGCAACTTCGATCACTGGAACCTGCGCTTCAATCTGGAGGCCAATCTTGAAGCCCTGGATCCGGAGCTGACTGCGGCGACCCGCGAGAGTTTCCTGGCCGATTTTCAGCAGAGTTGCGAGATCACCCTGGCTGACTGGCAGCGCCGACCGCTGTTCAAGCGCATCAGGCAACGTCTGTGGGGCTGGCTGGACCGGCTGGCCGTCACCCTGCTCGATCGCCGGCGCTAGTCGCGTGCTGTTGCCCGCGATGGACGGGCAGGCGGGTGCGTGCAGGCCGGGCAGGTGAGAACGCAGAGCAGCGGATGTCTATTTGCAGAGCACGATCATGCTGCGGCTGGAAAAGCCGGCAGGGTTGAGGCCGAAGAGAAAATCGGCCGGGTCGTCCTCCTCACTCTGTCCGGCGCCGGCCCTGGCCAGCACCTTGTAGCCGCCTTCGCCGCAGGCACTGGCGGCCTGCTGCTCGCAGCGCTCCCAACTGGAGGTGAGCCCGGAACAGTTGATGTTGAGGCCCTTGCGACCCTTTTTCTCATAGGTCTTGGCGGGCGCAGAGCAACCGGCGACAAGTGCCAGTGCGGCAAACAGCAGTACAAGCCTTTTCATTACGATCCCCAGCGGGCTTGACTGTATCTGGCGGCGCAGCCGCCAACTCCATGCAGTGGCTCCGGTGGCGACGCAGCGCTTGTGAGCGAATGGCTGCTGGCGCCCTGTCTGACAGCAAGACCGGAGCGAGTGAGAAATAGCATAAACGGTCGCTGGCAGGCGAGACAAAAGAGCGGCCGATTTGCTACCGGCTATAACGCGGCGAGTCGGCTGCGAGACCGCTTATGAGCTCAAGCGCGCCCGCTGTCATGGCGCCGGCATGCCTTGCCCTGTGGCCGACCTGCGGCCATCCCTGGCGATGGTTCAGATTTCAACTGAGTGCGCGTTGGGCTGCGCTTCTTCCTGCTGTCGGGTCGGAGGCTGCTGATCCAGCCATTGGCGGGTCGTTTCCTGAGCCTGGTCGATGTTCCGGTTGAGCTGGTCGAGCGTTTCTCCGAGGCTTTCGCGGGTCTGCTCCACGGCGGCCTCGCCGATCTTTCTGCCGAGGCTTTCGGCAGCCTGGCCAGCGCTATCGCAGCCGGCCAGGGCGAGAAGGGCCATTGCGCTCAGCAGGGTTTTGTACGGATGCATGCTCGGGTACCTCGGCGATTGGGGGCATTTAGTGGGTGGCCTGGTTGCGTGTTTTCCACAGCGACAGCAGCACGCCGCCGGCCAGCAGGCCGATGGTCACGCTCAGCGAGATGACGGAAGGAATCTTGCCGATGATGCCGACCAGGAAGATCTTGCTGCCGACGAACACCAGCACCAGTGCCAGGGCGTACTTGAGGTAGGCGAAGCGGTGGATCATCGCCGCCAGGGCGAAATACAGCGCGCGCAGACCAAGGATGGCGAAGATGTTCGAGGTGTAGACGATGAACGGGTCCTGGGTGATGGCGAAGATCGCCGGCACGCTGTCAACGGCGAACACCAGATCGGCACACTCGATCAGGATCAGGGCGAGGAACAGTGGCGTCAGCCACAGCACATGCCTGCCGTTGGCGTCCGGCTGGCGCACGAAGAAACTCTGCCCATGCAGGCGGTCGGTGATCCGCAGGTGGTTGCGCAGCCACCGGATGAACCTGTTGTTGGCCAGGTCGGGCTCGTCGTCAACCCGTGAGAACAGCATCTTCAGGCCGGTCAGGACGAGGAAGGCGCCGAACACATAGAGAATCCAGTCGAACCTGCTGATCAGCGCGGCGCCCAGGCCGATCATGATGGCGCGCAGCACGATCACCCCGAGAATGCCCCAGAACAGTACGCGGTGCTGGTACTGCCGCGGGATGGCGAGGAAGCTGAAGATCAGCGCCATGACGAACACGTTGTCCATCGACAGCGACTTTTCGATGAGAAAACCGGTCAGGTAGTCCATGCTCGCATCGCCGCCTTTCTGGAAGTACACCCAGACGGCGAACAGCAGGCCCATGGTGATGTATCCGGCGGACAGCAGCAGGCTTTCCCTGACGCCGATCGCATGGTTGTCACGGTGCAGAACGCCGAGATCGAAGGCCAGCAGGGCGAACACCACGGCGAAGAACGAGAGCCACAGCCAGGTGGCGGTGCCGAGCAGGTCGGTGAAGAGAAACGCTTCCAGGGCGGTCATGAGCCCCTCCTTAGTCGTAGTTGTACCAACTATGACTCCGACATGGCGGCGGCTAGCCGTCAGAGGGGCCCGGTGTCACGGCTGCCGAGAATAGGGCAATTGCGCCGCCGCTCAAGTACCGGCTTTTTGCAAAGTGTGTAGAGCCGGGCCCAGCGGTTTGCCCTGGGGTAGACCCGGGCCGGCTTTTCCCTGGAAAAAGCCGGATAATGGTCGCCACTTTTCTGCCTGCACGCCCGGTACCCCATGGAAATCAAGGTCAACTTTCTCGACAACCTGCGTCTCGAAGCCAAATTCGACGACTTCACGGTGATCGCCGATCAGCCCATCCGTTACAAGGGCGACGGCTCGGCGCCGGGGCCGTTCGATTACTTCCTGGCATCCTCGGCGCTGTGTGCGGCCTACTTCGTCAAGCTCTACTGCCAGACCCGGAGCATCCCCACGGAGAACATCCGCCTGTCGCAGAACAACATCGTCGACCCCGAGGACCGCTACAAGCAGGTGTTCAAGATCCAGGTCGAGCTGCCGGCCGACATCTCCGATAAGGACCGTCAGGGCATTCTGCGCTCCATCGACCGCTGCACGGTGAAGAAGGTGGTGCAGACCGGTCCGGACTTCATCATCGAGGAGGTCGACAGTCTCGACGCCGACGCCCAGGCATTGCTGCTGCCGGGCACCACCGGCCAGAGCAGGACCTACATCCCCGGCAAGGACGCGGCCCTGGAAGACACCATCGCGCGCATGTCCGCCATCCTTGCCGGGCTGGGCATGAAGATTGAGATCGCCTCCTGGCGCAATATCGTGCCCAACGTCTGGTCGCTGCACCTGCGCGACGCGCAGTCGCCGATGTGCTTCACCAACGGCAAGGGCGCCACCAAGGAAGCCGCGCTGGCCTCGGCGCTGGGCGAATTCATCGAGCGACTGAACTGCAACTTCTTCTACAACGACCAGTACTGGGGCGAGGAAATCGCCAACGCGCCGTTCGTGCACTATCCGGAGGAGCGCTGGTTCAAGCCGGGGCGTCGCGATGCACTGCCTGGCGAAATCCTCGACGAACACTGCTTGGCCATCTACAACCCGGATGGCGAACTGCGCGCCTCGCACCTGTACGACACCAACTCCGGCAACTGCGAGCGTGGCATCTGCTCGCTGCCGTTCGTGCGCCAGTCCGATGGCGAGACGGTGTACTTCCCTTCCAACCTGATCGAGAACCTGTATCTCTCCAACGGCATGAGCGCCGGCAACACCCTGGCCGAGGCGCAGGTGCAATGCCTGTCGGAAATCTTCGAGCGGGCGGTCAAGCGCGAGATACTGGAAAGCGAACTGGCCCTGCCGGATGTGCCGGAGGCGGTGCTGGCCAAATACCCCGGCATTCTCGCCGGCATTCGCGGGCTGGAAGAGCAGGGCTTCCCGGTGCTGGTCAAGGATGCCTCGCTCGGCGGGCGCTTCCCGGTGATGTGCGTGACCCTGATGAACCCGCGTACCGGCGGCGTATTCGCCAGCTTTGGCGCCCATCCGCAACTCGAAGTGGCACTGGAGCGCAGCCTCACCGAACTGCTTCAGGGGCGCAGCTTCGAGGGGCTCAACGATCTGCCGCAACCGACCTTCGAGAGTCAGGCACTGACCGAGCCGAACAACTTCGTCGAGCACTTCATCGACTCCAGTGGCGTGGTGTCCTGGCGCTTCTTCAGTGCCAGGGCCGACTACGAGTTCGTCGAGTGGGATTTCTCCGGCAATGGTGAACAGGCCAATGCCGAGGAAGCCGCCACTCTGTTCGGCATCCTCGCAGAGCAGGGTCACGAGGTGTATGTGGCCGTCTACCAGCATCTGGGCGCCACCGCCTGCCGCATCCTGGTGCCGGGCTACTCGGAGATCTACCCGATCGATGACCTGATCTGGGACAACACCAACAAGGCCCTTGCCTTCCGCGCCGACATCCTCAACCTGCACCAATTGGACGATGACCAGCTGCAGGCGCTGGTCGAGCGCCTGGAAGAGTGCGAGGTGGACGACTACACCGACATCACCACCCTGATCGGCATCGAGTTCGACGACATCACCGTGTGGGGCCAGTTGACCATCCTGGAGCTGAAACTGCTCATCCATCTGGCGCTCAACAACCTGGAAGACGCCAAGGAGCTGGTCGAAGCCTTCCTGCAGTACAACGACAATACCGTTGAGCGCGGCCTGTTCTATCAGGCGCTGAACGTGGTGCTGGAAGTCGAACTGGATGACGACCTGCAACTGGCCGACTTCGAGCACAACTTCCGCCGCATGTTCGGCAACCAGCGGATGGACGCGGCCATCGGCTCGGTCAACGGCAGCGTGCGCTTCCACGGCCTGACCCCGACCAGCCTGAAAATGCAAGGGCTCGACCGTCACCTGCGCCTGCTCGACAGCTACAGGAAGCTGCACGCCGCCCGGGCCCGGAGCGTGAGCTGAACGGGTACACCTGCTGAGCTGTTGCGCCTCTCGGATCTTGCCTATCGGGCGCACTGGGCTACCAGACAGCACAGTCTGGATGGTGTCACGCCAATTGGTTCGCTGAACTCAGGTGTAGTCCTTGAGTACCATCGGGCCATCAACTGGCTTACGGGCCATGGCGGCGATGACTGGGACCATATTGCTATGGATACCTGACCACTGCCGCCCTGACGCCAACCCTGTGTAGCGGGTCTGGCTATAGCGGGCTCGGTGCCAGTAGCAGCGGCGTGCGCACCTGACCACACCCCAGGCAACCGGGAAAAACTGCATGTCCATCGAAGCGTTGCCCCTGCAAGCCGGTGAAACCATCGAGTGGAGTCGCGGCCAGGCCACATTCCATCGCGGGCATGATGTGCACTTTGCCGTGACCAATCTGTCGGCCTGCCTCTATCTACAGCGGTTCCTCCGGCCCGCCTGGGTGAAGCTCCCGCTGTCGGGCCTGATTTCCGTCGAGGTTACCCGCTGTACATGGCGACAGGGGCTGGCGGCACTTGTCCCGATGTACCTGATGCTGGCAGCGCTTGCCGGCAGCCCGCTGCTATTCCCGTACCGGCTGCACGGCGTGCAGCAAGTCGTTTTATTCGGCGCCCTGCTGGCCGTTCTGTTGTGGATGGCCAGCAGCATCCGGAAAATGTCCGGGGACAGAACCTATTTGCAAATCCGCCACGCAGCAGGCGTTTTGCGCTACGCCTCGTACCCGGACGAGCACGCGGATGAAAAGGATTTCGATCGTCGCCTGATTCTGGAGTTTGCCGCGCAACTGCATGCCAGGGGAGTGAGGGTGAGCTTGCCGGACGATACTGGCCCGCCCCGGGTTGCGTAGACCACAAAAGAGTGGCGAGAGGACACAAGGCGAACAAGCAGCTCCTGTCCATGACTGGGCCATGCCCGGCTGCTGGGCGCGCCTTGCCCTTGTGTGCTCAGTGTGGGGATGGCACAGGGCTGCAGGCCGCGGTCTGTCTGGGTGGGGAGTGCGCCGAAAGAGGGCGTGTGGCGTGAACTTGTGCACAATGGCGAGGCGGCTTGTCAAGCTTCGGTTAGGCGCTATCGCAACCGCCTGACCCTTCCGGGCTATTTTTTTAAGTTACTGAAAAATAAGCAATTTTTCTGTTGGTGAAAAAATCATCAGTTTGACTGAAAGCCGCATAGCATGGGAGGCGAGAAAGGTTTCCACCAAGTTGCCCACAAAGTTATCCACAGGTTCTGTGGATTGTCTGAGTAGTTGCTCTAGACCGCGCTTTTGCGTGTTTGGCAAGTCTTTACCGGGCGTTAAAAGTGTGTAGAGTGGCGCGCCCCGAAGTCAGCTGTCATTCGCATGAAGTACCGCGCGCTGTCCGCCGTTTCCCACCGCCCTGTGGCGGGTCGCTTTCCCGTCCGCCTGGCCTGCTGGCTGCTGGATCAGCCCGTTCTGGGTCAGCGTTCGGCGGTCAAGCGTCTGGCCGGAGGTCTGCTCAAGCAGCCGGCGCGGCGGGGGGTGGTGGTTGCCCAGAGCCGCCTTGGCCAGTTGCTGTGCCGCGATAGCGGCAATGCCCGTGATCGGCGCATCGGTCAGGAGCTGCTGCGCCAGGCGGCGCGTGCCGGCGATCAGCGTGCTCAGCTGGAGCTGGGTCGGTTCTATTGTCAGCCACGCCAGCGCGAGCTGCAGCAGGCGCGCCACTGGCTGGTGCTGGCTGCTGCCCAGGGCAGCCCGGAGGCAGAGCGGCTGTTGCAGCGTCTGCGCCACTGAGCGACCCGGGTATACTGGCGGCTATTCATTTCTCGTCAGCGAGTGCGGCCGTGCCAGTTTCCTTCGTTCCCGACCTGCCCAATATTCTGCTCGGTGTGCTGCTGACTGCAGCTCCGCTGCTGGCGCTGCTGTGGCGCCTGCAGCGTGCGGCGGCGAGTCAGGCAGCCGAACAGCTGCTGTTGGAGGAGCGACTGAGTCAGGCCCGATTGGCCCAGGAAGGCCTGAGTGCTCAGCTCGATGGACTGCAGGATGATCTACGCCGCCAGCAGCAGGACAATAGCCGGCAGCAGGCCGAACTGGCCGCCCTGGGGCGTGAGAGCGAACTGCTTGGCCAGGCGCGTGAAGCGGCGCAGGAGCGCGCCCGCGAATGGGCGCAGGAGCGCGCCGACAAGGAAGAGCAGCTGCGTCGCCTGGAACGCCAGTGTGCCGGCATGAGTGCCGAACTGCGCGAGCAGCAGGAGCATCACCAGCAACGTCTGGCTGATCTGCAGGCCGCCCGCGATGAGCTGCGTGCGCAGTTCGCCGAACTGGCCGGAAAGATCTTCGATGAGCGCGAGCAGCGTTTTGCCGAAACCAGTCAGCAGCGCCTTGGCCAGTTGCTCGATCCGCTCAAGGAACGCATTCAGGCGTTTGAGAAGCGTGTCGAGGAGAGCTATCAGAACGAGGCGCGCGAGCGCTTCTCCCTGGCCAAGGAGCTGGAGCGCCTGCAGCAGCTCAACCAGCGCCTGGGCGACGAGGCAACCAACCTGACCCGCGCGCTCAAGGGGCAGAAGACCCAGGGCAACTGGGGCGAGCTGGTGCTGGAGCGGGTGCTGGAGCATGCCGGTCTGGAGAAGGGGCGCGAGTACCACACCCAGGTCAGCCTCAAGGGTGCCGAGGGCGAGCGCTTCCAGCCGGATGTGCTGATCCAGCTGCCGGGCGACAAGCAGGTGATAGTCGATGCCAAGGTCAGCCTCACTGCCTACCAGGCGATGCTCGCGGCCGAAGACGAGGCCGTGCGCGCACATGCGCTGAAACAGCACGTGCTGAGCCTGCGCGCCCACCTCAAAGGGCTCTCGGTGAAGGACTATCAGCGCCTGGAGGGCCTGCACAGCCTCGACTTCGTGCTGCTCTTCGTGCCTATCGAAGCGGCCTTCGCCGCTGCCCTGCAGGCCGATCCTGGTTTGTTCCAGGAAGCCTTCGAGCAGCATGTGGTGATTGTCAGCCCGACCACGCTGCTGGCCACCCTGCGCGTGATCGACAGCCTCTGGCGCCAGGAACGGCAGAGCCAGAACGCGCGCGACATCGCCGAACGTGCCGGGCAGCTGTATGACAAGTTCGTGGCTTTCATTGGCGATCTGGATGAGGTCGGCAGCCGTCTCAAGCAACTGGACAAGGCCTATGATGCGGCGCGCAACAAACTCTGCGAGGGGCGCGGCAACCTGATCAACCGGGTCGAAAACCTCAAGCTGCTCGGCGCCCGCGCCAGCAAGAGCCTGCCGGCCGAGCTGATCGAGCGCGCATCCGGCGTGCCGCAGCTGGATGAGTCAGGCGACAACTAGGCGGGCCTTACCCCAGCATGAGCGTTGCCAGGCCCAGCAGCAGCCCCAGGGCCATCACCGGCAGCGTGCGCAGCGCCAGCTCGCGTCCGCCGATCAGGGCGATCAGCCCGGCCTTGACCAGGCTGTTGCTCAGTGCGGCAAGGTAGATGCCCTGCACGGCCAGTTCCGCTGCCATGTCGGCCTTGGCGCTGCGCGCCAGCGACAGGGTGATGGCATCGACATCGGACAGCCCGGAGAGGATGGCCACACCCAGCACGCCGGAGTGGCCGAACCACTCGCGGGCCGCTTCTATCAGCAGCAGGATCACGGCCAGCAAGGCGGCGAAGCGCAGTGCCGGGCCGAGCTCGAACGGGTTCTTCAGCGGTGGCTCGACCCGTTCCTGCAGTTCGCTGCCGGCAATGCGGTAGAAGACCAGCGCGCCGGCGGCGTAGACCAGGCCGGCCAGGCTCAGTGGCAGCAGCAAATGCGGCAGCAGGGTGGGGTTGACCACGCCGACTTCCAGCAACACGCGTGGAAACATCAGGGCGGAGGTGGCCAGCAGAGCACTGGCCAGCAGGGCGCGCAACTGGCGTCCATCGTGCAGGCGCGACAGGGTGATGGTCATGGCGGTTGAGGACACGACGCCGCCGAGCAGGGCGGTGACCAACAGGCCGTGGCGGGTGCCGACCACGCGAATGGCCATGTAAGCGGCAAAGCCGATGGCCGCGATCAGTACCACCATCCACCAGACCGCATAGGGGTTGAAGGCCTGCCAGGGGCCGTAGCCCTGGTTGGGCAGCACCGGCAGCAGTACCAGGGAGATGAACAGCAGCTTCAGCGCGCCGGACAGCTCGGCCTCGGAAAGGCGGCGCAATCCGCTGTGCAGGGGCTCCTTGAGGCTCAGTAGCAGCGCTACCGCCACGGCGCCGCCGGCTGCCAGGCTGCGCTCATGGGCCAGTGCCAGGCTGCCGAGGAGGAAGGTGGCGAGCAGGGCGATCTCGCTGGTCAGGCCCAGGTCGCCGTTGCGACGGATGTCGCCGAAATAGCTGGCCAGCACATGCAGGCCGACCAGCAGTGCCACCATGACCCACACCGCCACGCCCAGATGGTTGGCCAGCAGGGTGGCCAGGCCGCCGAGCAGGCCGACCAGACCGAAGGTGCGGATACCAGCGGCCAACTGGCTGTCGTCGCTTTCGCGCGCGCGCCAGCCGCGCTCGGTGCCGATCAGCAGGCCGGCGGCCAGCGCGGTGGCAAGGTCCAGAACGATTTCGGCGGCGGGCAGCATGGGCGATCCTTCGGCGGGGACAGTGGCTGCAGTTTACGGCCTTCAACTGCTGTTCCGCCAACCATGCGGCATCTCCAGTGGCCGTTGTCTTTCAGCCGCGATGCCGTCGCGTGCGCGGCGTTGTACCGCGCACGATCCAGATTGTCGCAGCGAGGCTCAGACGACGTCGACCAGCACCACTTCGCTGTCTTCCAGGGCGCTGACCCGCACCATGTCCTCGTCGGCAATGGCCACCCCGTCACGCTCCGCAGCGGCTATCCCGTTGACCTCGATACGGCCTTTGGCTGCCACCAGATAGCCCTTGCGCAGGCGCCCCAGCGGGTACTCGGCGCTCTCTCCGGCTCGCAGGGTGGCAGCAGCCAGGCGGGCGTCGGTGCGGATGCGCAGGGCTTCCTCATCGCTGGCATGACCGCTGGCCAGTATGACGAACTGACCGGCGCGTTCACCCTTGGGAAACGGCTTGCTGCCCCAAGAGGGGGCTTCGCCCCGCTGATCGGGGATAATCCAGATCTGGAAGATCCTTGTCGTGACGTCCTCCAGGTTGTACTCGGAGTGGGTGATGCCGCTGCCGGCGCTCATCACCTGTACGTCGCCGGCCTCGGTGCGTCCGTGGTTGCCGAGGTTGTCGCGGTGGCTGATGGCGCCCTCGCGGACATAGGTGATGATTTCCATGTCGCGGTGCGGATGTGGCGGAAAGCCGGTGCCGGCGGCGATCTCGTCGTCGTTCCAGACGCGCAGGCGCCCCCAGTTGACCCGCTGCGGATCATGGTATTCGGCGAAGGAGAAGTGGTGACGGGCATTGAGCCAGCCGTGGTCGGCATGGCCGAGGCTGGCAAACGGGCGTACTTCGATCATGGCGGTGACTCCGTGGCCTGGGCGCCGGATTGCGCTGCAGGTAATGGCTGCATGATCTATCGATAGGGCATCGATAAAAAGCGCAAAAAACCGCTTCTTCCTATCGATCAAGTCGATTCCTTACTCCAGCGGCAGGTGGCGGCTGATCAGCGCGCGCAGCGCGGCGGGTTTGACCGGCTTGGCCAGGTAATCAAGACCGGCGGCATGTACTTCGGCCACCAGTTCCGGGCGGCCGTCGGCGCTGATCACCACGCCCGGCAGGGGCTGGCCCAGCCGCGTGCGCAGCCAGGCCATCAGCTCGGTGCCGGTATCGCCTTCGTCGAGGTGGTAGTCCACCAGAGCCAGCTGCGGCTGCACCGCTTCGTCCAGCAAGTGTTCGCATTCCAGGCGATTGCGCGCCGTCCACACCTGACAGCCCCAGCGCGACAGCAGACTGTGCATGCCGGCAAGGATGCTGTCCTCGTTGTCGATGCAGAGTACCTGGGCGCCGCCCAGAAGCTGGCCGTTGGGCTCGCTGCCGGGCACGGCGGTCTGGGTGGTGGGGCCGGACACCAGCGGCACGCGCACGCTGAATACACTGCCCTTGCCCGGCCAGGAGCGTACCTCCAGGTGATGACCGAGCACCCGGCACAGGCCGTCGGCAATCGCCAGGCCCAGGCCCAGGCCTTTTTCCGCGCGGGTCTGGTGGCTGTCGAGGCGCTTGAATTCCTCGAAGATCACCTTGCGCTTGTCTTCGGGAATGCCCGGGCCGCGGTCCCACACCTCCAGGCGCAGGAAGCGGCCTTCACGCCGGGCACCCAGCAGCACGTGGCCGCGGGCATAGCGGAAGGCATTGGTGAGGAAGTTTTGCAGCACCCGGCGCAGCAGCTTGGGGTCGCTGTCGATGCGTTGGCGGCTGGGCACCAGGCGGAAGTCGACCCCCTGTTCCTGAGCCAGCACCTTGAACTCGGCCCCCAGGGTTTCGAACAACCGGGCCAGGGGGAAATGGCTGCGTTCGGGGGTGATGCGCCCGCTTTCCAGGCGGGAAATGTCCAGCAGGTCGGTGATCAGGTCTTCGGCCGAGCGCAGTGAGCTGTCCAGGTGCCGCACCAGTTCGCGTGCTTCGCTGGGCAGAGCGTCCTGCTGATGGGCGAGGGCGGCGGAGAACAGCCGTGCGGCATTCAATGGCTGCATCAGGTCGTGGCTGACCGCGGCAAGGAAGCGGGTTTTCGACTGGTTGGCTGCTTCGGCGCCGGCCTTGGCCTCGGACAGCGCCTGGTTGAGTTGCGACAGTTCGCGTGTGCGTTCCTCGACCCGCTGCTCCAGCCCCTCGTTGGCGGCCAGCAGGTCGTGTTCGGCCTGACGGAAAGCGGTGATGTCGGTGAAGCTCATGACGAAGCCGCCGCCGGGCATGGGGTTGCCGATCAGTTCGATGACCCGGCCATTGGGAAACAGCCGCTCGGAGGTATGGGCGTTGCCCTGGCGCATCCAGTGCAGGCGCTTGCTGACGTGCTCTTCGACATCGCCGGGGCCGCACAGGCCGCGCTCGGCGTTGTAGCGGATGATGTCGGCGATCGGCCGGCCGACGCCGATAAGGTCTTCCGGGTATTCGAACAGCTCCAGGTAGCGGCGATTCCACGCCACCAGCCGCAGGCTCTGGTCAACCACGCTGATGCCCTGGGTGATGTTCTCGATGGCACCCTGCAGCAGGGCGCGGTTGAACTGCAGAACCTCGCTGGCTTCGTCGACGATGCGCACCACATCCTCGACCTGCATTTCGCGGCCTTCGATGGCGGCGCGTACCACGGCGCGTGTCGAAGAAGCACCAAGGACGCCGGCCAGCAGGCGCTCGGTATGGGCGATCCACTCGGTGTCGGCATTCTGTGCCGGGTTGAAGGGGCGGTCCTGCAGGTGGGAAAAACGCATGAAGCTCTGCCGGGCGCGCTCCTCGCCGACGAAGCGCGCGGCCAGGTGCATCAGGTCTTCCACCTGAACTGCCAGCAGGTTGCGGCTGCTGGGTCTGACACCGGTATCCAGGCCGATGAAACGCCCGGCCTGCCAGTGCTCGGAGACGCGAGTACGCGAGAACCAGGAAACCAGACCGAACAGCAGCCAGTTGCCGGCCAGTGACAGCACCACGCCACGGGTCAGCGGATCGACCTCGATGCCGATAGGGCTGTAGAGCAGTTCCGCCAGCAGTGGGAAGTGCTGCAGCGACCAGCCCAGCCCGCCGGCGGCCAGCGGCAGTGCCAGGGTGTACAGCCACAGGGCGCAGCCGGCGGCGAGACCGGCGAACACGCCGCGGCGGTTGGCCTGTTTCCATACCAGGGCGCCGAACATGGCGGGGGCCAGTTGGCCGATGGCGGCAAACGACAGCTGGCCGATGGTGGCCAGGCTGGCATTGGGTCCGAGCAGGCGGTAGCAGACATAGGCCAGCAGCAGAATGATCAGGATGCTCAGGCGCCGGGCGCTGAGCATCCAGTGGCGGAAGGCTTCGAACGGCCGCTCGGCGCGCTGGCGGCGCAGCAGCACCGGCAGCAGCATGTCGTTGCTGATCATGGTGGACAGTGCCACGGCCTCGACGATGACCATGCCGGTAGCCGCCGACGCTCCGCCGATAAAGGCCAGCAGGGCCAGGGTCGGGTAGGCCTCGGCCAGCGGCAGGCTGATGACGAAGGAGTCGGGCTGCACTCCGGCCGGCAGCAGCAACTGGCCGGCCAGGGCAATCGGTACGACAAACAGAGCTGCCAGCAGCAGGTACAGCGGGAATACCCAGCGCACCAGGCGCAGGTCTTCGGGTTCGATGTTTTCCACCACGCCGACGTGGAACTGGCGCGGCAGGCAGATGATCGCGGCCATCGCCAGGCCGGTCTGCACCAGCATGGCCGGCCAGCTGACGGTCC
>Ga0079224_100007460_pt1 | contig 14691 bp, 14 predicted proteins | sample Stecom2015_FD_80414 | JGI IMG/M metagenome (GOLD analysis project Ga0079224, IMG submission 80414) | Agricultural soil microbial communities from Utah to study Nitrogen management - Steer compost 2015 | ecosystem: Environmental > Terrestrial > Soil > Agricultural land | place: USA: Utah...
GTCACTGCTCCGGAACGATGTTCACGACGCGACGGCCGCGCTTCGTGCCGAACTCGACCGCACCGGCGGCCAGGGCGAACAGCGTGTCGTCGCCACCACGACCGACGTTGGCGCCGGGGTGGAAGTGGGTGCCACGCTGACGCACGATGATCTCGCCGGCGTTGACCAGCTGGCCGCCGAAGCGCTTGACGCCGAGCCGTTGCGCGTTGGAGTCGCGGCCGTTCTTGGTGGAGGCTGCGCCCTTCTTGTGTGCCATGTCGTCAGTCCCTTACTTCGAGATTCCGGTGATCTTGACCTGGGTGTACTTCTGACGGTGACCCTGGCGCTTCTTGTAACCGGTCTTGTTCTTGTACTTCTGGATGATGACCTTGGGGCCCTTGAGCGAGCCCAGGACCTCGGCGTCCACCTTGACGTCGGCGACGTCGGCGCCGGCCTTGACCTGGTCGCCGTCGACCAGCATCACGGCGGGAAGCTGGACGGTGTCGCCCTCGGCTGCCTCGACCTGATCGATCGCGATGACGTCGCCGACGGCGACCTTCGCCTGGCCGCCACCATTGCGCACGATTGCGTACACCACGGAATTCCTCACTTCGAGCTCTGAAAAGTCATGCGGGGCGCAGCGCGCACCGACTGTCCATCTTACTGGGGGGTCCCATCCTCGGTCAAAACGGGGGCCTGCTCCGCCGCCGGTGCGCCGGTCGCGGCATCGGCCGCGGGCGCGGACCCGGCCTCCGCGGGCGAGACCGACTCGGTCGGCTGCCCGACGACCTGATCGGCCGCAGAGTCCCGCGGCGCGGACTCGGTCGACGAGGACGCCTCCGAGGATTCGCCCTTCGCCGCGCCCTTCCTCGACGAGCGCTTGCGCGTCGAGCCGCCCGAGGACGATCCCTCGGACGAGCTGGTCGCGTCCACCGGAGTGGACTCGTTCGCAGCAGCGCCTGGGGCGTCCTCAGGCTTGGGTTCCTCGGTCTTGGCGTCCTCAGGCTTGGGTTCCTCGGTCTTGGCGTCCTCGGTCTTGGCGTCCTCGCCCTTGCCCTGCTGCTGGCGCTGGCGGCCGCCCCCGCTGCCGCCTCGGTTCGAGCGGCCGCCGCGGCGCCCCCGACGCGGCTCGTCCTTCTTCGGCTCGACCGGCGAGTCCTCGATGATGACGCCTCGACCGCGGCAGTGCTCGCACTCGTGGCTGAACGACTCCAGCAGACCGGTCCCGATGCGCTTGCGCGTCATCTGCACCAGCCCCAGCGAGGTCACCTCGGCCACCTGATGGCGCGTGCGGTCGCGCCCCAGGCACTCGACCAGCCGGCGCAGCACCAGGTCGCGGTTGCTCTCCAGCACCATGTCGATGAAGTCGATGACGATGATCCCGCCCAGGTCGCGCAGGCGCAGCTGGCGCACGATCTCCTCGGCCGCCTCGAGGTTGTTCTTGGTGACGGTCTCCTCGAGGTTGCCGCCGGAGCCGGTGAACCGGCCGGTGTTGACGTCGATGACCACCATCGCCTCGGTGCGGTCGATGACGAGCGAGCCGCCGGACGGCAGGTGGACCTTGCGGTCGAGCGCCTTGCGGATCTGCTCGTCGATCCGTCGCTCGGCGAAGATGTCGCCCTCGCCCTCCCAGCGGTGGACCCGCTCCTCCAGATCGGGAGCGACGTGCGAGATGTAGCCCGAGACCATGTCCCAGGCCTCGTCGCCCTGGACGGTCAGCGAGGCGAAGTCCTCGTTGAACAGGTCACGGATGACCTTGATCATCAGGTCGGGCTCGGAGTAGAGCAGCTGCGGCGCCTTGCCCGAGGCGGCCTTGGACTCGATGTCCTCCCAGCGCGCCGTCAGGGCCGTGATGTCGCGCTGGAGCTGCTCCTCGGTGGCGCCCTCGGCGGCGGTCCGCACGATGACGCCCGCGCTCTCGGGGAGCGCCTCCTTCAGCAGGGCCTTCAGCCGCGCGCGCTCGTTCTCCGGCAGCTTGCGGCTGATGCCGTTGCTGCCGCCGCCGGGCACGTAGACCAGGAAGCGGCCCGGGAGGCTGATCTGGCTGGTCAGGCGGGCACCCTTCTGGCCGATCGGGTCCTTCGACACCTGCACCAGGACGGTCTGGCCCGGCTGCAGGGCGTCCTCGATCTTGCGCTGCTTGCCGTTCTCGATGTTCGACCAGTCGACCTCGCCGGCGTAGATCACCGCGTTGCGACCGGCGCCGATGTCGACGAAGGCCGCCTCCATGCTGGGCAGGACGTTCTGGACCTTGCCCAGGTAGACGTTGCCGATCAGCGAGGTCTGGGACTCGCGGGCGACGTAGTGCTCGACGAGCACGCCGTCCTCGAGCACGGCGATCTGCGTGTAGTCGTCGTGCTGGCGGACGACCATCTCGCGCTCGACGGACTCCCGGCGGGCGAGGAACTCGGCCTCGCTGACGATCGGGGCGCGGCGCCGACCGGCCTCGCGACCCTCGCGACGCCGCTGCTTCTTGGCCTCGAGTCGGGTCGAGCCGGACACGCCGGTGATCTCGTCCTCGGCGGTGCGCCCCTCGCGCACCTTCACGACGGTGTTCTCCGGGTCGTCGGCCGAGGTCTCGGCGCCCTCGCCGGCGCGAGCGCGCCGACGGCGGCGACGACTCGATCCGGAGGACTGCTCCTGGTCACCGGAGTCGTCGGAGTCCTGCTCGGAGTCGCTCGCGTCGGACGAGTCCGAGGAGTCCTCGGAGTCCTGGTCGCTCTTGCGGCGGCGGCGCCCACCGCGACGACGACGGCGACGGCCGCCCTCGTTGCCCTCGTCGGAGGTGTCGTCCCCGGACCGCTCGTCGTCGGAGTCGTCGGAGTCGTCGTCGCTGTCGACGGTACGGCGGGGCTTGGCCGGAGCCGGCTCGCTCGGCGGAGGCTGGAACATCGCTCCGACGGGCGGCAGGGTGGGCGCGGCGGGCGCGGTCGCCTCGGGCTCCTCGTCGGTCTCCGCGGCGTCGTCGGCGGACTCCTCGGGCTCCTCGACGGGTGCGGCGAACACGGCCGCCGGCGGTCCGGCCGGACGCCCGGCGGCGCGGCGGCGGGTGGTGGTGACCGTCGTGGTGGCCTTCGTCTCGCCGGTGGTGTCGGCTTCGGTCGCGGTCTGGTCGGTCTCGGTCGTCTCAGGCGCGTCGGACGCCTCGGTGGGATCGAGCATCTGCTCTCCTTCGCCCGGTGGCGGCGCAGCCTTCACCGGGCTGGTCAACGGCCCCTCGGGACCTCAAGTCTGTCTGCAGGACGTCGCTTCGGCCTGTCACATGACGAACCCGTCCGACCCGCCGCGGTCAGCACCGGTCAGGGTGCGTCGCGGTCGGAGGCGAGCGGATCGCCGACCACACCGGTCCGCTCATCCAGCGGCCCTTGGTCCGAGCGGGTCGCCAGAGGCGCCTTCTCGATCGGCAGGCCGCACAGGGTGCGCAGTCCGGAGATCACGTCGTCCGGTCGTACCGACGGGGTGTCATGGCGTACGACCACCGCCAGTATCGCACACCCGCCCTGCCCGGTCCGGTTCTCGACGGTCAGGGAGACCACGGCGCCCCGGGCGTCGAAGGTCCGCATCCCCCGCTTCGTCATCCGCTGGACCTGGACCTCGTCACGCGCCAGGAAGTCCTCGACGGCCACGCGGGCGGCCTCGACGGGGACCTCCGGGAGCTCGATCTCCCACCGGCTGGCCTCCAGGCGATCGGCGAGCGATCCCCCCGGGGAGACGACCACGTCCAGGATGTCCAGACCGTCCGGCAGCGACGTGTCCAGACGGTCCCGGACCTCGGCCGGGTCCATCGGTCGGGTCAGGCCGATCTCGAGGTACTCCGCCTCGCTGGCGGCGCCCGTCGGCGAGGCGCCCGCGTAGGAGATCTTCGGGTGCGGCGTGTACCCGGAGGAGTAGCCGATCGGGATCGCGGCCCGTCGCACCGCCCGCTCGAACGCACGGCCGAAGTCGCGGTGACTGGTGAACCGCATCCGGCCACGCTTGGCGTAGCGGATTCGCAGCTTCTGCACGATCGGCAGCTGGGGGTTGGGAGCCTCGGGGTTCGGCGTCCCCTCGAGCGTCCTGCTGCCGTCCCGCGTCGCCGTACCGGGCTCGTTCGTCACCGCACCACCGTCGTTCGTCACCGTTCCAGCCTACGGTCCGTCCCGACAGGCCGTGGCGGCCCCGGCGCGGGGCGCAGACCGGCGATGTGCGTAGATGGTTCGCGTGCCCGACTCGACCGTCACGCCACGCCATCGCTGGATCGTCGGGGCCGCGATCGTCCTGCTCGCGCTGAACTTGCGGGCGATGGTCGCGAGCCTGGGCGTCGTGCTGCCGCAGGTGCGGCACGACCTGGGGATGTCGCCGACCGTGGCCGGGGTGCTCACGACGCTGCCGGTGCTGTGCTTCGCCGTCGTCGGCTTCACCTCGGGCGGGCTCGTGCGTCGTCTGGGCCTGCACAAGTCCACGGTCGTCCTGCTCGTGGTCGTGGCCGCCGGGCTCGTCGCCCGCGCCCTGGTCGAGCACCCCGCGCTGTTCCTGGCCGCCACGGCCGTGTCACTGGCCGGCGCGGCCGTGGGCAACGTCATCCTCCCGCCGCTGGCGAAGGTCCACTTCCCGGATCGGATCGGGCTCATCAGCGCGCTGTACGGCGCGGCGCTCATGGGCGGCGCCACGCTCGCCTCGGTCACCACGGTCCCGATCGCGGAGGGTCTGGGCGGCTGGCGACCCGCCCTGGCCGCCTTCGCCGTGCTGGCCGCCGTCACGGTGCTGCCCTGGCTGACCCTGCTGCGTCACGACGTCCACGCCGGACCGAACCAGGGAGCCCACCTGCCCGTGCGGGCCCTCGCCCGCTCTCCCCTCGCGTGGGCCATGGTGGTGTGCTTCGGCGTCCAGTCGGCCGGCGCCTACACCCAGTTCGGCTGGTATCCGGAGATCCTGACCGACGGGGGCGTCGGTGCGCACGAGGCGGGCGTCATGCTCGGCGTCATGAGCGGCGTCGGCATTCCGCTCACCCTGGCTCTGCCGTGGCTCCTGGTCCGCACCGGCGACCGGCCCGTCCTGCCGGTGTGCTTCGGACTGCTGACCGCCGCGGGGTGGATCGGGGTGCTGCTCGCACCGGCCAGCGCACCCCTGCTGTGGTCGGTCCTGCTCGGCCTGGGTGGCGGCGCCTTCACCTGGGTGCTCGCGATGATCGGCAAGCGGACCCGGACGCCGGCGGCGACGACGGCGCTGTCCCTCGCCACCCAAGGTCTCGGGTACCTGCTGGCCGGCCTGGGGCCGTTCGGCGTCGGCGCGCTGCACGACGCGACCGGCTCGTGGACCGTCCCGCTGATCGCGCTCATCGCCTCGACGGCGGTGCTCACCGCGTCCGGCGTCGTCATCTCCCGCCCGCGGATGCTCGAGGACACCCTGGGTCCCCCGGCATCGCGGTGAGGCGTGACCGAGCGTGCTGCGGGAACGCCGCGGCGACTCAGACGACGGTGAGCGGCAGCAGCTTCTTGCCCGTCGGGCCGATCTGGATGTCGAGGTCCATCTGCGGACAGACGCCGCAGTCGTAGCACGGCGTCCACCGGCAGTCCTCGACCTCGGCCGCGCCGTCCGGATCGATGGCGTCCTGCCAGTCCTCCCACAGCCACTCGCGGTCCAGTCCGGAGTCCAGGTGGTCCCACGGAAGGACCTCGTCGTGGTCGCGCTCGCGGGTGGTGTACCAGTCCAAGTCGACGCCGTACGGGGCGAGCACCTCGGCGGACGTGCGCTCCCACCGCTCGAAGCTGAAGTGCTCGCTCCAGCCGTCGAACCGCCCGCCGTCGCGCCAGACCGCCTCGATGACCTCGGCGACGCGACGATCGCCGCGCGACAGCAGTCCCTCCACGATGCCGGGGCGACCGTCGTGGTACCGGAAGCCGATCGCCCGGCCGTAGCGCTTGTCGGACTGCACCGACTCGCGCAGCTTGCGCAGGCGCTCGTCGGTGGTCTGCCAGTCCAGCTGGGCGGCCCACTGGAACGGCGTGTGCGGCTTGGGCACGAACCCGCCGATCGAGACGGTGCACCGGATGTCCTTGCGACCGGACACCTCGCGCCCGGTGTCGATGACCCGCTTGGCGAGCTCGCCGATCTGCAGCACGTCCTCGTCGGTCTCGGTCGGCAGACCGCACATGAAGTAGAGCTTGACCTGACGCCAACCGTGGGAGAAGGCCGCCGCGACCGTGCGGATCAGGTCCTCCTCGCTGACCATCTTGTTGATCACCTTGCGCAGCCGCTCGCTGCCGCCCTCGGGCGCGAAGGTCAGGCCCGAGCGTCGACCGTTGCGGCTGAACTCGTTGGCGAGGGTGATGTTGAACGCGTCCACGCGCGTCGAGGGCAACGACAGCGAGGTGTTCGTCCCCTCGTAGCGGTCGCCGAGCTGCTTGGCGATCTCGCCGATCTCGGAGTGGTCGGCGCTGGACAGGCTCAGCAGACCGACCTCCGACAGACCCGACGTCCGCAGTCCCTGGTCGACCATCTGGCCGATCGTCTGGATCGAGCGCTCGCGCACGGGCCGGGTGATCATCCCGGCCTGGCAGAACCGGCACCCGCGGGTGCAGCCGCGGAAGATCTCGACGCTGTAGCGCTCGTGGACGGTCTCGGCGAGCGGCACGAGCGGCTTCTTCGGGTACGGCCACTCGTCGAGGTCCATCAGGGTGTGCTTGGCGATGCGGCGCGGCACGCCCGGACGGTTCGGGACGACCGCGGCGATGCGACCGTCGGGGTGGTACTCGACGTCGTAGAACTTCGGGACGTACACGCCGCCGGACGCCGCCAGCCTGGCCAGCACCTCGTCGCGTCCACCGGGCCGACCCTGGGCCTTCCACTCCCGGACGACCTCGGTGATCGCCAGCACGACCTCCTCGCCGTCGCCCATCACGGCCGCGTCGACGAAGGGAGCGATCGGCTCGGGGTTGAAGGCGCTGTGACCGCCGGCCAGCACGATCGGGTGGCTGTCGTCGCGGTCCACCGCGTGCAGCGGTATGCCCGCCAGGTCCAGAGCCGTCAGCAGGTTCGTGTAGCCGAGCTCGGTCGCGAAGCTGACGCCGAGCAGGTCGAACGCACCGACCGGGCGGTGGGCGTCGACAGTGAACTGCGGGATGCCGTGCTCGCGCATGACGGCCTCCATGTCCGTCATCACCGCGTAGGTGCGCTCGGCGAGCACGCCCTCACGCTCGTTGAGCACCTCGTAGAGGATCTGCACACCCTGGTTCGGCAAGCCGACCTCGTACGCGTCCGGGTACATCAGCGCCCAGCGGACGTCGGCCTCGTCCCAGTCCTTGACGGTCGAGTTCAGCTCTCCGCCGATGTACTGGATCGGCTTGGAGACACTCGCCAACAGCGGCTCGAGTCGGGCGTACACGGAGTCGACAGGCATACGACCAGCCTACGGGCTGCGTCGGCGCGGCCCTACTTCGTCACCTTCAGCTTCGCCACGGCGCTCGCCGACGGCTCGAACAGGCCACCGCCGGCGAACGCCGCGCGCAGCTTGTACGTGCCGGCCTCCAGCTTGGGCAGCGTCACCGTGACGGTGCCGGCGACGACCTTGCCGGTGGCGATCTGGGTCGACCCGTCCCGGATGACGACCGTCCCCGCCGGCTTCGTCGCGGTCCCGGCCGCGCTGACCGAGACGGTCAGCTTGGCGCGCTTGGTGGATGCGATCGGCGTGGCCTTCAGGGTCGCCGTGGTCGTGGTGGGCGCCGTGACGGTGAGCGTCCGCGCCGGGCTGGTCGAGGCCGTCCAATACCCACCGCCGACGTACTGCGCGGCGACCTGGTGTGACCCCGGCTCCAGTCCGCTGAGCGGGATCGTCACCCGACCGGCGGCCGCCGCGGTGAGCCTCGCGCTCGCGACCGGGGCGCCGTCGACGAGGATGCGCACCTCACCGACGGTGGGGGCACCGCCGCGAGCGGCGACCGCGGCGGTGACCCTCGTGCCGGCCGAGGCGCTGACCGTCGGGGACGCGAGGGCGACGCTGCTCGTCGTCGGCTCGACGACGGTGAACTTCGTGACGCCGGACGTGGACCGCTTGACGGTCTTGCTGCCCCAGTAGGTCGCCTTGATCCGGTGTGTGCCGGGCGTGAGCTTCGGCAGTCGGACCGACACCTTCCCCTTCTTCTTCGCGGTCAGCTTCGGCGCCTTGACGAGCTTCCCGTCGACGTAGACCGAGATCTTGTTGGTCACCGCGCGGCCGTCCTTGGGCTTGACCCGCACGTTCGCGACCGCACGGGTGCGCGCCTGGATCGGGGTCGACGGCAAGGTGATCGTCGTCTTCGCGGCGATCACCTTCGGCGGCTTCTTCACGACGACCTTGATCACCGGGCTGGTGGCGGCCTTGACCGCCGGACCGCCGTCGTACACCGCCGAGATCCACTGCTTGCCGCGCTTCATCCTGGGGATCTTGACCGAGGCGACGCCCTTCGAGGCGGCGGTCACGGTGGTGGTGGCGACCGTGACGCCACCGCGACGCACCCGCACCCGACCCGCGGGCGGGCTGCCGTCCGAGGTCGCGACGCGCACCGTGATGGTGGGCTTGATGCGGGTGCTGACCTTCTTCGGCCCGGTGACGGTCACCGTCGCCGTGGCCTTGACCGGCTTCGGCGCCGGCGCGGTGGTGGCCGGAGGCGCCGATCCCATGGGGATGAAGTGGATGAACCGCTCCGGGTACCAGGAGGCGCCGGTCCGCACCGTGTAGCGGCGGTAGGTCTTGGAGGTGTAGCTGTCCTCGGAGAGCACGAGGTAGTCCGGGCCGACCTCCTCGACGTACGCGACGTGGCTCGCGGCCTTCTTCCAGTGGGCGATCGCACCGACCGTGGGCTTCTGGTTGACCGTGTAGCCCAGCTTCTTGGCGTTCGCGGCCCAGTCGCGGGCGTTCCCCATGAGGATCGTCGGCTCGGGCACGCCGGCGATCTGCATCCGGTAGGCGGCGTAGTTGGTGCAGTTGTGCCCGCCGTACATCCGCCAGTGGCTCTTGGTGTAGACCTCCGCGTACCCGGAGGTGTCGCAGGCGCGCAGCTCCTTCTTCGTCTTCGCGGTGCAGTGCACCGTGAAACCTTGCGCCGGCGAGCCGACGACGGTGAGACCCGTGAACAACAAGAGGCACACAAGTCCCACGAGTCCCGTTCGGCGCATGGCGGACAGCCTAGGGCACGCGACACGCCGATGTGAACCTAAACCCGAAGATGAGACTTTGTCTGTGCTAGTCACACCGCTGTAGTTCTGCCGGGAGGACGGTTCCCGACCGAACGCGCGACCGCTGTCGGCGGTTCCACCGGACAGGTTGCGGCCCGTTCGACGGGTGCACCATGATCGAGCAGGTGAGGGCCCGCGCGGCCACCCGGACGAAGGAAGAGTCATGGCACAGAAGCAGTCCATCCTCGGACGCATCGCCCAATTGACCAAGGCGAACATCAACGCCCTGCTGGACAAGGCCGAGGACCCGCAGAAGATGCTGGACCAGCTGGTCCGCGACTACACGAACTCGATCGCGGAGGCCGAGCAGGCCGTGGCTCAGACGATCGGCAACTTGCGCCTGGCGGAGGCCGATCACGCCGAGGACGTCAAGGCCGCCAAGGAATGGGGCACCAAGGCCTTGGCCGCCTCCCAGAAGGCCGATGCGCTGCGCGCCGAGGGTCGCGCCGAGGAGGCCGACCGCTTCGACCAGCTCGCCAAGGTCGCGCTCGGCAAGCAGATCCAGCACGAGAACGAGGCGAAGGACGCCGCGCCCGTCATCGCCCAGCAGAGCCAGGTCGTCGAGCAGCTCAAGACCGGGCTGACCGGCATGAAGGCCAAGTTGAGCGAACTGCAGGCCAAGCGAGACGAGCTCGTCGCGCGTCAGCGGACCGCCGAGGCCCAGGCCCAGGTGACCGACGCCATCCGCTCGATCGACATCCTCGACCCGACCAGCGAGCTGAGCCGCTATGAGGAGAGGGTCCGCCGCCTGGAGGCCACCGTGCAGGGTCGCCAGGAGCTCGCCGGAGCGAGCCTGGAGGCCCAGTTCGCCGAACTGGAGGCCGACACCGCACAACTGGAGATCGAAGCCCGTCTGGCAGAGCTCAAGGGACTCGGCCGGGCCGACACCACCCCGGAGGAGAACGCGTGAAGCTCAACGAACGTTTCGAGTACCCCGCCAGCCCGGACCAGGTCTTCGCCCTGGTCAGCGATCCGCAGTTCCGCGAGGAGTCCTGCGTCCGTCAGGGAGCGACCGACCACGCCGTCTCGGTGACCACCGAGGGCGACACCACGATCGTCGAGATCACCCGGACGATGCCGTCGGACATGCCCGACTTCATCAAGAAGCTGACCGGCGACTCGGTGACCGTCGTGCAGGTGGAGAAGTGGGGCCCGGCCGACGCCTCCGGCAACCGGACCGCCGATGTCTCGGTCGACGTCCAGGGTCAGCCGGCCCGGATGATCGGCACGTCGACCATCGCCGCCCAGGGCGACACGACGATCATGACTCTCGAGGGCGACGTCAAGGTGTCGCTGCCGCTCATCGGCCGACGCATCGAGCCGGAAGTCGCCAAGGCGATCTCGGCATCGCTGCGCGACGAGGTCGAGTACGGCACCACGAAGCTGTGAGCCTCAGCGCTGCAGCAGCTCGATGACCTGATCGATCTCCTGCGGCGCATACCAGGCCAGATCGCCACTGCCGTCGGCGTCGAGGTGGAAGGACTGGACGTCCTCCCGCCGGATCGGCGCCGCAGCGGTGTCGACCTCGGCCGTGACCACGACCGGACCGAGTTCGGCGGCGGCGAGCAGCGCCTCGTACTCGTCCTCCTCGTCGGCGGACGCCGCCTGCACGACCTGCAGCGTCACGGGTCGATCCGCAGCCAGCTCCCGCAGGTCGTCGATGCCGGCCGGCGCGTACACACGTTCACTCATGAGGGCCTCTTGCGTCCGCGCGGCGCCCGGGCGCGCCGCGGTCCGATGGTCTCGGTCAACTCCTCCAGCGCCTCCAGGATGCACTGGCCCAGCACTTCCGCGTCCGGGACCGCCTCGCGGTCGGCCACGACGCCGAAGAAGACACGGCCGTCGTAGGACGTGACTCCGATCGAGATCGCCCGGTGCCCGGTCAGGGGGATCGCCGGGTAGATCTCCTTGAGACGCTGACCGGCCATGTAGACCGGGTCCTGGGGACCGGGGACGTTCGTGATGACCAGATGGTAGGGGCGGTTCGACTCGTCGGCGGCGACCCGGGCCCCCACGGCATGGAACGTCGACGTCGCGAACCCGGGCAGGCTCGCGAGCTTGTTCGCCGCGACCGCCGCCCCCATCTCGCGGTGACCCTTGAGCGCGTGCGAGACCTGGTGCAGCCGGACGACGGCGTTCGACTCCCCCACCGGCAAGGTCAGCATCAGTCCCCGCACGAGCGGCCCGAGCGACGTGGGCAGGCCGCCGTCGTGATCGCCGTCGCGGGTGACCGACATCGGAACCATCGCGCGGAAGCTCGTCTTGGCGGTGACCGGCTCGGCCCGGGTCAGCAGCCAGCCACGCAGTCCGCCGGCGATCGACGCGAGGATCACGTCGTTGACCGTGCCGCCGTGCTCCTCGCGCACTCGCCGGAAGTCCTCCAACGGCGCACTGACGCTGGTGAAGCGCCGATGACGCGACAAGGTCGTGGTCAGCGGACCGTGCGCGGCCACGTCCGGACCGAGCGCCGGCAGCCGCGACATCAGGCGCGACCACTGGTACTGCCCGGTCCACATCAGCTCGGTCGGATGGCTCAGGTGGGTCCGCAGGGAGCCGCTGAGGAGCTCGACCGTGCCGGGGTGGGGCCGGGGCGTCCACTCCTCCTGCGGGATCGTCCGGTCGCGCTGGGTCTCCTCGAGCAGCACCTGGGCCAGGTCGACCGTGTGCGATCCGTCGACCAGCGCTTGGTGCGACTTGAACAGCAGCGCGAGCTCTCCTCCCGCGAGGCCCTCGATCAGGTACAGCTCCCACAGCGGGCGCTCGTGGTCCAGGCGACGGGCGATGAGCCGCCCGACCAGGTCGTGCAGGGCGTCGCGGCCACCCGGCTTCGGCAGTGCCGACCGCCGGACGTGCAGCGAGAGGTCGAAGTGATCGTCGTCCACCCACACCGGCAGCCCGATGCCGCCCGGGATGTGCCGGGGGATCTGCCGGTACCGCGGAACGAGGTCGATCCGGTCGTGGATGGCCTGGATCAGCCGATCGAAGTCCAGCGGCCGATCGCCCGGCTGCAGGATCGCCAGCGAGGCGACCTGACGCGGGGTCTCGGGATGGTCCTGATGCAGGAACATCGCGTCGAGCGGACTCAATCGCTGCATGTGACCCCTCGCTGTCGTGGCCTGATCCCGGTTCCGACGGTAGCCCAGAAACCTACCACCGGACGGCTTCATCGGGACGTGGCCAGAGACACCGCGAGTCGCTCGACCCGGGAGACGTAACGCGAGGTGGGAGCGACCTCGCGCAGCGGCCGGCCCGCCATCGCCGCGGCGTCGTGTGCGGCCTGGTCCAGCGGCAGGACGGCCCACGGCGTTCGGCCCGCCAGCTCGCGCACCGCGGACACCACCTCGCGCTCGGACCACCCGGACGTGGCGCGGAACCGGTTCAGCACGATCCGGGGCGGCCTGCTGACCTCGTCCGCGGTCTCCTCGAGCGCCCGGACCAGCCTGGCCAGACCGACGGGATCGGCACTGCCGACGACCACCACCTCGTCGGCCAGCTCCAGGATCCGCCGGGCGATCCGCCCCGGGGAGGACGGCGACGCCTCGTCGACGTCGAAGCCGAGATCGACGACCACGGTCTCGTGGTCGCGCCGCAACGCGTCCAGGACGCCGACCAGCGCCTCGGTCCGGACATGGCGCCACATGTCCGTCCGGGGCAGTCCGGTCAACAGGGTCCACGAGTCGTGCAGGCGCAGCAGGTGGGTGGACACCCGCGCGACGCGCCCGCGGTCGACGTCGCGACAGGCGGCCATCACGCCGCTCACCTCGTCGAGGACCCCGAGCAGCTGGCCGATCGCACCGCCGTGGACGTCGGCGTCGACGAGTGCCGTGGCGTGCCCGGCCGCGGCGGTCGCCGCGCAGATCGAGACGGCGAGCGTGCTGCGGCCGGGAGCCCCCGTCGGCCCCCAGACCGCGACGAGCCGACCGCCGTCGCCGTCGACCACCTCCTCGCGCGGCTCGATCCTCGCCGCGGCGAGCTCGGCCAACCGACCCACGCGTGCGGTGTGATCGATACCGAGGGCGCTCCCGTCGGCCTCGACCGCACACGGCCGGACGCCCGCCTCGACGAGTCGGGCCACGACGCCGGCGTCGAGCCCGGGCGCCTGCACCGCCAGCAGCGCCACGTCGATCCGGTGCGCCCCGATCGTGGCGAGCAGATCGGCGACGTCGACGCAGCGTCGCACCAGGGTGATCGCCCGATCCTGCTCGATCTCGGCGAGGACCGCCGGCTCCCAGTGCGCACCGCACGCCGCGACCGCGAGTCGCAGAGCGGTCACCGGACGCGCACCACGGTCAGGCGGTCCGCCGCGGCGGCGGCGATCGTCTCGGGCCGCGGACCGCCGGGGCCGGCGTCCACCACGAGGGTCCGCCGGCCCGTGCCGTCCGCCTCGGACACCGCGATCACCCGGGCAGCCGTGGCCAGACGGCGGACTCGCATCGGCTCGCGATCGTCGCCGGTGGCCCACACGTCCACCTGCTGGCCGGCCCGCAGGTCCGGGGGCATGGCGCCGCTCGCCACGCCGAGCGGGAGCTCGCTGCCGGACTCGACGTCGTCGGCGATCGCGTCCCGTGTCGCCAGCGCACCGGGAACCATGTCACGGGTCCACGTCCCGGCGGGCACCCCGGCCGCGACCGGCACCAGCGTCCGAGCGGTGGCGCCGTCGACGCGGGCGGACACCACCACGAGATCGTCGGCGCGGACCGGATCGCCCCAGCGGACCGACGACCCGACCGCCCAATAGTCGGTCGCGTCGCGAGCGGCCGCGAGGAGCCAGCCCCCGAGCACCGCGGAGCCGAGGACCAACACCAGCCCGAGGACGAGTCGCGGATTGCGCCATCTGCCGTTCGCGGCACGCCGGGCGGGCGCGGGCCCCGGCGTGTCACCCCCCGTGACATGCATGTGTCATGCATAGAGCCCTCACGGCGCGCCGGGCCACCGCTCGTCCACAGTCCGGTCGTGATCTGCGCCTCGCCGTTCCCGGTGCGTGTGACAATGGCGGCATGGCCCCCGAGCACGACTTCCTGACCGCCAACGACGTCGCCGAGACGCTCAAGGTCGACGTCCGTGTCGTGTGGAACCTGCTCAAGTCCGGCGAGCTGCGCGGGATCCAGGTCGGCGGACGCAAGCTGTGGCGGATCGAGGCGAGCGCCCTGGAGGACTACATCGCGGCCCAGTACGAGGCGACCGCTCGCGCCGCGGGCCGCGACGAGATCACCGCTCGACCAACGCCGCGATCGACGACCACGGCAGACTGACCCGACGCCCTCCAACGCCCAGCTGGACGAAGTCCGCGCCGGCGGCCACGATCCTCCCCTCGACGGCCGATCCGTCCCGTCGCACGACCCGCACCTCCAGCTCGGCATCGCGCAACGCGCGGACCAGTTGACGGCGCGTGCGTCGTGAGGTCGGTGGCGGCGCGGCGCGCCCGTCCGCACCGTTCACGGCGACCACGGCCTCGGGCACCACGACGGTCCGGCGTCCGAGCCCGTCGCGCAGCACGATCACGTCTCCGACGCTCTCGAC
>Ga0079224_100007461_pt1 | contig 14690 bp, 13 predicted proteins | sample Stecom2015_FD_80414 | JGI IMG/M metagenome (GOLD analysis project Ga0079224, IMG submission 80414) | Agricultural soil microbial communities from Utah to study Nitrogen management - Steer compost 2015 | ecosystem: Environmental > Terrestrial > Soil > Agricultural land | place: USA: Utah...
CATGAGCAGCACCTGGGTGAGGTCGGCCAGGGCGGACCGGTCGGCGAGCTGGGCGGCGAGATGGACGGCCGCCAGGACGGCGAAGACGTGCCACACCGGACGTGTCCACGCGCTCCTCGGTCCGCTCACGCTCACCGCCGCCGGCGCCGCCGCCCGACCGTGACCAGTCCGCCCTGCGGTAGCACCACATCCGGGTCGAGACTGGCCGGGAGCGCGTTGAGAAAGACCGTGAAGATCGGCGGACGGCGTTGGCTGAGCTCCAGGCGCCCGCCGTCGGCGGCGACGAGGTCCTTGGCGAGCGCGAGCCCGATGCCGGTCCCGGAGCCGCCCGAGACGTGCTTGGTGAAGATGTCCGGCGCCACCTCGTCGCTGACGCCCTCCCCCTCGTCCAGCACGTCGATGAACACGCCGCTGTTCTTGCCCTTCCCGGACGCCCGGGCCCGCACGGTCGTGGTGCCGTCGCCGTACTTCAGCGAGTTCTCGATGAGGGTCGCGAGGACCTGTGCGAGCGATCCTGGGGTGGCGAGCACCGAGATCTTCGCGGCGTCCTCGAACACCAGCGGCCGGCCGGCCCGCGCGAACGCCGGCGCCCATTCCTCCTCCTGCTGGGCGAACACCTCGTCGAGGTGGACGGCCTCGGTGGTCCCGCCGGACCCGGACCGTGAGGACTTGAGGAGATCTTCGACCACGCCGGTGAGCCGTTCGACCTGCTCGAGCGAGACCCGGGCCTCCTCCCGGACCTCCTCCTGCTCGGCCAGCGCCAGGATCTCCTCCAGCCGCATCGACAGCGCCGTCAACGGTGTGCGCAGCTGGTGCGAGGCGTCCGCGGCGAACTGCCGCTCCGCGGCCAGGCGCCCGGCCATCCGGTCGGCACTGCGCACCAGCTCCGCCGCCACCAGGTCGATCTCCTCGATCCCGGAGGTCTCCCACCGGGGGCGCGCCTGACCGGAGCCCAGCTGCTCCGCGGAGGCGGCCAGGTAGATCAGGGGTGCCGAGAGCGCGCGCGCCTGGCGGCGCGCCACCACGACGCCGACGACGAGGGCGATCGCCGCACCGGCGACGACGAGGATCACCACCTGGACGACGCGCCACTGCACCGCCGCGGCGTCGATCTCCATGCGGACCGTGGCGCCGGAGGGGGTGATCTGCGAGGAGTAGAGCACTCGCCCGTCGATGGCGGGCCCGGCGCGGTACTCGGAGCCGTCCGGGCCGCGCACGATGATCGAGGCCGGGGGCTGGCCCCCACCGCCGACCCACGGTTCGAGCATCGAGGAGTCGAGGTCCTCGGGCAGGTTGATGCGCCGCTCCACGGAACGCCCGAGGGAGGAGACCCGCAGGTCCAATGTGGCGTTCTCGTTCTCCCAGACGATGAAGCCGCCGAAGACGGCGATCGGGACGCCGAGGATGAGCACCGCCACGGTGACCGCGACGGTGATCATCTGAACGGCGCGACGGCGCACGGCGCGCTACCCGTCGGCGCTGGTGGACTCGAAGCGGAACCCCATCCCGCGGACCGTGGTGATGTACTTCGGGTCGTTGGCGTCATCGCCGAGCTTGCGGCGCAACCAGGACACGTGCATGTCGAGGGTCTTGGTCGAGCCGGTCGGGTCGGTGCCCCACACCTCCCGCATGAGGGTCTCGCGGCTGACCACCGACCCGGCGTCGCGCACGAGCACCCGCAGCAGGTCGAACTCCTTCGCGGTCAGGTGCATCTCGCGGTTGCCGCGGAAGGCACGGTGGGCGGCGACGTCCACCCGCACGTCCTTCGCGGACAGCTCGTCGTCCTCCGTCACGTCACCGCCGGCCCGGCGCAGCAGCGCGCGGACGCGGGCGAGGAGTTCGGCGAGCCGGAACGGCTTGGTCACGTAGTCGTCGGCGCCGGCGTCCAGACCGACGACGAGATCGACCTCGTCCGCGCGCGCCGTCAGCACGAGGATCGGCACCGACATGCCCTGGCCCCGGATGTGGCGCGCCACGTCGAGGCCGTCCATGTCGGGCAGGCCCAGGTCCAGGACGACGAGGTCGACACCGCCGGCGAGATCCTCGATGGCCCCCTTGCCGGTGCCGTGGGGACGGACGTCGTAGCCCTCGCGCCCGAGCGCCCGAGCCAGGGGCTCCGCGATGGCGGGATCGTCCTCGACGAGCAGCACATTGGTCACGCGGCGAGTCTAAGCCAGATTCTCAAGAGCAGGTCAAACATCGCCATGATTGCGTGCGGAGGGTGCCATCGCCGCTGGTGGCCGCCCTGCCCGCGCCATGGCCGCGCTCCCCGGGCGGTGGCGCGCCGCTCAGGTCACCGGGGCAGTCGCCGCAGTTCGATCGGCGAGACCTGACCGAGCCCCTGCAGCTCCGCAACCGCGCGCGGGACCATCGTGAATCTCCCGGCCGCCGACGTCCGCGCCAGGGTCTGCGCGCTGGCCGCGTCCATGAGGATCGAGCCGGCCGGGGCGACGTCGACGAGCCGGGAGGCGAGGTTCACGGTGGGGCCGAAGATGTCACCGTGCCGGGAAATGACCCCGCCCCACACGACGGAGGCTCGCACCGGCAGCATGTTCTCCTTGCGCTGGAGCGCCGCGAGCAGGTCGCTGGCGACATCGGCGGCGGTGGTCAGCTCGTCGGCGACGAACAGGATCGCGTCGCCGATGGTCTTGACCACCCGCGCACCGTGTGTGGTGATGACGTCGCGCGAGGTGTACTCGAAGGTCTGCACCAGGTCCGCGAGTGCCTGCGAGCCGAGCTCGGTCGAGCGGCGCGTGTAGGCGACCATGTCGACGAACCCGACGGCCCGGGTGAGCGGCATGTGGAACGGATCCGTGTCCGGCCGGCCCGTCCCGGCGACCTCGGCCTCGGTGCGCACCATGAGCGCGGCGAGCTGGCGCCGCCAGGAGTAGGTCAGCTGGGACTGCAGGACGTCGACCATCTCCGGCAGCCGGTCGAGGACGACCAGGCGGGCGGAGACGTCGTCGAGCCCGAGCTGACGGGCGATCCCGTCCACCAGGGCCTCGGTCTGCCACAGCACCAGCCGGTCCGTGGTGTGCGACTGGGCACGCAGCAACGAGATCGCCGTCGTCGTGTCGATGCGCTCGTCGGAGATGAGCTGGCCCATGACGCGCAGGGCGTTGACGTCGATGTCGCCGAAGGCGACCGCATCGTCCTTGACGTTCGGAAAGCCCATGGCCTTCCAGAACGTCCGGGCGAAGTCGACACTGACGCCCGCCTTCTCGGCGAGCTCGACGATGGTGTACCGGCGGGAGCCGCCGAGGAGCTGCTCGACGGATCCGCGCACGGAGGAATCGTCCGCGCCCGAGGCCTCGCCGATGTCGTCCACACCGGGATCGGCCGTGGAGGCGCCACCCGGGTCGGTGTGGTCGTCGACGGTGACCTCGCCGTCCCAGGGATGACGTGCCGGACTCTCGCTCACACCTCGAGGGTAGTGCTGGCCACTGGGAGCCGGCTGGACGCAGTCAGGGAGCCCGCCGAGCGGATCCGGCGGGGTCTCAGCCGGCCGCACGGAGATGGTGCACGTCGCCCGCGGCGACGGCGGTCACCGCCTCGCCGGTGTCGACCAGCAGGTGGCCGTTCCGGTCCAGCCCGACGGCGCGGCCCGACGGTCCCGACCCGCCGGGCAGATCGACGCGCACGTCGGTCCCCAGGGTCGTGCAGGCCGCGGAGACCTCCGCGTGCAGGCCGGCGGTCTCGACGTCGCCGCCCGCCGCGGACCATCGCCGCAGCAGCGGCATGAGCTCGCCGCCGACCGCGTCCAGCACCTCGGGCACCTCGGCCCGGCTGCCGAGCAGCCGCAGCGACGTCGCCCACGGCACCGGCAGCTCCCCCGCGGACTGGGCGACGTTGACCCCGATGCCGGCGACGGCGGCCGGGGGCGGCGCCGGGAGCGCCTCGACGAGGATGCCGGCCAGTTTGCGGACGTGGCCCCAACCTTCGACGTCGTCGTCACCGGCGCCGGCGGCCACGACGTCGTTGGGCCACTTGACCGAGACGCCGGCTCCGGGGACCAACGCCGAGGTGGCGCGTTGAACGGCCAGGCCGACGAGGAGCGGCAACCACCCGAACGTCTCGGCCGGCACGCCCGGCCGCAGCAGCACAGAGGCCGTCAGCGCCGTCCCGGCGGGCGTCTGCCACGTCCGGCCGGCCCGGCCTCGGCCGGCATCCTGGTGATCGGCGACGAGGACGGCGCCGTGCGGCCAGGCGGGTGGGTCGGCGAGCGCCGCCGCGCGCAGGTCGGCGTTGGTCGAGCCGGTGCGCCCCAGGCGCACCACGCGGGCGAACGGACTGTCCACGGGTAGCACTCTTTCACCTGCTGTCCCGTTCTCCTACCCGCTCCCCGCCCTGCCCCTCTCCTACCCCTCTCCTACCCCGATCGGCCCTACTCGCCCACCGGCTCCTCACCGGCGGACACGGATGGGTCAGGGTCGCGGCGAGCGGAGCGCACCTGTGCCAGCACGAACCAGCCCAGCACACCGACCGCCACCCCCGACGCCCCGAGCGCGAGCGCCGGGGACCGGTCGTAGAGTGCGCTGACCGCGGCGAACGCGACGAATCCGACGGTCGCATAGAGGAAGGCCCACAGCAGCGCCCCCACGGCCAGCGCCGGGACGTACCGCCGGCGGGGCATCTGGGCGACCCCGGCCGCCACGTTGACCAGCGTCTGGAACCCGACGGTGAGGAAGGAGATGCTGACGACGGGCGCGCCCCAACGGCTCACGGCCCGGCGGGCGCGCCGGTACGCCGGGGTGCGCATGAGCCGCGCCGCCCGCGTGCGGGCCGCGCCGAGTTCGACCGCGCGACCGAGCAGGTAGGTCAGGCCGCCGCGGAGGAAGGCGATGGCGAACAGCGCGGCGACGGCGACCGGATAGGGCCATCCGGAGAACAGGCCACTCACCGGTGTCCGCCCTCTCGCACCCGGTCAGTCTAGGGTCGCGGTTTGTCGGCTCTCCACAACAGTGACCCCGGTAACACGCCTGGCTCCCGCAGCGATCGGTGGACATGCGACAACTACGCTGACGTCCGTGACCGCGCCGAACACCGACCGGCCCCGCGCCGAGCAACCAGCCAGCCCGACCCCGTCCACCCCGACGCCGCCTGCCGACGCCACCGCGGCGGCGGCAGACGCTGCGACGACCGCGGCGCCCACCTCCTCCACGGCGGCCAAGCTCGCCGACCTGGCCGAGCGGGTGGCCACGGGTCTGACCGCCCCGGCGCAGGCCGCGATCGACAAGCAGCACGGGCGCGGCAAGAAGTCCGCCCGCGAGCGCATCGAGGCCCTGCTCGACCCCGACTCGTTCGTCGAGCTGGACGCGTTCGCCACCCACCACTCGACGAACTTCGGGCTGGACAAACGCCGGATCCCCGGGGACGGCGTCGTCGTCGGATACGGCACCGTCGACGGACGGCAGGTCTGCGTCTACTCGCAGGACTTCACCGTCTTCGGCGGCTCCCTGGGCGAGACGCACGGGAGGAAGATCACCAAGGTCCAGGACATGGCGCTTCGTACCGGCGTCCCCCTCATCGGCATCTCCGACGGCGGTGGTGCGCGGATCCAGGAAGGCGTCGCGGCGTTGACCCAGTTCGCCGAGATCTTCCGCCGCAACGTCGCAGCCTCGGGGGTGGTCCCGCAGATCTCGCTCATCCTCGGCCCGAGCGCCGGTGGGGCGGTCTACTCCCCCGCGCTGACCGACTTCGTGGTCATGGCCGAGGGCACCTCCAACATGTTCATCACCGGACCGGACGTCATCAAGACGGTCACCGGCGAGGACGTGACGTTCGAGGAGCTCGGCGGAGCCGCCACGCACCATCAGCGTTCGGGCGTCGCCCACTACCAGGCCGCTGACGAGGACGACGCGATCGACTACGTCCGTGCCCTGCTCTCCTACCTGCCGGCGAACAACCTCTCCGACCCGCCGAACTGGCCCCACGACGTGCCGGCCGAGGTGACCGAGTCCGACGAGGAGCTGGACGCCCTCGTGCCGGACTCGGACAACCAGCCCTACGACATGCGCACGGTCGTCGAGCACGTCGTCGACGACGGCGAGATCCTCGAGGTCCAGCCCGGGTACGCCGCCAACATCATCACCGCCTTCGGTCACGTCGAGGGCCGCCCGGTGGGCATCATCGCGAACCAGCCGCTGCAGATGGCGGGGACGCTGGACATCAGCGCCTCGGAGAAGGCGGCGCGGTTCGTGCGCACGTGCGATGCGTTCAACGTCCCGGTGCTGACGTTCGTCGACGTCCCGGGCTTCCTGCCGGGCACGGACCAGGAGTGGAACGGCATCATCCGGCGCGGTGCGAAGCTCATCTTCGCCTACGCCGAGGCCACGGTCCCGCTGGTCACCGTCATCACCCGCAAGGCCTACGGCGGCGCCTACATCGTCATGGGGTCGAAACAGCTCGGCGCCGACGTCAACCTCGCCTGGCCCACGGCTCAGATCGCGGTCATGGGCTCCTCCGGTGCGGTGAACATCCTCCAGCGCGGCGCACTGAAGAAGGTTGCCGACGAGGGTGGGGACGTCGAGGGCGAGCGCGCGCGGCTCGTCGCCGAGTACGAGGAGGCCCTCGTCAACCCGTGGGACGCCGCCGAGCGCGGGTACGTCGACGGCGTGATCGCCCCGTCCGAGACGCGGCTGCAGGTCACCAAGGCACTGCGGGCGCTGCGCACCAAGCGCGCGTCGTTGCCCGCCAAGAAGCACGGGAACATCCCATTGTGAGGAGCGGACTGAGCACGGAAGCCGCCCGGAGCGGTGGGACCGAGTCCCGGGAGGCACAGGCCGACAAGGAGGCACCGTGACACTCATGGACGCCGACGAGCGGCCGGTCTCGGCCGGCTCGCCTGCCGAGTGGTCCGGGGGCGGTCACGACGACGTCGTCGCCACCGCCCTGGGCGGACTGGATCCGGCCGGTCCGGCGACGCAGGCGGGCGGTGCGCCGGCCGTCCGCGTGGTGCACGGCCGGCCCGACGAGGTCGAGCTCGCCGCACTCGTGGCCGGCATCGTGGCGGCGCGGACGCGCAGCGACGAGCTCGGCGGCATCCCGGACGAGTACGCGCCGTCCGTGATGAGCCGATGGACCGACCACGGCCGCCGGCTGGGGCTCGCCCCGCAGCCCGGCACGGGGTCCTGGCGGTGGTCCGCCCACCCCTGACCAGGTGTTGGAGCAACAGCGGGAGGCCCTGGTCGCGCTGGTAGCGTCCGTCCCGTCTCACGGGTCGCGACGGACAGGCAGGCGAGATGACCGCACTGAACGAGGAGAACCTCCCCCGGCTGGAGGGCACGGTCGCCGTCCCCTCCTACGACCGCAGCCGGCTTCGGGCCGGGATCGTCCACGTCGGTGTCGGCGGATTCCACCGCGCCCACCAGGCGATGTACCTCGACCGGCTGATGAACGAGGGCGAGGCGCTGGACTGGGCGATCTGCGGTGTCGGTGTCCTGCCCGGTGACGCCCGGATGCGCGACGCCCTGCGCGCGCAGGACGGCCTGTACACCCTCGTGCTCAAGCACCCGGACGGCACGTTCGAGCCCCGTGTGATCGGCTCGATCATCGAGTACCTGCTGGCCCCGGACGACCCCGAGGCCGTCATCGAGAAGATGGCCGCGCCCGAGGTGCGCATCATCTCCCTGACCGTGACCGAGGGCGGGTACAACATCCACCACGTCACCGGCGAGTTCGACGCCGCGAACCCCGCCGTCGTCGCCGACCTCGCCGACGGCGCGGTCCCCGCCACCTCCTTCGGGCTCATCACCGAGGCGCTGCGCCGCCGCCGCGACCGGAGCGTGGCCCCGGTGACCGTGATGAGCTGCGACAACATCCAGGGCAACGGGGACGTCGCCCGCCAGGTGTTCACCGCCTTCGCGCGGCTGAAGGACCCGGAGCTGGCCGCGTGGATCACCGAGCATGTCCCGTTCCCGAACTCGATGGTCGACCGCATCACCCCGGTCACCTCCGAGCAGGATCGCGCGATGGTGGCCGAGCGCTTCGGGATCGAGGACGCCTGGCCCGTGGTGGCAGAGCCCTTCACCCAGTGGGTGCTCGAGGATCGCTTCGCCTCCTCCCGTCCGTCCTACGAGGACACCGGGGTGCAGATCGTCGACGACGTCGAGCCGTACGAGCTGATGAAGCTGCGGCTGCTCAACGCCAGCCACCAGGCGCTGTGCTACCTCGGCCGCCTCAGCGGATACCGGTACGCGCACGAGGTCGCCCAGGACGAGGTCTTCGCCCGCTTCCTCCTCGACTACATGGACCGCGAGGCCACGACCACGCTGCAACCGGTCCCGGGCATCGACCTGGACGACTACAAACGCACCCTGATCGAGCGGTTCGCCAACCCGCACGTGCGCGACACCCTGGCACGCCTGTGCGCCGAGTCCTCCGACCGCATCCCCAAGTGGCTGCTGCCGGTAGTGCGCCACAACCTCGCCACCGACGGCGAGATCGTCCGGGCGGCCACCGTCGTGGCCGGCTGGGCGCGCTACGACGAGGGCGTGGACGAGCAGGGCGAGCCGATCGAGATCGTCGACCGGCTCGCCGAGCGGCTGCACGCCGCGGCACTCGCCCAGCGCGAGGACCCGCTGGCCTTCCTGCGCGATCGTGAGGTCTTCGGTGACCTCATCGAGGACGAGCGGTTCACCACGACGTACCGCGAAGCACTGGAATCGTTGCATCGCGACGGTGCCCACCGGACCGTCGAGCGCCTCCTCACCGCCTGAGCCGTCGCGGCTTCCGGCGCCCGGAACGGGCCCTACCGGCGCGCGGCGCGGCCTGTTAGCGTCACCACCGGCGCCTTGGCACGCCGGAACCGCTGCTAGTCTTACGACCGGCGCCCCTTCCGCCACCCAGCGTTGTCCGGTGCCTCGATGACGAGGCCCTGACCGGAAGGAGGCCGCATGCCCACTCCACCCGGTCGCCGCCCGACGGACGGCACCTCCGGGAGCAGACGCCGTCGACGCACGGCCGTGGCCCTCGCCCTCTCCGCGGCCACCGCCCTGGCCGGATGTGCCGGCGCCGGAGCACTGCCCGGCAACACGGACGGCGAGCAGATCGTCGTCGCGATCGTCTCCAACCCGCAGATGCAGGACGCCATCGCGCTGCAGGATCACTTCCGTGCTGACCATCCCGGCATCGACGTGCGGTTCGTCTCACTGCCGGAGAACGAGGCCCGCGCGAAGATCACCGCATCGGTGGCCACCGGCGGCGGCGAGTTCGACGTCGTGATGATCTCCAACTACGAGACGCAGATGTGGGCGGAGAACGGCTGGATCGAGAACCTCCAGCCCTACGCCGACGCCACCGAGGGGTACGCGCCGGAGGACTTCGTCCCGAGCGTGCGCGAGGCGCTCTCGTACGACGGTGACCTCTACTCCGTCCCCTTCTACGGCGAGTCCTCCTTCCTGGCCTACCGCGAGGACATCTTCGACGAGCGCGGGATCGAGATGCCGCAGCGGCCGACCTGGGACCAGGTCCGTGAGCTCGCGGCCGAGTTGGACGAGGGCGACGACTTCGCCGGCATCTGCCTGCGCGGCCTGGCCGGGTGGGGCGAGAACATGGCTCCGATGTCGACGGTGATCAACACCTACGGCGGGCAGTGGTTCGACGAGGACTGGAACGCCCGGCTCGACTCGCCCGAGGTCCGCGAGGCGGTCGAGATGTACGTCGATACCGTCCGGCAGTACGGCGAGCCGGGCGCGGCGACGGCCGGCTTCGGCGACTGCCTGACCCGCTTCACCCAGGGGCAGGCGGCCATGTGGTACGACGCGACGTCGATGGTCTCCTCCGTCGAGGACCCGAACGCCTCGACCGTGGCCGGCGACGTGGGGTACGCGCCGGCGCCCGTGGCGCAGACGGAGGCGAGCGGCTGGCTGTACAGCTGGTCACTGGCCATCCCGACGACGTCCGAACGCAAGGATGCCGCCTGGGAGTTCATCTCCTGGATGACCCATTCGGACTACATGCGCCTGGTGGGCGAGGAACTGGGCTGGGAGCGCGTGCCGCCCGGGAGCCGCCTGTCCACCTACGAGATCCCCGAGTACGCCGAGGTCTCCTCCGCCTACGCCGAGGAGACCCTGCAGGCCATGGAGGAGGCGACCCAGGACAACACCATGGCCGCCCCGGTCCCCTACCCGGGCATCCAGTTCCTCGGCATTCCCGAGTTCCAGGACCTCGGTACGCGGGTAGGCCAGCAGATGTCCGCCGCGATCGCGGGCCAACGCAGCGTCGAGGAAGCTCTCGGCCAGTCGCAGCTGTACGCGGAGGCGGTCGCGGAGACCTACCAGGACGAGGCAGGAGGGTCACGATGACCGCGGCGGTCGCGACACCGGCGCACACCCGTTCCCCGCAGGACGCCCGAGCGGTGGCGCGCGCCGAGGGATGGCGCCGGCGGGCGCCGCTGCTGCCGGCGCTGATCTTCACCATCGTGGTGACCCAGGTGCCGTTCCTGGTGACGATCTGGTATTCGCTGCGCTCACGGAACCTGCTGCGGCCCGAGTCGGACCTCTTCGTCGGGTTCGACAACTACGTCCGCATCGCCCAGGACGCGACCTTCCGGCAAGCGGCGGCGAATTCCGTGGTGATCACCCTCGGCTGCGTGCTGGTGGCGATGCTGCTCGGCATCCTGCTCGCGCTGTTGCTGGACCGGCCGTTCGCCGGGCGCGGCCTCGCCCGCACGCTGCTCATCACCCCATTCCTGCTCATGCCGGTGGCCAGTTCGGTGCTGTGGTCGGTGGCGATGCTCAACCCGACTTACGGCCTGCTGAACTGGACGCTCTCGCTCGTGGGGATCCCCTCCGTCGACTGGACCTCGACCTACCCGGTGGTCTCCATCCTCATGGCGCTGGTCTGGCAGTGGACGCCGTTCATGATGCTGCTCGTGCTCGCCGGCCTGCAGGCTCAGCCGCGCGACGTCCTCGAGGCGGCAGCGATGGACGGCGCCGGCTGGTGGCGCACCTTCGTCTCGATCACGCTGCCGCAGCTGCGGCGCTACATCGAGCTCGGGGTGCTGCTGGGGATCATCTACGTGGTCAACACGTTCGACCAGATCTACATCATGACGGCCGGCGGGCCGGGCACCGAGAGCGCCAACCTGCCCTTCTACATCTACCAACGCGCCTTCCTCGGCTTCGACATCGGTCAGGCCGCGGCGATGGGCGTCGTCGTCGTCATCGCCACCATCATCGTGGCGACGCTGGCACTGCGCCTCATCTTCCGCAGCTTCGACGTGAGGGAGTGACCATGTCCGCACAGACGTACACCGGACCACGTCGCCGCGGCGTGGGCGTGGCGCTGACCACCGTGACGTGGTTGCTCGCCCTGGCGTTCTTCTTCCCCGTCCTGTGGTTGGCGATGACCGCGTTCAAGCAGGAGAACCAGGCGTCCTCCAGCCCGCCGACGTGGGTGTTCACGCCCACACTCGATCAGTTCCGCGCCGTCATCGAGGGCGGGTCGGCGGTCTACGTCGGCAACTCGGCGATCGCGACCGGGGTCTCCACGCTACTGGTGCTCCTGCTCGGGATCCCGGCCTCGTACGCGTTGTCGATCCGGCCGGTCAAGCGCGTGAGCGACGTGCTGTTCTTCTTCATCTCCACCAAGATGCTCCCGGTCGTCGCCGTCATCGTGCCGATCTACGTCATCGCCGGGCAGCTGCGGGTGCTCGACAACATCTGGACCCTGGTAGTGCTGTACACCGCGATGAACCTGCCCATCGCGGTGTGGATGATGCGCTCGTTCTTCCAGGAGATCCCGGTCGAGGTGCTGGAGGCGGCCTCGATGGACGGCGCCGGACTGATGCGCACCCTGCGGTCGGTCCTGCTCCCCATGGTGGCGCCGGGGATCGCCGCGACAGCGCTGATCTGCGTGATCTTCGCGTGGAACGAGTTCTTCTTCGCGTTGAACCTCACGGCCTCCCGCGCTGCGACCGTGCCGCTGTTCATCACCTCGACGATGACCAGTGAGGGCCTGTTCCTGGCGCGGCTGTCCGCCGCCGCGATCCTGGCCTCCCTCCCGGTGATCCTGGCCGGATGGATCGCGCAGAAGCAGCTCGTGCGCGGGCTGTCCATGGGCGCCATCAAGTAGGCGAGCAACGAGGCCGGCCAGGCCCTTGCCCTGCCCTGCCCTGGGTGCCCTGCCACGCCGCGCCTCGCCGCCGGACCGTATGCGCGATCAGCGCAGCAACCGCTCCTCGGGGACCGAGAGGCCCACCGTCTCGCCGTCGACCGCGGCGATCTCATCACCGGCGACATACCGGCTGCCGCTGAACGGGCCGTGGGCGTCGACGCGCACGTACCCCGTGCGGGCCAGGTGCTCACGCGCCTGCTCCGGCAGATCGCTCCCGACGAGCGCCTCGGCGACGGCACCGAAGAACCCCTGGCGCGGCTCCTGCCCGGCCGGCGTCGCGGCCTGGGGATCTCCCATCCGTACCTCGCGCACGGTGCCCACGTCCGCACCATCGGCGTCACGGACCGACATACCCTCATGGACCTGGCTGATCGGACTGTCGCTCACCATGTGCTCCCCCTCGAACGGTCACCGTCAGTCTCACCCGGGCGACCGATCGTCGCCACCGCGGCCGGCCGGTACCGGCTGCCGTCACACATCCCCGAGGCCGGCGTGTGGGCGCATGTCGCGTGCATGTCCAGGTCACGGCGCTAGGCTCGGCGCGTGAGCCAGATGTCCGCGCGCGCCAGCACACCGACCGACGCCGTCGCGGATGCATACGTCGAACGCCTGGCGGCACTCGATCCCCTCACCGCCACCGAACTGGGCCTGCCCGGTCACGACCACGAGCTGCCGGACCTCTCCCCGGACGGCATCGCCGCCCAGACGGAGCTGCACCGGGAGACCGTCCGCCGCCTGTCGCACACCCCGCCGGTGGACGATGTCGACGTGGTCACCCACGCTGCCATGCGGGAGCGCCTCGGCCTGCTCATCGAGCTCGCGGAGGCCGGCGAGCTGCAGCGCGAGCTCAACGTCATCGCCTCACCGCTCCAGTCCGTCCGCGAGGTCTTCGACCTCATGCCCACGGACACCGCCGAGGACTGGGCGACGATCGCCGCGCGTCTGGCCGCGGTGCCGGCCGCGCTCGAGGGCTACGCCACCTCCCTGCGCGCTGCCCGCCGCGCGGGACACGTCGCGCCGTTGCGGCAGGTGCGGGCGTGCCTGCACCAGGCGGAGGAACTCGCCGACGCCGACTCCTCGTTCTTCACCGCGTTCACGTCTCAGGCGCGTCCCGACGGCAACGTGCCGCCGCCGTCGCTCGCCGCGGACCTCGCGCGCGGCGCGGCTGACGCCCGTCAGGCCTACGCCGATCTCGCCTGCGTGCTGAGCGAGGAGCTGGCTCCGGACGCACCGCGGCAGGACGCCGCGGGCCGCGAGCGCTACGAGCTGTGGTCGCGGTACTTCCTCGGCGCCGTCGTCGATCTCGACGAGACGTACGAGTGGGGCCTGGCCGAGCTGGAACGGATCGTCGCGGAGCAGCAGCAGGTCGCGGACGACCTGTACGGCTCCGGCACCGACATCACCGAGGCGATGGCGCGTCTGGACCAGGATCGCAGCCGCATGCTGCACGGCACGGACGCGCTCCGTGCGTGGATGCAGACGACGTCGGACGAGGCCGTCGCGGCGCTGGCCGGCACCCGGTTCGACATCCCAGACCCGGTCCGGCGCCTGGAGTGCCGGATCGCCCCGACGCAGACCGGCGGCATCTACTACACCGGGCCGAGCGCGGACTTCTCGCGGCCCGGCCGGATGTGGTGGTCGGTCCCGCCGGGCGTCACCGAGTTCGCCACCTGGCGCGAGAAGACCACCGTCTATCACGAGGGCGTGCCGGGCCATCACCTGCAGGTGGGGCAGACGGTCTATCGCTCCGAGCTGCTCAACCTCTGGCGCCGCCTCGCCTCCTGGGTCTCGGGGCACGGCGAGGGCTGGGCGCTGTACGCCGAGCGTCTCATGGCCGACCTCGGGTTCCTCGACGACCCGGGCGACCGGATGGGCATGCTGGACGGCCAGCGGCTGCGGGCCGCCCGCGTGGTCCTCGACATCGGTGTCCACCTCGGCAAGCCCGCACCGCAGCAGTGGGGCGGCGGGATCTGGGACGCGGACAAGGCGTGGCCGTTCCTGGCGGCGAACGCGAACATGGCCGAGGGCTTCCTGCGGTTCGAGCTCGATCGCTATCTCGGCTGGCCAGGCCAGGCGCCGAGCTACAAGATCGGCCAGCGCCTGTGGGAGGAGATCCGCGACAGCGCCCGCGCCGACGCCGAGTCCCGCGGTGAGACGTTCGACCTCAAGGCCTTCCACCGGCGCGCGCTCGACCTGGGTTCGGTCGGTCTCGACGTGCTGCGGCAGACGTTGGCCGGATGAGCGCACCCGTCCTGCTGCTCGCCTCCGCCTCGCCCGCACGGCTGGCGACGCTCCGCAGCGCCGGCCTGGATCCGCAGGTGGCCGTCTCCGACGTCGACGAGCCGGCCGTCCTCGCCCGCGCCGCGGCCGAGGCCGCGGGCTCGGGGCCGGTCCCGGCCGCCGACCAGGTCCTACTCCTGGCGCGTGCCAAGGCCGAGGACGTACGCGGCCGCGCGCCGACCGTCGACGGCACGGCACCGACCGTGGTCGTCGGCTGCGACTCCATGCTCGAGATGACCGCCGCCGACGGCGAGCGCGCCGTGGTCGGCAAGCCGGCAGACGTCGCGGAGGCG
>Ga0079224_100007463_pt1 | contig 14689 bp, 7 predicted proteins | sample Stecom2015_FD_80414 | JGI IMG/M metagenome (GOLD analysis project Ga0079224, IMG submission 80414) | Agricultural soil microbial communities from Utah to study Nitrogen management - Steer compost 2015 | ecosystem: Environmental > Terrestrial > Soil > Agricultural land | place: USA: Utah...
AAAATTTTGTTATAGATAAACTCACTGCTGTAATATTTCTCATTCATTTCCGGTATTGTCCAGTCTCCGTTTGAATAAGTTCCGGGAGAATAATTCACTACCGTTAAACCTAATTCATTTACCCACAAACTTATTTCACTATTATACCATTCATACGGCGGCATAAAATATTTTGCATCATCTTTTTCTATACCGAATTTTTCCATCTCAGAATAATTATCAAGAATATCTTTAGTTATTTCTTCTTTTGTTAGAAGGGTTGAATCGCGGTTCTCCCATGCATTGTAAAGAAGGTGTTTATCAGAATGCGCCCCAAGATAATGCCCATCGGATTTTAAGCCATTAATTACTTCGGCATATTTTTCATTTCTGTAAAAATCACCTGTAAAGAAGAATGATGCTTTAATGTTATGTCTTTCAAGAACATCTTTTATTACTTCATATCCGTCAGCAAATTCATGACCGGTAAACACCAGGTAAATTACCTTTTCATTTTTATCAAAACGGATTATTCCCCCGTGTGAAATTTCATAGTGATTTTTTAATGAATCAGATTTACCGATTGCATAAGTGCCGGACGATGATGAAATGAAAATTGCGGTAACGTAAATGACTGCAGCAAAAAAAATATTCTTAAGCATTTTGTTCTTTTATATTTTGTTCTGTTTAAAATAAAAAAAGCGAAATAATAATTTCGCTTTTTAAAATGAATGGTGATTAATAATTACAACTGCATTAAGAATATTTTCTCGAGTGAATCTATCATTTTCTCGCGGAAGATTGGTTTGGAAATAAAATCATTAAACCCGGTTGCAATAAATTTCTCGCGATCGCCCGGCAGCACGTATGCAGTTACGGCAATGATAGGAATATTTTCATAGCCTGGCATTTTGTGGATTATTTTTAATGCATCAAGTCCGTTGTATTCACCCTGAAGATTTATATCCATTACGATAAAATCAAAATGGTTGCTGTCAAGCAGTGGAAGCGCTTCTTCAAAGCTCACTGCAAATTTTATATCCTTCAGTTCCTTCATCTGAACTTTGAACAAAATCTGTGAATCAACCTGATCTTCAATATAAAGACAGTTAAGCTGTGAAAGATCAAGTTTTTCTGATGTTCTGACCATCATTTCTTTTATTGATTCACTTTCCGGCTCGCTTTCGGTTTGTTCAGCTTCTTCCTCTTCTTCTGCTTCAGCGAGAAACTCTTCGGCAGGGCGATACCCTGAATGTCTTGGTTCTTCTTCCGGAATTTCCTCCTGAATTTCTTCCTGAACTTCTTCCTGAATTTCTTCCGGAATATTTTCCAGGGTATCTTCAGGTTCAGGCTCAACAACAGGCTGGGGTTCATTTACTGATTCAACCGCAGGAGAAAAACTTACAGGGAAAATAAATGCATAATCCGGTTTGCTGGATGTTTCAAACTTTTCAAATTTTCCGCCGAGCAAATTCAGCAGCGCTTTTGCATAATTCAATTGAAGTTTTGATATACCAAAATTCTTTGCTCGTGAACCGTCTCCGTAAATTAACTGGCTGAGATTATCAATTAAGCTTTGGGAAGCAGATGAGTAACTATCCTTAATGGAAACAGCAAATGAATTATCATCAATCTGGTATGAAGAAAAATAAATCTTCTTTTCCTTTGTTAAACCGGGAATGATTTTAAGAAGAATTGAAGTTAAAACTTTAAATCTCGATTTATCTGATTCAAACTTTAATGAAGAAGAAATTTTTCCATAAGCAACATCAACACCTTTTGATTCTGAAATTTCATTTACATCATTCTGCAGATCATCCAGAATTTCAGTTATGCTAATATCTTCAATTTTAATTTCAGCTTCTTTCTTCTGAATAGAAGAAAGCTCAGCCAGCGTATTCATTGTATTAAGCAGGCTGCTTCGGTTTTCGTTAATTATATCAACAGCTTCTTTTTGATCAGGTGTAAGATTTTCAATGCTGCTGCTCAACTCCTGTACAAAACCCAGAATAACATTTATCGGTGTTAGAATTTCATGAAAGATGTATGATAAAAACTGGGGCGCAGCAAACTGATCATTTGCTGCCTGAACCGGCACTGGTTTTTCAACTATTACTTCTTTTATAACCTCATTAACAATTTCTTTTATAGTTTCTTCTTTTTTGTATTTGCCAACAATGATGTATGAATCAACATTTGATTTATAATCCATCACCGGTGTGGCGGTAAGATCAACTTCAATAAATTTACCATCTGAATTTTTTAATTCAATTGTAAGTGAAGCTGTTTCTTTAAAATGAGACTGGAAAATTGTAGTATTGATTGTTGCACGTTCTTCATTTCTTACAAGAGCTGCAAAAGAAGTATTATCAAGATCTTTCTTATCATAGTTAAGCACTGTTTTTACAGCGCTGTTAATGAATGTAATAAAACCTTCCGGGTCAGTAATGAATAAAAGATCATCAGTATTATCAAACGCAGCTTTGAACAACTGGTTCTTCTTTTCAAGCTCAAGTTTATCAGTAATATTTCTTACAATATTAAAATGAGCATCGCTATCATTATACTTAAAATTAATTTTACTGATCTCAACAAAAACCGAAGAGCCATCCTTCTTTTTATGCCTGTATGGCCCGCTGAATTTACCTTCACCGGCAGATGTATTTGATGAATCAAGTAATGTTTGGATATCTTCAGGAGTGTAAAGATCAGTCAGATCCATTTGAAGAAATTCATCACGCCTGTAGCCGTATAAAGCAAGAGCAGAATCATTAACTTCTAAAAATCTTAAATTATCCGTGTCATAAATAAAAATCGGTTCGGGATTATTTTTAACTAGAATATCAAACATTCTTCCTCTTTTGTTTATTATTTTTTCCAGGTCATCCGAGGATTCAATTTTTACAATTGTTAAAAGCAGACCGGCAGCAATGCCTTCATCCGCATAAATTCTGTTCAAAGAAAAATGATAATCATCAATTCGCTCTTGCTGATTCAGCTTAACCTTAAGGTTATATTCTTCGCTTTCAACCGGTGAATTGATGAAATATTTAATCTTCTCAGATATTTCTACAGGCAGAATCTCTTCAAAAGAATGATCTCTGTAATCTTCAAATTCACCTTGAATTAATTTACAAAATTCTCCGCTTGTATTCCTAATTATTCCGTTATTATCAATCATTACAACAGGCATAGGAAGCGTTTGAAGGAATTGTTCTGCTGATTTAAAAAACTGTTTGAAGCCGAAATCATCATCGTTCTGAACGAATCCGATAAAAGCAATTACATTATTATCTGCATCACTCAGCGGAATCTGCACAATTTGCTGCTGTTCTGATGCAGGCAGACCCTGGAGCGGAACGCCGTTAATCACAGCGCAGTTGTGTGAATCTTTAATATATCTTGCTATTGAAGCATAAAGCTGAACGAGATAAGGCGGAAGAAAATTTGCTTCCGATTTTCCCTCCATCTGTTCGGCTTTCATACCAAGAGCATCTGCAAACTTTTCTGAAACAAGCAGATATTTTGAACTTGTATCCTTTATCCAGAAAAAATTTCCAAGTGAATTTATTCCGAAACGGAGTTTTTCTTTTCCTATAAATGTAAACGGGAAAAACGATTTAACTGATTCTATAACATCAATTACTTTTTCATCCTTAATGATTTTTTCCAGGTTATCTGTCTTAAAACTTATTTGCGTATTTCCTGAAATTAATAGTTGATGATCTTCCGGTTTGAATGTGCAGAAGTACAGCTTTTCTCTTTCATCATTATAAAGATTGATGATAAGCCTTAATGTTAAAATTTTTTTTGAGCGGAGAGTAAAATTCTGAATTGCATTAATTGTATGATTTGCAGAACGAAGTTCATCAAGCTGTTCATTCAGCTTGCGCGATGATTCTTCATCAAGAATATCAAATATGTTTGCTTCATCTGAGTTGAGATTAAAGAGGTGTTTTGCTTCTTTATTAAAGGAAACAATATTTCCGCTGCTGTCCAGTATAAGGAAAGGATGTTTAATATTCTCATTCAGAGTACGAATGAGATCAATATTTAGCTTTTCACCGGTTTGCAAATCTTCCCACAATCGAATTTAAAATTACCAGCATCCGCCATTTACTACAACGGCATCTGAAAAACCGGATGCTGAAAAATTGTCCGCTGCTTTTATCTTGTATTGAAATACACGATTGCAGGCGTCAACATTGTCTGTATAATTTCTTAAACTTCCGTCAACTTCAATCGTATCAACTTTAGCCGGACTGGTGGTAATATCCTTTCTTTCAATTAAAAATTTTGAAGCAGTTTGTTCAAACTCCCATGCAAGATAAATTTTTCCGCCGCCCGCATAATAATTTAGTGATATTACAGGCGGAAGTAACGGAACAATTTCAACTTTAACAGTTAATTCAGCACAAAAATCAGAATAATAAGTTCCATCAGTAGCCGCAAGTCTGTAGCAGTAGCTGTTGCCTGGAACTACTGAAGCATCATCATATTCACCTTTTACGTCATCCGCTTCAGCTATTAAAACAAAATCTGATTCACCTTCCGTTCTTCTGAAAACCTGTACCTTTGTGTACTGAGGATCATTATCCTTCCACTTTATAAGAACATTTGTAGATGAATAATTTGTAAGTGAAATTATAGTTGGCGGATTTAATGTAAAATACGGAGTTTGCACGTATGTTTCACTTGACCATGATGAATCAGAACTTGAATATGCTTTTATGCGGTAGTAATATTCTGTACCGGGAGTAAGCCCGTTCATGCTGTCTATGAAAGTAGTAACATTTTTTCCAGCAATGCCTACACGTTTGTATTCTGAAAAAGTGTATCTTCTTTCTATTCCGAAATAATTTTCATTATCGCTGTTATCACGCCATGTTAAAATAACTGTACGCGGTCCTGTTGCTGTTGCAACAACCTGGGTTGGTGGAAAAACAGATGGTGAACCGCCCGTGCCTATTGTATTCAGTTCTTCGGTGAAATCAGATTTACCGAATATGTTTACCCCTCTTATTTTGTAATAGTAAACTGTTCCCGGCAGAAGAGTTTCATCATTTATGTTAAAGGTATTCGGACCTGAAACGAGATAAGGATCATTGCCGTATGGTTCTGTTGATGCACGCCTGAATATTTCATATCCGGTTGTTCCTCTTGATGAATCCCGCCATGAAATATTTACAGATGTTTCTGAAAGTTTCATCAGCCTGAAATCATATGGAGTATACGGCGGATTATGATTTTCTGTAACAAGAACATTTCTTACAGTATCACTAAAAACAAAGTTGCCGCTTAAGTCATAATATATCATGAAAAAACTGATTCTTGATCCAATCATGTTGGAATCAATATCAATAGTTACTTTGGGAAGTTTTTTATATTCAAGCGGAACAATGTTTTTGTGCAGTTTATCATTTAAAAAAAGTTGAAGAAAATTTACCCCGGAATATTCTTTTACTGTGTATTTAATTTCTGTTGATCCGTAACTGATTGAATCATTGGAAACAGGATCAAGAATTTTAATATCAATTAAACTCTCGGTACCGGTTACAGCAGTATTATCAACTATCGAATCAACGCAGCCGTTTACTGCCATAAACACAGTTGTAAAGAGAATGATAAAAGATATTTTAAAATTTTTGTTCATTTAATCTAACCTGATGTTGATGTCTGAAATATTGTAAGAAAGATTAAACATTTTTATCGTAATCGATATAGTAAGTTCTTGATTCTCCGGGTTTCAGATCATCAATGTATAAGTACGCGGTTTTCTTGGCTTTTTCATATTTGAATCTTGCAGGTTTGGTGCCTATAATTTCAGTGTTTAGTTTAAGGTTGCCGGCATCGTCATTTAAATCAACGTCTATTATTATTCCGTCAACAGTTTCCACGCCCGGATTTGAAACCGTAACTGCCACACGTCTTTCACCTCTTCTGTCAACACGTATCTCAACGTAATTCCGTTTTGCATACCATTTCTCAATTTCCGATGCAGTAGTAATCCAGATATTTTTCTTCTTCATATCCTTAATCAGATCTTTTACAACGTGTACATTCTCCGGTTTAAGCTGATAATCTGTATGCATCTTAAATAAGTACAATCCACCTTCAAACAAAACACGGTCCACATCTTCCTGGTAAGTATATAATTGGAATTCAGGCTGGGTTAATCCAAAATCTCTTATAACTTCATAATCATCTCTTGCTGTTTTTGTCATTGAAATAATTCTGTTTTCACCCAGAATAATTGTACGCGGAACTGATCTGTCAGTAAGTGAATCAGTTACAACATATTTGTATTTAGCATCAATAAGCGCTCTTAAAGTAGACTCATCAAAGAGTCCGTAATATGGTAAAGCTCCGTAAACAGGCTTGCTTGTAACTGCTTCAATTGCCGCTTTGGCACTGCGGAATTTTTCAAACTGCAGGCTGTAATCATCAAGTTTGTTTACTGTATCATCAACAAAAGCGAGATATCCGATATCAACAATTGCAGAAACATCTCCGTATGCTGTAAGTGATTTTACTATGGATGAATTCTGTTCCGCAGCAGACGGCTCAATAAAAAATGATGCTTTAACTTTTTCCGCTTTTAAAATGCTTACCAGGTTCTGTACATTGCTAACATTTCCATTTAAAGTAGGCATCAGAACTGCTGCAGCATCATAACCATCGGGCCAGTCTTTAAGATATGCAATAGGATTATAGCTTAACCAATTAATACAATTATTAAATAAACGATCGAAATAAATATAGTCTTCCTGAACACCGATCACGGAATTTATTTCAAATCCCATCCAGACAAATCTTCCTTTACCATAGGTGCCGTAAACAATGCCGGCACTTTTCTTAATTTCTTCACGAACCAGTCCGTCTTCAAGCCTGTAGTTATACCAGAAACTTACCTGCTTGGTTCGGGGGTCAAGAACTTCAACGGACATTGGCTTGTCCCACGTAGCTACCTTTAACGGATAACCCGTAGGAATATTTGCGGTAATTGGTAATCCGCCGCGCAGCGTATGAACCTTGGTTACATTATCATTATCAATCTCTTTTGAGAAGTCCAGACCAAATACTTCAGAGAAGAATTCCCATCCTCTCCATTTACCATCATCTGAATAAGAAGCAGTACCGCTTGTAGCAAAAACGCTTCCGCCTTCATCAATATATTTTTTTATTTGCAGAATTTCCCTGTCGCTCAACGCTCTTGAGCCGGGCAAAACCAAAATCTTATAATTTGTAAAATTTCCTTTCTCTATATCCCCATCTTTAATGATATTATATTTTACATTCATGTTGCCTAAGAACTTTTTCCATGTGGTGATATTATCATTCAGCCAGGTACTACCTTCCGGCAGCATGTTTTCTGTGTACTGTGAATAAAGAATGGCAATGGAAGCCTGCTTTCCAAAAACCACACCTTCAATCACATCAGTATCGGGTACAAGTTCTGATGAATCGAACTTTCCAAAAATACCCTGCAGAATGAAGAAGTAAATTATGATGGAACCAACCAGAAACAGAGCACCGGCAAGGATAATTACGCCCTGGTTAACCCCACTTTTTTTACCTTTTTTTACCGCCACTTCAAAGCTCCTGCTTTTTTATCTTCTTTAGGATTAATGTATCCTTCAGATGAATATTTGTAAAATTTATCAGTGCCTTTTTCAGCAGTACCGGTATATCTTGCGCCGGAAAATCCTCTCTGCTGCTGGGCAGTTACAAATTGTCTTGGCTGTGTTTCATGCCAGCGTACGGCAGTTTGTTTAACCGGTGCTGTCTGCTGAACAAAGATCGGCTGCCGCTGAATTTCAGCTTCTGCATTTACAAAGATTGGCTGCGGCGTTGTTTTAGGCTGCTCTTGCTGAACCGGTACTTCTGCAGGTGTAATTATTTCAGCTTTTACTGTAGAAGGCTGAGGAGCTTTTGCCTGCTGTCCTTTACGTTCCCTTATCTTGTAAAGAATATAAGCACCGATTGCAAGCAGAAACGTACTTATGGTTGCAACCAGAATGATTGTTGATAGTATCGGTATCAGTTCCATTAGGACCCTCTCAAGATGATTATATTAAATTTTATGCTTTCGCAATACCTACCCGTTCAAGTTTACCCCAGGTCATTCTTATTCCCAGGAACTCTTCAATTGTAGACATCGCTTTACAAATATCAATTATAAGAATGAAAAACATTCTGTAAACAATTGCATAACCAACTAACCTGAATTCCTCTTTTTCTGCAGCTACGCAGTACAGCGCAGTTACAAGATCAAGCAGCGCAAGCCCTGCCCACCAAAAGAAGATGAGCGATGTAAAACCGAATGCAAGAGCAGCAACCATAAAGAATATATTTGCTGCAATGTTCATTGTAGGCCAGATCAGCGCTTCATAAAACATTGACCACAGAATAAAAGTATCTCCAAAATTAATTGTTGGATTAACCATCAGTTTTTTATGCTTCCTGATTGACTGCAATATTCCTCTTGTCCATCTGTATCTCTGCTTTAACAACTGCTGCAGTTTTGTCGGAGCTTCTGTATAAGAAATTGAATTTGGTTCATAGTAGATTTTCCAGCCGTTTGCAAGTATCTTCAATGTTAAATCGGCATCTTCTGCAAAAGTATCACTTGAATAAAATCCTGCTTCCTCTATTGCTTTCTTTCTGAATAAACCAATAGGACCCGGAATGATATTTACCAGTCTTACAAAACTCTGGGCACTTCGCGCCATGTTCAAACCTTCAATATATTCAAGTGCCTGGAGATCTGTTAAGAACTTGCCGCGGTTCATAACTTTTACATTTCCTGCAACCGCACCGATTTCCGGATTAGTAAAATGCCTTACTGCAAGCCTGATAGAATCAGGTGATAATTGTGAATCACCATCCATGCAAAGAACTATTTCAGCACGCGCCATTTTTATTCCGGCATTAAGCGCTTTTGATTTACCGCCGTTTGGTTTATTTATCAGTGAAACTTTAATATCGGAATACATTCCTTTATGATAACCAACAAGCTGCTCGGCAACATGTTTTGTGTTATCGGTTGAACCATCATTAACAATTATGATTTCATAATTTTTATAATTCAGGCTCAAAAGGGACTTGATTGAATCCGCTACAACTTTTTCTTCATTATAAACAGGAACTATGATTGTTACAAAGGGATAAAAACCGTTTGTTGATTGGAACGTGTACTGGTTGATATACAAATATGCCAATACAAGTATCGCAAAATATCTTATCAAAAGAACAAACAAAAAGATTACAAGCGCTACTATTGTTGAATATTCGATTAATGATTCAACCGATAATACAGTCATTGGCAGCGTATAAATAATTATAGCGATGAGTATTACCGATATAACACCGCTTACAATTATTCTTTTGATGAACTTTGAACTCTTATCAGTATCCTGAACTTCAGGTTCATTGTTCTCAAGATAAATTTCTGCTCTATTTGTTCTTTGTGATTTCTGCATAATTCCAGGCAATTTTATTTCAAAAGAATTTTCCAATTATAGTGCCATTAAAAAAAGCTTGATTATTGCTTTATATTTCAACATTTCATGTTTTATGATAAGAATTTCAGCACAGTTGTATCAGTTTAAAACAACAAAACCCCTGCTAATCTAACAGGGGTTTTAATTTTTTATTTTATTTAGTTTGATTTATTATACTCATCCATCAAGGCTTTTGTAAGAAGATCTGCTACTCTTGTACCACCTTCATAGGTCAGGTGGCAGTAATCCCGGAATGCAAGAGGCGGACCGGCACTCACCCACTGGGGAATAGAATTTTCACCGCCCATTGCTTCAAACAAATTCCAGAATGCAACCCCGGTTTTTTCTGCAACATTTTTCTGTGCTTCAAGCAGCATTGGAGTCTGAGGATCAGTTATAAATCTTGAACCTTTCTTTATTGCTTTATCACCAACACTTACAATAAGAATACTTGTTTCCGGGAAAGCTTCTTTGAAATAGTTTACAACTTTAATCATTCTCTTTTCGTACCAGGTATATTCACTGTAAGTTGGTGATAATACGTTGATTCCGAAATTTATAATGATGAGTCTATAATTCATTATATCATGAAAATCTTTTAGAACATCTTTTGGAATATCAACAAGAGACACACCTGAATTACCTTTTATCGGAAAGTTATCAACGTAAACACCGTTTCCGTTTTCAAGACTTACACCATAAAAGAAAGCATCACCGCAATTGTTAAAATCAATCTTGAGTGATTTTGCCGGGTTATCGGCATGAAGATCAAGAGCTTTTACATTATTGCCGCCCTGAAGCTTTGCCGTTTTTGAAGGTGCACCGTTAAAAGAATATTTTATTTCACAGTTTCCATCGCTGCCTTTGTATATCAGTCTTGCATCAGAAAATGATTTTAAAGTTTTTGAGAAAGAACTTGTTTCATACTTAACCCAGCTGTTAGCAGATGGAACAAACACTGCTGCGTTTATCCCAAAAGGCCAGTTGTTTGGATTTCTTTTAAAGATAGAAGCTTCTTCCCAATCATTTGAAAAAGAAAGCTTGGTTGATTTTCTCATCTGAACATCATCAGAATTAATTGAAACGAAGCCCGCACCGTTTCCGCCAAACTTCTGCTGCAGATTATCTCTCAGATCAGAGGTTATTACATCACCTTCAATAAGTGAATCACCGAAATGTGCAATTCTTACCTTCTTATTTTTTGCATCTTTTAAAGATTTGAAAAAATACTTCAGTTGATCTGTATTCCCGGTAATCGGAACATTTTTTCCAAGTGCAGGAGTATTGGATTCATTAGAAGTAATTTTAGGATCTTTGGAATATGAAAGAGCTGTAAAGATGAAAAAAGAAATTAAGAGTAATGTTGTTTTGCTTCGGCAAGCTGCCATCATGATTAACCTCCGATTTGTTTGAATTAAAGTCCGTTCATTCAGCATAAGTACCGTAACAGTTTTAGAGCGAAATGTATTCACTGCAGCTTTGCCTGCTGCAGTTCTGCTGTAGTTGATCAAGTTAAGGAATAGTGTTACACTATTTTAATGAAAACTTAAATAAGCTGAAAGAGAAGCCGAGAAAAAGTTATAACTTGATGCGAACCTGTAAGTACTGCCAACAGATACTCTTCCGGTTAAGAAGAAGTATGACAGCGGATTATATGTGAAATCTCCCCAGGCTTCTCTTATTATATAATCGCCCGTAGGTACATAACCTAATTTTCCGCCGAATGTTAAATTCAATTTTGCATTTTTAACTGCTGCCCACTCAGCCCATAAGCTGTGTGAATCAAAATTCTGAGGTGAGTAATAGTAAAAAGATGTTCTCATATAATTTGCGTATGCGTATTCGTATCCAAAGGTAATTGATTCATAAAATCTCTTACCAATCCTCAGCATAAAATCATTTCCTTTATTTCCATCCTGGATTGTTATATAGCTGAAGTGTCCCTGGATTTTTAATCCTGACTGATCAAAATAATATCCCTGCAGACGGAACAGGTCGGCATCAAGTGCAAGATTAACAAGGTTTGGAGAATATAAAATCAATCTTGCATCTGTATTTTCATAGGAAGCATTCAGCATGAATTTTTCAGGTATTTCATATCTTATGGAAGCATCATTAATATTTCTTTTTAATTCACCCTGAACATTCAGAGTACCGAATGCTGCAGTAATCCACAACGGATTGATTGGTCTTAAGAAAATCTGCCATTTAAATGCTGTAAGATTTTTATAGCTGAATCTTGTATTAAGATTTGTTCTGTTTAATGATGTACCAACTGTTAAGAAACTTGTAATTCCGAATTCAGCTCTTGCACCAAGATTATTGAATTGAAAATCCTGGTTATCAGCATAATAACTTCCCTGCGGTGCAATTGCAATGTGGCTCGGGAATGCACCGAATGATGTTCCGAATGTTGAGCCTGAAGGCAGCCAGCTTATTCTCTGTTCAATTATCTGGATTTGTGTGCTGTCCTCTGTTTCTTCCAGAAGCTGATTATATATTTCTCTTGCTTCATCAAATTCATGATTGTATTCATAAGCAACTGCAAGATTCAAACGTGCATCAAAATTTTCAGGTCTCTCTGCTACAAGGTTTTTAAATTCTTCAAGCGCTTTTATTGAATCTCTTACCCACAAATAAGCTTTGCCGCGCTGAATCGCCAGATCATAATCATATTCTTCCTGGAGCAGCCTGTCATAAATATCAAGCGCAGTCTGATAATTTTCTGCACAGGCATTTACATTTGCATATTCAATCTGTTCTAACCTTGTTGGGCCTGATATTTTTGAGAAGTACTCATCATACAATTCAATTGCACCGGTACAATCTCCTGCGGCAACAAGATCACGTGCATCATAAAGTATCTGGTAAATTTTCAAGCCTTCATAGTTTGATACACTCACATCATAATAAATCTGGATTGCTTCAACTTCCTTGCTTAAAGAATCAATTGCCGTTGCTTTATCAAGCAGTTCTTTTGCTGTTTCAAACTGCTGCTGTCTTATCTTCATTGATGCAAGTGATGTTAAAGCCTGAAGATTTTGCGGATCGTCTTCAAGAACATTGTTCAGATAAACTTCTGCAATATCCATATCCTGAACAGTCCAAACTGCAATCTGTGCGCGCAAAAGCTGATACTTTAAATTATCCGGTTCCTGTTCAAGCAAAATATTTAACTGATCAATTGCTGGTTCAAACTGATAGTTCCAGGTTGAGAACTGTGCGTACTTATATCTGACATCCTTCCCTTCTCCCGGAGAAACATTAGCAAGATAGTTGTCCATAATCTCAAGAGCCCTGTCATACTCCTGCAATCCGCCGTAATAATCGGCAAGCTGCAGCACCGCTTCCTTATCTGCAGGATTCTGAGTAATCTTCTCCGTGTACTCACTGATTTTTTCCTCGAAGATACTATCACGTATTGCTTTTACTTCTTCATAGTATACAGCGATTCTTTCTGAGTAAACTGTATCTCTTGAAATAATTTCAATCTGGTCAAATGCTTCACCGTAGCGCTGATGCTTAACAAGTTCTTCAATTAATTTATATCGTGTATCGTTGTCTTTCGGATTTTTCTTCAGCAGCCTGTAATACTTATCTATTGCATACTCTGATCCTGTAGCAACAGGCATTCCGTAATTATATCTTGCTGAAGTATCATTAACCGTATAGATGTATCCTTTTCCTCTTGCCTGATCAAGTCCATCCATTGCTTCTCTGAAAAATGGTCTGAATGATAATGCTGTTTCAAAGGCATGAATTGCCATTTGATTTTTACCAAGCCATAAAAGGAAATAACCATAGCGTGACCACAGGCGGTGATCTTCAGGATATTGATCAGTATATCTTTTTAATATTGGTTCACCTTTTTTGATGTGACCGTTCTTTGCAAGAATTTCTGTATAACGAATGATTTCATCGGGTGAAGCTTCTTCACGTTTTAAATATTCATCATACCAAACTTCTGCTGTTGCCCATTCACCCAAATTCTTATAAGATTTTCCTATCTCAAGATAATTAACAGGAACATTTGGATTAATTGCAATCTCTCTTTTGTGCCCTTCAATTTTATTATAAAGAAGTTTGTACCATGCTTCTGTAACCCTGCTGAGGTTTTGATTAATTTCTTTATCATTTGGTTTTAATTTTCTTGCAGATCTTAAATCATAAACTGCCATCTCGTACTGGCCGCGTTTCTCGTTGCAGAGTCCGCGCAGATTATAACCTTCAGCAACCTGGGGATTTGCAGAGATATACCTGTTTAAAAGATCAATTGCCTCTCCGTATCTGCCAACTCTCATCTGCTTTTCTGCTTCAAGTTTTAAAGCATCAGTAGCCTTCTGCCCAAACACAGTAGCGGAAAAAAGTAATAAGATTGGTACTGCCAGTATGGCGAAAGTTTTTTTCATGATTTTTCTGCTTAAAAATTTCCCATTTTATTGTGTTCTTTCGGTTCATCCGCCATAATCTCATTAAAAATATCTTCAGCACTTTGAATTCTTTCATCAATCTTTATTGCATAAACTGAAATGTACTGCATTACTTTTGAGAGATATGCCGGATCATTTACAGGCAGATTTGATTTAATCTTTGCAATAAGATTATTAATGCTTTTATTGTCTTCTTTCGTTATTAATACAACTACCTTATTTATTATAACACAAATTTTATCTTTTTTATCTGTAGATAACCTGATTGCATTTTGTAATTGGGTTATTGTAAGAAGTCCCTGTTTTTCTGCAGCAGCATCAAGCCTGAAAGAAACAATGCTGAACACCTGTCCCGTACTTTTAAACAGCGCAATCTGGTTATTTAAAATCAAATTGAAATCATTAACATTATACACGTTTGAAGAGGAATAATTCTCCGCAGGCACTTCAATATCTGCAAGAGATTTATACTTATAATCTTTTACAACGGGAGTCATATACTGCCGCGGCGGTTCCACTGCAGGAGCTTGCTCAATTGTAACACCTTTGTATGGTTCAATAGTGTAATTTGATGTGAACTGTCCCTCCGTATGGCCGATGTTGGGAGTAATTGTCATCTTTCCTCCCTGAGAAATTTCACCATCTTCTTTTTTCTGTAAGTAAACTATTCCTGTTGAATGATCGGCAAGAACATCGGTAATACTTTTTGCAGCCGGAGTTGCAGGATCGCCAAGAACAAACAAACTAGTAATTCCCGATTCCTCAATACTATCAGTT
>Ga0079224_100007465_pt1 | contig 14688 bp, 15 predicted proteins | sample Stecom2015_FD_80414 | JGI IMG/M metagenome (GOLD analysis project Ga0079224, IMG submission 80414) | Agricultural soil microbial communities from Utah to study Nitrogen management - Steer compost 2015 | ecosystem: Environmental > Terrestrial > Soil > Agricultural land | place: USA: Utah...
AAGCCCAACCCGATCATGAAGATCGACAGGTTCGCGATCAGGAAGAGTCTGCGCGGATCGATCGCCTTGTTTCGATCATTCATCGTCGAGCCCCAGCACGAAGCGGTTCATCCCTCGGTCGACGCCGGACGCGGCGAAATCGTCGAACGCCCGATCGGTCGTCCGGATCATGTGCGAGCGGATGAACGGGGCCCCTTCCCGCGCGCCGTCCTCCGGATGCTTGAGGCAGCATTCCCACTCGAGCACGGCCCAGCCGTCGTAGCCGTACTGCGCGAGCTTGCTGAAGATCGCCTTGAAATCGACCTGGCCGTCGCCCGGCGAGCGAAACCGGCCCGGCCGGTCGATCCAGCTCTGGTAGCCGCCGTAGACGCCGGAGCGGCCGTTCGGCCGGAACTCCGCATCCTTCACGTGAAATGCCTTGATCCGCTCGTGATAGAGGTCGATGAACTCGAGATAATCGAGCTGCTGCAGCACGAAGTGACTCGGATCGAACAGGATGTTCGCGCGCCGATGGCCGCCGACCGCGTCGAGGAAGCGCTCGAACGTGACACCGTCGTGCAGGTCCTCGCCCGGATGGATCTCGAAGCAGACGTCGACGCCCGCTTCGTCGAACGCGTCGAGGATCGGCCGCCAACGCCTCGCGAGCTCCGCGAAGCCTTCCTCGACGAGACCGGCGGGCCGCTGCGGCCACGGATACATCGTGTGCCACAGGAACGCGCCCGAGAAGGTCGCGTGCGCCTCGAGCCCGAGATGCGCGCTCGCGCGCGCCGCAGCCTTGAGCTGACCGGTCGCCCACTCGCACCAGCGGCTCGGATCGTCGCGCACGGACGGATGCGCGAACGACGCGAAGAGCGGCGCATAGGCCGGATGAACGGCGACGAGCTGGCCCTGCAGATGCGTCGAGAGCTCCGTGATCTCGACGCCCGCTTCGCGGAGCCTTCCGGCGACGTCGTCGCAGTACGCCTTGCTCTCGGCCGCGCGCTCGAGATCGAAGAGCTTCGGATCCGACGTCGGCACCTGCACGCCGATGTAGCCGAGCGAAGCTGCCCATTTCGCCATGCCCTCGAGTGAATCGAAAGGCGGCTCGCTGCCCGCGAACTGCGCGAGAAAGATCGCCGGTCCTTTCAATGTCCTCCCTCCCCCGTTGCGTGCGCCGCCCCGGCCGGCGCGGGATCATTCGAGCCGCGGAAAGTCGTGCCACTTCGCGTCGGACGCGCTCGCACCGATCGCAGCATCGATGAAGGCCATGCCGCGCAGCGCGGCGTCGATGCCGGGCACGGCATTCCGTACCGGGCACGGCGGCGTTGAACCCGCAAACGCGCGCACCTGCGCTGCGAAATCCCGATACAGGTTCGCGAACGCCTCGATGTAGCCTTCCGGGTGCCCCGCCGGCACGCGTGCCGCGGCCTGCGCCCGCTCGCCGAGATACGCGCCGCCGGTGCGGAGCCGCTCGGCCGGGCGATCGGCGTGCTTGATCCACAGCGTGTTCGGCTCCTCCTGCCGCCACGCGAGCCCGGCTTTGTCGCCATACACGCGCAGCGTCAGCGCGTTCTCCTCGCCGACCGCGATCTGGCTAGCGCTCAAGAGACCGCGCGCTCCGTTATCGAACTGGAGCAGCACACTCGCGTCGTCGTCGAGCGCGCGCCCGTCGACGACGCGGTAGAGCGCCGCGCATAGCCGCGTCACGCGAAGGCCCGTGACGTGCTCCGCGAGCTGAAACGCATGCACGCCGATGTCGCCGATGCAGCCGCCGCGCCCGGCGCGCTCGGGATCCGTCCGCCATTCGGCCTGCTTCTGACCGCTCCGCTCGATCGGCTGTGCGAGCCAGCCCTGGTGATACTCGACGAGCACCTTGCGGATGCTGCCGAGCTCGCCCGCCGCGACGCGAGCTCGCGCCTCCTCGATCATCGGATACGCGGCATACGGATGCGTCAGGCCGTACAAGAGGCCCGACGCACGCACCGCGTCACGCAGCGCGATGCACTCGTCGAGCGTCGCCGTCGCGGGCTTGTCGGACAGCACGTGAAAACCGTGGCGGAGCGCCGCGAGCGCGATCGGCAGATGCAGATGGTTCGGCGTGACGATGGCGACGAACTCCATGCGCCGCTCCTGCGGGAGCGTAGCCTCCGCACGAAACATCGTCTCGAAATCGGGATACGCGCGGTCCGCGTCGATGCCGAGCGCGAGCGCGGAACGGCGGCTCCTCTCGGCTTCGCCCGAGAACGCGCCGCAGACGAGCTCGAGCACGCCGTCGAGCAGCGCGGCGCTGCGGTGCACGGCGCCGATGAACGCGCCTTCGCCGCCGCCGACCATGCCGTATCTGACCTTCCCTCCCCCGCCCGACATCGTCGCACCCGAAGCCGAAATCCTCCCGGATTGTAGACGGCCGGTTTCGCGATGGAAATGCGACGAGCGGCCGCGCTCAAGCGAAATTACGGCGCCACACGGCTTCGAGCCGCGGCACGCTTTCGGCCGCGCGCGCAATCGAGGCGAGCTTCGGCGTGTGCGCCTCGAACCACGGACGCCCCGGCCGCCAGCGCGTCATCGTAGTGACGTAGAGGTCGATCGCGGAGAAACGCTCGCCGAGAAACCACGGCGCATCGGCCGCGCCGTCGAGCAACGAGTAGAGTCTTTTCGCGTGCGCCGTGACGGCGTCCTTGAAGCCGGGCTGTGCCGAAGCCTCGGCGACGAAGCGCGACGGGTCGTCCGCGAACGTGTACGTCGGATACACGTTCGCGACGAGGAAGACGAGCCAGCGCAGAAACTTCGGCCGCGCCGGATCGCCGGGCGGCGGCACGAGCGTGTCGCTGCCTGCGAGATCGGCAAGGTGGAGCGTGATCGCCGCGCTCTCGGTCATGACCTCGCCGTCCTCGAGCACGAGGGTCGGGATCTGCGCGAGCGGGTTGAGCGCGCCGACTTTCTCTCGCGCGTCGGCCGACGCGAACAAGTCGCCGACGCGCTCGAAGTCGTAGTCGAACCCGTACCAGGCGAGCTGCGCCTCGACGATCGTCGATCCCCAGCCCGGCTCGCCGAAGAGCCTCATCCTCGCCATCGGCTCGTCCTCCTGCTCGCGCCGGGCGCAGAGAAGTATCGGACATCCGTGTCCGGACCGATCGTCCGACGCCTCTCAGTCGACGCCGATCTCGTACGCCACCGTGACGTTCGCCGTGATGTCGACCTGACCCGGCTCAACCGGCGTCGCCGCGATATCCCTCGCAAGCCGCTGCTCGGCGTACGGCATCGGCGGACGCACGCCGTACTCGCCGGCGACGACCTCGCGCACGCCGACGATGCGCACGCCGAGCGCCGCGGCGATCGCGTCGGCCTGGATCCTCGCCTCCTCGACCGCGAGCTTCATCGCCTCGGCGCGGGCGCCGGCATCGTTTCGTACGCCGAAGACGATGCCTTGCAGCTGATTGGCGCCTGCCTCGATGCCGGTGTCGATCACCTCGCCGATCCGCGCAAGCTCGACGACCTCGACGCTGACGACGTTGCTTGCCCTGTAACCGACGATCCGCGGCTCCTGCGGCTCGCCGCGCTGCGAGTAAGGCTGATTTCCGTAGACCGGATACAGCGACAGATCCTCGGTCCTGAGCGCCTGGTCCGGCACGCCGATCCCGCGCATCCCGTCGAGCACGCGCTGCATCGTCTCGTTGACTTGATTCTGCGCGGTCGCGGCATCCGGCGCCTCGGCGAGCACGCCGAGCCTGACGATCGCGTGATCCGGCTGGATCGACACGTCGGCCGACGCGGTTACGCGGATGACCGGCGGCTCGCGGAAGACGGCTCTCTCCTGGCCCGCGGCGCAAGCCGCCCATCCGAGCCACAACGCCGCTGCGGCGGCGACGATTCGTGTCGGGTTCTCGAGCATGTCTTTCATCGGTCGGCAAAGAACACGAGCTAGTTGTCTCACGGCACGGGCATCGGTGCAATCGGTGAGTCGCCGCCGACCCAGAGCGTCGCGACGGCATAGAGCATCAGCACGCCGACGACGAGCCCGAGGTAGTCGCCCCAGCGCTCGAGCGCAAGGCCGCGCCGCAACGATGCACCGAGCAGCGCCCAGACCGCGATGCACGGCAGGTTGATGCACGCAAACACGCCGCAGACGACGAGCACGCCGGACCCGCTCGGCGCGATCTGCGGCACGAACACGGACGAGGCCGTGACGCCCATCAGCCATGCCTTCGGATTCGCGAACTGGAAGAGCGCCGCCTCGACGAAGTCGAGCGGCCGCGCGGGCTTCTCCGCCGCGTCCGGCACGAACACACGACGCATGCTCCATGCGAGGTAGAGCAGGTACACGGAGCCCGCGACCTTCAGCATCAGTCCGACGACGGGGAAAGCGGCGACGACGGCGCCGACGCCGCTCGCGCAGACGAAGAGCAGCAACAGGAAGCCGACGAACACGCCGGCGAGATGCGGCAACGTGCGCTTCAAGCCGAACGCGATGCCGGACGCCGACAGCATCAGATTGTTCGGCCCGGGCGTGATCGATGACGCGAATGCGAAGCTCACGAGCGGCAGCAACGTTTCCATGACGCGGAACCTTTCGATACGAGGGCCGCACGCTACTGCCGCGTAGCGAACTAGTACAGAATCAGCTACATTGAATTTCGATTGATACAGATGGGTGGTGGCCGTGGCCGCAAGAAGGAACCTGCGCTACGAGCGGATCGCGGATCTCGTCGAGCGGCAGATCGCGAGCGGATCGCTGAAGCCGCACGATCGTCTGCCCTCCGTCCGCACGATGAGCCGCAATGCCGGCGTCAGCGTCGGCACCGTCGTGCAGGCGTACATGCATCTCGAGCGGCGCGGCCTCCTCGAGACGCGGCCCCGCTCCGGATTCTTCGTCGCGCCGCGGGCGGCCGCGCTCGAGCTGCCGTCGGCGCGGCGTTCTCGCTCGCGCACCCCGCGCACGGTCGCCCCGAAAGTCGTCGACACCGTGCTCGCATCGCTCGCGCGCACGGATCTCGTCGCGCTGAACAGCGCCGTCACGAGCCCCGCGGCGCGGCTCAACGGGCGGCTCAACGGCCTCACGCGCCGCGTGCTCCGCGAGCTGCCGGACCTGCCGAACGTGTTCGTGATGCCGCCGGGCCACGAGCCGTTGCGCCGCGAGATCGCCAAGCGGATGGCCCTATGCGGCGCGAGCGTCGATCCCGACGACGTCGTGATCACGAACGGCACGATGGAAGCGCTCGCGCTCGCTCTCGGCGTGCTGTGCCGCCCGGGCGACACGGTGCTCGTCGAGTCGCCGACGTACTTCGGCATCCTGCAGCTGCTCGAGCACCTGCGGCTCAAGGTCGTCGAGGTGCCGAACCATCCCGAGCGCGGCATCGACGTCGCGGCGCTCGAGTACGTGACCGCGGGAACCCGTATCGCAGCCGCGGTCCTGCAGTCGAGCTTCAACAACCCGACGGGCGCCGCAACGCCGAACGACCAGAAACGCAGGATTCTTGCGATCCTCGACCGCCACGGCATTCCGTTGATCGAGGACGACATCTACGGCGACCTCCACTTCGGCAACGAGCGGCCGAAGCCGTTCGCGGCGTTCGACGACACGGGCTCGGTGATCACGTGCGCGTCGATCTCGAAATCCGTCGCGCTCGGCTTCCGCATAGGCTGGGTCGTCTCGCCGCGCTACACGACCGAGCTCGTCCGGGCGAAGTTCTGCACGTCGGTCGCGACGCCGACGCTGCAGCAGCACGTCGTCGCGCGCTACCTCGCCGAAGGGCTCCACGACCGCCACCTGCGCCGCGTGCGCGAGGAGCTCGCGACGAACGTCCGGCGCTTCACCGAGGCGATCGCCGCGGCCTTTCCGCCCGGCACGGGCGTGTCGCGGCCCCAGGGCGGCGTCGTGCTCTGGCTCGAGCTCCCGAAGGACGTCGACGGGCTGTCGCTCTTTCGAGCAGCGCTCGCACGGCGCATCGGCATCGCGCCCGGGCTGATGTTCTCGGCGAGCGGCGATTATCGGAACTTCATCCGCCTGAGCGCCGGCGTTCGCTTCACGGCCGACGTCGCGAGGGCGCTCGAGGTCCTCGGCCGCCTTGCGCGAGGCCGCCCGTGACGGCCCGTCGCGGCGCCCGCGACCGCACGCCGCGCCGTCGGACCGGCCCCGTGAATCCCCGGCCAGTCGCCGGTTTGCGAGGCGCGGAACGACTCTCCTTTCGCCCGGCTGCGCCGGATCGCCGTTCTTTTCTTTACAATGCCCCGCTCGGCACGATCACCGGGGCCAAGGGAAATGGCTGAAATCGAGGCGAGAATCCAGCGGATCATTCAAGACGTCGAGCGCAGAAATCCCGGCGAAAGCGAGTTCCTTCAAGCAGTTACGGAGGTAACCTCGACGCTTGCGCCGGTCCTGCGCAAATACCCGCAGTACGCGGAGCACAAGATCATCGAGCGGATCTGCGAGCCCGAGCGGCAGATCATCTTCCGCGTGCCGTGGCAGGACGACCGCGGCGAGGTGCACATCAACCGCGGGTTCCGTGTCGGCTTCAACAGCGCTCTCGGCCCGTACAAGGGCGGCCTGCGCTTCCATCCGTCGGTCAACCTCGGGATCGTCAAGTTTCTCGGCTTCGAGCAGACGTTCAAGAACGCCATCACCGGAATGCCGATCGGCGGCGCGAAGGGCGGCGCGGACTTCGATCCGAAAGGACGCTCCGACGGCGAGGTGATGCGGTTCTGTCAGAGCTTCATGACCGAGCTCTACCGTCACCTCGGCGAGTTCACGGACGTGCCGGCAGGCGACATCGGCGTCGGGCAGCGCGAGATCGGCTACCTCTTCGGCCAGTACAAGCGGATCACGAACCGCTACGAATCCGGAGTCCTGACGGGCAAGAGCCCGCAATGGGGCGGCTCGCTCGTGCGCAAGGAAGCGACGGGCTACGGGGTGGTCTACTTCGTCGAAGAGATGCTGAAGGCCCGCGGCGACTCGATCGAGGGCAAAACCTGCATCGTCTCGGGCTCCGGCAACGTCGCGATCTACGCGATGGAGAAGCTGCAGATGCTCGGCGCGAAGCCGATCGCATGCTCGGATTCGAGCGGCGTCCTGCACGATCCGCGCGGGATCCAGCTCGATACCGTGAAGCGCATCAAGGAGGTGGAGCGCGGCCGCATCAGCGCCTACGTCGAGACGCATCCGCACGCCCACTACCTCGCCGCGGGCAACATCTGGAGCGTGCCCTGCGACATCGCGCTGCCGTGCGCGACGCAGAACGAGCTCGACGATATCTCCGCGCGCGCGCTGGTCGCGAACGGCTGCATCGCGGTCGCTGAGGGGGCTAACATGCCGACGACCCCCGGCGGCGTCCGCGTGCTGCTCGAGGCAGGCGTCGCGTACGGCCCGGGCAAGGCGGCGAACGCCGGCGGCGTCGCCACGTCCGCGCTCGAGATGCAGCAGAACGCGAGCCGCGACGCGTGGACGTTCGAATATACGGAGATGCGGCTGCACGAGATCATGCAGAAAATCCACCGCGACTGCTACGAGACCGCCGAGGAGTTCGGCTGCCCGGGCAACTACGTTGTCGGCGCGAACATCCTCGGCTTCCTCCGCGTCGCGGAGGCGATGGTCGCCTTCGGGCTGATCTGAGCCTTACCGCACCGGCGCACGCGCCCCGCGGAGACGCGCGGGGCCGACTCGATTCGCTTGAGGGGCCGACGCTGAACCGAAGCACGCCATGCTGTTGACCCTGATCGTCGTATTGCCGTTCATCGGCAGCGTCGCCGCCGCGTTCCTTCCGGCCGCTGCACGCAATACGGCGGCTTCATGGGCCACGGCGGTCACCGTCGCGTGCACGGTCCTCGTGCTCCTCTTTTATCCCGAGGTGCAGGACGGCCGCGTCGCGAGCGTGCGCTTCGAGTGGCTGCCGCAGTTCGGCCTCGACGCCTACCTGCGAATGGACGGCTTCGCGTGGCTGTTCGCGCTGCTCGTCTCGTTCATGGGCGTGCTCGTCGTGCTCTACGCGCGGTACTACATGTCCGCCGAGGACCCGGTGCCGCGCTTCTTCTCGTTCCTGCTCGCGTTCATGGGCGCGATGCTCGGCGTCGTCCTGTCCGGCAACCTGATTCAGGTCGTCGTGTTCTGGGAGCTGACGAGCTTCACGTCGTTCATGCTGATCGCGTACTGGTACCACCTGCCGGACGCACGGCGCGCGGCGCGGATGTCCGTGATCGTCACCGTCGGCGGAGGGCTGTGCCTCCTGCTCGGCGTGCTGATGATCGGCGCGATCGTCGGCAGCTACGACCTCGACAACGTGCTCGCGGCGGGCGACACGATCCGCGCGCACCGCTGGTATCCCGCCGTGCTCGTGCTCGTCGGGCTCGGGACGCTGACGAAGAGCGCGCAGTTTCCGTTCCATTTCTGGCTGCCGCAGGCGATGACCGCGCCGACGCCGGTCTCGGCGTACCTGCATTCCGCGACGATGGTGAAGGCGGGCGTCTTCCTGCTCGCGCGGCTCTGGCCGGTGCTCTCCGGCAGCGATCTCTGGTTCTGGCTGATCACCGGAGCCGGCGCGGCCTCCCTCCTCGTCGGCGCGATCTCGGCGACGTTCCAGCGCGACACGAAGGGCGTGCTCGCGTACTCGACGATCAGCCACTTGGGCCTGATCACGATGCTCCTCGGCATGAACAGCGAGCTCGCGCTCGTCGCCGCCGTGTTCCACATGATGAATCACGCGACGTTCAAGGCGTCGCTGTTCATGGCGGCCGGCATCGTGCAGCACGAGACCGGCACGCGGGACATGCAGCGGCTCTCGGGCCTCGCGCATTCGATGCCGCTGACGGCGACCGTCGCGACCGTCGCGGCCGCCGCGATGGCCGGCGTGCCGCTCCTGAACGGCTTCCTGTCGAAGGAGATGTTCTTCGAGGAGTCGATCGTCGTCGGCGGCGCGACCGGGCTCGTGATCACGCTGCCGATGATCGCGATGACCGCAGGCGCGTTCAGCGTCGGTTATTCGGTCCGATTCATCCACCAGATCTTCTTCGGGCCGCCGGCGAACGACTTGCCGAAGACGCCGAAGGAGCCGACGCGCGGCATGCTCGTGCCGAGCGCTTTGCTCGTCGTCGCGTGTCTCCTGGTCGGCATCCTGCCCGCGCGCACGGTCGGCCCTGCGCTCGAGACATCGATGCTCGCGATCCTCGGCGCGGACCTTCCGGAGTACCGGCTGGCGGCGTGGCACGGGTTCACCGTGCCGCTCCTGATGAGCTTCGTCGCGCTCACGATCGGCATCTCGCTCTACCTGCTCCTGCTGAAACGCGGCGCGACGATGCGGCGCACGCCGCTTTTGTCGTGGATCGACGCGAGTCGGGTGTTCGACGTCGCCAACGTCGTCGTCGTGCGCGGCGCCGCGCGCGTCGCGCACCTCTTCTTCACGCGCCGCCTGCAATCGCAGCTGCTCGCGATCGTCGGCATCGCGCTCGTCGCGGGTGTCGCCGCCTTCCGGCGCGACGGCTGGTCCCCCGGCGACCTGCCGCTCCATCCGATCGATCCGCTGTTCGTGCTGCTCTGGGTCGGCGGCGCCGCGTGCGCGATCGGCGCGGCACAGCAGGCGAAATTCCACCGCCTCGCGGCGCTGATCATGGTCGGCGGCGCGGGCCTCGTCACGTGCCTCACGTTCGCGTGGTTCTCGGCGCCGGACCTCGCGCTCACGCAGATCACGGTCGAGGTCGTCACGATCGTGCTCCTCCTGCTCGGGCTGCGCTGGTTGCCGCAGCGGATTCCGTTCGACGATCCGCGGCGGCGGACGCTCCGTGCCCGGGCCCGCCACTTCCGTGACGCGGCGCTCGCGATCGGTGCGGGTATAGGCGCCGCCGCGCTCGCGTTCGCGGTGCTGACTCGCCCGAACGGCGCCGAGATCCGCGACTACTACGTCAACAATGCCCTCGAGATCGCGAACGGCCGCAACGTCGTGAACGTGATCCTCGTCGACTACCGCAGCTTCGACACGTTCGGCGAGATCACCGTCGTCGCGATCGTCGCGATCATCGTCTACGCGCTGCTGCGCCGGTTCCGTCCGGCGCCCGAGAGCATCGACGTGCCGCGCGCGCAGCGCGCGGACGCGTCGCCGCCGATCGGCGTGCTCGACGATCCGCTGCCTCGGGGCTACATGAAGCTCCCGGCCGTTCTCGTGCGGCTGCTCGGCCCGATGGCCGGGCTCGTGTCCGTCTATTTTCTGCTGCGCGGCCACAATGCGCCGGGCGGCGGCTTCGTCGGCGGGCTCGTGATGGCGACGGCGGTCATCGTGCAGTACATGGTCGGCGGCACGATGTGGGTCGAATCGCGCCTCAGGATCCACCCGCAGGTCTGGATCGCGCTCGGCCTCATGACGGCCGGCACGGCCGGCATCCTCGCATGGTTCGCCGCGAAGCCGTTCCTGACGGCGCTCAGCGTCGACCTGCACGTGCCGCTCCTCGGCGATCTGCACCTGTCGAGCGCGCTGCTCTTCGATGTCGGCGTCTACATGCTCGTGATCGGCGCGGTCGTGCTGATGCTCGTCGCGCTCGCGCACCAGTCGCTCAGGAGTCCGCGCAGGACGCAGTTCGTCGAGGAGACCGCGCACGCGCAAGCGGTCGAGGACACGGCGGAGGCGTCGGCCTGATGGAAGCGGTATACGCGCTCGCGATCGGAGTGCTCGTCGCGGCCGGTGTGTGGCTGCTGCTGCGCCCGAGGACCTTTCAGGTGATCATGGGGCTGTCGCTCCTGGCGTACGCGACGAACCTTTTCATCTTCGGCATGGGGCGGCTCGAGATCCAGCGGCCGCCGATCCTGGAGGGCCCTGACCCCAATCCAGCGCTCTATGCAGACCCGGTACCGCAGGCGCTCGTGCTGACCGCGATCGTGATCGGCTTCGCGACGACGGCGCTCTTCCTCGTCGTGCTGCTGAAGCTGCGCGGCCTCTCGGGCACCGACCACGTCGACGGCAGGGAGCCCGACCGATGACGGGTCTCCTCGACCATCTGCCGATCCTGCCGATCGCCGTGCCGCTCTTCGCGGCCGCGGCGATGCTGCTCGTCGGCGACGCCCATCGCTCGCTGCGCAACACGATCGCGTTCGGGTCGTTGACCGTGCAGCTCGCGGTGGCGCTCGTCCTGCTCTATCAGACCACCGACGCGGCAGCGCACATCTGGCCGAACGGCATCGGCGTCTACGCGATCGGGAGCTGGCCCGCGCCGTTCGGCATCGTGCTCGTCGTCGACCGGCTGTCGTCGCTGATGCTGACGCTGACCGCGACCGTCGCGCTCGCGGCGCTCGTCTACTCCACGTCGCACTGGGACCGGCCGGGCCAGCCGTTCCATTCGCTGTTCCAGCTGCTCGTGATGGGCCAGAACGGCGCGTTCCTGACCGGCGACCTGTTCAACCTGTTCGTGTTCTTCGAGGTGCTCCTCGCGGCGTCCTACGGCCTCGTGCTGCGCGGCCTGGGCACGGCGCGGGTCCGCACCGGGCTCCACTACATCGCGGTCAATCTCGCCGCGTCGTTCCTGTTCCTGATCGGCGTCGCGCTCATCTACGGCACAGTCGGCACGTTGAACATGGCCGACCTTCTCGGGCGCGTCGAGGCCCTTCGGCCGGACGATCGGGCGGTATTCGACGCGGGCGCATGGATCCTCGGCATCGCGTTCCTCGTGAAAGCCGGAAGCTGGCCGTTGAACTCGTGGCTGCCGGGCGCGTATGGCGTGTCGGTCGCACCGGTCGCGGCCGGATTCGCGATCATGACGAAGGTCGGCGTCTACGCCGTGCTGCGCCTCGGCACGCTGATGAGCGAGGACGATGCGGCGGCGACGATTCTCGGCGAGATCCTGTACTACACCGGTCTCGTCACCCTCGTGTCCGGAATGATCGGCATGCTCGCGACGCAGCACTTGAAGCGTCTCGTCGCGTACTCGGTGATCGTCTCGTCGGGACTCCTGCTCGCGTCGCTCGGGCTGGGCATCGAGGCGGTCACGCCGCCCGTGCTCTTCTACCTGACGACGTCTGTGCTGACGACCGCCGCATTCTTCCTCCTGACCGGCATGACGGACCGCACGCGGCTCGTGTTGCCGCCGGCCGAGGAGCCGGCGTCGCAAGGCGACATCCTGCCGCTATACATGGCTTTCGGTGTGACGAGCCCGGACCCATACGGCACCGAGGAAGAGGTCGGCGCGGCGATCCCGGCCGCGATGGCGTTCCTGGGGCTCATGTTCGTTTGCTGCGTGCTGCTCGTCGCGGGTCTGCCGCCGCTGCCCGGCTTCGTCGCGAAATTCACGCTGCTCTCGGTCGTGCTCGAGACGGCGCCGGCGGTCGGCGCGCGCAACGCCGGCTGGGTGCTCGCGATCGCCGTGCTCGCGACGGGTATCGTCGCCGTCGTCGCGCTGACGCGGATCGGCATGCGGCTCTTCTGGTCGCCGGCGCAGCGGCGCACGCCGCGCCTCCATGTCCTCGAGGCCGCGCCGGTCGCGTTCCTCGTGCTCGCGTGCCTCGGCCTCACGGCGGCATCGGGACCGGCCATGCGCTTCTTCGAGGCGACCGCGCGCTCGCTGCACGATCCGCAAGCCTACATCGAGACCGTCCTCGGCACGCGCGTCGCGTCGCGGACGGACGGAGAGACACAATGAAGCCGATCTCGGACCGCTGGCCCGTCGCGCTCACCGTGTCGCTCGTCGCGATGTGGCTGCTGCTCAACCAGACGCTCGCGCCGGGTCAGATCGTGCTCGGCACGGTGCTCGCGATCCTCCTCTCCTGGGCCACCCGGCGGCTGCGGCCGCTGCAGCCGCGGCTCAAGCGTCTCGGTCTCGTACCCGTGCTCCTCGTGCGCGTGCTGCAGGACATCGTACGGTCGAACCTCGCGGTCGCACGGATCGTCCTCGGGCTCGTCGGCGAGCGCAAGATCCGCTCGGGCTTCGTCGACATCCCGCTCGAGATGCGCGACCCGCACGCGCTGGCCGTGCTCGCCGGCATCGTCACGTCGACGCCGGGCACGGTGTGGGTCGACCTCGCGCCGGACGGGAGCCGCGTCACGCTGCACGTGCTCGACCTGCGTGACGAACAGGATTGGATCGACTGGATCAAGCTCCGCTACGAACGTCTGCTGATGGGCATTTTCGAATGAACACCGTCTTCGACTACGCGGCCTGGTTCGCGTCGCTCTGCTTCGTGCTCGCGATGCTCCTCGCGCTGCTTCGGATGTTCCTCGGGCCCGCGGCGCAGGATCGCGTGCTCGCGCTCGACACGTTCTATCTGAACGGCATGCTGACGCTCTTGATGCTCGGTATCCGCTCGAGCTCGACCGTTTACTTCGACATGGCGCTCCTGATCGCGCTCTTCGGCTTCGCGAGCACGATCGCGTTCGCGAAGTTCCTGTTGCGCGGCGAGGTCATCGAGCCGTGAACGGCACCGAGCTGCCTCTGTGGGTGACGATCCCCGGCACGCTGCTGCTCGTCGCGGCGGGCCTCTTGACCCTGATCGGCGCAATGGGCCTCGTGCGGCTCCCGGATTTCTTCGCCCGCATGCACCCGCCGACGATGGGCACGACGCTCGGCACGGGCTGCGTGCTGATCGCCTCGATGCTCGTGTCGTCGGCGCTCGAGCAGCGCCCCGTCGTGCACGAGCTCCTGATCACGCTGTTCATCGTGATGACCGCGCCCGTGACGGCGATGCTGCTGATGCGCGCCGCGGTATTCCGCGCGCAGCGGAAGAGCGTCGAAGCGGAGCCGCCGACGGGCGCGGCCTCCGTCGCGCGCCGCGCGCAGGACGAGAGCCGCACGCACGACGAGAACCGCCGGCTCGCCGAGCGGTCTGCGCCCACGGACGAGCCGTCGTAGCGAGGGCTCGCGATCAAAAGACGTAGCCGCGCACGAGCATGATGCCGAGCGCGACGACGGCGACCGCGATCAGCAGATTCACCCGCCCCATCCATCCTGCCGCGCGGCGGAGCCGCCCGGCTTCCTTCGACCCCGGCGCTGCGCGCATCGTCCGCGTCGCCCGAGGTCCGACGACGAAATCGTGCACCGCGCTGATCGCGAGCACGGCGGCGACGAGCGCAAGCTTCGTCCCGAGGATATGGGCCCACGGCGTCGCCCAGAACCTCGCGCTCGTGAGCTGCTCGAGGCCGACGCCCCAGCGCGTGAGGTTGACGAGCCCCGTGACCAGCAGGATCACGAGGCACGCCCAGCCGACGTTTCGAAAGCGCGTCCCGGTGAGCCGGATCAGCTCGGCGTACTGCCCGCCGGTCGAGCTTCGCCTCAGTATCGGGATCAGAATCGCGCCGAGAAACACCATCCCGCCGATCCATACGACCGCGGCCAGAATGTGCAGCAGAATGGCTATGAAATGCACCGCCTGCATCGTCCGACTCCTGGAGCAGCGTGTCCTCCGTAATGATGCGCTTGCTGCGGCCGCTTCACACAGTACGGCAGTCCCGAGCTTGATTCGGCGTGCGGCATAGCGTCGCCGCCGGCGGCGATCACGCCTTTCGAGCAGCGCGACTCCGTCGGCGTGCCGGGTTGTCAACGTTCGCGGGCGCGGTTATGGTGCGCCGAAACCCCTGACCGGGATCAAGATGCCGCGTACCGCCTTCTTCAAGTCGGTCAAGGCCATAAGCTGGGTCGTGCTGCTGCTGATCGTCGCGGCGATCGCTTACTCCGTATTCACGTCGATACGGTACTGGAGCGGCATCGGTGTCTGAGGCGGCACTGCGATGACGAACCGGCAGGCGCGCA
>Ga0079224_100007466_pt1 | contig 14688 bp, 14 predicted proteins | sample Stecom2015_FD_80414 | JGI IMG/M metagenome (GOLD analysis project Ga0079224, IMG submission 80414) | Agricultural soil microbial communities from Utah to study Nitrogen management - Steer compost 2015 | ecosystem: Environmental > Terrestrial > Soil > Agricultural land | place: USA: Utah...
GACCCGGTGCGCACCCAGGGGGCGCTCTACCAGAGCTACGACAAGGAGCCGTACGTGCAGCGCGTCGCCGAGTTCCTGGAGGCGTCGCGCACGCGGCGCGCGGAGGAGGCGGTGGGCGCGGGCGCCGGGGGGCCCGAGGGCGGCGCATGAGCCCGGTCACGCCCGCCAACCCCGCGCCGCCCTTCGCGGTGGTGCGCGTTGCGCATGTCGAGCTGGGCGTCGCCGACCTGGAGCGCTCGCGCGCCTTCTACGAGGAGGCGCTGGGGCTGGTGGTCACCGAGCAGGCCGACGGCGCGCTCTACCTGCGCGGCCTCGAGGAGCGCTCGCACCACTCGCTGGTGCTGCGCCAGGAGGCGGCCGGGCGCTGCCTGCGGCTCGGCTTCCGCGTCGCCGCCGAGGCCGACCTGGAGCGCGCCTTCGCCTTCTTCGCCGAGCGCGAGCTGGCGCCCGCCTGGGCCGAGGCGCCCGGCCAGGGGCGCACGTTGCACGTGTCCGACCCGTTCGGCCAGCCGCTCGCCCTCTACGCCAGCCAGGCGCGCGTGGAGCGGCGCCTGCAGCGCTACGGCGAGTACCGCGGCGCCGCCATCCAGCGCCTCGACCACGTGAACCTGTTCGCCGCCGAGCTGCAGGCCACCCACGACTTCTACGCCGGGCAGCTGGGCTTCCGCACCAGCGAGTACACCGACACCGACGAGGCGGAGCCGCGCCTGTGGGCCGTGTGGATGCACCGCAAGGGGAACGTGCACGACGTGGCGCTCACCAACGGCGTGGGGCCGCGGCTGCATCACGTTGGCCTGTGGGTGCGCGGCGAGCTCGACGTCATCCGCGCCTGCGACGTGCTCGCCACCACCGGCTGGCGCGGGGCGCTCGAGCGCGGGCCGGGACGCCACGGCATCTCCAACGCCTTCTTCCTCTACCTGCGCGACCCCGACGGCCACCGCGTCGAGCTGTTCACCGGCGACTACCAGACGCTCGACCCCGACTTCGAGCCCATCGGCTGGAAGCTCGACGACCCGCAGCGCCAGACGCTGTGGGGCCACCCGGCGCCGCGCTCCTGGTTCGAGGAGGGCAGCCCGTTCGTCGGCGTGGAGCCGCGCGAGCCGCTGATGCCGGTGCGGCCGGTGGTGGCGCGCTGAGGCGTCGGGCGCTCGGCGCGCGTGGCGCTCAGGCGCCGCGCGCCAGGGCGCGGTTCACGCGCCGGCCGGCGCCAGCTGCGGCGCCAGGGCGCGCAGCGTCTCGAGGTCGCGCTTGTGGCCCAGGTCGTCGTCGCCCAGGGGCGTCTCGAGCACCATGGCCAGGCCCTGCAGGGCGCCGTCGTGGATCACGCGCGCGAAGAAGTCGAGGCCGATGAGGCCGGCGCCCACGTTGTCGTGGCGGTCCTTGCGCGAGCCGAGCGGGTGCTTGGAGTCGTTGAGGTGCACGCAGGCGAGCCGCTCGCGGCCCAGCACCTCGAAGAACTCGTCGAAGGTGGCGCGGTAGCCCTCCGCGCTCGCGAGGTCGTAGCCGGCCGCGAAGGCGTGGCAGGTGTCGAGGCAGACGGCCACCTTGTCCTTCTGGTCGACCAGCTCCAGCACGCGCGCCAGCTCGGCGAACGAGGCGCCCAGCGTGCTGCCCTGGCCGGCGGTGTTCTCGAGCAGCACCATGGTGGTGATGCCCGGGTCGGCGGCCAGCACCTCGTCGAGCGAGCGCGCGATGCGCTCGAGCCCCTCGTCGACGCCCGCGCCCAGGTGGGCGCCCGGGTGCAGCACGAGGCCGTCGACGCCGAGCGCGCTGCAGCGCTGCAGCTCGTCGAGCAGCGCCGCCTTGGAGCGCTCCAGCACGTCCTCCATGGGGCTCGCCAGGTTGATGAGGTAAGCGGCGTGGGCCACCACCGGCTGCGGCGCGGCGGCGCGGGCCGCCCGGAAGGCGTCGACGTCCTCCTGCGCGAGCGGCTTGGCGCGCCACTGGTTGGGGCTCTTGACGAAGATCTGCAGCGATTCGCAACCGATGTCGCTGCCGCGCGCGAACGCCTTGGCGGCGCCCCCGGCGGTCGAGACGTGCGCTCCGAGTAGGGCCATGAGGCCGAGTCTAACAGCGAGGCGACGGCCACCCCGGCAGCCCGCCGACGGCGGTCGCCTCGCGCCGAGGGCCCCGCGCGACCGCCCTGTTATCCTGCGCAGCGTGATCCGCGACATGCTCACGAGCCCCACCTCCGAGGCGCTGGCCGCCTTCCTCGACGCGCAGCTGCGCCTCGGCGGGGCGCTGCTGCAGGTGGTGGGGGAGTGCGAGGTGCTCTACTCGGGCCGGGCCGCCAGCGTGGCGGAGGCCGGCGACTACCTGGTGCTGGTGAAGCCCGACGGCAGCGTGCAGGTGCAGGGCCCGCGCGGCGTCAAGCCGGTCAACTGGCAGCCGCAGACCGACAGCATCGCCGTGGGCCTCGAGGAGGGCGTGGCGGTGCTCACGGCCGAGCGCTTCACGCCCGCCGAGCTGGTGCGGGTGGCGTTCGACCACCCGGCGCTCGCCCTCGCAATCGAGCTCGACGAGAACGGCAACTTCGTGCTGATGGGCAGCGAGGCCGAGATGCAGCGCGCCCTGGCTAGGAACCCCGAGGTGATCGAGCCCGGCCTGCAGCTGCTCGAGATGGAGCTGCCCACCGACGTGGGCGGCATCGACCTGCTGGCGCGCGACGCCGCCGGGCGCCTGGTGGTGGTCGAGCTCAAGCGCAGCAAGGCCACCCACGAGGCGGTGCACCAGCTGAGCCGCTACGTCGAGAGCGTGCGCGCCGTGGTGGGCGACTGCGAGGTGCGCGGCGTGCTGGCGGCGCCGGCCGTGACGGCCCCGGCGCTGAACCGCCTGGGCGCCCTCGGCCTCGAGTTCCGCGAGGTCACGGCGCTGCCCGACCTCGACGAAGCGCCCCAGCAGCCCGGCCTGTTCGGATAGGCGCGGGGCGCGGCGCCGCCGCGGTTAGACTCCGACATGCCCGAGAAGCGCGAGCGACCCGACCTGCTGCAGCTCGCCCGCGACGCGCTCCGGCTGGCGCGCGAGCTGGAGCGCGGCCTCGACGGGGCGCTCGGGCCCGACGTGCCCTTCGGGGGCCAGGAGTACCTGCTGCTGCGCCTGGTGCAGCAGGGCCACGAGACGCCCGGCGAGCTGGCGCGCGAGCTGAACGCGCCCGCCGCCAACGTGAGCCGCGCGCTGCAGCGCCTCGAGGCCCTGGAGCTGCTGGAGCGCAGCGTCGACCCCAACGACCACCGCCGCGCGCTGCTGCGCCTCACCCCGGCGGGCGAGGCCACCGTCGACTACGCGCGCGAGCGCGTCACGGCGTGGCTGCAGGAGCTGTTCGCGCGCTCGAGCGACGTCTGGCTCCTCGGCACCCAGCGCCGCGTGGCGCGCCTGCTCGAGCAGGTGGCGGCGCGCCCCGAGCCGCCGTCGGCCTAGCGGCTCACCGACGCTCATGCAGGCTTCATGAAGTCGCGTACGTCGGGCGTGGGCGCCCCGCTGTAGACTCGTGCGACGATGCCGCTCTTCCGTAAAGACCCCTTCGGTCGCGCCTGGGTGCTCCTGAGCCCGGAGCGAGGGCTGGAGCCGTCGGACTTCGGGAGCGTGCCGCCCGCGCCGGCCGTGTCGCCGCTGTCGCCGGGCAACGAGGGGCGCCTGGGCCCCGAGATGGCCGCCGTGCGCCCCGCCACCTCGGGGGTCGGCAGCCCCGACTGGCGCGTCCGCTCGTTCGCCCACCCGGCCGGCATCGTCAGCGCCAAGCCCGGCCACGTCGACGAGGGCACCTCCCTGTTCCGCCAGGCGCCGGCGCTGGGCCACCACGAGCTGATCGTCGAGCACCCCGACGCCGGCGAGCGCCTCGAGACCATGAACCCGGCGCACCTCACCGAGGTGCTGCGCTTCTACCGCGACCGCCTGGCGGTGGCCGCGGCGCGCCCCGGGGTGCGCCACGTGCAGGTCACGCGCAGCGTGGGCCGCGCCGCCGGCGCCCTCTACGAGCACCCGCACGGCCAGCTGCTGGCGGTGCCGGTCACGAACCGCTGGGTGGAGGAGGAGGCGCAGGTGGCGGCCGAGCACCACCGCGAGCGCGGCAGCTGCCTGTTCTGCGACGTGACGGCGCGCGAGCTGGAGCTGCGCGAGCGCGTGGTGACCGAGAACGAAGCGTTCGTGGCCCTCACGCCCTTCGCCTCCAAGACGCCGTTCGAGACGTGGATCCTGCCGCGCGAGCACGCCAGCTCCTTCACGAGCGTGGCCGCCAACAGCCTGCCGCTGCTCGCCGACCTGCTGCAGGTGCTGGTGCGCGGGCTGGTCGACGCGCTCGACAACCCGCCGTACAACCTCACGCTGCACACCGCGGTGCAGGCGGGCCGGCCCGACTTCCACTGGCACATCGAGATCCTGCCGCGCCTCACCAACCAGGCGGGCTTCGACTGGGGCACCGGCTTCTTCGTCAACCCCACGCTCCCCGAGGACGCGGCGCGCTTCCTGCGCGAGGCCGTCGCGCTCCAGGAGGTGATGCGGTGAGCGGCGGGCCCGAGGCGCCGCCGCGCTCGCGCTTCGCGCGGCTCGCCATCCTGGCGATCGCCGTGGTGGGCACGCTGCAGCTCGTGTTCCTCAACCTCGTGGAGGCCGACCGCATGTTCGTGCACCGGCGCGAGATCGCGCGCCTGGAGCGCGAGGTGGCGGCGCTGGAGGCCGAACGCGCCGCGCTCGCCGAGGTCGCCGGGCGCGCCCACGACGAGGTGTACCGCGAGCAGCTCGCGCGCAAGCAGGGGTTCATCTACCCCGACGAGCTGCGGGTGGTGACGCAGCGGCCCTGAGCCGCCGGACCCCGGGCCGCCGCGCTCCGGAACGCCCCCACTAGCATCCCCGCTCGGCCGCGCACGGCGCGCGGCGCGGCCCCGCAGGCACCGTCCGGCGCCGGCGGAGCGCGCCCGGCCCCGCGGTATCGTTGACGCCAGAGCATTGGAGGACCCAGCCGTGCGCGACGACACCCTCACCTGGATGAACGAGCTCACCGCCGAGATGGAGGAGCGGCGCAAGAAGGTCGCCGCCGGCGGCGGACCCGCGCGGCAGAAGAAGCAGCGCGACGCCGGCAAGCTCACCGCGCGCGAGCGCCTCGACCACCTGCTCGACGAGGGCAGCTTCGTGGAGCTCGGCGCCTTCGTGGAGCACGCGGGCGGCGACCTGATGCGCGGCGTGGAGGCGCCCGGCGAGGGGGTCGTGACCGGCTACGGCACCGTCCAGGGGCGCACGGTGTTCGTGTTCAGCCAGGACTTCACGGTGCTGGGCGGCAGCCTCGGCAAGATGCACGGCCGCAAGATCGCCAACGTCATGGACCTGGCCGCGCGCACCGGCGCGCCCATCATCGGCCTCAACGACTCCGCCGGGGCCCGCATCCAGGAGGGCGTCGACGCGCTGTCGGGCTACGGCGACGTGTTCTTCCGCAACGCGCGCTACTCGGGCGTGGTGCCGCAGATCTCGGCCATCCTGGGCCCCTGCGCCGGCGGCGCGGTCTACAGCCCCGCCATGACCGACTTCGTGGTCATGGCGCGCGGCACCTCGTACATGTTCATCACCGGCCCCGAGGTCATCAGGTCGGTCACCAAGGAGGAGGTCACCTTCGAGCAGCTGGGCGGCGCCGACGTGCATGGGCGCGTGTCGGGCGTGGCCCACCTCGAGGCCGACGGCGACGTGGAGGTGCTGCGCCAGGTGCGCGAGCTGCTCGCCTACCTGCCGCAGTCGGCGAAGGAGCAGCCGCCCCGGCGCGAGACCGACGACCCCGCGGCGCGCGAGACGCCCGAGCTCCTCTCGATCGTCCACCCCGACCAGCGCCGCCCCTACCCGATGCACGACGTGATCCGCACGCTCGTCGACGACCGGCGCTTCCTCGAGATCCAGCCCGACTTCGCCAAGAACATCATCGTGGGCTTCGCGCACCTGGGCGGCCAGCCGGTGGGGGTCGTGGCCAACAACCCGCGCCACCTGGCGGGCACGCTCAACATCGACGCCTCCGACAAGGCGGCGCGCTTCATCCGCACCTGCGACGCCTTCAACGTGCCGGTGGTGACGCTGGTCGACGTCACCGGCTTCCTGCCGGGCGTGGCGCAGGAGCACGCCGGCATCATCCGCCACGGCGCCAAGATGCTGTACGCCTACGCCGAGGCCACGGTGCCGAAGATCACCCTGATCACCCGCAAGAGCTACGGCGGCGCCTACCTGGCGATGAACTCGAAGGACATGGGCGCCGACGTGGTGCTGGCGTGGCCCACCGCCGCGGTGGCGGTGATGGGCGCCGAGGGCGCGGCGAACATCATCTACCGGCGCGAGATCGAGCGCTCCCCCGACCCGGCCGCGACGCGCGCCCAGAAGATCGAGGAGTACAAGAAGCGCTTCGACAACCCCTACGTGGCGGCGGCCAAGGGCTACATCGACGACGTGGTCGACCCCAAGCACACGCGCCTGGCGCTGATCCGCCACCTGCGCATGCTCGAGGGCAAGGAGCAGAGCCTGCCGTTCCGCAAGCACGGCAACATCCCGCTGTAGGCGCGCGCCTCGCTGGGTCCGCGACGAGCGGTCACGCCTGACGGGCCCGCCGGCCGTTCGCGCGCGCCTCAGTCGACCTCGCGCAGGTCCTCCATCAGCTGCCAGCCCACGCCCTCGGGGGTGGCGTCGAGGTGGCGCTGCAGCTCGGCGGCCACGCCCTCGAGCAGCGCCGCCGGGTCCTCGCCCGGCGGCACGATCTTCACCACCGTCAGCTGGTAGACCTGCTGGGTGGCGCTCAGGGTGCCGTCGTCGAAGAAGGCGAACGGCGCGGCCGGCATGGGGTCGACGAGCAGGTGCACCTCGCCCTCGAGCTGGGCGGGCAGGAGGGCGGCGAGGTCGAGGCCCGCCTCGCGCGGGTGCCAGACGTAGCCCTGGATCAGCTTGATGGCGCGCGGGCGGTCGGAGGCGTCCCACAGCTCGCGGTCGTCGCCGAGGTGGGGGGCGTACTCCTGGTCGGGGTCGCGGCTCACGCCTGCGCGCCCTCCGCCCCGGGGCGGCGCGGGCGCAGCTCGTTGCGGTACCAGTTGAAGAAGACCACGATGAACGGGATGCCGAAGGCGAGCTCGCCGCCGACGTTCATGATGGCGCCGCCGAGCGCCTGGTCCTCGATGACCGACATCCCGAACGCGCGCGTGGGCACGTTCGCGTAGACCTGGTAGAGCGGCTCCGGCGAGAAGGTGATGAACGCGAAGACGGGCAGCTGCGACACCGGCTGGAGGAACAGGTAGGCGCACCGGATGATGTAGGGCGGGCGCGGCAGCTCCTCGAGCGGGCTCATGATCGGCCACCACACCATGAAGCTCACCAGCAGCAGCACGATATGGATCCCGTGGTGGAGCGAGGTGTTGACCAGCGACAGGTCGTAGATGCGCGGCAGGTGGTAGAGCGACATCACCAGCGTGAAGGCCAGGAAGCAGACCAGCGGGCTGAGCAGCACGCGCGTGATGGGCAGCACCCGCGGCCCGGCCAGGGCGGCGCGCAGCAGCCAGGCGGGCGTGGAGAGCAGGAGGATCGGCGCGACGATGTAACTGAGGGCCAGGTGCTGGACCATGTGGGCCGAGAGCAGGTAGCGCTCGGCGAGGTCGTGCAGCGGCGAGCCCTCGTTGAGGAAGAGCAGCACCAGGCCGATGCCGAAGAAGATGGCGTGCCTCGTGGGGTACGGCTCGCCGGGGGCGAGGCGGCTCCGTAGGGGGCCTATGGAGAGATAGAAGGCTACCGAGAGAGTGACGATCAGCCCGAGGAGCACGGGTTCGAGCTGCCAGGAGAGATAGAGCATCAGGTGTTCCTGTTCTGGCGAGAGGCGGTCCTCGCCGTCGCCATGCTAAACGAAACGCGAGCGCGGGTCTGGGGCCGCGCTCGCGTTTCGGGTGTGGGTTGTACGCCGCGCGGCGGCGAGCCTAGGCCGTCAGAGGCCCAGGTCGGCGCGCATGGCGTGCACCTCGGCGGCGCTGAGCCCGAGGCCGCGCTGCGCAGCGACCTCGTCGGCCTGGTAGGGCGCGAAGCCGGCGGGCGGGCCGTCCCACGCCGTCACGATGTGGTTGAGGACGTTGGCGACGTCGGCGTCGGACAGGTGGCCCCAGGCCGGCATGAGGCCGTTGTAGGCCATGCCGTTGACCTGGATCTGGCCCTGCATGCCGAACAGCACCACGTCCATGAGGAACTCGCGACCGCCGGCCTCGTAGACCGCGGTGGCGTGGTCCGCGAGCGGCGGGAAGGCGCCCGGGATGCCCTGGCCGTTGCCCTGGTGGCAGGCCACGCAGTTGGCGGTGTAGACGCTGGCGCCGGCCTCGGCGTCCCAACTCGCGGCGGTGGCGGCGGGCGCCTCGGCGGTGGTGCCGCCGGCCGCCTGCTCGCTGGCCTGCTCCTCGTTGGGCGTCTGGTCGGAGCCCGCGGCCGCGGCGGCCGTGGCGTCGCCGCTGGCGCCCGCCTCGCCGCTAGCCTGCGCCGGCGCGCCGCCGGGCACGGTCACCTCGTAGCTGCTGGCGTCGTTGCCGGCCAGCGGCGGGGTGATCTGCACCGAGCGGTCGGCGGGGCGCGGGCTGTCGGCCTGCGCCGCCGGGCTGCGGCTCAGGCCGCTGGTCTCGACCAGGTCCAGCACGTCCTGCGGCACCTCGTGGCTGGCGGCGCCCGCCACCACGTTGTCGGGGCGGGTGCTGGCCACCGAGCGCGGCAGGATGAACATCGCGGTCAGCGCCACGAAGGTGGCCATCGAGATGAACATCCCGCTGCTGAAGAAGCCCGTGTAGGTGCGGTCGTCGTCCTTCAGGTGCATGAAGAACATGATCACCATGATGAACTTGACCACCGACAGCGCCACCAGCCAGAACAGCGTCCAGTTGCGGCCGAGCCACTCCTGGGGGTACTCGACGATGGCGAACTCGATGTAGGTGATGACGGCCAGGATGAGCGCGACGATGATGTAGGTCGCTACGGATGAGTGTTTCTGGTTAGCCATTGCCTACGCCTGCCTACACGAATTCCACGAGGTAGACGACCGTGAAGATCACGATCCACACGATGTCGACGAAGTGCCAGTAGAGGCCGGCGATCTCGACGTAGACCGAGTCCTTGGCGCCGAGCGGCCTGAGGTACGAGTCCATGATCAGGGCGACCAGCCAGATGACCCCGACCGTCACGTGGACCCCGTGGGTGCCTGTGAGGATGAAGAACGTGGTGCCGAACAGGTTCTGGTGGATGCTCAGCCCGGCGTTCACGAAGTGCACGAACTCGTAGACCTGGAAGCCCAGGAAGATCGAGCCGAAGAAGGCCACCCCGGCGGTCCAGAGGCGGAACTTGGGGATGTCGTTCTGGCGGATGGCGTGCAGCGACAGCACCATCAGGAACGACGACATCAGCAGCACGAAGGTGCTGACGGTGGTGAGGGGGATGTCGAAGACGTCCACCGGCAGCGGGCCGACGAGGCTGCGGTCCTTGTAGGCCAGGTAGGTGCCGATCAGCGACCCGAAGAACATGGTGTCGGACGCCAGGAACACCCACATCAGCAGCTTGACGTCGGGCAGCTTGGTGGCGCGGTAGGGGACCGGCTGCTCGCTAGCAGCAGGCGCGGCGGGCTGGGCGCTCATGCGGCCTCCTCGGTGTCGAAGTGCAGGTGATGCCCGCCGACGCCCTCGAACGCCCACCCGAAGATGCACGCGATGAAGGAGAGGCCCGAGATGACGGCGAGGACCAGGTTGTCGTACATCAGCCCGTAGCAGCCGATGGTGATGGCCAGCGCGGCCACCATCGGGTACCACGACTGACCCGGGATGTGGACGCCGCCGGCGTCGTACTTGCGCCCCTCGGCGGGGTCGGGCGGCGTGACGTGCATGGTCTCGGGGTACTTGCTCGCCCAGTGCGCGTCGAGCGAGTTGACCACCGGCTGCACCGCGAAGTTGTAGTACGGCGGGGGAGAGGGGATGCTCCACTCGAGGGTGCGGCCGTCCCAGGGGTCGTTGCCGGCGTTCTTCGGCGCGCGGAAGCCCTGGATGACGTTGATCAGGATGAGGATGAGGCCCACGCCCATGATCCAGCTGCCGATGGTGGAGACCATGTTGACGGTCTCGAGGCCGATGCCGGCGGGGTAGGTCTGGATGCGGCGCGGCATGCCCATCAGGCCCGCGATGTGCTGCGGGAAGAAGAGCACGTGGAAGCCGAGGACGGTGAAGAACCAGGCGACCTTGCCGAGGCGCTCGTCGATGAGGCGGCCGGTCATCTTCGGGAACCAGTAGTAGACGGCCCCGAAGAACGCCATCAGCGCGCCACCGCCCATCACGTAGTGGAAGTGCGCCACCACGAAGTAGGTGTCGTGCGCCTGGGCGTCGAAGGTCGGCATGGCGACCATGATGCCGGTGATGCCGCCGAGGGTGAAGGTGACCAGGAAGGCCAGCGCGTACAGGATCGGCACCGTGAAGCGGATGCTGCCGCCCCACAGGGTGCCCACCCAGTTGAAGATCTTCACCCCGGTGGGGATGCCGATGATGAACGAGGTGATCGAGAAGGCCGTGTTGACCACGGGGCCGAGGCCGGTGGTGAACATGTGGTGCGTCCACACGGCGAAGCCCATGAAGGCGATCATGATGCCCGAGAGGATCATCACCGGGTAGCCGAACAGCGGCTTGCGGCTGAAGGTCGGGATGATCTCGGAGATCACGCCGAAGGCCGGCAGGATGATGATGTACACCTCGGGGTGACCGAAGATCCAGAACAGGTGCTGCCACAGGATGGGCAGGGCGCCCGCCTCCTGCACGTAGAAGAGCGTGCCGAAGGTGCGGTCGAGGATGACCTCGAGGAAGGCGATCGTCAGCGGCGGGAAGGCGAAGATGATCATGAACGAGGTGATCATCATCATCCAGGTGAACACCGGCAGCCGCATCATCGTCATGCCCGGGGCGCGCATGTTGACGATGGTGACGATGAGGTTCATGGCGGTGGCGGTGGTGCCGATACCGCTGATGAACAGGCCGAACATGTAGAAGTCGACGCCCAGGCCGGGGTTGTGCGACAGCGAGGTGAGGGGCGCGTACGCCACCCAGCCGACGTCGGGGGCGCCGCCCAGGAAGATGCTCGTGTAGATCATCAGCCCGCCGAACGAGTAGATCCAGTAGCCGAACGCGTTCAGGCGGGGGAAGGCCAGGTCACGGGCGCCGATCTGCAGCGGCACGAAGTAGTTCGCCAGCCCGATGCCCAGCGGCATGATGGCCAGGAACACCATGGTGACGCCGTGCATGGTGAAGAGCTGGTTGAACTGGTCGGGGTTCACGACCCGCATGTCGGGCGTGAGCAGCTGCAGGCGGATGATGAACGCCTCGATGGCCGCCAGCCCCATGAAGGCGAAGGAGCTGAGGATGTAGAGGATGCCGAGGCGCTTGTGGTCGACGGTCGTGAGCCAGCTCATCGCGCCGCGCGTCCAGGTGGGCCGCTGCAGCAGCTTGCCGGCCGAGGGGGCTAGGGTGGTCTGCGAAGCCATCAGTTCCCTCCAGCGGACGCCTGGGCTACGGCGCCACCGTCGGCGCCGAGGCTCAGCAGGTAAGCGGCGATGGCCGTCGCTTCCTGTTCGCGGTTCGGATCGTCCGCTTGCCAGAGCGTGGGCATGTAGTTACCGGGCTTGACCGCCTGCGGGTCGGCGATCCAGGCCGCCACGTTCTCGAGCGTGGCCGGCAGGACGTTCGCGCCGACGCTCTCGCGCAGGCCGAAGTTGGTGAGGTCGGGGTAGATGGGCTGGCCGAAGCTCATGCCCTCGGCGTAGTTGTCGACGGTGTGGCAGCCGATGCAGCCCTTGGTGGCGAGCAGCTGGCGGCCCTGGGCGACGAGCGCGTCGGTGGAGGCGCTGACGACCTGGGGCTCCTGGAACGCCGCCACCCACTCCTCGAAGCCGCCCTCGTCCTCGACGATGACGTTGAAGCGCATGTAGGCGTGCGCCCCGAGGCACAGCTCGGCGCACTGGCCGGGGTAGACGCCGGGCTCGTCGGCGACGAACCAGAGCTGGTTGTCCTGGTTCGGGATCAGGTCGACCTTGCCCGCCAGGCGCGGCACCCAGAAGGCGTGGACCACGTCGGCCGAGTTGAGCTTGAGCACCACGCGCTTGCCCTGCGGGATGACGAGCTCGTTGGCGGTGGTGATGCCGTACTGGGGGTACTCGAACTTCCACCACCACTGGTAGCCCGTGACGTGGACCTCCACGTCGTCCTCGGTGGGTTCGACGTACGTCTGGGTGGCGAAGATCGAGCGCACCGTCGGGATGGCCACGGCGATGACGATGAGGACCGGGATGATGGTGAGGATCACCTCGACGGCCGGGTTCCCATGGCTCTGCGTGGGCATCTCGTCGTCCCTGCGGCGACGGTAGCGGAAGATGACGTAGACGATGGCCCCGAAGACGCCGATCATGACGGGCCAACTGAGCCAGTAGGTCCACATGAACAGGTCCAGCTGCCTCTGGGCTATCTCGCCGGCCGGCTGGAACGTCGACTGGGCGCCTTCGAAGCCGCAGGCAGCAAGTAAGGGCGCAAGAACGGCGGCGGGCAGAGCCCGCCTCAACCACCTCATGGGCACGATTCCCTCCTCAAGGGTTTGAACAGGGGGCAGGGTAGGGAACCCCTAGATTCTGCGGCCTAATGTAGCACAAGGTTAGAACGAGAATCGGAGCGGCTCCGAGGGACCTTGCCGTCCGCAGCGAGGCGAGCGCGAAGCCGCAGCGCCTGCAGGCGGCGCTCATGCGTCCCTCACACTAGTTCCGGCGTTACCGTCACCAGCCCTCGCGGTAGCCGGCCGCCTCGGCGAGGTGCGCTTCCGCCACCCGCGGGCTGCCTTCGAGGTCCGCGACGGTGCGCGCCACGCGCAGCAAGCGGTCGTAGCCGCGCGCGGACAGGCGCGTGCGCGCCGCGAGCTCGGACAGCAGCGCCTGGCCCGCGCGGTCGGGGCGCGCGTGGCGAGCCAGCGCCTGCCCCGCCAGGTAGGCGTTGGCGCACCCCTGGCGCTCGAGCATGCGCTGGCGCGCGCTCGCCACGCGCGCGGCCACCACCCGGCTGGGCGTGCCGCGCGGGGCGTGCACCAGCTCCTCCTCGGAGAGGCGCGGCACCTTGAGGCGCAGGTCGATGCGGTCGAGCAGCGGCCCCGACAGGCGCCGCCGGTAGCGTGCGAGCGCTTGGGGCGGGCAGGCGCAGGCGTCCGAGCCCGTGAACGCCTCGCCGCAGGGGCAGGGGTTCTGGGCCGCCACCAGCTGGAAGCGCGCCGGCAGCCGCAGGCTGCCCCGCGCGCGCGAGATGGTGACGTACCCCTCCTCGAGCGGCTGCCGGAGGGCCTCCAGCACCGGGCGACGGAACTCGGGCAGCTCGTCCAGGAACAGCACGCCGTGGTGGGCCAGGCTCACCTCGCCGGGCCGGGGCGGGCCGCCGCCCCCCACGATGCCCGCCTCGGAGCCGCTGTGGTGCGGCTGGCGCAGCGGCGGCGTGCGGGGCAGCCCGTGGGTGGGCAGCCCGGCGCTGGAGCGCAAGCGCGACACCTCGATGGCCTCCGCCGGCGTGAGCGGCGGCATGATGCCGGGCAGCCGCAGCGCCAGCATGGTCTTGCCAGCGCCCGGCGGGCCGGTGAGCAGCAGGTTGTGGCGCCCGGCGGCGGCGATCTCGAGGGCGCGCTTGGCCACCGCCTGGCCGCGCACGTCGGCCAGGTCGGGGCCCGGGTCCGTGGCGGCGGGCGCGGGCCCCGCCCCTGAGGGCGGCGGCACGGCGGCCAGCTGGGCGCGCCCTGTGAGGTGGGCGACGGCCGCGGCCAGGCTCGCGGGCGCGAAGGCCGTGACGCCCGGCGCCAGCGCCACCTCGGCGGCGTTGTCGGGCGGCGCCAGCGCCGCCGCGCCGCGCTGCGCCGCCAGCAGCGCGATGCTGACGGCGCCGCGCACGGGCCGTAGCGAGCCGTCGAGCGCCAGCTCGCCGAACGCCAGCACGCCCTCGAGCGCCTGCTGCGGCAGCCGGCGGTCGGCGGCCAGCAGCGCCAGCGCGATGGGCAGGTCGAACGCCGGGCCCTCCTTGCGCACGTCGGCCGGCGACAGGTTGACGACGATGCGGCTGGGCGGCAGCGGCAGCCCCAGCTGCTTCAGCGCCGCGCGCACGCGCTCGCGCGACTCCTGGACCGCCGCGCCCGGCAGGCCCACCAACGTGAAGCTCGGCAGGCCGCTGGAGACGAACGCCTCCACGCGCACCGGCAGCGCCTCGACACCGACCACGGTGGCGGAGTGGGCCACGGCGAACATGCCTCGACGGTAGGCCCGGCGCCGCTGCCGCGCGCGGGGTCGCGGGTCGCGCGCCCAGGCGCCCTAGGCCCGTGTCCCGCCGCGGGCGCCCGCCCGGCCGGGAACGCCCCGCTGTGGCGTAGCCGGGCCGGCGCCGCGAACGCGGTGCTAGCGTTGCCCTCGGCTAGCTACGTCCGTGCAGCGCCCGTCCGGACCGGGCCGGAGGGGCGCGGCACGGCTCCGGAGGTGGAACCCCATGACGCCCCTCTCGCGCCGCGCCCCGCGGCTCGTCGCCCTGCTCCTCGCCCTCGCCCTCGTCGCGGCCTGCGCGCGGCTGATCCCACCGCAGTCGGTGGACGACCCCTTCAGGCTCGACGGCCAGGTGGTGCCCGTGACGTTCGGGGCCGCCAGCCCCGCCCTCGCCCCGCTGGCCGTGAACGGCA
>Ga0079224_100007467_pt1 | contig 14688 bp, 11 predicted proteins | sample Stecom2015_FD_80414 | JGI IMG/M metagenome (GOLD analysis project Ga0079224, IMG submission 80414) | Agricultural soil microbial communities from Utah to study Nitrogen management - Steer compost 2015 | ecosystem: Environmental > Terrestrial > Soil > Agricultural land | place: USA: Utah...
CAGGAGGACGCGCGGCCGTTGACCGGTTCGCACACGGTGGGTACAAGTCGCCCGCCATTCACCATCCCAGGACGCGCCGGGTCCCGGGAGCCACCAGGAAAGCAAGCACTCACCATGGCCGACGTCTTCGACAAGTGCGTCAACTGGAAGGACTACAAGATCGCGAAGACCACGGGCCTCTACCCGTACTTCCGCGCCATCGAAGCCTCCCACGGCGGAACCGAGGTCGATTACGAGGGCCGCCGGGTCCTCATGGTCGGCTCGAACAATTACCTGGGCCTCAAGGATGATCCCCGGGTGAAGGAGGCCGCGCTCGAGGCCACCCGCCGCTTCGGCACCACCTGCTCGGGCTCCCGACTCCTCAACGGCACCCTCGCGATGCACGAGGAGCTCGAAGCACGCCTCGCCCGCTTCCTGCGGAAGGAAGCGGCAGTGGTGGTGAGCACCGGTTTTCAGACCAACCTGGCGGCCCTGAGCTCCCTGCTGGGTCGACACGATCTGGTCTTCACCGATCGCGGCAACCACGCCTGCATCGTGGACGGCATCCGCCTCTCCTTCGGGACCGAGCGCAAGTACAAGCACAACGATCTGGACCACCTGGAGAAGCTGCTGGCCGCCGCGCCCCCCGAGGCCTCCAAGCTCATCGTCTCCGACGGCGTGTTCTCCATGGAGGGTGACCTCTGCAACCTCCCCCGCATCGCCGAGCTGGCGAAGACCTACGGGGCCAGGGTGATGCTCGACGAGGCTCACGCCACCGGCGTGCTCGGCGAGGGCGGACGGGGCACCGGCGAGTACTTCGGCCTGGAGGACTCGGTCGACCTGCTCACCTGCACCTTCAGCAAGAGCTTCGCGAGCCTGGGCGGCGTCATCGCCGGCCCCTTCGAGGTCATCAACTACATCAAGCACAAGGCGCGGCCGATCATCTTCAGCGCCGCGATGACCCCGGCCTCGGTGGCGGCGGCGCTGACCTCGCTGGACATCATCGAGAAGGAGCCCCAGCGCATCACCCGGCTGATGGACATCGCCGAGAAGATGCACAACGGCTTCCGCGCCATGGGCTTCGACACCGGCGTCTCGGTCACCCCCATCGTCCCGGTGCTGGTCGGCGATCAGGTGAAGTCCTTCCGCTTCTGGAAGGCCCTCTACGAGGCGGGCATCTTCACCAACCCGGTCATCCCGCCGGCCGTCGAGGCGGGCCACGCCCTCATCCGCACCAGCTACATGGCCACCCACACCGACGCCCAGCTCGACCGGGTGCTGGAGACCTTCGAGAAGGTCGGCCGCAAGCTCAACGTCATCCCGAGCACCCGCCCCACGGTCTACGAGCCGGTGGCGGTGGCCCGCCCGGGGACCTCGGTGCGTTCGAACATCGCCAGTGAGCGTTGGGCCGCGGCGAGCGCGGGGATGCTGGCCGACCGGGGCTTCTCCCTCGACCAGATCTCCCGCATGTCCGGCCGCGAGGTCGCCAACAAGCTCTTCGACGCGGTGGAGGTCCTCACCTACCGCGCGGCCAACCTCCAGCCGGACGATCTCAAGCGCATCTCCTCCATGCCCATGAAGGTCTGGGAGCGGCGCGCGGATCTGCCGGGGCTGCTGCTCGAGAAGGGCGCCAACCTCTTCATCTCCAACGGACGCCACAGCCACGACGGCTGAACCGGGCGCACAGGACCGCATGCGACTGCAGACCGAGACTCCCCCTGCCGCCCCGAACCCGCCCGCCCGGGCCGCCACGGACGTGGAGATCCTTCCGGTTCGCACCGCCGCGGATCGTCGGGCCTTCATCGAGGTGCAGTACCGGCTCTACGACGGCGACCCGTACTTCGTGCCGCCCCTGGAGATGGACCGCCGGGACTTCTTCGATCCGAAGAAGCACCCCTGGTACGAGCACGGCCACGCCCAGCTCTTCATCGCCCGTCGCAACGGTCAGCCGGTGGGGCGCATCGCCGCCCTGGAGGATCCCCGCCTCAATGCGTTCCAGGAGATCCGCGTGGGCCTCTTCGGGTTCTTCGAGTGCATCGACGATCCGGGGGTCGCCAAGGCGCTGTTCGACGCGGCCGCCACCTGGGTCAAGGGGCGCGGCTTCAGCCGGATGATGGGTCCCATCGGCTACTCGTCCAATTACGAGCTGGGCACCCTGGTGGAGGGCTTCGACGCCTCCCCCGCCCTGATGATGGCCTACAACCCGCGCTACCACCCCTCGCTCTACGAGGCCTGTGGGCTGAGCAAGGAGAAGGACCTCTACGCCTGGGAGCTCTCCTCGGCGGTCCCGCCTCCCGAGAAGGTGGTCCGCATCGCCGAGCGCATCCGCGCCAAGGAGAACATCACCGTCCGGCCGGTGAACCTCAAGAACCTCCGCGACGAGATCCAGCGGGTCAAGACCATCTACAACAGCGCCTGGGAGAAGAACTGGGGCTTCGTCCCCATGACCGAGCGGGAGTTCGACCACATGGCGCAGGAGATGCGCCTGATCGTCCGCCCCGAGCTGCTCCTCATCGCCGAGGTGAAGGGGGAGCCGGTCGCCTTCTCCATGACCCTCCCCGACGCCAACGCCGCCCTGAAGGCCGCCGGGGGAAGGCTCACCACCTACGGACTGCCCATCGGGCTGGTGAAGATGATGCTCGCCACCCGCAAGCTCAAGCGCCTGCGGCTGCTCACCCTGGGGATCAAGGAGGGCTTCCGCCGGCGGGGGCTCGACGCCATCCTCTACCTCGACACCCTGAAGGCGGCCCGTGAGCTGGGCTATTCCGGAGGCGAGATCTCCTGGACCCTGGAGGACAATCACCTGATCCACCGGGCCATCGAGAACATGGGCGGCCGGCGGTACAAGACCTACCGGATCTACGCCAGGGACCTCTGAGATCGGCCCGCCACGCCCGATCCCCGGGGTTCTGTCCGCGTCCATTCCGGGCGCGGCGCCCGTCTTGAGCTTCCCATGCCCGTGCAGACCGCCGATCCCATGAAGACGCGGAGTGGTGAGCGGCCGCCGAAGGCCCCCGTGGAGCTGGTGCAGGTGACCACCGGCGCCGAACTGGATGCCTTCGTCCGCTTCCAGTTGGATCTCTACCGGGACGATCCCCGCTTCGTGCCCCCCATCGTGGCCGAGCGGCGGGAGTTCCTGCGGCCGGAGCACAACCCCTTCTTCGCCCACGCCACCGCGGCCTACTTCATGGCGCGGCGCGATGGTGCGTGGGTGGGTCGGATCGCCGCGGTGGACGACACCGCCTACAACCAGTTCCACAACGCCCAGGTGGGCTTCTTCGGGATGTTCGAGTCCATCGACGATCCCGAGGTCGCCGGCGCCCTGCTGCGACGGGCAGGCGCCTGGGTCTCCGAGCGGGGCATGCGCTCGATGCTGGGGCCGGTCAACCTCTCCACCAACCACGACTGTGGGCTCCTGGTGGAGGGCTTCGACACCCCGCCCTCGATGATGCAGCCCTACAACCCGCCGCACTACGCGGCGCTGCTCGAGGTTGCGGGGCTCAAGCGCTTCCGCGACCTCTACATGTACGCGCTCTCGACCGCCCTGCCCCCGCCCGAGCCGGTGGTGCGCGCCGCCGATCGCCTCCGGGAGAAGGCGGGGGTGAAGGTCCGCCCCTTCGATCTGCGCCGACTTCCCGAAGAACTGCAGCGCATCAAGGCCATCCAGGCCGAGGCCGCGCTCCACGAGCGCAACTGGGCCTTCGTCCCCCTCAATGAGGAGGAGGTGGACTTCCTGGCCGCGCGCCTGCGGCACCTGGCGACCCTGAGCCCGGGGCTGTGTCTCTTCGCCGAGGTGAACGAGGAGCCGGTGGCCTTCTCTCTCACCCTGCCGGACGGCAACGCCGCGGTGAAGGCCGCAGGCGGGAGCCTCACCACCTGGGGACTGCCCATCGGGGCCCTCAAGATGGCCTGGGCCGCGCGGCGGGTGGACTCGGTGCGGGTCCTCCTGCTGGGAGTGGCGGACGCCTGGAAGCGGCGGGGCCTGGAGTCCCTGCTCTACCTCGAGACCCTCAAGGTCGCGCGGGAACAGGGCTACGCCGGTGGGGAGTTGGGTTGGGTGGCGGAGGACAACGGCCCCCTCAACCGCGCGCTGGTCTCCATGGGAGCCCGCCGCCACAAGACGTACCGGATCTACGAGCAGCGCCTGGGCTGAGGCGCCATGCGCTACCCCTCAACAGGAGCGGCGAAGGCGGCTTCCCACCTGCACCGGTCGGGGCTAAATGGGCGGCGAGGCCGGCGGCGCCCGCCCGGCCGCTTCATCATCACTTCAACCCCTTCTCTTCTCGCGAACCGCCGCCCACCGAGAACGGCGACGAGGACCTCATGGCCCACACCGAATCCGTCAAGCGCATCCTCTCCTGGTACCCGTCGGACAACCCCGGGACGCTCACCAACCTGGCCCGCATGCTCAACCATGGCCGGCTCGGCGGGACCGGCAACATGGTCATCCTCCCGGTCGACCAGGGCTTCGAGCATGGACCGCAGCGCTCCTTTGCGCAGAACCCGGACGGCTACGATCCCGAGTACCACCTGAGCCTGGCCCTCGAGGCCGGGTGCAACGCCTACGCGGCCCCGCTGGGCTTCCTGGAGGCCGTCGCCGGCCGGCACGCGGGCGAGGTGCCCCTGATCCTCAAGCTCAACAACTCCGACAGCCTCTCGGACGTGGGTGAGCCCATCAGCGCGGTGACCGGAACCGTCGAGGACGCGGTCCGCCTGGGCTGCGTGGCCATCGGCTACACCATCTACCCGGGCAGCGGCGCCCGCAACGAGCAGTACGAGAACCTGCGGGAGCTCATCGCCGAGGCCAAGGCCCACGGCCTGCCCACCATCGTCTGGTCCTACGCCCGCGGCAGCAAGCTCTCCAAGGAAGGCGAGACCGCCATCGACGTCATCGCCTACGCGGCGCAGATCGCCGCCCAGCTCGGCGCGCACGTCATCAAGGTCAAGCCCCCCACCGCCCACATCGAGCAGTCCGCGGCCAAGAAGGTCTTCGACGCCCAGGGCCTCAAGGTCGACTCCCTCTCCGACCGCGTGCGCCTGGTCATGCGCTCGGCCTTCAACGGCCAGCGCATCGTCATCTTCAGCGGTGGCGAGGCCAAGGGAACCGACGCGGTCCTCGAGGAGATCCGCGGCATCCAGGCCGGTGGCGGCATGGGCGCGATCATGGGTCGCAACGCCTTCCAGCGTCCCCGCGACGAGGCCCTCAAGCTGCTCGGCGAGGTGATGAAGATCTACGGCGCGAAGTAAGCGCCGCGGCGTGTCGCAGCCGGGATCGGTCGGTCGCGCCTCCGCGGCTTCCGATCCCCTTCAAGGCCTCCCTCCGGGGAGGCCTTGTGTCGTTCAGGGTGCTGCGGTCGCCGGCCATGCCTCCCGGACCCATGCCTCCCGGACCCACGCCTTCAGGCGGCCCGCAGCAGTCCGGAGCGCACATAAAAAAAGACCCTGCCGCTTGGGCAGGGTCTTTTCAGACTTCCGGGTGTGGAGCTAGACGGGATCGAACCGTCGACCTCTTGAATGCCATTCAAGCGCTCTCCCAGCTGAGCTATAGCCCCGGCGATTCAGTTGTCGCCGCCGATCCGGGGCCCTCGGGGGCTTCCGTCTCAGCGGTGGGCGGCCTTTTAACGCTTCTTCGGTCGGGATGCCAGCCCTGTTTGCGGTCGGGGAGCGTTTTTCTCCCGGAGCCGGGCGGCCGCCAGCTCCCCCTCCGCCAGGAGGTCGTCAATCTTCCGCGCGTGGGCCTCCCGCCGCGCCTCGGCCTCGGTCACCGCGGCCGCCAGCCGCTCCAGCGGAGGCGGAATGCGCAGCTTCCCGTCGGCCACCGCGCGCATCAGTCCCTCTCCCAACGCCCGCAAGGCATCGTCCCGCTCCTTCGACAGCCGGGTCGCGTGCGCACTCGCCTGGCTGAGCGCCTCGTGGCGACGGACCTTCTCGCGCAGCGCATGGAGCTGTCCACGGGCGGCGTCCAGGGCCTCTTTCAGGGCCCCCACTTCCGGGGCGGAAGCAGGCGCGACCGTTCGGGGGGCAGGATTCTTCGGCGTAGTGCTCACGGTGCTCCTTCGATACCGGGGAGTCTTGGGGCGCCTCGCGGTGGCGCGCGGTGGATCTCCGCCCCTCCGTCCCCGGCGGGCGATCCGCGGAGAGAGGGCGTCTGGGTCCCGGAGCTTACGTCAACTCCGTGCGCGGCTGGGCATCCGGAAAGCGCCAAGCCGCGGCAGGTCCCGGGCCCGGCGCCCGGACAGGCCGACGCGGTCGTCCCCTCCCGGGGTGTCAGGATCGACGCAGGCGGGCAGCGAAGAAGCCTCCGCCCGGCGCCTGATGTGGCCACACGCGCAGGACGTCCCCGGTCACGAAGCGCTCGGGCACCCGCGCCCCGGGGGGCTCCAGGCAGAAGTCGGGGTGCCCCGAGAGGAAGGCCTCCACCCGCGCCTCGTTCTCCTCCCGGAACAGGGAGCAGGTCGCATAGACCATCACCCCGCCGGAGGGCAGCGCGCGCCCCGTCTCCTCCAGCAGGCGGTCCTGGAGGCGGGTGAGCCCGGTCACCCGGTCAGGCGTGAGGCTCCAGCGGACGTCCGGTTCCCGGGAGAGGCTCCCTACCCCGCTACAGGGCGCGTCGATGAGCGCCACCGTCACCTCCCCCAGCGGTACCTGGGGCTCGAAGCGGACCTGACGCAGGCCCAGGCGGCGGACCCGGTCACGGGCGTCGGCCAGTCGCCGCGCCGAGGCATCCGCGGCGTACACCCTGCCGCCACGGCCCACGCGATCCGCCAGCGCCAGGGTCTTTCCTCCCGCGCCGGCGCAGAGGTCGGCGACCCCGCGCCCCTCCAGCTCCCCGGGGGTTCCGCACAGGGCCACGATGAGCTGGCTGCCCACGTCCTGGACCTGGAGCTGGCCGGCGCGCATGGGGCGGGTCTCGAACACCCGGTGTCCCACGCCCCGCACCACCCAGGCATCGGGGAGCCCCTCGACCGGGTCGACCTCCACGTCCTCGGCCGCCAGGGCCCGGCGCACCCCCTCCGGCTCCACGCCGGGGCGCACCCGGAGCTGGATCGGCGCCTCGCGGTTGAGCGCGCCGAAGGCCGCATCCAGGTCCTCCTGGGGCAGCAGCGCCGCGAGCCGCTCCGCCAGCCATCCGGGAAGGGAGTGGCGGGTGGCCATCTGCGTGACCGCAAGCGCCTGCTGGGGAAAGGGAGGCAGCGGGCGCTCCACGATCTCCGCGACCACCGAATCATCCACCGTCCGTGGACGCAGCGGGCCCGGCAGCGAGAGCTCCGCGCGGATCTTGTCGGCGGCGGCGCCGCAGAAGAGGCGCCGCCAGATCCCCATCCGCAGGAGCGCCCGGTCCTGGATCAGAAGCCCCTTGCCCGGCGGGTGACCGAGCAGCTTGAGCGCGAGATCCAGCAGCCGCAGGTGGCGGCTGAGCTCCCGGACCGCGAGCGCGGTGAACCGCCGCTCCTGTCCTCCCAGGCCCCGCGAACGTCCCAGCGCCTCGGAGAGGGCGCGACGCAGCGGCGTGCCACCGGACACCGCCACGTGGGCCTCGAGCGCCGCCACCACCGACTTCCGGGTGGCCTTTCCCAGCAGCTCGGGCGGATGCGGATGGGGCCAGGTGGGCGCAGACGGGGTCGACATCGTCGCTCGGGAAGAAGCGGGCGCTCTGGCCCGTCCACCCGCGGCAACCCGGCCTCCTTCAGCGGCCCGGACCTGCGGGCAGGTTCAATGGCTCTCCCCGGACTCGAACCGGGACGACCTCGCGGTCAACGGATTTTGAGTCCGTCGTGTCTACCAATTCCACCAGAGAGCCAGCGGCGCGGGGGCAGCGTCCTACACCAGCCGCGGGCGCCGCGCCAGCATCGGTGATTGCGAGCGCTGCCGTCGAGGGGTTAAGGAGCCCGCGCCCATGTACAACCTCCTGATCTCACTGGCCGCCGGAATTGTCGTGGCCCTCCTGGTGACCCTGTTCGGGTTCTCCTGGTGGGCGGGCATCGTCCCCGGAATCATCGCCTTCCTCGCCGTCTACGTGGTGCTTGCCCGCCGGACCATGCAGCAGGTCCAGCTGGTCATGGCCAGGGTGCAGAAGGACCTCTCCACCCAGCCCTCCAACCCGCGGGAGATGCAGACCCTCCTCGCCCGTGCGGTGAAGACCGTGGAGAGCGCCATGCCGCTTGCCCGCTGGCAGTTCCTCATCGGAGGCGAGCTGCACGCCCACATCGGGATGCTGCACTACATCGGCAAGAACCACGACGAGGCCGCCAAGCACTTCGCGGTGGCCAGCAAGCGCAACTTCACCGCCCAGGCCATGGCCGGCGCCCTGCACTACCGCCGACAGGAGCATGACCGGATGCGCGAGGCTTTCGAGCTGGCGGTCAAGCACGGCAAGAAGGAGTCGGTCCTGTGGGCCGCCTACGCCTGGTGCCTGATCCAGCTCAAGGATCGCTCCGGCGCGCTGGCGGTGCTCAACCGCGGCGTCGAGAAGAACCCCAGCGACGAGAAGCTCAAGAATGCGCTGGGTCAGGTGCAGAACGACAAGCGCCTCAAGATGCGCCCCTTCGAACCCGCCTGGTGGCAGTTCCAGCTCGAGCCGCCCCCCACCAACTTCGGCGGCGGTGGGCGCCGCGTGCAGTTCATGCGCCGCTGAGGTGCCGCCTAGGGCCACCCCGCCATGACGTAGAAATGCCCGGGTGGCACCGGCCCGACCCTGCAGGAAGTTCCGGGTCAGGCGCGGCCCGGGGTCGCGCCTCCCCTCCGCCCCCTCGGAGCGCCCGCTTCACCTGAGGGGCATGTCGCTTGCTTGGTCCTTCGCGCTGGAAGTGAACGCGCGGAGGCGTCCGACCGGCTCTTCGGGAGGTCGCGCCGCGAAGAGGGCGGCAGGATGGAGCGGCAGGAGGAAGAGACCGGTGAGCGTTCCGGCCGGGCGAGGCCGGTGGCGCTCTGGGCCCATCCCGGCCCGGTTCCCCCGTCGCTGACGGAGCGGCTGGAGATCCACCCGGTCCGCTCCACCGAGGCCCTGGACACCCAGCTCGAGCGGGCGACGCCGGATCTCCTGATCCTCGATCCCGATCACCTGCCCGGGGGATGGGAGGCGCTGCCGCGGCTGGCGGAGCGCCCGCCCCCGGGAGAGCTCTCCATCCTGGCGGTGGCGGCGACCGGCGACGGGGGCGCGGCGCTGGAGCGGGCGTTCCGACTCGGCGCCGAGGACGTCGTCGGCTCCGATGCCACCGAGCGGGAGCTGGTGGCGCGGGTGCGTCAGCTGCTGCGGCGTGCCCGTCAGCGGCGGATGCTGCGCGCGTTGGCCACCACCGATGGTCTCACGGGCCTCGCCAACTTCCGCTCCCTCAGCCAGCGGTTGGAGGAGGAGTTCAAGCGCAGCCTGCGCTACCGGCACGCGATGGCGGTGGTGATGATCGACGTCGATCACCTCAAGCGCCTCAACGATCGTTTCGGGCATGAGGCGGGCAACCGGGCCCTGCTCGCCTTCGTCCGGCACCTGCGCAGCAACCTGCGCGAGGTGGACTTCGCCGCCCGCTACGGCGGGGACGAGTTCGTGGTCATCCTTCCCCACCAGACCGCCGCCGAGGCCGTCATCTTTGCCGAGCGCCTGCGGCAGGGGCTCACCCAGCTGCGCCTGCCGGTGCGTGAGGCAGACCCGGTGGGTCCGGGGCTGACCATCAGCGCCGGGATCGCCGCGCACACCCCCCTCGAGCCCTGCGTCTCCGCGCCCGAGCTCCTGGAGTGCGCCGACGCTGCCCTCTACGACGCCAAGCTCGCGGGACGGGATCGCCTGATGGTGTGGAACGCGGAGCCGCAGAGTTCCCACACCCTGGGGGGAGCACTCTCGCCATGAGGTGCCCCGCTCCCACCCGGCGGCACCGGCCCGCCCGGACTGATGGCCTCACGCTCCGAGAGGGGGTCTGCCATGGCTGAGGAGGTGAAGGAGCCGCCCCGCCCGCAGCGCATCGGGGTGGTCGGGGGCGGGGTTGCCGGATCCGCCGCCGCGATGGCCCTGCTCCTCTCCGCCCGCCGGCGCCAGAAGCCGGTGAAGGTCACCCTCTTCACTGCCGGCCGCGAGGATCTCGACGAGGGGCCGGTCCTGCTCACCCCCGAGTGCCGCTCCCGACTGGCCACCCTGGGCGTGCGCGCGCCCGCGGGTTGGGCCGAACATGCCCTCGCCGGGGTGGAGCTCATCTCCGGGGCCCATCGGACCCGGATCCCCTACCCGGCCGCAGGAACCTGGCTGGTGGACGGCTACCCCACCGGACCTTCCGGGCGGAGCCTCCTGCGCGATCTGCTGCTCTCGGCGGCTGCCCGGGCCGGGGCGACCATCCTGCGCCGCCAGGTGGATGGCATCCAGCATCAGGCCCCGCTGGCCGGGATGCCCGCCGGTAAGGGTGCCGGAGACTTCGTGGTGCGCGCCGGCGGTTGGCGCGAACGCTTCGACCACACCCTCCTGGCCACCGGCGCGCAGGGCTTCACCGGTCCCCAGCTCTTTCCCGGCCACCAGTTGCCGCCCATGTGGCAGGGCGCGCAGGCGCGCCTGGTGGAGCCCGGGCTGGGGGTGGTGGGCCGGCGCTGGTTGAAGGTGATCTTCCGTCCCCAGCGGGGCGTGGATGCGCTGCTGCTGCTCCCCTGCGAGGAGTCCACCTTCGCGTTGGGCATCGGCCGGGAGGTCTCCGGACCCGATCTCTGTCAGTCGTTGATGGTCGCCGCCCGGGACGGTCACCTGTCGGAGGGCTTCGAGATCGCCTCCCTCGCCCCGCGCCCTCTCCCGGCCGGGGTGGGTCGGGGGCTCGTCGGCCCGGGGCGCATCGCGGTGGGTCAGGCGGCCTTGGGAAGCCCCCTGCAGCTGAGCCTCTCCCCCCTGCTCGCGGTCAGCACCCGCGCGGCGAGCGCCCTGATGGAGGTGGGGGGCGATCCGGCGGCGTTGCGCCGGGCCTACGTCGACCTCTCCCTCGATCCCCTGGCCCGGGACGCGGTGCGGGCCACCCGCGCCCTCACCTGGCTCTCCCGCGCCGGGAGGCGCGCGCCCCGTGCGGTGCAGAAGGCGCTCGAGGCGCGCCAGCCTCCCACGCCCTGGACCGGTGGCCTGCTCGGGCTGGGTGCGCCGGGGACCCGGCCCCTGCTCTCCCATGCCCGGAGCGCAGCGTGGATGACGTGGCTCGAGGATCTGGTCCCTTCGATGGACAGCCTTCCCCCGGCGACCGCGCCCCTCTTCGAGCGCGATCTCTACTACCTGGTCGACGACGACCCGGCGGTCCGCGAGAGCCTCACCGATCTGCTCGAGTCGCAGGGGGCGCAGGTGGTGGCCTTCTCCGACGAGTCCGCCCTCTTCGCCGCGGCCGCCCGGCGGCCACCCACCGCGGTCATCCTGGACGTGGTGCTGCAGTGGGTGGATGGGCTGCGCCTCTGCGCGGAGCTGAAGCGACATCCCTCCACGGCGCGGACCCGGGTGGTGATGATGAGCGGACTGGGCCAGCGCCACCTGCGCTCCCGCGCCCTGGCCGCCGGCGCCGAGGCCTACCTCGACAAGCCGGTGGTGCCGCACGAGCTGCTCGAGATCCTCATCCGCGGTGACGCCGATCCGCGTCCTCCGACCTCGCTGGGCCCCGGCGGCCCGGGCGCCGTCTCCCCTCCCCCCTCGACGGGAACGCCTGCGGGAGAGGCCGCGTACGGACCGCATTGAGCCCGTCGCAGGTGCCTCAACGCCACTCGGAGGCCAGCTCGGAGACCAGCGCCTCCACGTCGTAGGGTGGCTTCAGAAAGCGCGCGCCGGACTCCTTGCGGAACCACGTGAGCTGACGCTTCGCATAGTGGCGGGTGGCCTGCTGGGTGCGCGCCAGCCCCTCAGCGACGGAACAGCGGCCCTCCACCACGTCGAGGGCCTGCACGTAGCCCACGCTGCGCATGGGGGCGGTCTCCCGGTATCCGCGGGCCACGAGACCGCGGACCTCCTCGAGCAACCCCTGCCGATACATCTCCTCGGCGCGGGCGTTGATGATCCCGTAGAGCGCCTCGCGCTCCGGCTGCAGCACCCACATCCGGTAGGGGTAGCGCGCGGCCTGGAAGCGGTGGGCCTCCCGGAGCGCCGAGGCGGGCGTGCCCGAGCCGGCGTGGATCTCCAATGCCCGGATGATCCGCAGGCGGTCCTGGATGGGGAGCCGGGCCGCAGTGGGGGGATCCACCTCGGCGAGCCGCGCGTGGAGCGCCGCCTCCCCTTCGGCATCCGCAAACGCTTCCAGTTCGGCCCGCAGTTCGGGGTTCTTCGGGGGGGCGTCGACCACCCCGTGCAGCAGCACCCGCAGGTAGAGCCCGGTCCCGCCCACGACGATCACCGGCCGTCCGCGGGAGGTGATCGCCGCAATGGCTGCATCCGCCAGGGCCTGGAAGCGCGCGGCGTCGAAGGCCTCGGTGGGCTCGATCACGGAGACCAGGTGATGCGGAACCCGCGCGAGCTCTTCGGCGCTGGGCTTGGCGGTCCCCAGATCGAAGTGCCGGTAGACCTGCTGGGAGTCGGCGCTCACCAGCTCGGCCCCGGTGGCCTCGGCGAGCGCCAGGGCCAGCGCGCTCTTTCCCGAGGCCGTGGGGCCTGCCACCACCGTCAACAGGGGCCCCGGAGATGGGGACGGCTGCCGGCTGGTCATCCCGTCCGGGTGCGCTTGGCGCGCAGCACCTCGGCGAGGTCGTCGAGCCGCACCGGCTCGGGCTCCCCGCCCCGCAGCGGCTTGAGGGCGGCCTGCCCACTCTCGAGTTCCGCCCCGCCGAGGACCAGCGCCCAGGTGGCGCCACTCTTGTCGGCCCGCTTGAGCTGGCTCTTGAGCGACCCCCCGCGCGGATCGAACTCCACCGCCACCCCCGCGCGCCGCAGCCGGCTCACCCAGGTGAAGGCCGGATCGGCGGCCACCGGTTCGGCGGTCACCACGAACAGGTCCGGCGCCTTCACGTGCGCAGAGCCGCCCGCTTCCATCAGGAGCACCAGCCGCTCGAGCCCCAGGGCCAACCCGACCGCCGGTGTCTGCGGCCCGCCCAGTTGCTTGATCAACCGATCGTAGCGGCCACCGCCGCCCACCGTGCTCGCGGTTCCCAGCACCGGGTCAGCGGCGATGAACTCGAAGGTGGTCCGGGTGTAGTAGTCGAGGCCGCGCATGATGCGCGCATCCACCTTGAAGGGGATCTCCAGCAGGGTGAGCTTGCGCTGCACCTCGGCGAAGTGGGCCTCGCAGTCCGGGCAGAGGGCATCGAGGATCGACGGCGCGCCCGCGGCAACCTGCTGGCAGCCGGGGTTCTTGCAGTCGAGCACGCGCAACGGATTCTTCTCGAGCCGCACCTGGCAGTCCGCGCACAGCGACTCCCGGTGGTCCCGCAGGTAGCCGACCAACGACGCCTGGAACGCCGGGCGACACGCCTCATCGCCCAGCGAGTTGATGTGCAGGGTGATGTCCCGCAGCCCCAGGCCCCGGAGCAGTTCGACCACCAGCTCCATCTGCTCGACTTCGACGGCGGGCTCCTCGGCCCCATAGCCCTCGAGGCCCAGCTGGTGGAACTGCCGGTAGCGCCCGGTCTTCATGCGCTCGTACCGGAACATGGGGCCCATGTAGAACCAGCGGGTCACCGGCTCCCGGTTGGCGACGGCATGCTCGATGTACGCGCGCGCTGCGGGGGCGGTGCCTTCGGGGCGCAAAGACAGGCTGCGGCCCGCCTTGTCCTCGAAGGTGTACATCTCCTTGCCCACGATGTCGGTCGCCTCGCCCACCGAGCGCACGAAGAGCGCGGTGTCCTCCAGCACCGGGGTCCGCAGCTCGCGGTAGCCGTAGCGGTGGCAGAGGGAGCGGACGATGGACTCGAGGTGCTCCCACGCGGCGCTGTCGGGGGGGAGCAGGTCGTTCATCCCCTTCACGCCGGCGACGCGGCTCATCGCAGCACCTTTCCGATGGGCCGCCCCATCCGCACCTTCGCCTCCTTCACCAGGCTCGCATCGAAGCGCATCCGGTCCTTCTCGAAGAGGAGGATCACCGTGGAGCCCATCTCGAAGCGGCCCAGCTCCGCGCCCTTGCTGATCCGGATCGGCGTGTCGAAGTGCGCCACCTGGCCCGGGTGCCCCTGGTGGGTGATGACGTCGGCGAAGGTCACCCGGATCCGGCTCACGCAGGTGGCCCCCACCATCACCAGGGCCATACGGCCCGCGGGCGTGGACATGTAGGTGATGAGCCGCTCATTGACCGCGAAGAGCGCGCGCTTGTGCGCCACCGACGCCGGGTTCACCGGCCAGAACTCCCCGGGCTGATAGGACCAGCCGGTGATCTCCCCCTCCAGCGGGGCGTGGATGCGGTGGTAGTCGCGCGGCGAGAGGTAGAGGGTGGTGAAGGCGCCCCCCTCGTAGGCGCGGGCCGCCTCGGCGTCTCCGAGCAGCTGGGCGATGCTGTAGTCGATCCCCTTGGCCTGGATGAGCCGATCCCCGTTGGCCTCCCCCGCCTCCGAGACCGCACCGTCCACCGGAGAGACCAGCACGTCCTCGCCCGGCTCAATCGGCCGGCTGCCCGGCTTGAGACCGCGGGCGAAGAAGTCGCTGAAGCGGGTGTAGTGCTCGATGCCGTATTCGGCCTCATCCAACTCCACGCGGTATTGCTTGGCGAAGGCCCGCATCGCCGCCTGGTGGACCGCGGCGGGCACCGGGGCGCGGGTCGCCGCACCCACGACCGTGGAGAGGGCGCTCTTGGG
>Ga0079224_100007468_pt1 | contig 14688 bp, 12 predicted proteins | sample Stecom2015_FD_80414 | JGI IMG/M metagenome (GOLD analysis project Ga0079224, IMG submission 80414) | Agricultural soil microbial communities from Utah to study Nitrogen management - Steer compost 2015 | ecosystem: Environmental > Terrestrial > Soil > Agricultural land | place: USA: Utah...
CTCCCATCGGTAAAACGGGAAAACCGGAAGCGATACAGGTTATGTCCGACTTCGTTGCCCTGAATCATATCTGAAATAATGCGCCCCATACCCGGCCCGATCCCGAATCCATGCCCGCTCATCCCTGTCGCGACGACAAGACCGGGATGAGCGGGCACCCAATCCACAATGGGAACCGTATCAGGCATGAGATCAATCATACCGGCCCAGCGCTTTTGCAAGCGGACATGCTCCATGTCTGGAAAAAGCCGCCTGAATCTTCGCTCGATCAAGCGCAGGTCCGACACATCGGGAAGCGGGTTGAGCACACGCATGCTTTCAAAGGGACTGGGCATATCGGGCGCCCAGTCGCGCGGCGTCGTCCAGCTGTCGGGATATCCGGCCGGCGCGCTCAGCGCATAACGCGTACCCAGCGGATCGGCTTTCAAGGCAGGAAAATATTTCGCGGCATGCCTGAAACTATCCGGCCCAAGATAGAGCCGGTGGCTGCCCGCCGGGGCGAGCGTGTAGCCGCCATCCAGCCTGCGTCGAAAGGCAATATGCTTTTCCGCCGCAGCGCCTGCATGAAACTCGGGCAGCGGCTGCGTAGCCGCGACCGTTGCCTTGACCGCCAATTGCGGGATCGTAATGCCATGTTTTTTCAAAAAGAGCGAGGACCATGCGCCCCCGGCCAAAAGGACGGAAGACGTTGCGATATAGCCGCGCTCGCTCCACACCCCGGCGATACTGCCCGCAGCCATCTCAAGCGCTCTGGCCGCGCAGTTTTCGACAATCGTCACCCCTTTGCGACGAGCAAGTCGGGCCAGCGCCGGTACAGCCAGCGAAGGTTCAGCCCGCATGTCCGACGGCGTAATCATCGCCCCCTTGAAGGCGCCAGACATACCCTTGATCCTTCCAGCGATGTCGCTTGTACCGAGCATATGGGTATCCATGCCGTGCGCAGCAGCGATCCTGATAAACGCGTCAAACTCGGCCAATTCCTTGTCAGTGCTGGCCAGATAGGTCACACCAGTCTGGCGCAGCCCGATATCTTCTCCACACTCCTGCACCAGTTGCGTCCATAACCGGGCCGCCTCGATCATAATGGGCAGTTCGTCCTCATCCCTGCCCTGCTTTCGGATCCAGCCCCAGTTCCGCGACGACTGCTCGGCCGCAATACGGCCTTTTTCCAGTACAGTCGCAGATACATTCTGCTGCGCCAGAAAAAGCGCAGTTGTGATACCAATAATGCCGCCACCGATAATCACGACCTCCGACGATTTCGGCAGCGGGCCGGCGTAGACGATGGGGTCGGTTTCTGAGAAGGGGAAAGCGCTCATGTGTCGAGTTTCGCAATGAATGAGAATGACTGGATTGGGCCGGCGCGATGCAGCGCCTTATCAGTTTAACTTTTAATCAAGCGATGTGCCGGCTCGCAAGCCATCCGGCGCTATCCCGTTTGATGCAGGGCTTTCGCCCGCGCCGCCGACGCGAGCGCGCAAGCGCATATTTGAATCTATCGCCGTTTCCACTCACTAGTGACACTTTGTCGCTATTGTTACTCACGATGAGAGATGCTCCCAACGGGGCGTGAATGGGACGCCCTGTCACTCCAGACAACATAACGAACTGGAGAAAATAAAGGGCAGCGCCAATCTACCTTTTTTGCAATAACGATGCGCTTTAGCCGATCAATCGGGTGCATCCGAAAGGATCAGGTCGGCACCTTTTTCTGCAATCATCATGACAGCAGCTTGTGTATTGCCAGACACAATCGTAGGCATGACCGATGCATCTACAATGCGTAAGCCGGTCAGCCCGCGCACGCTCAATTTATGATCAACCACGGCATCCTCATCCTGGCCCATCCGACAGGTGCCGACGGGGTGATAGATCGTCTGCCCGTTGCCGCGTGCAAAATCCAGCCATTCATCATATCGCTGCACCTGGTCACCGGGATTCATTTCATGGTCGATAAATCTGTGCAGTGCCGGCTGCTGCACGATGCGTCTGACCGCCTGCATTCCTCCAATCAGACTATCCTTATCCTCCTGTTCGTCCAGAAAATTCGGTTTGATCGCAGGCGGGCATAGCGGTTCAGCGTTTTTTGCATGGATCGTGCCTTTGGATTTCGGGCGTAACTGCGATACGCCAATCGTCATCCCGGGCTCACGATCCAGTTTTCGATCCGCCGCGTTAGCGTAGCTTGCATGCACAAAAAATAGCTGCACATCGGCAAGCGATATATGCGGATGACTCTTGATAAAGCCATAAACCAACCCTGTCCCCAGAGACAGAATACCGCGGCGCTGTATAAAATACTTGGCAACTGCAGCGGCCAGACCGGGGCCGCGGCTTAACTCATTGAGCGTCTGTGTGTTTTTGATCCGCCAGTTCATCCGTGTACAGAAATGGTCGACGTAATTTTCCCCCACTCCGGATAAGGCATGCTTGACCGCAATTGCCGCCTTATCCAGGCAGTCTGGCCTCCCTATCCCGGAGAGTTCCAGCAAATGGGGACTCTGGATTGCTCCTGCCGCCAGAATGGTTTCAATTCTCGCAGTAACATTCTGCAGTGCTCCACTACGATCCCTGTAGGTTAAACCGACGCACCGTTTACCCTGCAAATTGACACGTAATACATGAGCATGCGTACGAATATGCAAGTTTTGGCGATGTCGGACCGAAGCAAGATAGCCGTCCGCCACACTCCAGCGACGCCCTTGTTTCTGCAAGACCTGATAGTACCCAACGCCCTGCTGCTCCCCAATGTTGTAATCAGGGTTTCGAGAAAGCCCGTACTGCTGAGCTGCCTGCAGAAAAGCCGTGGAAAGGGGAAAGCGCTCAGCGACTTCACTAATGTGCATCGGACCGTTATTGCCCCGTGTCATCTGTTCGATCGTCGATCCTTCATGCCCGCTCATCTCGCGATCCGTTGCCTGGCTGGTAGCTATCACGTTTGCACGCGGCGGCTGACGATAATTTTCGATCTTGTCGAAATAAGGAACAACCTCGTCATACGACCAGCCTGTTGCGCCTTGACGGACCCAGCCATCATAATCTTCGCGCGTGCCCCGTACATAAATCATGCCATTTATTAATGTCGACCCTCCGAGCCCTTTACCGCGGGGCACCGCGATAGTACGATCCAGAGTGTTGGCTTCGGGCTCAGTATGAAAGCCCCAATTGAACGTCCGGTTGGTCATCAGTTTTGAAAAACCGGCAGGGATAGGAATCCAGACATTGCGCGCCTCTCCGCCCGCCTCTAACAACAATACGCTGTAGCGTCCGTCAGCCGAGAGCCGATTAGCAAGAATACAGCCAGCGGCGCCTGCCCCGACAATGACATAATCGAATTCGTGTGTCTGTTTCATAACCGGACGCCATACTCCTGGCCCAGCATATAGTTGACCATCAGCTCAGCCTGATGTGTCAACATATGGGAACCTTCGTGCACCATACAGCCGCGCTTCATCGCGATATCCATTATCTGGGTTCTTCGCGGTTTCATGATGATCTCCGCCACCAGTTGCCCTGGTTCCAGCAGATCGGCCGGAAAAGGCAACTCGTCGCCGGCTCTCATGCCCAACGATGTTGAATTGATAATCAGGTCATATCCCTGGGGATTTGCATCTGCGGAGTCGACTTTGACGGCAGGAAAAAAATGATCAATCCGCGCGGCCAAGTCTTCAGCCTTTGCTCTCGTTCGATTAGCAATCGTCAGGCTCCTGACTCCTGCCTCTGCCAACGCATACCCGATGGCAGCGGCTGCGCCACCAGCCCCCACGAGCAAGACGCGCCGCCCGGCGGGATCGCGGCCTTCCGCTATCAGACCCTGCACAAACCCCCTGCCATCAAACATGTCACCTACAAGCCGCCCGCTTGCTTCTCGCCTGACCGTATTGACGGCGCCAATATCCCGGGCTGCCATGCTGACCTCGTCGCATAAATTCAGCGCTGCCGTCTTGTGAGGAACCGTCACAATAAACCCGCCCATGTTATTGAATCCTCGAAATGCTTCAAATGCTTTAGGCAATGCTTCTGTGTCTACCTGCATGGGCACCAGAACGGCATCCAGCCCTCGTCGGTCGAATATGGTATTGAGCACCTGGGGGGTTCGCACCTGCGCTACCGGGTTAGCTATAATGCCGAACAATTGTGTATGACCTGTTATCATCAACCTCTCTTCCTTGCCTGACGACCTGATAAATTAGTGTTGCGCAGTGATTCAGCGACTGGATTGTGGTTGAACGCCTGCCTTCTTAAGCAATTCGTTCCATTTAGCAACTTCGGATTTCAGGAGCGTGCCGGCGCCATCCAGGGAACGAAACTGTTCGCTCGGCACCGAGAGCCCCATCTCGGCATATCTCTTCCTGATCTCAGGCCGCTGGAGAACACGATTGATGGCAGCATTCAGCTTTTCAAGCACTGGTTGCGAAACGCCGTTCGGCACAAGCATCATATTCCAGATGCTATACCGCAGGTTCGGATGGCTGCTTTCTGCTGCCGACGGCACGTCCGGCAGCACAGATACACGCTCGCCACTCATGATAACCAAGGCCTTTGCCTTCCCGGAAGACGATGTGCCTACTGCTGTGCTGCTGCTTTCGATGGTGTAATCGATTATTCCACTCATGACATCGGTGATCGCCTGCGATGCACCCCGATAATGTACCGGTTCAATTTTCAGGCCGAGCTCCGTCTTCAGCACAATGTCGCCCAAAAATGAACCGGAACCTACGCCGGCTGTACCGGAATTCATTTTTTTGCCATGTTCCTTAGCATAACTGACGAAATCCTCGAAATTGCTGACCGGTAAATCTCCACGAACCGTTAATACCTGCGGCGCGTCGCCAACAGACGCCAAAGGAGTGAAATCTTTAAGAATATCGTAGGGCAATTGTGTATACAACGACGCATTCGCAGCAAGGGTTCCCACATTTCCGAGAAGCATCGTGTAGCCATCAGCGGCGGAACGGGCTGCCCTGGTTTGCCCGATTGAACCACCGGCGCCCGGCAAGTTGGTGACAATAACCGATTGGCCAAGTTCTTTGGTCATGCCTTCTGCAATCGTACGGGTAAGCACATCGGTCGCGCCGCCCGCCGTGAACGGCACGATGATTGTCATCGGACGGGAAGGGAAGGCTGCTGCGTGCGAAGTCAGCGGGATAAGCGCCGTACTTGTTGATATCACACAGAGTAAAAGCTTTAGTAATTTTTTATTCATTCTGGTCTCCTTTTTATTTGGATCGAATGCCACGCCTGCATAATGATTATCTTTAGTTAAACTTTCACCGTACAGGCGGCATCATTTTTCGCTCGACGTTTGTGGCTGTTAACCTTCTTTTCCGGCACGCTGATCCAGCACCTGCTTGGCCACACGAAAACCATCCACTGCCGCGGGCATGCCGCAATAGCAGGCGGCCTGAAGTAGAATTTCCTGCAATTCTTCTTTTGTCCAGCCATTATTCAATGCGCCATTGATGTGCAAGGCAAGCTCGTTGGGACGCCCCAGAGCGATCAAAACACTCATTGTCACCATGCTGCGATGCTTCAGGCTCAATCCGGGCCTGCCCCACACGGCGCCCCATGCCAACCCTGTCACCGCATCCTGCAGCGGCTGCATGAAATCGTCTTCTTCGGCGCGTTTTATGCTGGCATCCACATAATCATCTCCTAACGTCTGGCGGCGATTGCGATGGCCTAGCTCTACGATTTCGTTGGTAACTGGTTTAAATTTTTGTATATCAGACATAATGTTCCTCTGGTTGCATTTTCTGTTTTCGGTTAAGGACAGGCGGGCGTAGCTTGCCCGCAAAGTATTTGGAAATGACGCCCGGTTCGGCGTGGCTTACGCCGGACATTGACCCTTGTTTCGAGTCATTAACGAACGATATTTACCAGCGCGCCGCCATCAACCGGCAGCTCCACGCCGGTAACGAAGCCGGCCTCATCAGAAGCCAAAAATACGGCGGCGTTGGCAACATCCCACGCCGTCCCCATACGGGCACGAAGGGGCACTCTTGCATTGCGTTCACTAACCACTTGCTCCCGTGATTTTCCAAACGATACGGCCCGCGTATCCACTGCCATCGGCGTATCGATCAAACCGGGCAATATCGTATTGGCCCTGATGCCATATTGCGCATTCTCTATAGCCAACTGCTTGGTATAGGCAACCATCGCGGCTTTGGTGGCCTTGTAGGCTACCCACGGATATCGCTGCCATGCGGAAACGGAAGAGACGGTCAGAATGACGCCGCTTTGCTGCTTGCGCATCACGGGTAGCGCATGCTTGCAAGCCATCACGCAACCACGCAGATTAACCTGGGTGATAAAGTCGAACGCCTCTTCGGTAATCTCAGTTGCATCGGCATCCCTGCCTGATACGCTCACGCCCACGTTGTAGTGCAAAACATCAATACGCCCCCACTTGCGCTCGGCGGCGGCAATGGCGGCCATCAAATCGGATTCCTTACGGACATCCGCAGAAAAAGGTTCAACATCCAGCGCATCATATTTTTCCCGCGCAATGTTGCAGGTCTCCCCGGCAGCATCCAGGGATCGATCTACGGCAAGAATACGTGCGCCTTCCTGCGCAAAGCGAAGCACTGTTGCCCGACCATTGCCCATTCCAACACCCGGACTCTGACCCGCGCCAATAACGACTGCGATCTTGTTCTCAAGCCTGTTCAAATCGATTCCTTTTTATCGTTGTTCACCGCAATCCGGCTTCGTACCTCTACGTTCGCCCACCGCTCCAAGTACAGAATAAGAGCCGTGAAGTCCAGGTCGGCCCCACCCTGCGTGATCGCATACTCCCACATCTGGTGCGTATTGCGGCCCACCCACATAGGCACACCCAGTTGCTCTGCTTCAGCCAGGCCCAAAGCCACATCCTTGTGAATCGTACGAATAGTAGCGCCATAATCGAATGTTCGCGGCAGGACCGCTTTCGGAATTTTGTCGGTGGTTGCACTGTTACGCCCGGTACTGGCATTAATAACACTGACCATCGTCTCGCCATCCAGGCCTGCTTTTGCGCCCAGCACCAGGGCCTCGTACGCCGACGTCATATTGGCCGCCGAAATGAGATTGTTGACCAGCTTCATCATTTGCCCCAAGCCGGGCGTATCACCGATCCGGAACACATTTGCGGCGATGGCATTTAGTTGATATTGGATGCTGTCGCAAAAACTCGGATCGCCCGCGACCATGATTGAAAGCGTCCCCGCGTCCGCCCCTTTCGGGCCACCGCTCACGGGCGCATCCAGCACCGTTACGCCATATGCCTTCAGTTGCTGAGCGATATCCATGACTGTTGAGCGCCCAATCGTCGACATTTCAATATAGCCCCGTATGGCGCGCCCACCACATATGCCGTCCTGGCCGTACGCAACCGCCCGGCTGACCTCGGCATCCGGAAGACATGCGTATACTATTTGCGCCGTATCAGCGACCGATCTGGGTGAATCGTGGGCAATCGCGCCCCGCTCGACCAACGATTTCACTCTGGCAGCATCGGGATCGTAAACGTGTAACGGTACACCGCTAGCCACCAGGCGTCGGGCAATCGCCGAACCCATTGCACCCAGGCCTATGAAGCCGGTAACGTGGGCTGTACTATTTCTTTCTTCCATTATTTCACTCTCGATTATGACGACGACACACAAAGCCGTCGCGATCTTTATTGCATATCCAGATCTTTAAGTTGCGACTCCAGTGCCTGATAATCTTTGCGAAAGAGCTGGTCGAAATCGGCCGCCGTGCCCTTCTGGGGAATCATTCCCTGCTGTTCCAGTGTGTCTTGGAAAGCTGGATTTTCAAGCGCTTTATTGACCGCGACATTGATGGCATCCACCACCTCTTTTGACATCCCCTTTGGGCCAAAAATACCGTACCAGGTAACAACATTGAAATCCGCATACCCCTGTTCAGCAATGGTAGGAACGTCCGGGTAGGCGTGTACCCGCTTGGTGGAGGAGACAGCCAGCGGGAGCACGCGTTGCCCGTCAAGAAACGACTTTGCCGAGCCAATTGAGCCTCCGACCACATCGACATGGCCACCCACCAGATCGGTCAGTGCGGGATTCGAACCTTTATAGGGCACATGATTCATTTGCGCCCCCGCCGATTTTTTCAGCATCGCAAGCAGCAAGTGCGACATACTGCCTTTTCCTGATGTACCGAAGGTGACGGTATCCGGCCGGTTTTTTGCGGCCTCCAGCAGCTGACCAATATTCTTATACTTTGAGTTGGCGCCTGACACCAGAATCATTGGCGAATCGGCCACGTGCGCTATGGAAGTAAAATCTTCCATAGCGTTGAAGCTCGCCTTGGGCTGCAAAAGCGGCATGATGGCAATATTTTCACGCAGGGCAAGAATAACTTCGTGGCCGTCCGGCTTTGCGCGCGCTACCGCACCTAGCGCAATCGCGCCATTTCCGCCCGGACGATTCTCCACGACGACATTCCAGCGCTCAGCTTTGTTTAGTTCATCAGCCAGCTGGCGCGCAAGAATATCTGTACCTCCGCCCGGACTGAATGGAACAACAAGGCGAACAGGTTTGTCCGGAAAGGCGTGCGCCACACTTGCCAAAGCAGTCATTGAAAGCGCGCAGCAGAATGCCGCCGCAGCGGTTAATCGCGTTTTAAACATGTATCCTCCAATTTTTACGGCGTTCTTATGGCGCCTGTTTTGTCTGATCGAAATATTCCGCTTGAAATAAGAAAACAAATTATAGAAGGGGGTAATCAAAGTGTGTATGATCAGAAATGCATAGTAGCTTTGTCGAATTTTCATTGATAGAGATTTCCATATGAGTGGTCGGGCAGAAGAAATAGAAGTGTTCATCCAAATTTACGACAGCAAAAGTTTATCGGCCGCCGGAGCCGTCAGCGGCCGGGCTCCCTCTGCCGTCAGCCGGATTCTCCAACGTCTCGAAAACCGCTTGGGAACCCAGTTGTTCTATAGAAACTCGCGCAATGTACGTCCGACTGATGAAGGCGATGTCTTCTACCAGCACTGCGTTGAAGCCTTGAAACTACTTGATGCCGCAGAAGCGAGCGTATCGAATAATGGCTTGGAGTCGGGCGTACTGCGCGTCAACCTCTTACCGTCTTTCGCAACCTATCAACTGGCCCCGCTCATGCCGGAGTTCCACGCCCGCCATCCGAAATTGCGCGTCGAGTTCATGCTGGGCGCCCGCCCATCGGACCCCCTTGAACAGGGAATCGATGTCGCGCTATATAGCGGACATCAGCCCGACTCGTCCCTGGTCACGCGCCGCTTAACAACCACCCGCTGGATGCTGGTCGCTTCGCCCACCTACCTGGCCAGGAAAGGCACGCCACGTGTGCCGCAGGATCTTGCTGAACATACATGCCTGAGCTTCGCCTTTGAGACCGGGTGGAACACTTGGAATTTTCGCAATACATCCAAAAACAGCGTGAACACAAAACCGGCCATGGTCTCTGACCAGGGAGAAATGCTGCTTTCGCTCGCATTGGCCGGCATGGGAATCGTGCGACTGGCCCACTACCACATACATGGACATCTTGCAGACGGTCGCCTGGTTCAGATTCTTGAAGACTATGCCGATCCGACCGAAGAACCTATCTATCTACTCTACCGGTCCCGTCATAATCTGAGCTCCAGACTAAAAACATGGATCGAATTTCTGGAAGAAAAATTCAGCGGCCGCCCGCCATGGCTTCGATGAGTATTCCGCCGCAAGCCAGGACCCCTTCCTTTCAATAGCACCTGAACCATAGCAACGCCTGATCACTGACGCAGATGGGGGCAAAGTGACCCGGCACGTCTGACTGATTATTCTTCAAAAATTAAAACGTTTCATTATTTATATCATAAATCACATTTCTTCAAAGCCAAACAACTGAAAATAAAATATATATATACATTAATGCTTCGTATATACAAAGGTATGTCATCAGTTACCTCGAAACGCAAAACTGTCTTATTTATATGAAATGTTTCATATATAATCATTATTCAATCAACTTTGAAAGCGAGGAGCACAACCAAATGACCAGTACAGCAAGCACAAACGAATGGGGGGTGCCTGAAGGTTGCCTGATAAATGGAAAATGGGTGGAAACCGCCCAGCAATTTACCGTGCTCGATAAATTCAGCGGCGCCGTCATTGCTCAGGTACATGCTGCTGATCAAGCGCTGGTCGCAACCGCTGTACGCAGTCTGCGACAGGCCGCTGACAATGGCGCCCCCGCTCCGCACGAACGCGCGCAGGTATTGCGCCGCGCAGCTGCCAGACTGGATGCGCAACGAGAACGTCTTGCCAGCGTAATGGTGGCCGAAGCCGGTTTTGTCACCAGCGATGCGCACGGGGAAATTGACCGCGCCATTATTACGCTAAACCTGTCGGCTGAAGAAGCGACACGGCTGGTTGGCGACATGGTGCCTTTTGCCGCCAGTCCGGGGGCACACAACCGTGTCGGCTTTACCGTTCGTTATCCGGTGGGTGTAGTGTGCGCCATAACACCCTTCAATTCGCCGCTGAACACCGTGCTGCATAAGGTGGCTCCTGCCTGGGGCGCCGGCAATGCCGTTGTGCTCAAGCCCTCCGCGTACACGCCGCTCACTTCTGCGCTGCTGGCGCAAATTCTGCTGGAGTCCGGCATGCCGCCGGAGTTTCTGTCCGTTCTGCAAGGTGAAGGCGATACAGTGGGCACCTGGTTGCTTAATGAAGAAGCCATCGCTTTCTATACTTTCACAGGCAGCACCCGCGTTGGCCGCATCATTCAGGCGGCGGCAGGACTGCGCCGCACGCAGATGGAGCTAGGCAGCATCGCCAGCACCCTGCTTTGCGCCGATGCAGATCTGGATAGCGCCATTCCAAAGATTGCCAATGCAACGTTTCGCAAAGCAGGTCAGGTCTGTACGTCGGTACAGCGCCTGTATGTCGAGCGCAGCATTCTGGACGCAGTCGCTGAGCGATTAGTGAAAGCGGCCGCCACCCTTCCCGCGGGCGACCCCCGCGACCCCGCCGTACGTGTCGGGCCCTTGATCACAGAGGATGCTGCCGTGCGCACAGAGCGCCGGCTCGCGCAGGCACGCCAACTGGGTGCAAACATACTGTGCGGCGGAGAGCGGCAACGTTCGGTCATTCAACCCGCCGTACTGGTAAATGTGCCGGATGAAAGCAATGCCTGGTGCCAGGAAGCCTTTGCGCCGCTTGTCGCCTTGCGACCCTTCGACTCCTTTGATGAAGCGCTGGCAGGCGCCAACGCCACTCCCTATGGCTTGTCCGCCGGCATTTTCAGTCGTGATATCAATCGCTGCATGAAGGCCGCCCGTACGCTGCGCTTCGGAACAGTTCGAATCAACGAAACGTCCAGCGCCCGATCCGATATCATGCCCTTCGGAGGCGTGAAAGACAGCGGTTTCGGTAAAGAAGGCCCATGGCACGCCATGCGTGAAATGACGGAAGAACGGCTTATTGTCATCAATCCCTGAGTCGAAACCACTATGTCACCTACAGAACTTAGCCATTTTTTCTGCCCGACCGCCATTCACATCGGTGTGGGCAGCTACCGCAAAATAACCGATAGCCTGCGGCGCTGGAACGTCAGCCGTCTGATGGTGTTGCTGGATGCAGCGTTACTCAAGAGCGGTTTTTATGCAGACATCGAAGCCCTGCTGAAAGAAGAGGTTGAACACTACGACATCTATACTGATATCGAACCCGATCCTAGCGCCCACACAGTAGACAAAGCATACACAGCATGCCGCGCCAGCGGCGCCACCGTTCTGCTGGCGATAGGGGGCGGCAGCACCATCGATGTGGCAAAAGCCGTCGGTATTCTGGCCACCAATGGTGGGAAAATTCATGATTACGAAGGCATCGAAAAATTCAGCACGCCTCCCATGCCGCTCATAGCCATTCCAACCACCGCCGGCACGGGGTCGGAGGTTTCGGGCTCCTGCGTGATCACCGACACAGAAAAGAATCTGAAAATGTCGATCCGCCATGCTTCCATGAACCCTGCCGATGTCGCGATTCTTGACCCCCTGGCCCTGCGCACCGTACCAGCCCATGTCGCGGCGCATTCCGGGCTGGATGCCTTCGTTCACGCTTTTGAGTCGTATATTTCGCGCCAGGCCAATCCATTCACGGATGCCATCAACCTGCACGCGCTCACATTGATTTCAGGCAGCATCCGTCAATTTACAGCCAACCGGAACAATCTGTCTGCAAGCCTGGATATGCTGTGCGGGTCGGCGCTTGCCGGCATGGCCTTTGGACAAACAGGCCTGGGCAACGTGCACTGCATGGCACGATTCGTCGGCGCCTATTTTCATTTATCTCACGGTTTTTCAAATGCGCTTTGCCTGCCACATGTCGCCGCATTCAATCTGCCGGCCAACCCCGCCAAGTACGCAAAAATTGCGCAGGCGATGGGCGAACACGTACAAGGCATGCCGGAACGTCTGGCCGCTCACAAAGCGCTGGAATCAATCCGCGCATTGTGCAGTGACCTGGACATTCCATCACGATTGCGCGACGCCGGCGTACAGGAAGACAAGCTGGACGACATGGCCAAACATTGTGTAGGCGCCAACTACAACCGCTGGAATCCCAGAGACACCTCTTTGCACGATTTCCAAAGGCTGTTTCGCGACGCTTTCTAGGCAAATGTTGACGCTATCATGAAATAGATCGGCAGGATCCTCGCAACACCAGTTCGGTCGGAATCTCTATCCTGCCGGACTGGCCTTCATCTACGCGATTCTCTATTTGATCAATGAGGTTTTCAGCCGCGATTCTGCCTAGCGCCAGCGCATCATATCTCACCGCAGTAATTTGTGGGGTCATAATGCGAGCGATATCGGTATCGTTGCTGCTAATCAGGGAAAGGTCGCCAGGAATACGCTTGCCCAGGAGTTGCAGCGCTTCCAGAACGCCTGGCAACAGACGTACTCCCATGGATAACAAAGCGGTAGGCGGATCTTGCATATTCATTAGTCGCTGGGTCTGAGACAGCCCGTACTCAGCGGCAAAAGAATCAAGGCAAAAAAGTGCGGGGTCAGGCTCAATACCGGCAGCTTTCAAAGTCTCTTCCAGCGCGCGGGTCCGATCCCGGGCGACGCGCGTACCAGGCCCCCCAGTAATCAAGGCAATCCGTCTGTGGCCCAGGCCCAGCAAATATTCCACCGCCTGGCGCGTCCCCCGGAAATGATCCGCGCCAATAGATATCGATCCCATGGGAATTTCCCGTTCCATCATCACGTGTGGAATGCCCAGATTGCGAATCGCCGCCAGCACGGCCTGATTATTTTCGTCCTGAACCGTCAGGATCATGCCATCAGCGCGGCGGCGTTTAAAGAAATCCATAAGGGCCACTTCCCGTTCCGGGTTGCCATCAGTACTGGCGGTAACCAGCAGATACCCTTTGGTGCTCAGCACCTCTTCGGCGCCTTTGGTCATGCTCGAATACAACGAATTCCGAATATCGGAAAAAATGAATCCCACCATCCGCAACGAGGGATTCCGAATATTCTGCGCCGCAATGTTCGGGCTCCAGCCCAATTGTTCAATGGCGGCCTGTACTTTCCGAGCAACTGCCGGTTTCACGCCAGGCACGTTGTTAATAACGCGGGAAACCGTCCCAATCGAGACCCCAGCCAGATCGGCGACCTCTTGAACGGTAATCCGCGCAGGAGGTGATTGCGACTGTTCTTTTTTTACGCGCGCCATACTAAGGCTCCCAATAAATCACTTGTTATTCTGAATGCCATCGCCATTGTGCTGTAAACCGTTGTCGCAGCCTGGCGTCATGCCCTTAAGATTATATGATCAGGTTTGGCGCCAAACCGTTTGGTCTGGAATATTCCATCCATTTGCGCTACATTGCCTGCTACCGGATACATGCTGGCCGCCGGTTCCATGCAGGATGTCCGGCGAGGATACGGCTTTTCTCCGGCGCGGGGCTGTAAAATGCCTGACTCGCACATCAAGCGCGGTTGTGATATCAATAATGCGGCACCAACATCGCGATAGCCGGCGATCTCGGCGACGGCTCACCGGGTTCAACCTGGTGCGATAGTGATCCACTCTTGAATAACGACTTCCATCGTAACGCACACCGGCGCTTCGCTCTTGACAAACCGGCCCGCAAAAACGGCGCCTTGATTGTCGGCCACAATACCATAAAGTCTTACCACAGGCATCTGGGTCGCTGGCGCCAGTTCAATCTCGCCGTGTAAAGAAAGCACCTCAACGGCAAATCCGCTAACTTCGACCGCTTTTGTAGCATCCCCCTCATTTAACGTTAACCGGGTCCGAAACAGACTGCCTAATCCGCTCTTTACGAAAGCGCGACCAATGCCATATTTAATGCAGGCATCTTCGATTCCGGTGACAAGATCGTCGTTACACATCAATCGGGCTGTCACAATGCGCCCAGCGCTTCCGCATTCTATGTGATCCATCATCGTTTCTCCGTCAGACGCACCGGTTGAAACACGAAGAGATTGGCCGTTTTATCCAATTGTGACCTGAAACCCGTCAACCTTGTCGCCGTCACCAAGGCCTGGACACCGCTGGCGCCTGCTATGGTTCGTTGCAGATCCAGATGCCCTCCGTATATTCTGGCGTTTGAATCAACAATACACCCGTGGCAGTGTATCAGTGCCTGACCATTCTGGTTTTGACCGAATACGGCATTTGC
>Ga0079224_100007469_pt1 | contig 14687 bp, 16 predicted proteins | sample Stecom2015_FD_80414 | JGI IMG/M metagenome (GOLD analysis project Ga0079224, IMG submission 80414) | Agricultural soil microbial communities from Utah to study Nitrogen management - Steer compost 2015 | ecosystem: Environmental > Terrestrial > Soil > Agricultural land | place: USA: Utah...
CCCACGTCGTGATCGGGGCCGGAGCGCACCACCGCCTGGTACGTCGGGTCGGCGCGGCGTTCGGCCGGCGAGATGTTGCCGAGGTGCTGATAGATCCAGTACGACGAGAGCCCGCCGACGATCCGGTCGTGCCACCAGGGCAGCCGTTCCATCTGCTCGCGCCAGGCCTGCGAGGTGTTCCAGTCGTCGCGCACGTCGTGGTCGTCGAAGATCATGAGCGACGGGAGCCAGGAGAACAGCCACCGCAGGGCGGGCTCGCCCCAGGCGAGCCGGTACAGGTGGGCGTACTCCTCGTAGTCGGCGAGCTCCTCACCCGGCTCCTCGGTGATGTCCCGGCGCGCGGCGATGAACTCCTGCATCGCGGTGCTCGTGGCGTCGGCGTACACCTGGTCCCCGAGGAGCAGGAGGAGGTCGGGCGCCGTCCCGAGCGGACCGGCCTCCCCGTCGGCGAGCGCGAGGGCGTAGGTGCGCAGCGCGTCGACGCCGTGGCTGAGGTGGTGGACGGCGTCGTGCGGCACGCTCGTGCGGCACGAGCCGAACGCGAGGCGCACGGGGGCGCCGTCGCCCGGGGTGGTGAGCGTGCTCGGCGGGAGGTCGCTGCCGGGTGCCGGCCAGCGGACGGCGCCGTCGACGAGGACCTCGTACCGGGTCCGCCGCCCGGGAGCGAGGTCGGTGAGCTCGACGAGGGCGTAGTGGTGGCCGTGGACGGCGAACGTCGGCGCCTCCCAGGTCCCGCCGTCGTCGGCGAGCCGCACGGTGACGGTCGCGGCGTCGTCGGTCTCGACCCAGAGCGCGGCGGAGGTCGGCTCGGTGCGCCGGAGCATGGGCCCCAGGAGGAGGTCGGCGGGCATGGGTTCAGTGTGCTCGTCGTCCGGCAGGATGGGTGTCGAATCCGGGCCTGCCCGTTCGTGTAGAGGGTGAGGCGCCGGACCGGCCGGCGCGACGAGCACGGAGACGACGATGAGCCAGTACCTGCTGAGCATCTACCAGCCCTACGGGGAGTCGATGGACGAGTTCCCCGACGCTGACTTCCTCGAGCCGATCGTCCGCGAGGTCACCGCCCTCAAGGAGGACATGCACCGGGCGGGGGTCTGGGTCTTCGACGGCGGCCTCCACGCCCCGAGCACCGCGACGGTGCTCCGCGCCCAGGGCGACGGCGTCGTCACGACCGACGGGCCCTTCGCGGAGGCGAAGGAGCACCTCGGCGGGTTCACGGTCGTCGACGTCCCGGATCTCGACGCCGCCCTCGAGTGGGGCGGACGGCTGGCGCGGGCGACGACGCTGCCGGTCGAGGTCCGGCCCTTCCAGGAGGGCTGAGTGCCCACGGCCGACGACGTCGCGCGCGTGTTCCGCGCGGAGTACGGGCGCGTCGTCGCGGCCCTCGTCCGCCGGGTCGGCGACGTCGACCTGGCGGAGGAGGTGGCGCAGGACGCCTTCCTCGCGGCGCTCGAGCGGTGGCCGACCGCTGGTCTGCCGCCGAGCCCCGCCGGCTGGCTCATCACCACCGCGTACCGCCGGGCGGTCGACCGGCTGCGTCGCGAGTCGACGCGCGACGTCCGGCACGTGCAGGCCGCCCTGCTGCACACCCGTGACGACCCGGGGGAGGAGGACGCCGTGGAGGACGACCGGCTGCGCCTCGTCTTCACCTGCTGCCACCCCGCCCTGGCGCCGGAGGCGCAGGTGGCGCTCACCCTCAGGCTGCTCGGCGGGCTGAGCACCGCCGAGATCGCCCGCGCCTTCCTCGTGCGGGAGAGGACGATGGCCCAGCGGCTCGTCCGGGCGAAGGCGAAGATCCGCGACGCCCGGATCCCCTACCGGGTGCCCGACGACGGGGAGCTGCCCGGCCGACTGCGCGCCGTGCTCGCCGTCGTCTACCTCGTGTTCAACGAGGGCTACGCGGCGAGCACGGGCGAGCGGCTCGTGCGGACGGACCTCGTCGCGGAGGCCGTGCGCCTCGGCCGGCTGCTCGTCGAGCTGCTGCCCGCGGAGCCCGAGGCGCGCGGCCTGCTCGCCCTCATGCTCCTCACCGAGGCGCGGCGCCCGGCCCGCACGGCGCCCGACGGCACCCTCGTCCCGCTCCCCGCGCAGGACCGCAGCCGCTGGGACGCGCGGCTGGTCGCCGAGGGGCAGGACCTCGTCCGGCGGTGCCTGCGCGACGGGCGCCCGGGGCCCTACCAGCTCCAGGCGGCGATCGCCGCGGTCCACTCCGCCGCCCTCGACGCCGCGGACACCGACTGGCGCCAGGTCCTCGCGCTCTACGACCAGCTGCTCGCGCTCGCCGCCACGCCGGTCGTCGCGCTCAACCGCGCCGTCGCGCTCGCCGAGGTGGCCGGCCCGGCAGCAGGCCTCGCCGTCGTCGACCAGCTCCCACTCGCCGGCTACCACCCGTTCCACGCCGTGCGTGCCGACCTGCTCCGGCGGCTCGGTCGCGTCGACGAGGCGGTCACCGAGTACACGGCCGCGGCCGCCCACGCCGGGAACGCCGCCGAGCGTGCCTTCCTGCGGGCCCGCGCCGCGGAGCTGAGCTAGTCCGTCCAGCGCCCGACGACGACGCTCACCTCGTCGGTCGTCGGCTCGACCTGGACCCAGCTGAGGTACGGCCCGCCGCACGTGACACCGGCGGCGTGCGGCCCGGTCCCGAGGACGGACACCTGGCCCGTCGCGGGGTCGAGGACGTAGGCCGCGGTCGGCCAGGCGTCCTCCTCGTGCTCCGGGGTCCAGACAACCCGCCCGTCGCACACGACCACGCCGTACGGGTCGACGGGGCCGGGCGTCCGGACGCGCTGCACCTCGCCGCCGTCGACGGTCGTGACGTAGAGGTGGTGGTCGAGCACCCAGGCGACGAGCGTCCCGTCCGCGACGAGCGTGGGGACGTGTCCGCCCGCGGCGGCCGGACCGGGGAACCGCACGAGCGGTCGCGCCTCGCCGCCCGGAGCGAGGAGGTCGATCCCCGTGGGACCGCCCGCCCCGCCCCCGGCGGGGAGCCGCAGGACGGCGAGCCCCGCGTCGGTCGCCGCCGGCAGTGCCGCACCCTCCGCCTCGACCCTGACCTCCCCGCCGTCGAGCGGGACCGAGAGCACCGCGGACCCGACGGCGTCACCGGCCCCGGTGTGGCTGCTCGCCCAGACGAGACGGTCGCCGACCACCGCCGGGCCCGAGGCGTCGAGCAGCGGCCGGCCTCCCGCTCCGGCGGACGCGTCCTCCGACCGGACGAGCAGGGCCGGGGCCGCCCCGGCGTCCGGGGACGCCCGGAAGAACCGCCAGCGGGGCTCGCCGACCCCGGTGAGCGAGGTCTCCAGCCAGACCACCGCGGTGTCGGTCGCCGCCGCGACGGCCGCCTCGCGGTAGGGGTCGCCGGGCACGAGGCCCTCGGTGGAGCCCAGCGGCACGAGCCCGGCCTCGGACCACAGCGCCAGGCGGGCGGGCGCGAGCAGCTCGAGCGTGCCACCGTCGAAGTCGTCGAGGCGGACGAGGGCGACGACGGCGCTGCCGTCCGGCCGCAGGTCGAGGACCCGGACGATGTCGTCGCCCTCCGGGCGGTACCGGTGCGTCCGCACGACCTCGACCGGCACGGTCCCCGACGGCTCGCCCGCCCCGACCTCGCTGACGGCGACCGCCTGCCCGTCCGGTCCGAGGATCCCGGGCACGGCGCTCCAGTCCCGCGCCGGAGGTGTCCACGCATGCGGCGGCGGGACCGGCGTCGTCGTCGGGGACGGGACGGGCTCACTCACTGCGGGGTCGTCGCAGCCGGCGACGGCGAGCGCCGCGAGCGCGAGGAGCAGTGCGAGCCGCCCGGGCGTCCCGCGGACATCGCGCCGACGGCCGTCACCTGCACTCGGCCGAGCCATGGGCGCTCCCTTCGCCTGGCCGCGGTCGCCACTCCGGCGTGCGCCCGCGGTGCGGCCCGTGGCACGGACGGTACACGGCGCGCTGCCGGCGGTCAGCGACCGCGGCGTCGGCGGCCCGGGCCCGGCGACCCGCGACGCCGGGGCCCGCCGGGCGCGCGCCCGCGCCCGGTGTGCCTGCCCGCCTGGGCGGCGTTCCCGCCGGTCGTCTGCCGCGGCTCGCCACCGGGACGGCCGCCGTCGGCGTCCGGCTGCCGCGAGCTGCGCTCGGTTCGTCCGCGGACGATCCCGACGAACGTCTCCACCCGGGGGTCCTCCTGGGACACGAGCCAGGCGAGACCCACCCGGGAGTGCGCCACCCCGGTGAGGGGGCGGTAGCGCACGTCCTTGCGCTGGTGGAGGCGGGCGACCGACATCGGTACGACGACGATCCCCGCCCCGCTCGCCGCGACCTCGATCGCCTGCTCGACGGTCATCGGGGGCGGCTCGACCCGCGTGCCGTCGCGCACCTCGTCCGCCACCGCCGCCCACTCCGGGCACGCGGCGGCGTCCTGGAGGAGGTGCTCACCGGCGAGGTCGGCGACGTCGAGCTCGCCGAACGCGGTCACCGGGTGGTCCTTGGCGGCGACGACGACCGGGACCTCGTCGTAGAGCGGGATGAGGTGCAGCCCCTCGCGGTCCAGCGGCAGGCGGACGAAGCACATGTCGAGCTCCCCGCGCTCGAGCAGGTCCCGCTGCTCGTCCACCTCGACGAGCCGGGGCGCGAGCGGGGCGTCCGGGTACCGCTCCTCCCACCGCCGGAACCACTTCCCGGGGCTCACGCCCGGCACGAAGCCGACGCGGAACGGCTCCATGGGCGCCTCCTCGGGTGACGGGTCCGGTCGCGGCCCGACAATAGCGGGCGGACAGCGCTGCGACGTGGCGCCGGTCCGGGGCGACGCCGGATCGGTCGAGGACGCCGCCTCCGGGAAATCCCGTGAGCGGGCCGTGCCCCTCGGGCTACGGTCGCAAGATGGACATCCGCGCCCTGCTGCCCCGCTCGACGGGTACGACGACGGTCCGCGAGCTGGCCCACGGGGACGCCGCGGCCTACGCGGCCGGCACCGCCGACCCGGACGTGCGCCGGTTCGCCCACCTCCCCGAGCCCACCTACACCGAGGAGCGTGTCGTCGAGCTCATCGACACGACGATCGCGGAGGGGATCGCGGCGGGCACGCTCGCCGTCCTCGCGGTCGCGGACGCCGGGACCGACCGGTTCCTCGGCAGCGTCGTCGTCTTCGACGTCACCGGGCAGTCGGCGGAGGTGGGCTTCTGGCTGTCCCCGCACGGCCGCGGGAGGGGCGCCGCCGCGGACGGGCTGCGCCTCGTCGCCGAGGTCGCCCGCGACGCCGGCCTCACCGCGCTGCGGGCCCGCACGATGGTGGACAACGCGGGCTCCCGGCGGGTCCTCGAGCGGGCCGGGTTCCGGCCCGCGGAACCTCCGGAGCGCGACACGGTGCCGTCGGGGGAGCAGGCGCTGGTCCAGCGGTTCGTCGCCGACCTCTAGCAGGGCTGCGGCCCGCAGCCGTCGCCGCCCGATACCCTGCAGCAATGGCCACGCCGCAGATGCTCAAGCCCCTGACCGCCGCCCGCAAGCTCGGGGTGCTGCTCTCCGCGACCCCGGAGGAGTTCCAGGGCCGCGACATCTCGCGCGACGAGCTCAACGAGCTCCAGGCGGACCCGCCGGAGTGGCTGCGCGAGCTCCGCCGCGAGGGTCCGCACCCGCGCCAGGAGGTGGCGCGCCGTCTCGGTGTCTCCACGTCAGGCCTCGCCCGCGCGGGCGTCACCGAGCCGCTGACCACCACGCAGATCAAGGAGCTGCTCGACTCCCCGCCCGCGTGGCTCGAGGCCGAGCGGGCCACCCAGGCGAAGGTCCGCGCCGAGGAGGCCCGCCTGCGGGAGCGCCGCGCCTCCGAGGGCTGAGGCCGGTCAGGCGTCCCAGCGGAACGCGCGCGTGGCGAGCGCGGCGCCGGCGACCGCCCACGCGGCAAGCACGCCGAGCGCGACGACGTCGACGAGCCCCTCGGTGAGGAGGGTGCGCAGCGCCTCGCCGAGCGCGCCGGGCGGCAGGTAGGCCATGACCGCGTCCAGCGGCGCCGGCAGCAGCTCGAGCGGCAGGACGAGCCCGCCGCCGAGCACCATGAGGACGAAGAGCAGGTTGGCGATCGCGAGCACCGCCTCGGGCCGCAGCGTGCCGCCGACGAGCATCGCGAACGCGACGAACACCCCGGCGCCGAGCACCATGAGGACCGCCCCGGCGACCACCTGCGCCGCGCCGAGGCCGGCCGGCCGCCACCTGACGGCGAGCCCGAGCCCGCCGAGCACGACGGTCTGGACGAGGACGACGACGAGCACGGCCCCGAGCTTCCCGGCGAGCAGCCCCTGCGGGCCGAGCGGGGTCGTCGCGAGCATCCGCAGGACGCCCCACCGCCGGTCGAACGCGACGGCGATGGCCTGGGAGGTGAAGGACGAGGCGACCGCCATCGCCAGCGCGCTCCCCACGGCGGCGTCGACCCGGGGCTCGGGCAGCGGCGCGAGGTCGGTCGTCGCGAGGACGACGAGCGCGATGGCGGGCAGCAGCAGGGTGAGGAGGAGCTGCTCGCCGTTGCGGAGCACGGCGAGGGTCTCGAACCAGGTCTGCGCCCCGACCCGGCGGATCGTGGCGCTCATGCGGCGTCGACCCGCAGCTCGCGGCCGGTGAGGGCGAGGAACGCGTCCTCGAGGGTGGGACGGGTGAGCGCGACCTCGGCGGCGCCGTGACCGCTCGCGGCGAGCGCGTTCGCCACGACGGCGAGGGCAGCGGTGTCGAGGTCCGCGCCGTCCCGCCCGCGCACGACGACGGCGGCCCCCTCGGCCGTCGTCGCGAGGCCGGGGTGGGACGCGAGCGCTGCGTCGAGCCGGGCGGCCAGCCCGCCCGTGTCGGTGCCCGCGGGGACGGTGACCCGGACGTGGGGGGCGCCGCGCAGCTCGGCCGGCGTGCCGGCGGCGACGACGGCGCCGCGGTCGACGACGACGACGTGGTCGGCGAGGTCCTCGGCCTCCGTCATGAGGTGGGTGGTGAGGACGATCGAGGTCCCCGCCTCCCGCAGCGCCCGGACCAGCTCCCAGACGGCGAGGCGGGCCTGCGGGTCGAGCCCCGCGGTCGGCTCGTCGAGGAAGACGAGCTCGGGCTCCCCGACGATCGCGCAGGCGAGGGCGAGACGCTGGCGCTGGCCGCCGGACAGGTGCCGCACCCGGGTGCGGGCGACGTTCGCCAGGCCGAGTCGCTCGAGGAGCTGGGCGGCGGCCTCCTGCCGGTCGTGGAGCCGCGCGACGTGCCGGAGCACCGCCCGCGCCCGGGGAGCCATGGGCAGGCCGCCCTCCTGGAGCATGACGCCCACGCGGTGGCGCAGCTCGACGGCGGCGTCCGCCCGGGAGCGGTCGAGGCCGAGGACGTCGATGCGTCCGCCGTCGGGTCGGCGCAGGCCCTCGCAGCACTCGATGGTCGTCGTCTTGCCGGCGCCGTTCGGGCCGAGGACGGCGGTGAGCTCACCCCGTGCGGCCGAGAAGCTCAACCCGGCGACGACGTCCCGGTCGCCGTAACGCTTGCGGAGGTCCTCGACGAGGAGCGCAGGGGAGTCGGTCGGCACGTGGACCAGGGTAGACCGGGCCCGGGCGGCACCCGGAACCCAGTGACTCCTGCCACGGTGAGGCTTGCCTTCCTTGCCCGGAAGCATTTCGGCAACGAGACTGTTCCCTAATGTGTCACGGCCGAGGCGGCCCCGGACCGGACGAAGGAGGAGCGAGCCATGAGTGAGACCCACGTCGAGTCCGACGTCACCACGCAGGACCGCGTCCTCCGGCTCGTCGTCGAGCAGGGGCCGATCAGCGCCGCCGAGCTGGCGCGGCTGCTCGAGCTCACGCCCGCGGGCGTCCGTCGTCACATCGCCGCGCTCGAGCGCGAGGAGCGCATCGTCGTCCACCGGCCGACCGGTCCGGAGCAGCGTCGTCGCGGACGGCCCGCCCGCTACTACGTCGCCACGGACGCCGGCCGCGCCGGGCTGTCCCAGGCCTACTCCGACCTCGCGACCCAGGCGCTCGGCTTCATCGAGGCCGTCGCCGGGCCGGACGCCGTCGAGCGTTTCGCGGGGGAGCGGGTCCGCGAGCTCGAGGAGCGCTACGCCCCGGTCGTCGCGGCCGCCGGCGACGACGTCGAGGCCCGGGCCCGGGCCCTCGCCGTCGCGCTCACCGCGGACGGCTACGCCGCCACCGTCCGCTCCGTCGGGCCGCGCGGCATGGCCGTCCAGCTGTGCCAGGGCAACTGCCCGGTCCTCACCGTCGCCGAGTCCTACCCGCAGCTGTGCGACGCGGAGACCCGAGCCTTCTCGCGGCTGCTCGGCGTGCACGTCCAACGGCTGGCTACCCTGGCCGGCGGCGAGCACGTGTGCACCACCCACATCCCCACTGTCCAGATCGGCCGCCCGAGCACCACCCCGTCACCGCGCGGTGACGCCATGGAAGGAAACTGATGACGAGTACGACCGACACCCCGATGTCCCAGGAAGAGACGATCAACTCTTTCGGGAGCTATCGGTTCGGCTGGCACGACACGGACGTGGCCGGCGCCTCCGCCCGGCGCGGTCTGTCCGAGGAGGTCGTGCGTGACATCTCCCGGATGAAGGACGAGCCGGAGTGGATGCTCAAGCGCCGCCTCAAGGCGCTCAGCCTCTTCGACAAGAAGCCGATGCCCAACTGGGGAGCTGACCTCTCCGGCATCGACTTCGACCAGATCAAGTACTTCGTGCGGTCCACCGAGAAGCAGGCCACCAGCTGGGAGGAGCTGCCGGAGGACATCAAGAACACCTACGACCGCCTGGGCATCCCGGAGGCGGAGAAGCAGCGCCTGGTCGCCGGTGTCGCCGCGCAGTACGAGTCCGAGGTCGTCTACCACCAGATCCGCGAGGACCTCGAGCAGCAGGGCGTCATCTTCCTCGACACGGACACCGCGCTCAAGGAGCACCCGGAGTTCTTCGAGGAGTACTTCGGGACCGTCATCCCCTCCGGCGACAACAAGTTCGCCGCGCTCAACAGCGCCGTGTGGTCCGGTGGCTCCTTCGTCTACGTTCCCAAGGGCGTCCACGTCGAGATCCCGCTCCAGGCCTACTTCCGGATCAACACCGAGAACATGGGCCAGTTCGAGCGGACGCTGATCATCGCGGACGAGGGCTCGTACGTGCACTACGTCGAGGGCTGCACCGCGCCGATCTACAAGACCGACTCCCTCCACTCGGCCGTCGTGGAGATCATCGTGAAGAAGGACGCCCGCGTCCGGTACACGACGATCCAGAACTGGTCGAACAACGTGTACAACCTCGTGACCAAGCGCTCCACGGTCGAGCAGGGCGGCACCATGGAGTGGGTCGACGGCAACATCGGCTCCAAGGTGACGATGAAGTACCCGGCGATCTACCTCATGGGCGAGCACGCCCGCGGTGAGACCCTCTCGGCGGCCTTCGCCGGCGGCGGCCAGCACCAGGACACCGGCGCGAAGATGGTCCACATGGCGCCGAACACCTCCTCCTCGGTGGTGTCGAAGTCCGTCTCCCGCAACGGGGGCCGCTCCTCCTACCGCGGTCTCGTCCAGGTGCTCGAGGGGGCGACCCACTCGAAGTCGACCGTCCTGTGCGACGCGCTGCTCGTCGACACGATCTCCCGCACCGACACCTACCCGTACGTCGACGTCCGCGTCGACGACGTCGAGATGGGCCACGAGGCCACGGTCTCGAAGGTGAGTGCGGACCAGCTCTTCTACCTCATGTCCCGGGGCCTCACGGAGTTCGAGGCCATGGCGATGATCGTCCGCGGATTCATCGAGCCGATCGCGCGTGAGCTGCCCATGGAGTACGCCCTGGAGCTCAACCGCCTCATCGAGCTGCAGATGGAGGGGTCCGTCGGCTGATGAGCGCCACCGCCCAGGACACGTCCGCACCAGACAAGGAACTCATGAAGACCGACCACTCCCAGGCCGTCGCCGACGGCGCCCACAGCCACGCCGGGCCCGCCCCCGCCGGCCAGCGCTTCACCTCCTTCGAGCTCTCGGACTTCCCGGTGCCCACCGGCCGGGAGGAGGAGTGGCGCTTCTCGCCCGTCGACCGTTTCCAGCAGCTCTTCGCCGGTGAGCTCACGGGCCCCGTCCCGGCCGTCGCCGTGCGGACCGCGCCGGGTGTCACCACCGAGCAGGTCGGCCGGGACGACGAGCGGCTCGGCCGCATCGGCGAGCCGGTCGACCGCGTGGCCGCCGCCGCCTGGAACGCCTTCACCGAGGCGACCGTCGTCACCGTCGGGGCGAACCAGACCCCCGAGGACGTCACGGTCGTCGACATCACCGGCGCCGGCGTCGAGACGGCTGCCGCCCAGCACCTGCTCGTCGTCGCGGAGCAGCACTCCGAGGCAACCGTGGTCATCAACCACCGCGGCGCCGGGCACGTGGGCCAGACCCTCGAGCTCGACGTGCGCGACGGCGCCCGCCTCACCGTCGTCTCCCTCCAGGAGTGGGACGAGGGCAGCGTCCACCTCGCCGCGCACCGCGCCCGCGTGGGCCGCGACGCCAAGCTCAAGCACGTCGTCGTCACCCTCGGCGGCGACGTCGTGCGGATCACGCCCGACGTCGTCCTCGCCGAGCCCGGTGGCGAGGTCGAGGGCCTGGGCATGTACTTCACCGACGAGGGCCAGCACCAGGAGCACCGCCTCCTCGTCGACCACGTCGCGCCGAACTGCATGTCCCGCGTCACCTACAAGGGTGCGCTGCAGGGGCAGGACGCCCACGCCGTCTGGATCGGGGACGTCGTCATCCGCGCCGAGGCCGAGGGCACCGACACCTACGAGCTCAACCGCAACCTCGTGCTCACCGAGGGTGCCCGGGCCGACTCCGTGCCGAACCTCGAGATCGAGACCGGTGAGATCGAGGGGGCCGGGCACGCGAGCGCCACCGGCCGCTTCGACGACGAGCAGCTCTTCTACCTGCGGTCCCGCGGGATCCCCGAGAACGAGGCCCGCCGCCTCGTCGTGCTCGGCTTCTTCGGCGAGCTCATCGGCCAGATCGACGTCCCGAGCGTCACGGCGCACCTCACCGAGGCGATCGAGAAGGAGATCGAGATCAACGAGGCCGCCACGGCATGAGCGCCCAGTACGTGTGCGACACCGGTGACCTCGAGCCCGGCGAGGCGATGCGCGTCGAGCTCGAGGACACCGACGGCCGCCCCGTGCCGATCGCCGTCGTCCGCGACGAGAGCGGGGAGTTCCACGCGATCTCCGACATCTGCTCCCACGGGCAGGTCAACCTGTCCGACGGCGAGGTGGAGGACTCCACCATCGAGTGCTGGCTGCACGGCTCGACCTTCGACCTGCGCACCGGCAAGCCGCTGAGCCTGCCGGCCACCCAGCCGGTGCCGGTCTACTCGGTCACCCTCGAGGGCGACAGCGTCCTCGTCGACACCACCGTCACCGTCGGCGCGAGCGCCTGACGACCCCGAACGACCTAAGGAAGAGAAGAACCACGAATGTCCAAGCTTGAGATCAAGAACCTCCACGCCAACGTGGAGACCCAGGACGGGCCGAAGCCGATCCTCAAGGGTGTCAACCTCACCATCGACAGCGGCCAGATCCACGCCGTCATGGGCCCCAACGGGTCGGGCAAGTCGACGCTCGCCTACGCGATCGCCGGCCACCCGAACTACGAGGTGACCGAGGGCGAGGTGCTGCTCGACGGCGAGAACCTCCTCGAGATGGAGGTCGACGAGCGCGCTCGCGCCGGGCTCTTCCTCGCCATGCAGTACCCGGTCGAGGTCGCCGGCGTCTCCGTGTCGAACTTCCTCCGCACCGCCAAGACCGCGGTCGACGGCGAGGCCCCGGCCCTGCGGACCTGGGTCAAGGACGTCAACGCGGCCATGGAGCGCCTGCGCATGGGCTCCGACTTCGCCCAGCGCGACGTCAACACCGGCTTCTCCGGTGGTGAGAAGAAGCGCCACGAGATCCTCCAGATGCAGCTGCTGCGCCCGAAGTTCGCGATCCTCGACGAGACCGACTCCGGCCTCGACGTCGACGCGCTCCGCATCGTCGGTGAGGGCGTCAACGCCGCCCAGGCCGACACCAACGCCGGGATCCTGCTCATCACCCACTACACGCGGGTGCTGCAGTACATCAAGCCCCACTTCGTCCACGTCTTCGTCGACGGCCGCATCGTCGAGGAGGGCGGGCCCGAGCTCGCCGAGCAGCTCGAGGCCGAGGGCTACGACAAGTACCTGACGGCCGCGGTCTGAGCCGTCGGAGAGGACCTGCGATGAGTGCACCGGTCACCGCCGGCTCGGGCGCGCTGAGCGCGGCCGAGCTGGCGGCCGTGCGCGCCGACTTCCCGATCCTCGGGAGGACGACCCGTAGCGGCCGGCCGCTGGTCTACCTGGACTCGGCGGCCACCTCGCAGAAGCCCCAGTGCGTCATCGACGCCGAGCAGGACTTCTACGAGAAGCGCAACGCCGCGGTCCACCGCGGCGCCCACCAGCTCGCCGAGGAGGCCACCGAGGCCTACGAGGCGGCGCGGGAGGCCGTCGCCGCGTTCGTCGGGGCCGCCCCCGACGAGGTCGTGTGGACGAAGAACGCCACCGAGGGGATCAACCTCGTGGCGTACGCGATGTCCAACGCCTCGCTCGGCCGCGGCGGCGCGCGCGCCGAGGAGCTCTTCGCGCTCCGCCCCGGTGACGAGATCGTCGTCACCGAGGCGGAGCACCACGCGAACCTCATCCCGTGGCAGGAGCTGTGCGCCCGCACGGGCGCCACCCTGCGGTGGATCGGGGTCACCGACGAGGGCCGGCTCGACCCGGCGACCTTCGACGTCGTCGGGGAGCGGACGCGTCTGCTCGCCTTCACCCACGCCTCGAACGTCACCGGGGCGGTGAGCCCGGTCGCCGAGCTCGTCCGCCGCGCCCGCGCCGTCGGTGCGCTCGTCCTCCTCGACGCCTGCCAGAGCGTGCCGCACCTCCCGGTGGACCTGCGCGCGCTGGACGTCGACTTCGCGGTGTTCTCCGGGCACAAGATGCTCGGCCCCACCGGCGTCGGCGCCCTGTACGGCAAGCGCGAGCTGCTCGCCGCGATGCCGCCGTTCCTCACGGGCGGGTCGATGGTCCAGGTCGTCACCATGGAGGGCACCACCTACGCCGACGCGCCGCAGCGCTTCGAGGCCGGCACCCAGATGGTGTCGCAGACCGTGGGGCTGCGCGCCGCGGTCGACTACCTCGCCGAGCTCGGCATGGACGCGGTCGCCGCGCACGAGCACTCGCTCACCGAGCGGCTGCTCGAGGGCATCGCCTCGGTGCCCGGCGTGCGCGTGCTCGGCCCGGCCGACGCGCACGACCGGCTCGCCGTCGTCGCCTTCTCCGTCGACGGCGTCCACCCGCACGACGTCGGGCAGGTGCTCGACGACGCGGGCGTCGCGATCCGGGTGGGCCACCACTGCGCCCAGCCGGTGCACCAGCGGCTCGGGGTGCACGCCTCGGCGCGCGCCTCGGCGTCGATCTACACGACCGAGCAGGAGATCGACGTCTTCGTCGAGCAGCTCGGCAAGGTCCGGGCGTTCTTCGGGGTGGACCATGGCTGACGCGATGGAACAGCTCTACCAGCAGGTCATCCTCGACCACTCCCGCGAGCGGCACGGGGCGGGCGAGCTCGACCCGTACGACGCCGAGTCCTTCCAGGTGAACCCCACGTGCGGGGACCAGGTGACCCTGCGGGTGCGGCTCGCCCACGACGACGGCGGCCCCCGGGTCGACGCCGTCGGCTGGGTCGGTCAGGGGTGCTCGATCTCCCAGGCCTCGCTCTCGGTGCTCAACGACCTCGTCGTCGGGCGCACGATCCACGAGGTCGACACGCTCAACGAGACGTTCCGCGAGCTCATGCACGGGCGCGGTGTCGAGCTGCCGGAGGAGAAGCAGGACACACTGGGGGACGCGAGCGCGTTCACCGGCGTGGCGAAGTACCCGGCGCGCATCAAGTGCGCGCTCCTGGGCTGGATGGCGCTGCGCGACGCGCTGGCCCACGCACTGACCAGCGAGCCCGCCTCGGGCCCGCAGGAGGAGGAACGATGAGCGAGACCACCCAGGCCAACCCGGCCCCGACGACGGCCGCCGACGTCGAGGAGGCGATGCGCGACGTCATCGACCCCGAGCTCGGCATCAACGTCGTCGACCTCGGGCTCGTCTACGGCATCACCGTGGACCAGAACAACAACGCGGTCATCGACATGACGCTGACCTCGGCGGCGTGCCCGCTGACCGACGTCATCGAGGACCAGGCCGCCCAGGCCACCGACGGCCTCGTCAACGACATGCGGATCAACTGGGTCTGGCTGCCGCCGTGGGGCCCGGAGAAGATCACCCCCGAGGGCCGCGAGCAGCTGCGGGCGCTCGGCTTCAACGTCTGAGCCGACCCTCACCACGGGCGGTCGGCCGCGACCCGTCGCGGCCGACCGTCCGTTCCCGTCCCCGACGCCCGACGAGGAGCCTGATGATCACGACGCCGCTCACCCCCGCCCTCGTGCTCGGCGCCGACCGCCTGGAGACGACGGCGCGCGGCGTGCGCCCGCACCGGCTGCCCGCGTGGACCACGCGGCAGGTGCCCGACGGTCAGCTCGCCTCGGTCGAGGTGCAGTCCTCCGGCGTCCGGGTCGCCTTCCTCACGGAGGCGACGACGGTCGAGCTCGTCCTCCACCCGACCCGGCTCACGTACCGCGGCCTCACCCGTCCGCGCGGCGCCGTCGACCTCGTCGTCGCCGGC
>Ga0079224_100007471_pt1 | contig 14683 bp, 13 predicted proteins | sample Stecom2015_FD_80414 | JGI IMG/M metagenome (GOLD analysis project Ga0079224, IMG submission 80414) | Agricultural soil microbial communities from Utah to study Nitrogen management - Steer compost 2015 | ecosystem: Environmental > Terrestrial > Soil > Agricultural land | place: USA: Utah...
ACCTCAGCCCAAGCTGCGATATGCAACGTATCGCCCTCTTTGAATTTCAGGATGCTCTTTGATATCCCATCATGATCGGATGAGGCAGCACGGTATCCACACAGGTAATGCAGTGGAATCAACCGATCCGCCATGGCAATGTGTTGTTTGGGAAAATCCATGATTTACTTCAGCACCTGCTGAACAAGTTTGATCATCAGCCTGAACGAAGTGTCCGGATAGGCTACCTGATTGACGGTTCCCGTGACAAACAGGTCTTTCGACGGGCTGTAATAAGCCAAGGCACCCGAAAGCCCCGAATGTCCGATGAGTTCCGGAATCGCACCTGTAGGATCGAAAAACCAAGGCAATTTAAAGCGATGTATGCCTATCCCCGATTGCATCGGAAAGAATATCTTATTCCAAATACGCATCTCGTCAATGTATGTTGTCGGAAAAAACACACCGCCAAAGAAGGCTTCCAGAAAAACCATCATTTCCTTGGAAGTAGAAACAATGCCACCGTCAGGCCCGAACGAAGCCATGGCCTTGGGGATATGCAAGGTATTCGATTTGTAATATAGTGTCTTCGGGCGTTCGTCGTTCTCGTCCCGATACAGGTAGGTTTTCTTTAGACCCAAAGGTTCAATAATCAATTCTTCAAACACGCGATCGATTTCCTTACCCGAGAGAATCTCAAGGATCCGTCCCAACAACTGGTAATTGGTATCCGCATAATGTGCTTTGCCTTTTGTCCCTGGTGCGAACGGAGCCTTCAACTCCTTGCTCCGCGAAATGGCCTGCTCGAAACTCCACTTGCGGTCAACCCCTCGCAAGAGCATCTTTTCAAGGCTGTCACCCTTATCGTCTTTCTTTTGAAAATAATCCGGTATGCCCGATGTATGGGCCAACAGGTGGGCAATGGTAATATTGTTCGAATAATCCTTTCCTTTATATACACACAACCCACTGACGATATCAGCATCAAGGAATTTAGTCAGTTTATCATCCAATGATAGCAAACCCTTAGTGCGGTACTGCATGATGACCGCCGTAACAAACAACTTCGTCGTGCTGGCAATAAAATAGGGCTGCTCGGTCTGTAGATTACCAGAAGCACCGCACCACATTTGTCCTTGGTATTTGATACAAAACGAAGTCCCGAACACTTTTTTGTGGTCAGTGGCTGTATCCAATATCGCCTGTAGTCTTTCCTGCTTTGATTTCATGTCACAAATCAATTAATCTATCGTGATAATAACATTTCCGGTCTTCTGCCCGGTTTCGACATAGCGGTATGCTTCCACAATATCGTCAAGAGCGTACTTCCGGTCGATTACCGGCCGGAAACTTCCCTGTTGTGCCAGATCCCGCAGGTAAAGGATATTCTCCCTGCGCATCACCGGCAACGGGAACAAGACCCGCCTACCACCAAGGAGCGGTGTGGTCAACGCCAGTCCGATATTCTCCGAACGCTTTCCCAATTCCGTGGATATATAAATCCCCTTGGGTTTCAGCAATGGTTTACATTGGCCGAAGGAACTTTTGCCTACCGCATCGAATATGAAATCAAACCGACGATCGGTCTGGGTGAAATCCTGGGTCTGATAATCGATTACCTCATCTGCGCCCAATTTGCGAACCAGCTCTGTATTTTTGGTGTTGCAGACAGCCAACACATAGGCTCCAAAATGCCTCAGCAATTGTACGGCCGCCGAACCGATGGCACCTGTAGCACCGTATACCATAACGGAATCCCCTTTCTTCATCTTCGCCGCCCGGATATTGGACAGGGCATAATGGCTTCCTTCGGTCATCGCTGCTGCAACCTCCATATCCATCCCATCGGGGATCAATGCCACAGCTCCGCTCTCTTTTATGACCTTGAATTGCGCATGGCCGCCAAATTTATTATCATCGTATCCAAACACAAGGTTTCCCAGTTTAAACAAGGTGACCAATGCCCCTACCTCCACCACCTCGCCCGCAAACTCACAACCGAGTAGAGGATTCTTAGGACGAAAAAGGCCGCTAAAGAGCCGTGAGATAAAGTATTGCGCACTACGAAAGCCACAGTCCGTACGGTTGACTGTACTGGCACGAACATGGATCAAAACATCGTGTTCACCAAGCTCAGGCTTGGGAATATCTCCGATGCTGACCACTTCCGGATTACCGTAGCGTGTGTGTACAGCTGCTTTCACTACAAGCCCCTTTCTTTCAGCAGTAGCAAAGGGACTTCCGATTTATCCAGCAGCTTCCTGCTGACGCTCCGATGGAACAGTCCTTCAAAAAAGCCGTACGATTTAGGAACAGTGATCACCAGCCCCACATCCTCGTCTTCCGCAAAATCGGCAATCTCCTCCGCGATATCATCACCCTCCTCGTAATGGTACGAAGGGTTGAAGCCATCCAGCAACTCGTGCATTTTATACTGCTCCGGTATCATATCCGGATCAAACCGCTTGCCCTCCAAGGCCACATTCAGCACCAACAGCTTCGCCTGAAGCCTGTCCAGCCACCAGCCGATTTCCGATACCGGCGTACTCCGCGTTACCTTGTTCAGATCGCAGGCAAACAGGATCTTTTCAATAGGTTCAAATTCAGCCTCCTTCGGTACAATCAATAACGGTACCGGGCAGGAGGTTGCTAAACTAACCGTATTGCTCCCAACAAAGAATTTTTCCAATCCGCTTTTGCCTGTGGTGCCTACCACCACAAACCCCGCACGCCATTTTTCGGCAAGCTGCTCCACCCCGAGCTCCAATGGCATCCCGTTCGCCACCAGCTCGACGCTGATACCGCTGTCAATCCCAAGCACCAAACCGATTTCCCGCTCCACGATTTCCAAGGCCACCAGGCTTCCCTCATGCGCCAAGGTCGTATCTGTTTCGGCAACCGGAACATCCGTTGCCGCAGGGGCATTGTCATACGAATGATAAATCACGATACGAGAAATCCCGATCGATTTCGATAATCCTGCAGCATACCGCGTCGCGTTCATCGCAGCCTCTGAAAAATCGGAGGTAATAATAATAGTTTCCATCCCTTTCGATGTTTTAATTGCCTTTTCCGTTTATAACTTCTTCTTTCACCACGGTCAGGTCTACCTGATTGGCATTGAGGCCATGGCACAGCTCAATCCAGATATTCGATTCCGCAGTACGTATCAGGAATTGTTTGTACTTATATGGATGTGGGTCATACATGTCCGATACATAGGCAGGCTGTTCCTTGTCCAGGAGTTCGGATGCCGAAGCTGGTAGCCCACCGGAGTAGAACTCTACTCCCCCAAGATTTTCGATAACCTTTTTATACTCATTGACCAAATAAGTGTCTTCAAAAACGTCTCCCTCTTGAAACACCGAGGTGTAATAATATTGGCCACTTACTTTCCTAATTTGGCTATCGTTATAAAAGAAGTACTTCTCTTCCAACGATTTGTTCTTCTCTCCTGCATGGCGGTATCCCGAGGGGGCGGAGAGGTAAGGAAACTCGCCGAGTTCCGAAGTGGAGACGGACACCTGATCAAGATTAAAGTCAGCAGCGGCCTCGATGCCTGAATCTGATTTGGTCTGAAAGGTATCGGCATCACCGGCATTTTGCTCCTGGCGATTGGTGTTTTGGTTGCATGCACTTATACTGACAAGGAGTGCAGCAAATGGAATAAAGTATGTTTTCATCTAACGGATTTTAACTGAATAAACATACACACCTAAAGTTACAACAGTATTTAGAAATTGTTAAATCAGTTTAAATGCAGATTTTAGCTTGAAATCAACTCGTTGGGATATCGATTTTCTATGGGTATAGTAAAGCACTATTCCGAATAACGCAATTGGTCAGCTTAACGTTAGATAGTAGGTGGTTATTACTAAAGTGAAAACTACTTGTAGAAGTTATAGATTTTTGATCCACTTGAACTTCAATTGTCTTAGTCAGATTTCAAAAGCTCTGTTAGAGGCCTTAGTCGTAAGACCTCTAATAGAGCGTTATTTGAAAATATTATCTAGTTTCCAGAGAAGTTCCAATGCGTCAACCCAGCCAGAATTAATATAAATATCGAGAATATCGATAAGGTCGCTGAAGGCTTCATCTTCCAATAACACATCCCGGTGGTCAGCAAGCAGCTGTTCAGTGAAGCTCACAATTTCCTGTATAGCAAATCTATCAAAAGTGTAATTTGCCTGCATGGAATACGTAGTGATTCTGCTTACCATACTTAGAACGTCTCTTGGATCAAAATATAGGACGGAGTGTAGACATTGCATGAAGTAGTGAGCGGTTGAACCAATGATTAGCCCGTCAGAGGTGATACTGCCTGATGCCTGAATGATTTTTTCTAAGATGGGCTTGACAAGATAGTATAGGTCTTTTCTATTCTGTTCATTGGCTTCAATGCTCTGTGAATTATTAACCCGCTTTTTTCTTTCAAGAGAGAAATAAATACGAGTGACGATTTCGTCAAAAAGACTTATGACGTTTTTGTTTTCCTCATTCTCAAAGTTAAATTCAGTGGTGTTGCTATTGATTTGAATAATTGCACTTTCAATGTAATGGTCTATTATCGCCATTTTTCTTTTCAATGCTGGAAAGCTATCCTTGAACACCTCTGGCGTGTATTGTGTCTGAATGTCCTTGAATAATTTGAATATGATGGTTTGACAAAATTCAGGATATCGGTAGGCATCCTGAAGTGTCTTTGTGGCTGCAGATACTTCGTGTTCGGAGATAAACCACAGTAATAGCTCCGCATAGGCTTCAAGAAAGGAATTCTTACTATTCATGAAGTCTTTCTTGCGATTAGCCAGTTTAATTACTTTTTCGCCATCTAACGTTACTCGGTCCTTTTTAAAATAGATCGTATTCAGCAAGCAGGTATAGACGAAGGAATCAGTCTCATTTTCCAAACGTTCAAACAGAAGATTACGGTATTTGTCAAAGTGTTTATTAAATAACCGAGGAAGCTCCTTGACCACATGGAACCTTACGATACTATTTGGATGATGCATAGCATCGTCAATTAGCTTTTCAAAAGTATCATCTGGTTCCCTGACGTAGATTGGAATGAGTGCACTGGAAGCTTCGATTCTTGGCGTGGGGGAATAACCGCCGTATGCCGACTTGTCATTCTGTTCATCCTCAAAATGGGCAGTATATTCGTACCCGTATTTTACAATCTCACGAATCTTAAAAAACTGTGTATCGGGAACTTGTTTCAAATCCCTAGAGAATATTACTGCTGTTTTGGTAATAGCAAGCAAGGAAGAGTATATCAGATTTTGATGCAGGTTTTTCTGTTTTTTGAAAAATTCAAAGCTATCTATTGCCAATTGCAGGAAGTCCGCCTGTTCGTCGAAATCCGGCGTATCGTTGAGGAAAGAATGGGCGAAGGCGTCCAGTTTGTTTGTGTCTGTCAAGAGCTGACTATTTGTTTGTTCTTTAATGTCAACACCATGTTCAGAAAGCCATTCCTCTGTAGAGTAGGGCGTGACGCTGGAACTTGAACGGTAGCGAGGTTCATTTTCTATTGGCTCACGTACAGCCATGAATTCTTTAGACGCCTTAAGTTGAAGTCGGTCGAAAGGGATCATCGATAAGAATGCGTGACGAGAGTAGTCGGATGTTTCGGAGAAAGCGTCGAAAATACTTTGTTCAAGAAGGGCAACCTGTTCATCTTTCATTATCGGCACAGTAAGTTTGATGAACTCCCTTACCTCATATGTGACTTCACTCGCAGCAAGCAGTTTTGGAACGGTGATTAGCGGGTAAATATACTCAAAGAGCTGCGCTGGATACGATACCGAAAGTTTAAAAAGCAACTTCCAGAGATAACTTGCCTGGGCTTCACTGGTGTAAACTTCAAAGAAATTTCCCACCTCAGTTTCATTCCCTTCCTTAAGAAGTTCTTCAAGGTAACCTATTGAGGCCAGAGCTATACCTTCATGTTTGCTGCTGAACCGATGATCTGACCAAATCGAAGAGTGATCCGGCAGTAATACAGCCTGTTTTCCTCTATAATCGAAAACTACAGGGGTATTTGCGATACCTTCTTTCTTGTCGGTTATGTGCTTGTTGACAATATCGATTCCGGTTTTGATTGCAAGAGCTGGGGCTTTCTGTAAGAATTCTGGAAAAAATTTTTCCAGACGGTAGTGGCACATCTCATAATCCTGTCTACGGTTACTTATTAGATTCATCACCACTCCTTGGCCTAAGCTGGTTTTTTCTTCACTGGTCTCTGTATGACCAAAGATCAGATAATACACATCGCTGACAAAGGCAGGATCGTGGGGCAATATGAATTTAATACATTCAGCCAGACTCGTGAAATAATATATGTCAAAGGCCGGTTCTTCTATAAACCTGAATACTGCGCGCAGAGCCTGGGAGGATTTGGGTATGTCAGTACCATAACTTCTGGCAACCATTTCTATAGCACGGGTTGATCCAATCCTATCTAGATATTGCTTATTTTGGCTCTGACGATTAGTTATAATATATTCTAATAGATTTCTGGCGGAATCCCCATTTGTTTCGTTGCCTTCAAAGTCTGGATCTGCTATAGCTCGCTCCAACAGAAAAGCAAACTCAAAAACAAACTTTAATTCCAATCTTTTTGAAAGCATCTGAAATAAATCAACATCTTTTAAGGCCGTTTTACTACGGATAAATCTGATAGATTGCAAAAGATATGCAATACGTTCACTTCTCTGTTCATCATCAGGATTGTTGAATATGGGTAAAAGGTCATCGGTACTACGGTACTCGGCAGCTACAGTTCCGTTTAGCACCAGTCTAACAAACAGTTTTATTTCTCTTTCCTGATTCTGGGATAATTTTTCAAAAAGGATCCAAAATGTTTTGCGCTTACTGTACCATAATGAGGTGAAAAAATAAAGGAAACTAGGTCGGAAAAAAAATGGTCTTGAGGCATCCTTTTTGATAAAGTTTAATAAATCCTTATATTCATCCAACAAGCAATATCTGGAAACCGCATAGTCAAACAAAATATTGTGAGAATAAGCCAATCTACTATTTTGGTGGGAAACTTCTTCCAAAATATTATCACTACGCAGTAGGGGGAATACTGTATTGTCATTTTCCGTAAATTCTTTGATGATTTTACTCTTTGGAATGCTTAGTGTTCTGTTTTCGACCAATGCAGTAGTGAATTTAGCCAAGAACTGCTCCTTTTCCAAATAATAGTCGGAATTGTCAATCGTATCTTTCCAGTATTTTTCCAGCAACTGGATTTCCGAATGTATTTCCTGCATCTCCATGAAATTCCCATCTTGCTTTTTTTTAACGATATCAATGAAAACCTTTAGAAAGAACGGGATACGCAGGACCACTTTGAGTTCAATACTGCTTTTTTGATAGGAAGTAAATAAATCGTCGTGGCTCTTCAACGTGTTTTTTACCTCAATATCAGATAATTTGTGGATGTAAAAATGGAAATTATCGTGGGTAGAAGTCTTTCTAAAGATATTTTCCAAATCACGGGACTTCATGGCATCATAAGTCCTGACACTAACTATTACATCCCATTTGTCGCGGAGTTGGATTTTCGCTCTACCAATTTGCCGTATAAACCCACGACGTTTCTGCTCATCACGTGCGGCATCAAAAGCGTCAAATATCAATACAGCTTTATTGTTATTGACAAGTTCGATACTCTTCAGTGTTTCTATCCAATCGCTGTCCAGATTTAATTCAGCCTGTATAGCTTCATCACTGCTATCGTAAGCATTATCAATCTTAATGATTAAGCATAGTATTTTGTCATCTATCAGTTTTTTCTGTAGCTGGTTCAATAAGTATGTTTTACCTATACCTGGCTTACCTACAACCATCCCACCACCATTGATTGCGAATTGATACAGTCTGTCCAATATATCCTGTCTACTAATCTTCATTTCCTTGTTGGTTTTTGGCAATTGCCATTAGTTTGTCGGTAACCTTAATATTTCCGGTATTGGGTATGTTTTCGTCGTCCTTGATCCTGCTTAATAGGGGCTTCGCCGGATTGATCATATCATCAAGCTGACCGATAAATTTTGCCAATCCGCTGTAGTCATTTTCCTCGTCCAAGTAAAATACAGTTTGAATACCGTATTCGGTTTTAAGCATTTTAGCAAAGGCTATAGTTTTGGCTTTTTTGCTTTCTGTAATTCGCAGCACCAGGTAATGGGATTCTGTGTAATATGTGCTTAAGTCTGTTTTTATTTCATCAAGCATTTTTATAAAATAAGGATCACTCATTCCAAAGCCGATAAATACAATTCTTCTGGTTGCTAGCAGTGACCAGAGTAGCTTCCGTCGGAGCGGCCACTCGTATCCATAGCTGAACAATGCTCGCTTAAAATCTTCTTTGGACATACCCTTAGCTACATTTTCATATAAATTATCCTCCGGTTGGTTAACTTTAAATCCATATTTCTGTTCGTACTCCTTTTCACTGAGCACAATACTATCTGCGACATTATATATTCCATGAAGGTGCGCTACCTTTCTGGTCGTACTTTTATGTGCATTCAAAGACATCAGGAATTCATGGATAGTGGTTGCCGTGGATCCTTCAAAATGTAAAGATAGGTCTACCGCAGGCGCCACCTTGTTTAAGGCTGATTCCAATATCAAATCATAATTGGTAGTTGTAATTCCCTTAAAGGGTAGTTTGCAAAGTTGTTCGTGATAAGGAAAGTGTTGTGGATTCGTCGGCTTGAATGTGTTATAAATCAATGAGTAGTATTTTTCTGTACCCAAAAGGTTCTTTACCTTGTCTGCAAAAGGTAAAAAGTCACTTGAGTCTTCAAGAAAATTTGAATCTGCTTCCAATGCCTTTTCCTTGAGCAACGCTATAAAGTCCGGCCACGCAGGATAAATCTCGGCTGAACAACCCGCTCCGACCATCAGGATAGCCTGACCGGAATCTATGAATTCAATGAGATCCTTTTTCCGACGTTCATTTTCAAGATGTTGTTCCTTGGTAAGTGCACTCTCCAGCATCGGTTTACCCATGTAATAGTCTGTTGAAGTTGTTAATTTTTTCCTAAAATACCGAAAAATAAACTATATATGATGGTGTTTTTTGTAGCCGCCGGCAAGCCGATAAGCCAGAAGTCAGGCAAAACGTTATAGAATCCTCACATAATTGACTTTTCCGTATACTTCTATTTTTATTTTGATATAACACTTTCAAAGGTAGTCTCAAGGCTTACAGATATATATTAATAGGAGCTGGATCGGATATCTTAACAATGAAAGAGGATTTGAAAAAGTGACAAAGAAAACCCTGCGCATTGAATTATGACAAGGCGTAGGGTTATTAAATACATTAGCGTATAAATTATCCATTAAAGAGTGACATGATTTATACAAGCTAGCTCCGGCGTGCTACGCACTTCGTCTAGCCGTAAATCATATTTCTCTCCGGCTTTATTTAAAGGGCGCTCGGTTCTTATCGTATAGTATCTTTCATCAAGTTCCACAATTGTAACGGGAATAGCCTTTTTTCCATCCCAAGAAACCCATGCCTTATCTCCTGGTATGAAGCTTTCAATTGTCCGCATAGAATAATGAAGCGGCTTGACGTTTTTCACAAACTCAATCTTTCTTGAGTCGTTCGTGCTTTTAGTAGACCTTTTAGCCGTTTTAACAGAAATCGGTGACTTCTTTCTTTTTAAATAATTGTGGTAGGATTTCCAAGCGCTCTCTAAAGTCCTCATTGCACCTCGTGGTGGGTTTTTACTCATTAAATAATCTCGGTAAGCATCAAGAGTAGTATAAAGCGGCCACCGCTCATCTACGTCTGAAAAACCCCGGCCGCTTGCCAAATCACCGAGCGGTGAATTTCTGTTTTTATGCTTCGTCAACCAGTCAGCGAATGTAGGCTCAGGATCTGCGATAGTTTGATCCTCATTAAAGATTTGCGGACTCGTAATAATCTCATGATAGGCATCCCGCATTTTTTCAACGGCAGCGTCCAAAGTCTCCGCTTCCGTATAATGATGATTTCTCATTACATAGCCAATATAGCCTGCTACCCGTTTTAGGTTAAAAACATCGACAACTCCTTTTCTGCCTTTTTGAAATGATAATAAAAGGCTTGGCGAAACGTACTCACGAAAGACAACTATTGCCATTTCATCGTTATGACGTTCTACCTTAACACCGTGACGTTGAACCCTCATGTCTCTAAAGTAAGCTGGTTTCGACTTCAAATTTTGATCGGCAAGAGCTTTTCCCAATTCCTCCAAAGTCGGCCAAATGTTGTGCAAAATCAACTTTTCGTTGTAAAGAGGCAGATAAACGCCTTCCGCTATATTTTCAGGAAGGTTTTGTGGTAGCCCATTGAGGTTGTTTCTTCGTTCTTTGATTTGATCTGTAGGTGTTAGAATAATAAATTCGGCCTGTCTCAGATTGCTGATCGGGCATGTTGTGTCGGCTAATAACGCAGCACGTGACGAATAGCCAAAATATGCAGCTACAAGCTCGTGAGCATGAGAAGATTTTAAATCAATACCGAATTTTTCATTAGAAAATGAGCGCAGGGAATCCGCACATAGTTTTGTGATATGTTGCATAGCAATATTTTTGTTAATGCTGGTCTTTAATTATTGTCGAGAGTGTTTAAAGACAATCTATGCCAGCAGATTTAACTAAAATTTTGCTGTATGTAGGCTGTCGTAATCGAATTAGCCTCGCGTTTCAGTCACTCACAACTGGGGCGCTCGTTTCCTAATACAAAAGTAAAATATAAGTTTTAAAATTACAAATTTTGTTAGCGGAAGGTTCCTATACCTTCCGTAATAAAGAATTCGATAGCTTTTAAAAAGTAAAATTAACCAAATATTGAGATTTAGTCAGCACTATGACAGGCACTCCCAACACGCCAGGTACCAGAATACATTTGGTATGGTTTTAGTATGCAGGATGCGTATATTTAATGCATATTTCAATATCAATTTTAATTATCAGAAATGAAAGACATCATTGAAAAAATCAACGCTGAATTTGAGGCATTCAAAACTAATGCACAATTGCAGGAAGAAAAAGGTAACAAAGCTGCCGGAACAAGGGCAAGAAAAGCTTCATTGACATTAGAAAAGCTACTAAAGGAATTCCGCAAAACATCGCTCGAATCATCCAAATAGCGATAGACTGATTTTTGTGACATTCACAGGAACAACAAAAGCCACCTTTATGGTTGTTTTTTGTCCTCTTAACAACCGATAAAGGTTGCGCTATAATGTATCAGGTCACTACATCCCCCTAAATTTAACTGTAATTAGCACTACTCCCCGCAAATCTCTCTCGTCGATATTATCGATAGCATCCATGATTACCAATAGATTGGTTTCCTTCAATTCCCCACCAGTCCATATATCCACGTCTTCTAAATATCCCCAAACGTCTTCGATACGTTCCGGGATATAGGTCGGATCGTCATCACATATATCGGATATGCTCCGCAATATCGTGAATCCCGATGCCTTTAGCTTTCGCAACAATGCATGGGTAAGTTTTTCAAACTTTACCATAAACATAAAACAAATGTTATGTAACATTTGTTCAAGCAATTTGCATACTAAAAATATTAGTATTTATTTTGTTGCGTATGGATGTTGTATTGTATAAACGAGGAGTCTCCCAAAATTTAACACCCCTGTTTTCCGAGCGGATACATGCGGGTTTTGAAAGCCCTGCCGCTGATTATGAGGAAGAACGAATCGATCTCAACGAATATGTGTCCTCCTACCCCGAAGCTACTTTTTACGCAAGGGTCACAGGCGATTGTATGGAGGGATCGGGAATTTACGATGGAGACCTGCTGGTGGTAAATCGCTCGTTGAGGGCGATGAACGGTGACGTCGTGGTGGGCATACTTGACGGCGATTTTATCCTCCGTGCCTATTTTCGTCACGGTGATCACGAATACCTGATGCCGGACAACGCTCGCTATAAACCCATCAAGCGCACAGAATCCACACAGTTTTCTGTCTGGGGTGTGGTACAGCATACTATACTTGATCAACAAAGGAGACGAAATGTACGCATTGATAGACTGCAACAACTTTTACGTAAGCTGTGAGAGGGTATTCCAGCCCGACTTACAGAACAGGGCAGGCGTCGTACTCAGCAATAACGATGGATGTGCGATCGCACGCAGCCAGGAAGCGAAGGATTTGGGCATAAAGATGGGGCATCCCTATTTCCAGATGCGGGAAACCCATAAGGATGTATGGGTAAGATCCTCCAACTACGCCCTTTATCAGGATATGATGTACCGAGTCACATCCATCATCCGCAGGTACTTTCCCGACCAGGAGATTTACAGCATCGATGAATGTTTCTGCGACCTGAAAGGCTACGGCCTGCTTGATCCGTATACATTGGCGGTGAGTTTGCGGGATGAACTGCTTCGATGTACGGGCATTCCAGTATGTGTCGGCATCGCCCGGACAAAGACATTGGCAAAGATTGCTAACAGGCTGGCAAAGAAACGGTGCAAGGAAGTCGGGGTATATGTTTTGGATACGAATGAACGGGAACATGAAGCCCTCTCTTCAACAGATATAGGTGATGTGTGGGGTATCGGTAGTCGTCATGCCGCAAAGCTGATGGGTATGGGCATCACCGATGCCTACCGCTTCACCCAGCTTCCGGCTGATTGGGTGCTTAAACAGATGACGATAGTAGGGCTGCGTATGTGGCGTGAGCTGCGTGGTGAAAGCTGTATCCCGATGGAATATATCCGTAAAGCCAAGAAAGGCATCGGCACATCGCGATCGTTCGGGCGTCCTGAGACCGAACTTAAGGTGTTGCTCGAAGCGCTATCAACCTATGTGTCCATTGCTTCTGAAAAGCTGCGTAGGCAACGTTGTGTGTGCAGCAGAATTTACGTATATGCACGTACAAGTGAGTACATCAATGAAAAAGACCGCTTTGCCTGTGGGTTGGAGGTCAAGCTGCTCTCCCCGACAGCAAACGATGCGGAGTTGATCCGCATTGCCCAGAGCATCCTACGGAATACCTTCCGGCAGGGATACCGCTATCAGAAGGTTGGGGTTATGCTCTCGGACATCCGGCCAGACTCCGAGGTGCAACAATCCCTGTTCGACCGTGCTCCAGATAAACGCATGAAAATTAGGAAGGCACTGGCGGCGATGGATCGGATAAATCGGCGTGAGGGTCGTGACACCGTACGCATGGCAGCGACGGGCAATGAGGGGGAGTGGACGATGAAACAGGAATTCCGATCGAAGCGTTACACCACAAAACTTTCGGACGTTATCGTTGTTAAAGCTGTGTAAACAATTTGATAACGGTATGTGCTATCATTCCTCAACGCCATCAAAAAAAGTGATGCGGGAGGCTTTCCCAAAATACCATGTGGATTGGGACGGAAACCTTTATTCCCCCGAAGGCGAGTATTACCACGTAAGTGGATTCACAAGACCCTGGCTACCTACCACGCTGAATGATCAACCCGATAGCATCAGCCTTTCACGCTGGAAATTGCTCCCATTTTGGGTCAAAAACGAACAGGAAGCATCAAAATATGCGAACACGCTCAATGCGGAGGGCGAAGGTATTTTCGAGAAGGCCAGCTACAAAAACTATATAGGCAAATACCGGGGGCTACTCTACGTGAACGGTTTTTACGAGCCGCATAAAGCAAAAGGCAAAAAGGAGACCGAAAACTACTATCTGTATCTTCCCGAGAAAAAGATATTCACGCTCGGCATCGTCTACGCACCATGGGAAGACCAAGAATCCGGTGAAAAATACAACACCTTTTCCATCATTACCACGGCAGCAAATGAACAGCTTGAAGAAATTCATAATGAAAAGAAACGCATGCCGCTGATCGTGCCACCGGAACGGCGTGAGGAATGGCTCAACGCCAGTGATCCTGTAGAAATACAACAACTTATACAGCCGTGGGACGGCGAATTTGAAACACACCGCGTAGCAAGAGTAACCGCCATGAAAGGTGACACTAACCGTCGTGAAATTCAGGAAGAAATTTAAGCAATATCGATGGATCCATTTGAAACCAGGCAGGGCGATGACTGAACTTCCGTCTATGTCATTGAAGAAAAGTGGGAACGAAAGTAATAGTGTAAATTAAGTTTTAGCAAACCTTTTTACGCAACAAAACCACCGATTTTCAAACTAACGATTGATTTTCCGGTGGTTTTGTAGGTCAGCATATACGACCTTGATCGTGCCTGTTCCATATAAGTATTTGGATGTATATGGAAACTATGCCTAGACTTTCTCCTTTTCTTTCTTGGCCACTTTCACAGCCTTAGGCTTGATCGCACTCTTCTTTACACCGGCGGTCAAAATCTTACTGGCCTTCTTGACCCTTTTATTGAACTTCTTTTTGCCGATGCTGACCTTGATGTCAGAAAACGCACCGCCCAATAATTCCGTTGCCCAGGTCTTCACTGAAACCTCTTTGGCTTTTTTTGAATTTTTCTTCTCTTTTGCCATAGTATTTTTTGTTAATATTAATTTAATACAAACTTAACCATAATAAAGCCTCTACAATATTAAGTTTAGCTTTTGCTATCCGTCTCTGGAAGAGGTCCAAACGACTTTAAACGCACTATTTCAATGGGAAATAGTTATCTGTACACGCTAAAATACAACTTAACAATTACTTAACATCGATTAAAGAGCGAAACAA
>Ga0079224_100007472_pt1 | contig 14681 bp, 15 predicted proteins | sample Stecom2015_FD_80414 | JGI IMG/M metagenome (GOLD analysis project Ga0079224, IMG submission 80414) | Agricultural soil microbial communities from Utah to study Nitrogen management - Steer compost 2015 | ecosystem: Environmental > Terrestrial > Soil > Agricultural land | place: USA: Utah...
AGGGCATGACCTCGGCGGCGGGCAGCACCGCTACCCGCAGGCCCGGCGCCCAGACCTCCAGTTCGCCGGCCACCTGCTCCGCCCGGGCCGAATCGGGCGTGACCCACAGGACGGTGCGCCCGGCGTCCTGGAACAGGCGCGCCAGCACGAAGGGCGCGGCGCCGGCGGTCAGGCCGTGGACCAGCACGGCCTCGCGCCGCTTGCGCACCGCGTCGGCCAGGGATCGGAACTCGGGCAGGTCGTCCAGCAGCGACAGCAGACCCTGACCGGTCCGCGCCTCGCCGGACCCGGCAGAAACCTGCACCAGCCATCACTCCGCGGCAGTGGAATTCAGATCGGGTCGGAGACGGCGGTGTTGAAGCGATTCATGGCGGCCTCGGGACCCAGGCGCACCAGGGTCAGGGCCGCCTCGGCGGCCCGCCGGACCGCAGCATTGAGTATATCCCGCTCGGCACCGCGGGGGGTCTGGAGCACGTAGTCCGCGGCGTCGACACCCTCGGGCGGGCGCCCGATGCCCACGCGGATGCGGCCCACCTGGCGGCTGCCCAGGGCGGCGATGACCGACCGCACGCCCCGGTGGCCGCCGTCGCCGCCGCCCAGGCGCAGCCGCAGGCGGCCCGGCGGCAGGTCCAGGTCGTCGTGGACCAGCCAGACCGCCTCGGGCGGCAGGCCCAGGCGGGCCGCCAGCGGCGCCACCGCCCGGCCGCTGAGGTTCATGTAGGTCTGGGGCTTGCAGAGGACCACCGGCACCCCGTCGATGCGGCCCTGGCCCCAGAGGGCCGAAAAGCCGCGCTGCCCGACCTTGATGCCGGCAGCGCGGCTGATCTCGTCGATGACCCAGAAACCCACGTTGTGGCGGGTCGAAGCGTACTGGGGACCGGGGTTGCCCAGGCCCACCAGCAACAGCGACGCCGCGTCCATGGAGCGCCCCGGGGACGGAACGCCTCAGGCGTCCCCGCCGCCGGCGTCGTCCCCGGCATCCTGGCCGGCATCCTCGGCGGCGCCTGCACCGGCCTCCTGGCCGGCTTCAGGGGCGGCTTGCCCGGCGGTCCAGGCGGCGCGCCCGGCCACCGCCACCGCCACCACCTGGTCGGGGTCGTTGAGGATCTCGACCCCGGGCGGGGCCTGCAGGTCGCCCACGGTAAGGGAGGCGCCCGGCGCCAGGGACGACACGTCCACCACCAGTTCGCTGGGAAGGTCCGCGGGCAGGCAGGAGACCTCCACCTCCCGCAGGGCGTGCTGCAGCACGGCGCCGGCCTTGACCAGCGCCTCCTCGCCTTCCAGCCGCAGGGGCACCGAGGCGTGGACCTTCTCGGTCATCCGGACCCGCTGGAAGTCGATGTGCAGCACGTCCAGGCGCACCGGGTGGCGCTGGACCTCCTTGACCATGACGGTCTCGGGCCGGCCGTCGATCTCAAGCTGCAGGATGCCGCGGCCGCCCTGCTGCTGGAAGAAGCGCAGCACGTCGGCGGCGGCCATCTTGACGGCCACGTTCTCGCCGCCGCCGCCGTAGACGATCCCGGGCACAAAGCCGCCGCGCCGGAGGGCGCCGGCCCGCCCCACGTCCCGGCGAGCGGCCTTCAGCACGTAGGTGCTCATTTTCTACACTCCCACCATGGCTTTTCGCGGCGAATCCGCACCCCAGTGTAGCGGATCGCGGCCGTTCAGGTAAACAGGGTGCTCACCGACAGGTCCTCGTGGATGCGCAGGATGGCCTGGGCGAACAGCCGGGCCACCGACAGGACCGTGACCTTGTCGGGGACACGGCTCCGGTCCAGGGGAATCGTGTTGGTGACGATGATCTCCTCGATGGGCGCCGCGCTCAGCCGCTCCAGCGCCGGGCCGCTGAACACCGGATGGGTGGCGGCCACGTAGACGCTGCGGGCGCCCAGTTCCCTCAGCACCCGTGCGCCCTCGGCCACGGTGCCGGCGGTGTCGATCATGTCGTCCACCAGCACCGCGTGCTTGCCCTCCACGGCGCCGATGACGTTCATGACCTCGGCCACGTTGGGCGCGGGGCGGCGCTTGTCGATGATGGCGAAGGGAAAGCCGAGGCGGTCGGCCATGTTCCGGGCCCGGGTCACGCCGCCCGGGTCCGGCGACACCACCACCACCTCGCTCAGGTTCTTCTGGACCAGGTACTGGGACAGCAGCGGCACCGCCGTCAGGTGGTCCACCGGGATGTCGAAGAAGCCCTGGATCTGCCCGGCGTGCAAATCCATGCTCAATACCCGGTCGGCGCCGGCGGTGGCGATCAGGTTGGCCACCAGCTTGGCGGTGATGGGCTCGCGGCCCCGGGTCTTGCGGTCCTGGCGGGCGTACCCGTAAAAGGGGATCACGGCGGTGATGCGCCGGGCGGAAGCGCGCCGGAAGGCGTCGATCATGATCAGCAGTTCCATCAGCGTGTCGTTGACGGGGTGGCAGGTGGACTGCACCACGAAGACGTCGGCGCCGCGGACGCTCTCGTTGACGATCACCCGCACCTCGCCGTTGCTGAACCGGTCGACCTCGATCTCCCCCAGGGTGGTGCCCAGGTGCTCGGCGATCTCCCGGGCCAGATCCGGCGTCGCGTTCCCCGCGAAGATTTTCAGGCGGCTTCCACCGAGTACCACGGCCGCTTCCCCCTACCCCTCGGGCGGCTCGTCGCCCGCCGGGCCCAGCCGGCGGCGCACCCAGCCCTCTTTGTTCTCCTGGCGGTTCCGGGCGATGGCCAGGGCCTCGGGCGGCACGTCGCGGTGGATGGTGGACCCCGCCGCCACGTACCCGCGGCGTCCCACCGTGACGGGCGCCACCAGGTTGACGTTGCATCCGATGAAGGCGCCGTCCTCGATGCGCGTCGGGTGCTTGGCCCGCCCGTCGTAATTGACGGTCACGGCCCCGGCGCCGATGTTGACGCCCCGGCCGATCTCCGCGTCGCCCAGGTAGCTGTGATGGGGCACCTTGCTGCCGGGCCCCACCCGGGTATTCTTCAATTCCGCAAAGTTGCCCACCCGCGCGCCGTCTTCCAGCACGGTGCCCGGCCTCAGGTGGTTGAAGGGGCCCACGGTGACGCCGTCACCCAGGCGGCTTTCCTCGATCACCGAAGGGCCGACGGTGCAGCCGTCGCCGATGCGGCTGTGGTAGATCTGGGCGCCCGGGCCGATGCGGCAGCTGCGGCCCACCACGGTGCGGCCGGCCAGCACCGTCAGAGGTTCGATGACGGTATCGGGGCCGATCTCCACGTCGGCGCCGATGTAGGTGGTAGCCGGGTCCACCAGCGTCACCCCCTGGCGCATCCAGTGCCGGGCGATGCGCCGCCGCACCACGGCCTCGGCCTCGGCCAGGGCCACCCGGTCGTTGACGCCCATGATCTCGTCGGGATCGGCGGCCGCCACCGCCTCCACGGCGCCTCCCGCGGCCATGAGCAGCGGCAGCACGTCCCACAGGTAATATTCGTTCTGGCGGTTGGCGGCGGTGATGCCCCGCAGCGCCGCAAACAGCGCCGGGCCGTCGAAGACCGCCACCCCCGCGTTGATCTCGCGGACGGCCCGCTCCTCAGGGCCGGCGTCGGCCTCTTCCACGATGCGCTGGACCATCCCGGCGGCGTCGCGGATCACCCGCCCGTAGCCGGTGGGGTCGTCCACCACCGCGGTCAGCAGGACGGCGGCGGCGCCGCTCCGGGCGTGGCGCTCCAGCAGGGAAGCCAGGGTGCCCGCCGTCAGCAGGGGCGTATCCCCGGGGACCACCAGCACCCGGTCGAAGCCCGCAGCCTCGGCCTCGGCGCACTGCACGGCGTGGCCGGTGCCCAGCTGCGGCTCCTGCACGACGCAGCGCGCGTCGTCGCCCAGGGCCTGAGCCACCCGGTCCGCCTGGTGCCCCACCACGGCCACCACCCGGTCGACCCCGGCCCCGCGCACGGCCTCCAGCACGTACCGGACCATGGGCCGGCCCGCCAGCGGGTGCAGCACCTTGGGCAGGTCGGAACGCATCCGGGTGCCCTGCCCCGCGGCCAGGATCACCGCCACGGTTCTCATGGTGTGAAACCCTCCCCACCGGCATGGCCGGTTCAGGTTCGTGGCCGCTATTCCACACCGGCGCGGAGGGCCCCTCCGGCTGCCGGCCCACCCCGGCAGTATAGCGCGACCGGCACCGGTCCCGCACCCCGGCGGCCGGGCCGCCCGAAGGCGGCGGCGGCAGGCCGTGACCGCCTGCCGCCGCGCGGTGCGCGTACCCGATCCCGGTTTTGATGAATTGCCGCTGGTCAACCCGTCTCAGCCGCTGCTCACGGCCACCTCCCGGGCCTCCCGGGTGTATGCCGCCAGCACCGCCTGCTGGATCAACTGGCGGGCCTCGGCCGTCACCGGGTGGGCCACGTCGTAATACTCGCCCGACGCCCGCCGCCGGCTCGGCATTGCCACGAACAGGCCCTTGTCGCCCTGCACCACCCGCAGGTCGTGGACGGCAAAGGCGTCGTCGATGGTGATGGAGGCCACGGCCCGGACCCGCTCGTCGCCGGTGATGCGTCGCAGGCGCACGTCGGTGATCTGCAAGCGCGTCACCTCCCCCCACACCGGGGAGGTTCGCCGCCGGGATGCCAAGTCCTTCCAGTCCAGCGGAAATTTGTGGGAGGCTCGTCAGGGGCGCTCGCGGCAGGCGATGCCCTCGGCGCGGATGGCGGCGATCAACTGCTCGGCGTGGGCGCGGTTGCGGGTTTCGACGACCAGGCCGACCTCGGTGTCGCCCAGGGGCACCGCCGGGTCCAGGCGCTCGTGGCTGACGGTGACCACGTTGGCCCCCTCCCGGGCCACCACCCCCAGCAGCCGGTGAAGCGAACCGGGGCGGTCGGCCACCTGGGCCGCCAGCCGCACGTAACGGCCGTCGGCCACCAGGCCGCGTTCGATGATGCGGGCGATGAGGTTGATGTCGATGTTGCCGCCGCTTACCACAGCCACGGTGCGGCCGGACCCGGGACGAACGCGGCCGCTCTCAAGGGCCGCCACCGCCGCGGCGCCGGCACCCTCCACCACCAGCCGGGAACGTTCCAGCAGCATGAAGATGGCGGCCGCGATCTCGTCTTCCTCCACCAGGACCATGTCGTCCACGTACCGGCGGATCAACTGGAACGTGCGCTCCCGGGGTTCCTTGACCGCCAGCCCGTCGGCGATGGTGCGGGCGCTCTCGCCGGGCACCAGACGGCCCGCCTGGATGGATCGGTAGAGCGCCGGCGCCGCCCGGGGCTGGACGCCCACCACCCGCACCCCGGGCCGCCGCTGCTTCACGTAGGCGGCGATGCCGCTGATCAGGCCACCGCCGCCCACCGGCACCACGATCTGGTCCACGTCGTCCATGTCCGCCAGGATCTCCAGGCCCACGGTGCCCTGCCCGGCGATGACGTGGGGATCGTCGAAGGGGTGGACGAAGAAGGCGCCCCGCTCCCGCTGGAGCCGGGAAGCCTCGGCGTAAGCCTGGTCGAAGGTGTCGCCGGCCAGCACCACCTCGGCGCCGTAGGACCGGGTGGACTCCACCTTGACCATGGGGGCCGACGCAGGCATGACGATCAGCGCCGGCACGCCGGCCTGGGCGGCGGCCAGCGCCACCCCCTGGGCGTGGTTGCCCGCCGAGGCAGCCACCACGCCGCGGCGGCGCTGCTGCGGCTCCAGGCGCGCCAGGCAGTTGAGAGCGCCGCGGATCTTGAAGGAGCCGGTGCGCTGCAGGTTCTCAGCCTTGAGCCACACCCTGGCCTCGCCGCCGGCGCCCGGCGCCAGCAGCGGCAGCAGGGGCGTGCGCACCACCCGCCCCTCCAGCAGCCGGGCCGCCTCCTCCACGGCCGCGGCGGGGAGATCGAGGCCGGTACCGCCGCCGCTCACGGGCGCCATCCTCCCTCGGGACGGTGGCCGTCCGGGTCCAGCAGCGCCTCGTTGGGCACCACCCGCACCACGCGGGCGGCCTCGTCGGCGGCTTCCAGCCAGACCAGGGGCACGAACCCGCCGATCAGGCGCTGCCGCGGTTCCCGGGTGGCCACCAGCACGCCCATGCCCACGGGCTCCGCCTCAAACTCTGCCATGAGGTCCGCCATTCCCCGGGCCGTCCCGCCGCCCTTCAGGAAGTCGTCGATCAGCAGGACCCGGCTCCCCGGCGACATGGCCCGCCGGGCCAGCGACATGGTGCTGATCTGCCGGGAGGACCCCGACACGTAGGTGATGCTGACGGCGGTACCTTCGGTGACGCGGCTGTCGCGGCGGCAGACCACCAGCGGCAGGTTCAGGGAGCGGGCCGTGGCCATGGCCAACGGGATGCCCTTGGTTTCCACGGTGACCACCGCCTGGGCCCCCGCCTCGGCGAAGACGGTGGCGAAGGCCTCGCCGATGCGTGCCGACCACCGCGGCGAGAAGACGATGTCGGTCATGTAGACGAAGCCGCCGGGCAGCAGGCGGTCGGCGGAACTCAAGGTGCGGCTCAGGCCCTCCAGCAGTTCCCTCATGCGCTCGGCGCTCAGGCGCGGGTGGTAGCGGACCCCGCCGGCCGCCCCGGCCACCGTTTCCACCACGCCCAGGCCCAGCTGCTGGAAGGTGTCCCGGACCAGTGCCAGGTCCTCGCTGATGGTGGACTTGGCCGCGCCCAGGGCGTCGGCGAAGCGCCCCAGAGGCACCAGGGCTCCTGGTTCGTCCAGCAGCATCTTGACCATGGCGGCAATGCGCTGGCTGCGCCGCAGGCGCTGGCTCACGCGGGACTCGCCTGCCCGCGGCGCCGGAGCCACAGCCCGGCGGCCTCCAGGTCCTCGGGACGGTCCACGTCGAAGGCGATTTCGGCGTACGGGGTGATGATCGCCCGCCCCTGGGCTCCCACCATGGCCGACACGCGGGCTTCCAGGCGCGGCACCGTCAGCCGCCCCAGGGCGAAGGCCAGGATGGTGCCCAGGCCCAGCAGCCGGGCCAGGCCCAGCGGGTTCTTGCGGTTGGCGTAGAACCGCTCCACCAGGTCCAGGGCGCGCCGGGCCACGGACGCCTCGGCCAGGAACAGGTTGCCGCCGGTGAAGGTGCCGTCTCGCAAGCGCACCCAGGTGCGGCGCGACCCCGGGAAAGCGGCCTCGTAATTCTCGCGGGTCACCACGGCATAGTGGAAGGCGCCGCCGGCCGCCCGGGCCCGGGCGACGAAGTCGTCCACCGCGGCGGCGGTCAGCAGAGGCACGTCCGAGGTGACGGCCAGAAAGCGCTCGGCGCCGTCCAGGGCCGCGAAGCCCCGGCGCAGGTTGTCCACCAGGGTGGCTCCGGGCGCCACCAGCGTCACGCCGGCGCCCGTCACCGGCGCCAGGGGCTCCGGCTGGCCTACCACCACCACCGTATCCACGGCGCCGGCCGACCTCAGGGCATCCAGCACGTAGGCGATCATGGGCCGGCCGCCCACCGGCACCAGCGCTTCCAGCGGCGCGTCCGACACCCCCGCCAGGTCGCCCCGGTTGGCGCGGCCGGCCAGCACCAGCGCTCCCACCCTCACGGGCCATCACCCCGGGCCCAGGTATTCGTGCGCATGGAGCCCAGTCCTCTGGCGGCCAGTTCGGTGGTGATGACGATGGGCCAGCGGCCCGACAGGTCGCGGGCGGCCCGGCGGGCCCGCTCGGCGCTGGAGAAGATGCCGAATACGGTGGGCCCGCTGCCGGTGACGGCCGCACCCAGCGCCCCGCAGGTGAGCAGGTCGGCGCGGGCGGCGCGGGTTTCCGGCCGCAGCACCTCCACCACCGGCTGCAGGTCGTTGGCCAGCGCCGCGCCCAGGGCCCGCCAGTCGCCGGCAGCCAGGGCCTCCAGGGCCGGTTCCACGCGGGCCGTAGACGGCGGGTTCAATTGATCGTACACCCGGTAAACCTCGGCGGTGGACAGGCCCTCGGGCCAGGCGATGAGCACCACGGGCACCCCCGGCCTGGGTTCCAGCGGCTGCAGGCGGTCGCCGATGCCCGTGGCCCGGGCGGCGCCCCCCAGGAGGCAGAAGGGGACGTCGGCGCCGAGCCGCCGGGCCAGCAGCAGCAGTTCGTCCCAGGGCAGGCCGCAGGCCCACGCTTCGTTGAGCAGGCTGAGGACGGCGGCGGCGTCGGCGCTGCCGCCGGCCAGCCCCCCCGCCACCGGGATGCGCTTGCGGATGCGGATCAGCGCTCCCGCCGGCCGGCGGCCCCGGCAGGCTTCCGCCAGCAGGCGGGCAGCGCGGTAAGCCAGGTTGCTCTCGCCGCCGGGCAGGTCGGCGCCGGTGCACTGCACCGCCAGGCCCGGCCGCAGCACCACGCTGACGTCGTCGGCGAGGCCGATGGTATGCATCAGGGAGTCGATCTCGTGGTAGCCGTCGCTGCGCCGCCCGCGGATGCGCAGCACCAGGTTGAGCTTGGCCAGCGCCCGCTGGGTGATGACGGTACCGCGGCGTGCCATCATCATCGCCCTCCGCACACGAAAACGGCCCCTCGAGAGGGGCCGTGTGGTCGACCGGCCGCAGGACTCAGCCGGCGCGAAAAGCCAACCGCTCTGCACCGCGGTCGTCGAGCACCGTCAGCTCCACCGTTTCGGTGAGGATGTCCGCGTACGTGAAGGTGACGCGGCGGTTCTGCTGATCGGGGCCCAGTTTGACGACGAAGAGGCTGGGATAAGTCTTCTCCAGGGTCCCCTCGCGCTCCACCACGCGCCGGCGCCCCTTGTGGGCCTTGATCCTGACCGGATGGCCGACAAACCCGTCGAGATCGCTCTTGATCCGAGCCAGCACGTCGCGGTTGTCGGACACGGGGCACACCACCTCGGGCGGAATCTGGTCCCATTATAACAGACCGCCCGGTCCGGGTCAAAAAACGATAAGTATATAGTCGTCGTCAAACGGGTGTCAAGGAGGTCCTGGCGGCCGGCGCCCCTATTTCGTGTGCTTGTCGGCCACGCTGGAGGCACCGTAGGACTCGGGTTTGATCTTGGCGTCGAAGCCGCTGCCGGCCACCATTCCCACCACTTCGCGGATCAACTCCCGGGTCTCGCCCGAACGGCCCACGTCCAGGTGGATCTCCACGTTCATGTCGGCGTGGCCGTTGCGGGACAGCCGCTCGGCCAGGCGCGCCGCCAGCTGCAGCGACAGCGAGGCCTCGTAGAGGATGCGCTGGCGCAGGCTGTCCATGCGGCGCATGCGTTCCCTGGAGAAGAAGTAGCGCGCTCCCTTGCCTTCCCGGTGGATGATGACCGCCGTGACGAAGGTGGTGTCGCTGCGCAGCTGGGAGTCGGTGCCGATGATCAGGCGGTAGCGCCCGTCGGGCGCGTGTTCCATGAAGCGGACGATCTCCTGGAACATCTGCTCGAAATCCATCTCGCCCTGGGTCGGGCTGAAGAACTTCATGCCGTCCGCCGCCTCCGCCCGCCGGACGCGCTGGTCACGGCATCTAGAGTCATTATACCCCCCGCCCCGGGGCGTCAGGCGCCGCGGGGGACACCGCTGCCGCCGCGGCCCGGGCGAGGCGCACGAACTCGTCCAGCGACAGGGTCTCCCCGCGCCGGTTTGGGTCCAGGCCCGCCGCGGCCAGCGCCGCCTCCACCTGCTCCCGGTCGAGGCCCAGATGGGGATCCTCGACCAGGGCGTTGCGCAGGGTCTTGCGGCGGCGGCCGAACGCGGCCCGCACCACCGGGAAGAAGACCTCGGGAGGCGGCGGGGGTTCGGCGTGGTCCGCCGGCTCCATGGCCACCACCGCCGACGTGACCGCCGGCCGCGGCCAGAAGCAGGACGGCGACACGCTGAACGTCTCCCGCACCCGGGCGTAGAAGGCGGCCAGCAGCGTCAGGGCTCCGTAATCGGGGGTGCCCGGCCGGGCGCGCAGGCGGTCCGCCACTTCCTTCTGGACCATGACCACCATGCGGCGGAAGGGGGGCCGGTGGCCGAAGACCCGCACCAGCAGCGGGGCGGTGATCTGGTAGGGCACGTTGGCCACGAAGCGCCAGGGCCGGACCGGCGGGCACAGGTCCCGCCAGTCCACGGCCAGGGCGTCGTCGAACACCAGCCGGACGTGGGCCTCGCCGCCCACCAGTTCCCGGAGCACCGGCTCCAGCCGCCGGTCGACCTCCACGGCGGTGACGGCGCCCGCCCCGGACCGGGCCAGCGCCGCGGTCAGCGCCCCGGCGCCGGGCCCCACCTCCAGCACCCCGTCGCCCGGCTCGATGCCGGCCAGGCGCAGGATGCGGTCGCGGGTGTTGCGGTCGATGAGGAAGTGCTGGCCCAGGCGCCGGTCCGGCCGGATCCCGTGGGCGTCCAGCACCCGCCGCAGTTCCGACGGCCGCATGGGATCAAAGGCCATCGGATCCTTCCCATCCGAAAAACCGGGCCGCGTTGCGGCTGGTGACGGCCGCCGCCTCCTCCGCCGTCACGCCCCACACCCGGCCCAGGGCTTCGGCCACCCAGACCAGATACGCGGGCTCATTGCGGCGGCCGCGGCGGGGCTGCGGCGCCAGGAAGGGGCAGTCGGTCTCCAGCACCACCCGGTCGCGGGGGTAGGCTGCCACCACCCGGCGCAGGCCCTCGGACCCGGGATAGGTGAGGACGCCGCCGACGCCGATGTAGTACCCCCGCTCCGCACAGGCGGCGGCGTGCTCCTCGCCGGAAAAGCAGTGCAGCAGCACGCGCTCGGCGGGCAGGGCCTCCAGCCGGGGCAGCACCTGCTCATAGGCCGCCCGGCAGTGGATCACCACCGGCAGGCCCATGCGGGCCGCCAGCGCCAGCTGGGCGTCGAAGACCTCGTACTGGGCCTCCGGCGGCGCGTACTCCCGGTAGAAATCCAGTCCCATCTCACCCAGGGCCACCACCCTGGGATGGGCCGCCAGGCGCTCCAGCCGCGCCACCGCCTGGTCGACGCGGCCCGCCCAGGCTCCCGCCCCGTGCGGGTGAATGCCGACGGCGGCGTACACGTCGGCGTGGGCCTCGGCCAGGGCCAGGGTGGCCTCAGCCGCCTGTTCGAGGTCGATGGCCACGTTAACGAAGGCCGACACCCCCGCCGCCCGCGCCCGGTCCAGCACGTCGGCCCGGTCGCCGTCGAAGGCGTCGAAGTCCAGGTGCGCGTGGGTTTCGACCAGGTTCACCGCACCTTGCTCCCCGGGTTGACGGCCTGCTCCGGGGCCACCAGCACCACCCGGCCGTCGTCGGCTGCGGCCAGCAGCATGCCCTGGGACTCGACCCCGCGGATGCGCGCCGGCTTCAGGTTGGCCACCAGCACCGCCTGGCGACCCACCAGATCCTCGGGCTGGTAGTGCCGGGCGATGCCCGCCACCACCTGGCGCTCGCCGCCGCTGCCCAGGGACACCTTCAGCTTCAGCAGGCGGTCGGCGCCGGGCACCGGCTCCGCTTCCAGGATGCGCACCACCCGCAGGTCCAGGCGGGCAAACTCCTCGATGGTGATCTCGGGCGCGGCGCCGGCGGCCGGCTCCTGGCCTGAGGCCTCGCCGCCGGCCGACCCGCCCTGGCCACCGGCGCTGCCCTCGCCGGCGCCGTCGCCGCCGGCGAAGAGGCTCTCCACGTCGACGCGGGGGAACAGCGGCTCGCCCCGGCGCACCCGGGTGCCCACCGGCAGCCGTCCCCAGGTGAGGCCGGCGTCCCAGCCCACCGCCCGCAGGTCCTCGTCATAGCCCAGCTGGTCGTAGATCCGCTCCGGGGTCTCCACCAGGAACGGGGCCAACAGTACCGCGGCGAAGCGGGCAGCCTCGGCCACGTCGTACAGCACCCGTCCCAGCCGCGCATGCTCCCCCCGGCGGTTCAGTTCCCACGGGGCGGCCTCATCCACCAGCTTGTTGGCGCGGCCGATCAGGTCCCACACGGCGGCCACGGCCAGGTTCAGCTCGAAGCGGTCCATGTGCTGCTCCACCCGGCGGCGCACCTCGGCGGCCACCTGGGCCAGGTCGGTGGCCGGGGCGCCCGAGGGATCGGGGATGAGGCCGCCGCAGAACCGCTCGATCATGGCCGTGGTGCGCCAGACCAGATTGCCCAGGTCGTTGGCCAGGTCGCTGTTGAGCCGCCGGACCAGCGACTCCTCCGAATAGGTGCCGTCGGCGCCGAAGGGCACTTCCCGGACCAGGAAGTAGCGCACCACGTCCACCCCATAGCGGTCGATCAGGGTCAGCGGGTCGATGACCTGGGAGCCGGCCCGGGACTTGCCGATCTTGCCGCCGTCGATCAGCAGCCAGCCGTGCCCGTACACGCAGCGGGGCAGGGGTTCGCCCAGGGCCAGCAGGATGGCCGGCCAGATGATGGCGTGGAAGCGCAGGATGTCCTTGCCGATCAGGTGCAGGTCGGCGGGCCAGAAGCGGCGGTACAGGTCGCCGTCCGGGTACCCCAGGGCCGTGGCGTAGTTGGCCAGGGCGTCCACCCACACGTAGATCACGTGCTTGGGATCGAAGGGCACCGGGATACCCCAGCTGAAGGAGGTCCGGGAGACGCTGAGGTCTTCCAGGCCCTGGCGGATGAAGCTGATCACCTCGTTGCGCCGCGATTCGGGCCGCACGAAGTCGGGGTTGGCCTCGATGTGCGCCAGCAGCGGCTCACCGTACTTGGACAGCCGGAAGAAGTAGCTTTCTTCCTCCAGCCACTCCACCGGCCGCTGGTGAATGGGGCACAGGTTGCCTTCGGCCAGTTCGTCCTCGCTGTAATAGGCCTCACAGCGGACGCAGTAGAGGCCCCGGTAGGTGCCCTTGTAGATGTCGCCCTGGTCGTAAAGCTTCTGGAAAATCTGCTGCACCCGGCGCTTGTGCCGCTCCTCGGTGGTGCGGATGAAATCGTCGTAGGAAATGTGCAGGCGCTTCCACAAATGCTGGATCCACTCGACGATGGGGTCGATATACTCCAGGGGTTCCTTCCCTGCCTGGGCCGCCGCCCGCTGGAGGTTGAGGCCGTGCTCGTCGGTGCCCGTGAGGAACCAGGTGTCGTGACCCCGCAGGCGGTGGTATCGCGCCAGGGAGTCGGCGGCCACCGTGGTGTAGGTGTGGCCGATGTGGAGCTTGTCGTTGGGATAGTAGATCGGGGTCGTCACGTAAAATCTCTGCCGGCTCAAGAAGCGTCCCACCTTCCCGTCACGTACGCCTGGCCGGCCCGCGCCGCCGGCCCCAACAAGAAAACCCTCGCCCGCCAGGGACGAGGGTCGACTCGTGGTACCACCCTTGCTTCGCGCCGGCCTCGCGGCCCGGCGCCTCAACGGGTACGCGGGAAGTCAGGTCCCGGTACCCCGGCGCTGTAACGGGCGCCGCCCGTCGCCGCCTACGCAGCCGCCGGCACAGCCGGGCCCAAACCCCGGCGGCGCCGGGCCTTCGACGGACCGCTCCGGAGCCATGTTCGGACCCGGCGCGACACCGGGTTTCCACCTGCCCCCGGCTCTCTGGGCCGCGGCCCTGGTCCTACTCCGCTCCTTCACCGCGTTTGGCAAAAACCTATACCACCGTAAGCGTAACGATAGCAGGGGGTCCCGGGGCCCGTCAAGCCGCGAGAATCCACGGTTTCCGCCGCCGCCGCGCCCCCTGGTCATCCCAATCGGAGCGTGTCCCAAAATGTATAACGCTTAAAGTTTTTCCCTTCAATAGGGTTGACTGAAACTGGCATCATTGGTACCGTTTTCGTCAGGGGAACGGCCCAGACCAGAGAGGAGCGAGGCTTCGTGAAGTCCACCGGCATCGTGCGGAAAGTCGACGAACTGGGGCGTGTCGTGATACCGATTGAACTCCGCCGGACTCTCGACATCGAAGAGAAAGATTCGCTCGAGATCTACGTCGACGGCGACAAGATCATCCTCCGCAAGTACGAGCCCGCGTGCATCTTCTGCGGCAACGCCGCCGGCGTGGAGAACTTCAAGGGCAAGAAGATCTGCCGCAGCTGCATGGCCGCCATCGGCGCCCGGGCGGTCTGAACCGCCGGGCGCGATCACCATATCCCGCTAAGCCGAGTTCTCCTGGGAGGGTGGACGGTTCAGCGTCCACCCTCTCCCTTTACGCGGGCGTACACCACGCGGCGGGGAAGGCCGTGCCCCCGGGCCACGCGGCGGATCGCCTCGCGCTCCGGCAGCCCCGCCGCCACCAGCAGCGCCACCTCTTCGGCCAGCGGCAGCGCGTCGGGGTCGGGCCCGGCGCCGTCGGGCCCCGCGCCGGGCACGGCAGGCCCCACCACCAGGGTGAACTCGCCGCGGATCTCCTCGGGCGCCAGGGACTGCGCCGCCTGCCGCGCCGGCACCACGTGGATGCTCTCGTGCTCCTTGGTCAATTCCCGGGCCACGCACAGCGGCCGGTCGCCCAGGTACTCCCCCAGGTCGGCCAGGGTCTGGGTGATGCGGTGGGGCGCCTCGAACAGCACCACCGGCCGCGGCTCCTCGGCCACCCGCTGCAGCGCTTCCTGCCGGGCGCGGCCGCGGCGGGGCAGGAACCCTTCCACGCAGAAGGAGTCGGCGGGAAAGCCGCTGACGGAAAGGGCGGCGGTCACGGCGCTGGGGCCCGGCACCGGCACCACCGGGAACCCAGCCTCCCGGACCCGGCGCACCAGCGCCGCGCCCGGGTCCGACACGGCCGGCGTGCCGGCGTCGGTGACGTAGGCCACGCTGCGGCCCTGGGCCAGGTATGCCAGGAGTTCCTTCGCCCGGGCCTCCTGGTTGTGCTCGTGGCACGACACCAGCGGCGTGTCGATGCCGTAGCGGGCGCAGAGCCAGCGGGTGCGGCGGGTGTCCTCGGCGGCGA
>Ga0079224_100007473_pt1 | contig 14681 bp, 10 predicted proteins | sample Stecom2015_FD_80414 | JGI IMG/M metagenome (GOLD analysis project Ga0079224, IMG submission 80414) | Agricultural soil microbial communities from Utah to study Nitrogen management - Steer compost 2015 | ecosystem: Environmental > Terrestrial > Soil > Agricultural land | place: USA: Utah...
GCCGAGAATAAAATTCGAGAAAGTCTAAAAAGCAAATGGAAAGATAAGTATGGGTATTAGAAGTCTCTTAGAACGGCAAGAAGTCACATAAACTAAAAATGAGCCGAAACAACCAATGTATAACAAATTAGACAGACGTTCCATTCGATTATACGGGTATGACTATTCACAGGAAGGGCTTTACTTCTTAACAATCTGTTGCCAAGATCGAATTTGTTTTCTTGGTGAAATTATCGCTAGCGAGATGATATTAAACGAAATTGGAAAACAAGCCAAAAATTGTTGGTTAGAGATACCCAATCATTTCAACAATGTTAAATTACATGAATATGTTATCATGCCGAATCATATACATGGAATTATTCAAATCTTAGGGGCAAAAAATTTTTTGCCCAATGAAAAAAATATTTTATATAATGGGACGAAAGATATTTCGCCCCTACGCGGGACGTCAAAAACAATAGGATCAATAGTTCGCGGATTCAAAATCGGCGTTACCAAATGGGTACGTCAAAACACGGACATATACAATTTATGGCAACGCAATTATTATGAACATATTATTCGTAGCAATGAATCTTATCAAAGGATTACTGATTATATACAAAACAACCCTCAAAATTGGATGAAAGATAAATTTCACCAATAACCCACATAGGAAAGACATAAACAAAAAAGCCCGCAACAAAATGTGCTGCGGGCTGTTCTATTTTATAATACTAACTTATTCTTAGCTTTCTGCGCGTAAGATTTTTGCAGCTTCAACCATAGCTTCCAAAGCAGCTTTAGTTTCAGGCCATGCACGTGTTTTCAGACCACAGTCAGGATTAACCCACAACTGCTCTGCTGGAACCACATTTTTAGCTTTACGCAACAATTCCACCATCTCTTCAGTGCTTGGTACACGTGGAGAGTGAATATCGTATACACCAGGTCCAATATCATTTGGATATTTGAAATCACCAGCAAAAGCATCCAACAACTCCATTTGTGAACGAGAAGTCTCGATAGTAATTACGTCAGCATCCATTGCAGCGATGTCTTCGATAATATCGTTGAACTCCGAGTAACACATGTGTGTATGGATTTGTGTATCATCGTCTACATTGGAAGAAGAAACACGGAACGCACGTACTGCCCAGTTTAGGTAATCTTTCTGATCAGCTTTACGTAATGGAAGACCTTTGCGGATAGCCGGCTCATCGATTTGGATGATTTTAATACCTTCTTTTTCCAATGCTTGCACTTCGTCTAAGATAGCTAATGCAATTTGGTAAGTTGTAGTCGAGCGAGGTTGATCGTTACGTACAAAAGACCATTGCAAGATCGTTACCGGACCTGTCAACATTCCTTTTACAGGACGGTTAGTCAATGACTGTGCATAGGCAGACCAACGCACTGTCATATCAGCTGGACGATAAACATCACCATAAATAACCGGAGGTTTCACACAACGAGAACCGTAAGATTGTACCCAACCGTTTTTGGTAAAGGCATAACCCGCCAATTGCTCACCGAAGTACTCTACCATGTCATTACGCTCGAATTCACCGTGCACCAATACATCGATGTCCAGCTCTTCTTGCAAACGGATTGTTCTTTCGGTTTCTTCTGCGATTTCTTTATCGTATTGTTCTTGTGTAATAGCACCTTTTTTCAAATCAGCTCTCCACTTACGTACATCTTTTGTTTGCGGGAAAGATCCGATAGTTGTCGTAGCGAAAGCCGGCAAGTTGAATTTTTCTTGTTGTGCAGCTTTACGAACTGGGAAAGGAGAAGTACGTGTAGCATCATCATCTGTGATGTTTGCTGTACGCTCTTTTACCTCCGGCTTGTGGATCAAAGGTGACGTACGACGGCTTTCTGCTGCAGCTTTGTTTGCTTCAAAACGCTCAGCTGTTTTTGCATCAACTTCGCCATCAGCCAAGATTGCTAAATCTTTCACCTCAGCCAATTTCTGCTTAGCAAAAGCCAACCAGTTTTTAACTTCAGCAGGCAAAGATTCTTCGTTATCTTCATTATCCAAATCAAAAGGTACGTGCAATAATGATGATGAAGGTGCTACCCATACGCGGTCTGTCCCTAAAGCATCTACTGCTTGTTTGATCTTAGCCAATGATTTTTCGTAATCGTTTTTCCAAATGTTACGTCCTTCTACCACACCCAATGACAAAGTCAATGAGGCAGGAACTTTAGCCAGAACGGTATCCAATTGGTTTTCGCCACGCACTAAATCTAAGTGCAAAGCGTGAACAGGTAGATTAACCGCAACTTCTTCGTTATCGCGAAGCGCTTCGAAATAAGTAGCTACTACCAATTTGATGCCTTGAGCCGCAGCAGCAAGTTTTTCAAATACTTTGCTGTACAATGCTTTTACGTCCGCATCTATATCTAATGCCAAATAAGGCTCATCAATCTGCACGTATTGTGCACCTGCAGCAGCCAATTTAGCCAAAATTTCTTCGTAAACAGGAAGCAATCTATCAATCAAATCGATACGGTTGAAACCGGCTTCTTTTTCTTTACCTACTAAAAGGTAAGTGATTGGGCCAATCAATACAGGTTTTGTTTCGATACCCAATGATTTAGCCTCGTTGTATTCGTTCAGGAATTTCTCCGAAGTCAATTTGAATTGTTGGTCTTTGGTAAATTCAGGAACGATATAGTGATAGTTCGTGTCGAACCACTTGGTCATTTCCATTGCCGTAACGTCAACACCTTCCTCCTGGAAGCCGCGCGCCATAGCAAAATATAAATCCAGGTTGTACTGGCGGTCAATCTTGTTCAACAAAGAGTTGTAGCGAGCCGGGATAGCTCCCACAGTCAATGACAAGTCTAATACTTGGTCATAGAAAGAGAAGTCGTTGGAAGGAATAAGGTCGATTCCTGCATCCTTTTGAGTCTTCCAATTGCCTTCACGGATTTTCAGTCCAGCTTGCAATAATTCTTCCGCTGAAATTTTCTTAGCCCAATATGCTTCATTGGCCTTTTTCAATTCGCGGAAAGCTCCCACACGTGGGTAACCTAAATTGTTTGTTAATAACATAAATTTCTACTTGTTTTTTCTTATCCTAAAACTATTCATGCTTTGCAGAGAAGGACACTCGGATTTGGTGACTTCAGCTTATCTTTCCCCTTAACCTTGGAGTAGAATGTAGCACCTTGTCAAGAGACAGGTTGCTAAGGCTTCATCGGGTCTAATCCCTCTACCTTTCTCTATAAGCGGTGCTAATATACGGCTTAAATTTGAAAATCACAAAATAATGTGAAAATCAGTTAAGTCTGCGCCACTTAAAAAACAAGAAGGGACTATCCTCAATGAATACGTTTAGCTTCGTAATCACTTTCGTTGCTCAACCGGTCTACCGCCCTCACAGCTACTGCTTTTAATGCTTTGCCGCCCTTTGATAGCGATAGGCTTTTCTCAGTCTGCGGTCTCTCTAATATCTCATACGACCACTCATCTCCATATTGTGTATACAATATCCATTGAAATACCTCCTCCGGCTGTTGGTGCAACCATTTTGCAAATACGCTACTGGACTGCTTAGTCAACAACAGTGTCGGCGTCAGCAAAGGATTCGCTTTCAACCATGGAGAGCGCGGTATCAAGGACTGCTGCTGATAAACTTCTTTTACAGCAGAAACCATTGCCGAACTCTTGGTTAATCCAGCTATGCTCCAATGCACCGCACCTACGCTATTTGGAATAATCTGGCGGGTAGCAGTAATTTGGTTGGCGATTTCCTGCGGTCTGTTAGGGGACCGGACCTCTACTGTATTCAGTCCCGGCCAAAGGTGGCGTTTTTGAGTGTTTTCACCCTCCCACCATCTTAAAAGCGCTGTAAAACTTTGTTTTTGAGGCTCAATTGGCCAATACAATTGAGGTGTAAAATAGTCAATCCAACCTTTATTTAACCATAATTTGGCATCGGCATATAGTTCATCATATTGTGAAGAGCCTGTAACACCTGCAGGATAACCGGGCTTCCAAATACCAAATGGACTAATCCCGAACTTGACAAAATTTTTCTCTGCCTTGATCTCTTTGTATATTCTTTCGATGAAACGGTTGACATGGTCTCTCCGCCAATCAGCACGTGACAAAGTCCCACCACTATTACGGTAGGCATTCCATGTTGCATTATCTGGAAAATCAGCTCCACCATTATAGCTGGCATAAGGATAAAAATAGTCGTCAATATGCACGCCATCAATATCATAGCGTTTTACAATGTCCATCACCACCTTAGCCGCATGATCTTGTGTTTTAGGATTTGCCGGGTCAAACCAATACATGCCATTTTTCAATCGCACGACCAATTCAGGCATTTTCTTCACGAGAGATTCATTCGTTACCGCACCTCCTGCAGAGTGGTGCGCACGATAAGGATTTAACCACACATGCAACTCTAAACCTCTTTTATGCGCCTCCTCAACCCAGAATGTCAATGGATCATAATACGGAGATGGCTTCTTTCCGATCTCTCCTGTTAAGAAATAAGACCAAGGTTCATAAGGGCTGTCGTATAGTGCATCGGCAGATGGTCTTACCTGAAAAACAACAGCATTAAAGTTATTCTCTTTTAAAAAATCTAAAAGCTCTATGGCTTCCCGTTTTTGGGATTCTGTAGAAAAATTGTTTTTCGTAGGCCAGTTAATATTTGCTACAGTAGCTATCCAAGCTCCACGAAACTCCCGTGAAACCTCTGGCAGGTTGACTCGAAATGGTGCTTCTATTACCGCTTCCGTCACTGCCAATGGCTTGGTATCAATAGAAGGCACAACAGCTGCCGGTTGCTCCGTCACTTTCAAACCTTCGCTTTTCACGATTTCAACTTCCGGAGATTTCAATTCCTTAGCATTTCGTTTCTGCTTACGTGAAGCACAGGAAAACAAGGCTGTACTGACAATCAGCACACAAGCTATCGTACTCTTTAGGACTCTTAAATTCATAGAATGCAAAACTACACTTTTCCTTATCATCAACGAAGAAGTTTTGACTTTGCTTATCCAACCACTTAAATGTTACACAACCCGACTCCCTTCAAAATAGACAGACTCTACTTCAAAATCAGCATTGAAAACGAGAATATTCGCTTTTGCCCCTATCCGAAAACTACCGATATCATCCCTCCCAATCAATCTTGACGGATAAAGAGTTGCCATACGAATTGCTTCATCTAATGAAATATCCACTTTTTCTATACAATTCTTCACAGCTTTCAGCAACGACAAAGCAGACCCACTTAACGTCCCATCCTCCAGAACATAATGATCCCCTTCCAGTCTATGTCGGTAAATTCCTTTGTTGCATGTTGCAACCGCATCGGTAATCAGAAACAACCGCTCTCCCATTAATTGTTTGCTGAGTTTCACAGCCTCAAAGTCTACATGTACACCATCGACAATAATAGAAGCAACGGCTTTCGGGTGTATAAAAACACCTCCCGGAAGCCCTACATCACGATGATGAAAAGGAGACATAGCATTCCAAAGGTGTGTCGCCGCTTTGATACCGGCTTCAAATCCCTCCACTCCTTCTTGACAAGTAGCCATACTATGCCCCGCACTTAATAAGATATTGTTGTCAAGCAATGCTTCTATGCATTCTTTGTCTACGCATTCAGGAGCTATAGTCATCATTTTAACAACGCCATCTGCATCCTGCAATAAATCCTGAATGCAGGAATGAGTTGCAGGGATAATCAGCTCTTTAGGATGAGCACCTCGTTTCAACGGGTTTAAAAAAGGACCCTCCAGATGCAATCCCAAAGCTACTTTCGGTCTGCTTTCCTTAAAAACCGCTATTGCATCTTTGAATACAGCCACCGTATTTGTAGCCAGTGTTAGCATGAATGATGTACACCCCTGCTGTAACAACCTCTTCTCTATCCTATCCAACGATGCTGGCGTTAACTCTGCCGAGAAAAGATCATCTCCTGCACCATAAATCTGTAAATCGATAAGCCCAGGACAGATATTTGCCTGATTTACATCAACCTGCCGATAACCTTCGGGAACGGTTTCTTTCGGAACGACTCCCTGTATCCGGTCACCCTCCATTAACAATGCATGCTTTAAATAAACTTCTTCTCTGTCGAAAATCCGTCCGTTAATCAGTGCTATTTTCTCCTCCATTGTGCAATTTATTAAAAATTTTGCCCCATTCTATACCCCTTCTGTCAATGCTGTGATAAATTATTCCTGTGAATGGATATTGCTATTCCCGAATTTGCATTGTAACTTCGCTCTATGAAGCCAGAAAATACAAAACCCGACCTGTCAAAATCATCCCGTTTTAATAGAAAAGCGATGAAAATCATGAACATCACGTCTATCACTGTATTCGTTTTGGCAATCTTATATAAGTTATTTCTATCCAAATAATATCATGTCGAAAAAAGAGATTTTAAATACAAATCAAGCACCAGCAGCTATCGGACCCTACAACCAAGCTATCAAAGCAGGTAATACTTTGTACGTATCGGGACAGATCCCGCTTATTCCTGAAACCATGGAATTAGTACAAACAGGGGTTGCAGACGAGACCCACCAAGTACTTAAAAATGTACAGGCCATATTATCAAATGCCGGATATTCGTTTAACGATGTTGTTAAGGCGAGTATTTTTATTAGTGACATGAACGATTTTGCTACGATCAACGAAGTATATGCCCAATATTTTGTGGAGAACCAACCAGCTCGCGAATGCGTCGCGGTGAAGACCCTTCCCAAAAATGTAAATGTAGAAATTTCAGTGATTGCTTGGAAAGCATAGACAGTGGAACAACAGACAACTGAGAGCCGCAAAAATTATTTCTTAGCGGCCTTTCTCGCACCCCTGATCTGGGGCTTTATGGCTATCCCGGTACGATGGATCAAGCAATACCCTGCTGAGGACATTTTGTACTACCGCATCCTCACAGCATTGCTCGTATTGGGTCTGTTTATCCTATTATTTCGAAAGCAGGCCCTCAGGCAGGATGTTTCGACCTTTAAACTGCTGGGAAAACGCGAGCAGAAACGTATTATCGGTTTAACACTGTTGGCTTCCTTTTTTATTTTCGGAAATTGGTTCACTTATATTTATGCCGTGAACCATATCAGCGTGCAGTCCGCTGCCTTTGCCTACCTCATTTGCCCATTGATTACCGCAGTAGCAGCCTATTTCCTCCTGAAAGAGCGGCTTTCCTTGCTCAAGAAAACGGCTTTGCTTATTGCCTTGCTGAGCGCAATTACCTTGGCTTCGGGGTCATTGGTCGATGCCTTATGGTCCATCAGTATAGCTACACTCTATGCGCTATATTTAATTATCCAACGGGTCGTGCAAGGCTTTGACAAATTGAACACCTTAGCTTTGCAGCTGCTCATCTGCTCTTTTTTTGTGATACCCCGACTGATTTTCAATCAGCATGCTGTACCACAGGAGCAGGTGTTCTGGGTCAGCATCCTGACCATTGCCGTGGTTTTCACCATTATTCCTCTATTCTTAAGCATGTATGCCCTGACCAGAATATCATCCACGACAACCGGGGTACTGCTCTATATCAATCCACTCATCGCATTTACCTTAGCAGTCACTTATTTTCAAGAATCAGTGGATATACATAAATATATTGCTTACGGTTTTATTCTGTTTGCGATTATTCTCTTCAATGCGGAAACGCTAAGAAGATTGGTCAAGAGATAAAGGAGTAACAAAAAATCTTGCTTTTCATTCCCATGACATGACAGGTTAATAAATTCCTTACCTTTGCAAAGTGGAAGAAAAAAAGCAACGGTATTTTCTGGAAATATCCTATGACGGAACGGCATATCATGGCTGGCAAATACAGCATAATGCTATTTCCGTACAGCAAAAGCTCCATGAAGCACTAAGCAAGATATTGCGACAAAACATTGAAACAACAGGAGCAGGAAGAACAGATACAGGAGTTCATGCCCGGCAGCTGTTCGTTCATTTTGACGTAGACATCATTCAGGACGAGAACAGGTTTTTGCATTCACTCAACGCACTGCTTCCCTCAGACATCAGCGCCAATAGGTTATTGGCTGTTTCCGCTGATGCACACGCCCGCTTTGATGCAACAGCTCGTTCTTACGAATACCACATCCACTTTGGAAAGAACCCTTTTCTGGCCAACCGTTCCTGGCAACTGCGGGACATTCCTGATGTAGACAAAATGAACCAGGCAGCACATTACCTTTTGGGCACACAGGATTTTGGCTGCTTTTCCAAAGCACATACACAGGTCTTTACCAATATTTGCACCATCAGACATGCTGAGTGGGTTTGGGAAGATGGAAGACTGGTCTTTCATATTACTGCCGATAGGTTTCTCCGCAATATGGTACGCGCCATCGTTGGCACCTTATTGGAGATCGGCATGAGAGATTCTGCTCCCGAAAGTATCCTGAATATCATCCAAAGCAAAGACAGAGCCCAAGCCGGCACATCGGTCCCGGCACATGGCTTATATTTAACAAAAGTTGTATATCCTTACATTGAATCGAATTGAGCGCACAAAACATCACCGGTAAAACATACGACAGCAGGCTGCTAAGCCGAATGTCACGCTATATGCGCCCATACAAAGGCATATTTTGGGCTTCCGTAATTCTGACTATTCTACTGGCTGCTGTAGCACCGGCACTTCCGATGCTGATTGAATATACCTTGGATAAATATATTCTGCATGCAGATGCTTCGGGCCTGAACTGGATGCTACTCGCTATGATAGGGCTTCTTATCCTGCAAACCATCATTCGTTACTACCATACTTTAACGACCAATATCCTCGGTCAAGACGTCATCCGCGATATTCGTATAGAGGTATTCAACCATATCAGCAACCTGCGGTTAAAATATTTTGATAACACCCCTATAGGTAAACTTATCACACGAACCATTTCCGACTTGGAAACCATCGCCAATATCTTTTCGCAAGGACTTATTCAGATTATCGGCGACTTATTACAGCTTCTTGTCATCTTTGGCGTGATGCTTTATACCGACTGGAAATTGACATTGATCGTACTGGTTCCAATGCCAATTATGATCTGGGCAACCTATATTTTCAAAGAGGCCATGAAGTCTGCCTTTATCGATGTACGAACGGCGGTATCCAACCTGAATACTTTCCTGCAGGAGCATATCAGTGGAATGGCGATTATCCAGTATTTCTCACGAGAGAAACAGGAGATGCGAAAGTTTGACGAAATCAACGCCAAGCACCGCGATGCCCATATCCGTGCAAATTGGTACTTCTCTATATTCTTCCCAGTTCTGGAGATCATCTTAGCCATATCGACTGGCTTATTGGTGTGGTATGGTTCAAAACAGATTCTAGACAACACCATCTCTCCCGGGGTTGTCGTAGCCTTCTTGATGTATATCAATATGATATTCCGCCCTATCCGTGAGCTTATTGACCGGTTCAATACTTTGCAAATGGGCATGGTATCCGCAGAACGTATCTTTGAAGTATTGGATACAGATGAATTTACGCCCAATAACGGCACAAAACAACCGGCGAATATCCAGGGCGAAATTGAATTTCAGCACGTATGGTTTGCTTACAATGATGAGAAGTGGGTATTAAAAGATGTGAGTTTTCATGTGAACCCTGGGGAAACCTTAGCTCTAGTCGGCGCCACAGGTGCCGGAAAATCATCGACCATCAATATCCTTAACCGGTTCTATGAAATCCAACAAGGAAGTATAAAATTAGATGGAACAGATATACGCGATTACGACCTCAATTATTTAAGACGTCATATTTCCACAGTTCTACAGGATGTATTCCTATTCTCGGATAGCATTTTGAATAATATTACGTTGAATAACCCAAACATCAAGTTCGATGATGTCGTAGAGGCTGCAAAAAAAGTCGGTGCATACGATTTTATCATGCGTCTGCCCGGAGGCTTTGATTATCAAGTCCAGGAACGCGGAGCCACCCTGTCATCGGGGCAAGCACAATTGATTTCCTTTATTCGCGCATTAGTCCATAATCCGACTATCCTTATTTTAGATGAGGCAACGTCTTCCGTGGATACCGAAACAGAAATCATGATACAGCAGGCCATAGACAATATGATGTCGGGCAGAACTGCCATCGTCATTGCACACCGTTTGTCAACAATTCAAAAAGCCGATAAAATCATCGTCTTCGATAAAGGAGAGATTAAAGAAATCGGCACACATGCCGAACTCCTCAACATTGAGGAAGGTTATTATAAGAAATTATATGACCTACAGTTTAATTCTTTAGGTATCTAAAAAACGAAAGACTTCCGAAGTTTATGAAACTTCGGAAGTCTTTCTTTAAAAACGCGTCATTGCGATTTCTAATTAGTTCAATCCTCTCTTCTTCATCAAGTGAACAGGGTTTGGATCAGCTCCGCGGAACTGTCTGTACATTTCCGCCGGATTACCTGTACCGCCTCTTTCCAAGATATTCTTACGGAATGAGGTTGCTGTACCTTGGTCATATAGGGATTTTTCCTTGAATGCTGCAAACGCATCAGAATCCAACACCTCAGCCCAGATATAGCTGTAATATCCTGCAGAATAACCTCCAGAGAAGATGTGCTGGAAGTATGTACTTCTATAGCGTGGGATAATCGCATCGATTAAACCGATTTTCTTCATACCCGCTGCTTCAAAAGCATTTACATCGCCCGAAATCGGCGTGGTCGTCGCATGATAATCCAAATCCAACAAAGACGCCGCCACATACTCCACTGTAATAAAGCCTTGGTCAAAAGTACCTGCCTTTTCCATCTTCTCGATTAAAGCATCTGGAATAGCTTCACCAGTTTGGTAATGCTTCGCGTATGTTTTCAATACCTCAGGATCAGCAGCCCAGTTTTCCATGATTTGCGAAGGTAATTCCACAAAGTCACGGGAAACAGCTGTCCCTGCCAAACTTCTGTATTTTACATTGGACAACAAACCATGCAAGGCATGTCCAAACTCGTGGAATAAGGTAGTCGCTTCATCAAAAGTCAATAAAGCTGGCTGATCGCCCACTGGTTTGGTGAAGTTACAAACAATGGAGATCACTGGCGCTACACGCTGTCCGTCTTTTCTACTTTGCGAGCGGTATGAAGTCATCCAAGCACCACCTCTTTTTGATTCTCTCGGAAAGAAATCTGCATATAACAAGCCAAGATGCGATCCATCTTTATCTTTCACTTCATAAACCTCAACTTCTTCATGATACGTAGGAACATTGTTCAAGGCGATAAAGTTCAAACCAAAAAGTTTTTTAGCCGTCTCGAATGCGCCTTCACGCACTGCAGCTAGGCTGAAATATGGTTTGATTTCTTCCTCGTTCAAGGCGTATTTTTCTTTACGGATTTTCTCTTGATAATAACGCCAATCATAAGGTGCTACTTGAAAGTCACCACCTTCTTTTTCAATCTCTTTCTGAATATCTGCAGCCTCAGTTTTTGCCTTTGCTAAAGCAGGTGTCCAGATTTTGTTCAGCAAGGCATAAGCATTGGTCGGGTTTTCAGCCATGGCTTCTTCCAACACATAGGCAGCATGCGATGGATAACCTAGCAATTTTGCCTTCTCTAACCGAAGATTGGCAATCTTTAGCAATGTTTCTTTGTTATCGTTGTCATTGCCATTATTACCACGCAATTGATAGGCGTCCCATATTTGTTTACGCAATTCGCGGTTGTCAGCATATTGCAAGAAAGGCATAACAGAAGGATTCTTAAGCGTGAATACCCATTTTCCATCTTTACCTTTAGCCTTGGCATCATCAGCGGCCGCAGCTTTCAATCCTTCAGGCAAACCTGCAAGGTCTTCTTCTTTTTCAACAACCAGCTCATAAGCATTAGTTTCCGCCAACAGATTCTGCCCGAAGGCTGTTGTTAGAACAGAAAGTTCAGAATTTATTTTTTTAAGCTTCTCTTTGTCTTCAGCAGAAAGGTTTGCTCCAGAACGTACAAAGCCTTTATAAGTCTCCTCCAACAATTTGGCATCCTCCGCATCCAAGGTTAAAGAAGCACGGTTATCATATACGGATTTTACACGTGCAAATAGCTTTTCGTTTAGAGAAATCTCATCACGGTGCGCAGAGAACACAGGAGCCAAGTCCTTATCAATAGCTTGGATAGAATCGTTCGTGTTGGCCGAATTTAAGTTTCCGAAGACACGTGAAACATTGCCCAAGAGGCTCCCTGCATTTTCCAATGCAACGATCGTATTGTCAAATGTAGGTTCTGCACTGTTATTGACAATAGAATCAATCTCTTGATTGTGCTGTTTTAAAGCTTCCTCGAATGCTGGTCTGAAATGCTCGTTTTTAATTTTATCAAACGGTGGCACTTCAAAAGGGGTATCATAAGCTGCGAGCAACGGATTGTCTGAAGTTTGGGTCTTATTCTGTCCGTCACAGCCAACCACAACAGCCGCCACAACTAAGCATAGGGGTAAGAATTTTGTTTTATTCATTACTGTCTATAATTTTTTTAAAGGAACAAACCTACATAAAATGCTCCGCATTAACGAAATGAATTGCAATGAATTCATCTACCCCATTGCGAAAATTAGGAGAAATGCATACAACAAGTTGTAGCACATTCCCCTTTCTCTTCGTTTAAAGGAACAGCTGATAACAGATAAAAAGTGATGGTGGTTATGGTCGTGAAGATAGTGATGGATGATATTGCTTCCCTCACCTCCAGAACTTCGCTCACTTTATAACTTTAAAATTATAAACCATGACACACAAAGCATTCTTTGTCGCTTGTTTTTTCGCCCTATTTTTGGGTAGTCTGATTTTTACGTCTTGCGACAAATCGGATTCCTACGCTGTTCTGTCCGAGCGGGCACATCAGAAATTCCTGGAAATAAAAGCTTTGTCTGAACAAAATTCCTGTGCAGACATGGATAAGCTTTCCATCAAAAAAGTTCCTTATAGTTGCGGGCATTATTTTGCTATCCACGAAAACCAGATTAGCACTTTTGAGAAACTTACAAAAGAATATCTGGCACTACAAGCAGAAGCAGACAATGCAAAGGACAGACCTATAATCTACTATTATTCACCTTGCGTACCTTATCCTCCTCTGGAAATCATCTGCGAAAACGGAAAAGCCAAGCTTCTTTATCCTTACGAAATACAAGATATTGAAAAGTTAAGTACGGCTATTGAGAAAAGCTGGGAGAGTTTAAAACATTTTTACGATGCTGTTCCCTGTACGAATGCCTCAGATTGGCGTACACAGGCCATTCTCACTGGCTGTTGCTATGAAGCCTTGGCTGTACACAAAACAATCCGTACGGATGAATTTATCGAGAAAACATATCTTCACACCAATTTAGTAGGGATGAAAAGAATGCTTGAAAAGACTGAGTGTTCGACCGTATATTGCAACAACTCCTTCAAAGAAGTAAAATGTGTAGACGGCAGACCTATTGTAGAACGCCAGGAATAAAATCAGTTTTAGACGAAGGGCTAATTTATATTTTGTAAATTAGCCCTTCGTTGTAACATGGCTGAATTATCTGTAATAACTCCCATAGAATACCTAAAAGGTGTAGGCCCACAGAAAGCGGATGTGCTCAAAAAGGAGTTACAGCTGTTTACTATTGGGGATCTGTTGCAATACTACCCTTTCCGATATATTGATCGAACACAATTTCATAAAATACGGCAGCTACATCCCGAGATGATGGGCGCCCAAGTATTGGGTAGGTTGATTTCGTTACAGGAAGTCGGTGAAAAACGTTCGCGCAGGCTAGTTGGTCAATTCCGAGACGACACGGGAAGCATAGAGCTGGTGTGGTTTCAAAGTATTACGTGGCTCAAAAAAAGTCTGAACGTGGGTGCTGCGTATATCATATATGGGAAGCCAACGGAGTTTAATGGACAGATTTCCCTTACACATCCTGAGATGGAACTGTACAATACACAGGAAAAGAAAATCGGCAACATGACTATGCAGCCTGTTTATTCTTCGACTGAAAAACTAAAGAAGTTCAATCTGGACACCAAAGGCATTCAACGGTTACAACAGACTGCTCTGGAAACGGTATACCGCAGTCTACATGAATCCTTACCGGACTATATCATACATGAACATCAATTGATGCCCTATGCGCAGGCGATGCTTGCAATCCACTTTCCACAGAACACACAGGATCTCAATGCAGCTATCCGAAGATTAAAATTTGAGGAGCTATTTTTTATACAACTTCGCTTGTTACGGAACAAACAGTTGAATATCCAAAAATACAGGGGACATCGCTTCGATAAAGTCGGTGATAAATTCAACACCTTTTTTAACGAACGGCTGCCTTTTCCATTGACCAACGCACAAAAGCGCGTTGTCAAGGAAATACGTATTGACACCAATACCGGAGCCCAAATGAACAGACTGGTGCAAGGAGATGTCGGCTCTGGTAAAACAGTTGTTGCATTGATGTCGATGCTCCTCGCTATCGACAATGGCTATCAAGCCTGTATGATGGCACCCACAGAAATTCTCGCCCAACAACATTATGCAGGCATCACAGCATTACTGGGCGAAGAGATATGCACGGTAAAACTCCTTACAGGATCTACTCCTGCCAAGGAACGCCGTATCATCCACCAACAATTGGAAGAAGGCACACTCGATATCCTTATCGGCACCCATGCGCTGATTGAAGACAA
>Ga0079224_100007474_pt1 | contig 14680 bp, 9 predicted proteins | sample Stecom2015_FD_80414 | JGI IMG/M metagenome (GOLD analysis project Ga0079224, IMG submission 80414) | Agricultural soil microbial communities from Utah to study Nitrogen management - Steer compost 2015 | ecosystem: Environmental > Terrestrial > Soil > Agricultural land | place: USA: Utah...
CGCAGCCGGTGTTCCCGCCGCAGGATGCGATCGATCTCGTGCATCGCCTGGGGCTTGGCCTCCGCGCTCACCGTCTGCACCGAGATGTTCCGGATGTTGTCGGTGCCCACGATGCGGTAGCGCGCGGTGGACAGGGGCACGAAGATCCCCTCGTCCGGGTTGCTGAAGCCGGCCCCGCCGCGCTCGGCGAGCACGCCCACCACCTCAAAGGAGGTCCCCTTCACCCGGAGGGTCTGGCCCAGAAGCTGCGAGCTGGGGATGCCCAGCTCCTGCCCGGCCAACGCGCCGACGACGACCACCCGGCGGCGCGCGTCCTCGTCCGAGTCGTTGATGAGCCGGCCGGCCGCGAGCTTGAAGTTCTGCACCTCGAAGTAGCTGTTCCACACGCCGGTGACCGAGAGGCTGGCGTTGCGGCCCTGGTACTCGACCTGCTGGCGGCTCTCGAGCTCCGGGCTCACCAGGCCCACCAGCTCCCCTCCGTCGCGCAGGGCCACGGCGTCATCCATGGTGAGCGCGGCCTGGCTGCGGACGCCCCCCGGGCCGGTGGTCTGACCGGGCCGCACCGAGAGGACGTTGGTCCCCATGGAGGCCAGACGCGCCTCCACCGAGCGCTGCGCCCCCTCGCCGAGGGCCATCATGGCGATCACGGCGGCGATGCCGATGATCACCCCCAGCATGGTCAGCATGGAGCGCAGCTTGTTCGCGAACAGCGCCTCCAGGGACACCAGAAGGGTCTCGAAGAAGGACATGGCCGCTACCTCCCCCGCCGCGGACCGCCGCCGCCCATGGGGCCCCCGCCCATCCGGGAGCGGATGCGATCACTGCGCTCGGCGGCGTTGCGATCCAGCTGAACCGCGGTGACCAGTCCGACCCGCTCCCCCTCTTCGAGGCCGGAGACCACCTCGGCCCGATCCCAGTCGGAGAGGCCGATCATCACCCGGCGCGGCTCGAAGGTCCCGTCGGCCTTCTGCACGAAGACCACGCTGGGGCGATGGCTGGCGAGCTCCGGGCTGAGCACCGCCTCGGGTTGCGTCTGCGGCGCCGCCGCGGTGGCCCCCATCGCCGGGACCGTGCTGGTGAGCGTGGGCGCCTTTCCGGCAAGCTCGCCCGGGGCGTCGTCGTCGGACTCCTGCGCGTCCCCCACTGCCGGGCCCCGGTCGGGCCGCCGGAGGACCTCCGCCATGGCCTGTTCGGTGACGTTGAACAGCCGCGCGGTGGTCCGGGCGGTCCGCATGGGCACCACCGCCCCCACCGGCACCGTCAGCGCATCCCGCGAGCGTGCGACCTGGATGGTGACCTCGGCGTTCATCCCCGGCATCAGCAGGCGGCGTTCGTTGGGGATGCTCACCAGCACCGGGAACATGGTCACCGACTGCTCGGCGATGGCCTGGGGCTCGACCTTGAGGACCTCGCCGCGGAAGGTGCGGTTGGGGAAGGCATCCACCCGCACCGTGACCGCCTGCCCCGGCGCGACCTTGCCGATGTCGATCTCATCGATGCTGGCGCGCACCTGCATGGCGGAGAGGTCCGCCATCTTGAAGAGCGTGGTGCCGCCGGAGACGTTCGAGGTGGCCGAGGCGATGATCACCCCCGGCTCCACGGTGCGCTCGATGATGGTGCCGCTGATGGGCGCGCGGATGGTCGAGTCGGCCCGCTGCTCCCGCGCAAGCTGCAGGTTGGTCTGGGCCCGCACCAGGGCGGCCTGAGCGCTCGCGGCCGAGTCGTGGGCCGTTTCGAACTCCTGCTGGGTGATGACCCCCGACTTGCGCAGCGCATCCAGGCGGGCGCGGTGGGCGCCGGTGGTCTGGGCCCGGACCCGCGCGGCCTCGAGATCGGCGACGGCCTGCTGGTAGGCGTTCTCCACGTCACGCGGATCGATCTCGGCGAGCAGCGCGCCCTGCTCCACCCGGTCGCCGGTCTGAGCCCGGACGTCCAGCACCTCGCCCGACGCCCGCGACTTCACCTCCACGGTGCGGATGGGTTCGAGCACGCCCGTCGCCTCGGCGTTGATCTCGATCGTCTCCCGCGTCGCTTCGGCCGTGGTCAGCGTGTTCGCCGGCCCCTGCGCCTCCCCGTCCCCGCGCAGCAGAAAGAAGGCCGCTCCTCCGGCGAGCACCACGGCCAGGACCACCCACTTGATTGCCTTCATCCGATCCTCCGCTCGTCCCGCTCGATCTTCCCGTCCCGCAGGAAGACCTGTCTGTGTGCCTGAAGTGCGATGTCCGGCTCGTGCGTGACGAGCATGACCGTCTGTCCCTGCGCCTGCAGCTCTCCGAAGAGGGCCATGATCTCCTCGCCGGTCCGCGTGTCCAGCGCCCCGGTGGGCTCGTCCGCCAACAGCAGCGCCGGCTCGGTCACCAGGGCCCGGGCGATGGCCACGCGCTGCCGCTGTCCGCCGGAGAGCTCGTTGGGCCGGTGATCCATCCGCTCCCCCAGGCCCACCCGCTCCAGCATCCGTGCGGCGCGCTCCTTGCGCTCCGGGCGCGGCACGCCGGCGTACACCAGCGGCAGCTGCACGTTCTCGAGCGCGGTGGCCCGGGGCAGCAGGTTGAAGCTCTGGAAGACGAAGCCGATCTCGCGGTTGCGGATGCGGGCCAGCGCGTCCTCACCCAGCGTCTCGACCGCCTGGCCGTTGAGCCAGTAGCGCCCCGCGGTGGGCACATCCAGGCAGCCGATCACGTTCATGAAGGTCGACTTGCCCGAACCCGACGGGCCCATCACCGAGACGTACTCGTTGCGCTCGATGGTGAGGTCCACGCCACGCAGCGCGCGGACCTGCTCGCTGCCCACCTGATACTCCTTGGTGATCCCCTCCACCCGGATGATGGGGACGGCCGGTCCGGACTGGATGGCTTCGGCGGCGCTCATGGCGTCCTCCCGGTCAGCGCCTCGAGCTGGGCGCGGGCGAGATCCTGATTGAAGAGCGCGGCGACCTCCTCGTTCTCGGCCGCCACCAGCGCCTCCTGCGAGGTGAGCAGCTCGAGCATCGTCGACACGCCCAGGTCATAGCGCTCCTGCTGCACCCGGAGGTCCTCCTCCGCCGACACCACCGCCTCGCGGGAGAGGGCCACCCGCTCGGCGGCGAGCTCCAGCTGATCCAGGGCGCGCTCCGCCTGGGTCCGCACGCTGCGCTCCGCCTCGGCGAGCTGGGCCCGGGAGGTGCGCGTCTGCACCTTCGCGCGCTGGGTGTTCACGTCGCGCGCGAATCCATCGAAGAGGGGGATGCTCAGGCCCAACCGGACCGACCAACTGTCCTGCCCGGGGAAGAAGTCCGGCTGGCGCCCGAACCAGTCCGTCCCCGCCGACAGCCGCAGGCTCGGCCAGTACGCCCCGTAGGCGCCGTCCAGCGAGGCATCCGCCTGGGTCACCGACGCCCGCTGTGCGGCGAGGGTCGGATGCGAGCTGAGGATCTCGTCCACCAGCGCATCCCGGGCATCGATGCGGGGCGACCGGCCATCGCGTGCCCCCGGGAGGGGACGGACGGCACCTTCCGCGCCCACCAGGCGCCCCAGCTCGAGCTCCGCCGCGCGGCGCTGGGTCCGCGCCTCGAGCTCCGCGGTCTTCGCGGCGTTGAGCTCCAGCCGGGCGCGCAGCAGATCCGAGCGGGTCGCCGCGCCCACGCCGTGCCGGCGATCCGCCGCCATCAGCCCCACCTCGGCGCGCTGGATGCGGGAGACGGCCACCTCGAGCACCTGCCCGGCGCGCAGCGCCTCGTAGTAGGCGACCGTGGTGTCGTAGACCACGTTGCGCCGCTGGCCTTCGAGATCCGCCTGGGCGCTCACCTTCCCGGCGTCCGCGATCTTGAGGTCGGCGAGGCGGCGGAAGCCGTTGAAGACGTCCCACGAGGCCGAGAGGCCGGCACTCACCGAGGTGGCCGCCCCCGAGACCGTGATGTTGGTGTTGGGATCGAAGCGCGCGCTGCTGGAGAAGTTGACCCCGGCGCTGGCACTCAACGACGGCAGGAACGCGCCGACCGCCGCCTTCCGGGTCGCCTGCGCCACCTGAACGCCGCCTTCGGCCTGCACCACGCTGGAGGCCACCTGCTGGGCCCGCTCGAGCGCCTGCTCCAGGGTGAGGGTCGGCGGGGCGTCCGCTTCCGGCGGAGCCGTGCGCTCCGGAAGCGGAGGGGGGGCGAGCTGCGGCTGGGTGGCGGTGGGGGCCTGGGCGCGGGCTCCGGCGGACATCAGCAACAGGGCCGCCGCGGCCCAGAGCCCCGCCCATCCGGCCCACGTCCCGGGGAGCGGACGACGCCACGCCACTGCCTGCTCCCGCCTCGGTTGTCGTCTGGTTCCGTTCACGTCGGTCTCCTACTATGCCGACGCGCGTTCCATTCATCGGACGACAATCCGATTCGCGCGGGCCTGCGGTCGCCTGGGGCCGCAGATAGCACTCAACCGACTGAATTCATTTGGGATTCCCGGTTCGTTGAAGAAGCGTGAACCGGAGCACCCATGAGCGGGCGCCCCGGATCCGGCGGAAGGAGCCGGAAAGCCTTCAGGCGCGGGCGGTGCGCTCCCAGGTGGCTTTCTGGGTCCCCCGGAGGAAGCGCAGGAAGCCCACCGCGATCGCCACGTTCATGGACACGAAGTAGTACGGCACGCTCACCAGGCGCCCGAGCGAGGCCGGGATGCCGTTGCGGTGGCCCCACACCGCCAGCCCGTAGAAGGCCAGCTGCAGCAGGAACAGCAGCACGTACATGGCTCCGGCCCCCAGCAGCATCAGGTTGGTCATCAGGCACAGCGCCATCAGCAGGGGCGCGCACCAGCGGATGACCTTGTGGGACCAGAAGGCGTAGGCGGCAAACCCCGCCGAAGGCAGCAGCAGCCGCGGCACCAGGGTCAGCGCCTGGAAGTTACCGGCGGCGATGCGGGCGCGACGTCCGAACTCCCGGCCGTAGTCTTCGGTGGTCTCCTCCAGGGCCACCGCCTGCTCCTCGTAGACCACCGCCTTCCCCTGCTCCAGGACGCGCAGCGGGATCACGAAGTCGTCGACGATGGTGTCCGGAGGCAGGGGGCTGAAGAGGATGCGTCGCAACGCGTAGAGGCCGCCGTTGGCGCCGATGAGCGCGCCGCGCCGCCCCTCCTCGAGCTTGATGGCCGACTCGTAGCTCCAGTAGGCGCTCTCCTCGAAGTCCTGCTTGGTGGGGTTGTAGAGCCGCAGCCGACCGCAGACCGCCCCCACCGACGGATCGTCGAAGTGCGGCACCAGGCGGCGCAGCGCGTCCGGCTCGAGGTGGGTGTTGGCATCCGAGAGCAGCACGATCTCGCCCCGCGCCAGGGGGATGGTGCGGTTGAGCACCCCCACCTTCCCTGCCCGCGGCGCCGCATCCAGGCGCACCCGGGGATCGGGACAGGCCCGCACCAGCGCGTCGGTGCGGTCGGTGGAACCGTCGGAGCCGATCACGATCTCCAGCAGCTCCGGGGGGTAATCGAGCGCGAGGCTGTTCTCGAGCTTGCGGGCGATCACCGCCTCCTCGTTGTGGGCGGCGACCACCAGCGTCACCCGTGGGAGGGACGCCGGATCCTGCTCCCCGGGGGCCAGCGCCGGCGGGCGCTGCGCGTACCGCGACGGAAGCAGCCGATTACCCACCTTGAGAAACAACGGATAGAGCACATAGGTGTGCAGGAGCAGCAGCCCCGCACCCCAGAAGACCCACTCGACCATCCCCACCCCTCGTGCGCGTGGCGAGGCAGCCCACGCGGTGCCGGGGTCCCCTCATCGGGACCCGCCGGCGGGGAGGAGCAAGCAGCAGGCCACCCTCCTCTTCCGGGCGAGGTGGCCGATGTCCCCGGTCGTCCCCAGGTTGCAGGAGCAGTCCCCTCACCGAGGTACGTGCGGGTGCATCCCGGGGGCGCCGCAATGGAGGCACGGCGGGACGCGAGGACAGCCTTCGCGTCATGAGGCCGGGGCTCCTTTCAGCGCGCGGCCTGCCCGGAGCAGGTGGGTGTCCGCGCGACCGAGCCAGCCGGAGTGAACCGCCCATGGCCCTCTTCGATCTGCCCGTCCGCCGCGTCATGAGCCTCAGTCCCCGCACCATCGCGGTCGGCCATCACGTGGCGGCCGCCTGGGCGCTCATGCAACAGCACCGCATCCGCCACCTCCCGGTGCTGGATGGGGAGAAGGTGGTGGGGGTGCTCTCCGACCGCGACCTGCGGATGCTGCAGAGCCTCCGGGGCGTGGACCCCGCGGACATCACCGTCCGGGAGACCATGCAGCCGGCCCCTTACGTGGTCGCCCCGGACACGCCCCTGGGCGAGGTGGCCCACACCATGGCCCAGCGCCGGATCGGCTCGGCGGTGGTGATGGAGGCGGGCGAAGTGGTGGGCATCTTCACCACCACCGACGCCCTGCTGGTGCTCGACGCCATCGTCACCTCGCCCGATACGCAGTTGGAGGCGGCGGACGTCGAGCCCGAGCCGATGCCCACCCATCACTGAGTGGGCGGGCGCTCCCAGGTCACTGCGCTTCGGGGACGTAGACGAAGCTGGCCCGCGGCGCGCGCAGCCAGCGCTCGGTGATGATCGCGCGCTCGGCGGCCCAGGCGTCCTCGGCATCGACGAAGGAGGCCTGCAGGGCCCGGGCGTCCTGACGATCCCCACGGGACTTGATGCCGAAGACGCGGCGGGCGAGCGCGTCCACCGTCGGCTCCCAGCGACCGAGGTCGAGCTCGTAGCAGCCCACGTCCTCGCCGTTGGCCGCCTTCTGCTCGGGCTTCCAGGTCATCACGCCGGCCTCGCGCAGGGTGCCGAGCTGGATCGAGGCCAGGTGGCTGTAGTTCTTCGGCGTCCCGTCCGCGCCGTACATGCCGCGCGAGACGTGCCCGAAGGCCCACGCCACGTCCCGGATGTGCGCCGCCTCCGCCTCCTCGGGGCTGAGCAGGCCCTTCTTCACCAGCCAGCCGGAGAAGTAGAGGGCCGCGGTCTGCGCCTTGAGCTCTTCCATGGTCGAGGCCAGCGGCCCCCCGAAGATCTCGTCATCGACCTTCCCCTGGACCCGGTACTCGTGGCTGGGCCCCAGGTTGTGCGCCGCCTCGTGGAGCACGGTGGAGAGCAGCGCCGGCGCCGGATCGGTGGACGCCCGGGCGTTGGTCGCCTCGCAGAAGAGCGAGGCCATCTGGGAGGCGAGGACCGCACGGCTGTCGGCGTCGGTGTAGAGGTTGGTCATCGCCACCGTGCGCCCTCCGGCCGCGGCCACCGGGCCCCAGTTGGGGAGGGACTGGCCGATGGTCGCCCCATGCGCGCTGCGGGCGTCTCCGGCGTTGAGCACGATGTCGATGAAGTCGGGCAGCTTGAAGGCCACCTCGCGCGCCCGGTACGGCGGTCCGGCGAGACGCGCGAGCTCCTGCTCGAGCTCGGCCTTCACCGGGTCCAGCTTGGCCTGCCACGCGAGGCTCTCGGGGTTGATGCGCGCAAAGCTCACCGCAAACCCGGCCTTCCAGGCGCAGGGATCGAAGTAGACCTCATCCGGCGCGATCCGCAGGTACCAGCGGCTGTTGTCCGGGCCCATCGCCGCCCAGGCCGCGTTGGCCGGCTCCCAGTCGTTGGTGCGGAAGGCCTGGGCGGCCGCGGTCAGGTACGCCTTGAACGCCTGCTCTTCCTCAGAGGTGATGGCGGCTGCCGCCTGGTCCAGCTCCGCGGCCACCGCCTCCATGTCCTCGCGCCAGGCCTCGGTGTAGGGCACCGCCTTGTAGGCGCCGGGGCGGGTGGGATCGTCCTCCACCACGCTGAAGTGATCCATCAGCGCCTGGGCGTTGGGCTGGCGCGCCAGGACCGCGCAGAAGTCCTGCTCCGCCTGCTGGAGGGCCGCCGGATAGAGCCCCACCACCCGCGCCGGCGCCGGCGAGATGGCGTTGCACGCCGGATCGTTCTCGGTCTGGGGCGCCACGCAGAAGGGCCCCTGGTTGCGGAGGAAGACCGCGCGGCTCGCGGTGTCGCCCTCGGGGATGCGGGCGTCCAGACCCAAGACGCCCCGCTGGCGTGCATAGAGGCGCTCGATCCCGTGGGCGGCCCGTGCGACGTGGGTGAGGATCGCCAGGTCCTCCTCGGTGGGGTTCTGAATGGGCGCGGCCGCCAGGGTGGGCACCCCCTGCGCCAGCTCCTGGAGGATGGCGGTCAGGCGGGCGCGCTGCGCCTCACCCAGGGACCCGGGATCCACCGCCTCCTGGAGGCGGGCGTAGTGCGCGGCGAAGGCCGGCGTGAAGCCCTTCCCGTCCACCAGCGCCTCGCGCTCGAAGCCCGGGATGCCCCAGGTGACCCGCAGCTCCTGGGGATCCAGCGCCCCGTTCTGGTTGGCGTCCTCCACCCAGAACAGCGGCAGGAAGTGGGTCACCGCCCGCTGATTGAAGGTCGTCCGATCCAGCGCATCGAAGCTGGAGGGAACCTCCTGGGCGCGGGACGTCTCCACGGCGGGCGTGGAAGCGGTCTTACAGCCGGAAGCCAGCAGGGCGCCGGCGAGGGTGGTGCAGAGCAGGGTCCGATTGAGCATGGACCGCGCTTTTAGCGCATCACTCGGCGCAGAGAAGCATCAGCTCGACGGACTGATCATCCGTGCGACGTGGACACTCAGCGGTGAAGTGGATGCGACCGCTCTCGTCCTCGCGCAGCGGCGGGCTGTAGGTGAAGCCCCCGTTGGACTCGGTGCAGGTCTGAACCGTCCCATCCGCCCGGGTGATCCGCACCTGGAGGAGACCGGGATCCGGGAGGTTGCGCACCTCCACGGTCTGGTTCTCGTTGGCGATCGCCGCGATGGCGATCAGGCTCTCGCGGTAGGAGGGCCGGCAGATGGAGTCCAGGTTGCGCAGGCTGGGATCGAAGGCCTCGGCCATCTCCCGCTGGCGGAGCCCGGGGCCGCGGCTGGTGGGGCAGCCCACGTTGCGCAGCTGGGTGCCATCCACCACCGCCTCGGCCCGCTTGTCCTCGAGGGCCACCGGGGCGATCGAGGCCCAGAGCACCTCGCGGCGGGCGCCGGTGGTATCGCTCAGGGCGTGGAACGCGTCCACGTAGGCCGAGACCGGGGTGAGATCCTCTGCCCGCTCGTTGCACCAGTCGCGGGACGGGTCGGTCCCCACCGCAACCGCGGGGGGCCGGGCGCGCTCGCTGCAGTCGTCCTCGTCGGAGACGACCACCACCAGGAGCCGCGCGCCGTCGCGCAGGAAGCCGGCGTTGCCCCCGGCATCCGGCTCGATGGCCGTCAGCGGATCGGTCACCGCCAGCAGGGCCGCCTCGAAGGGCGTCTCCTGCCCCGATCCGAAGGTCCCCTGCTGGATGAGACGCTGGAACTTCGGCAACAGCTCGGGGTCGGTCCCCTCGATCCAACGGGGCGCGTCCGCACGAATCCGCCCGTCCGCCTCCGGAACCGGCCGCAGGCGACCGGCCTCACCGATGTCCGAGAAGTCCCGGTAGTCGATCCCGCCGGGCACGATGGCCTGCTGGTAGACCGACGTCGTCACCAGCCCCACCCGGAAGTCCTGGGTGAGCCCGCCGCCGGCCTGAAGCGCCCGGACGAACTCGGGCAGCTCGGTGGCCACCCCCTCCTGCTCCTCGCGCATGGAGTTGGAGTTGTCGACCACGAAGAGGATGTCGGTGCGCATCGGCTCCAGGGCCGGGGCTTCACCGATGCAGGTCCCGGGGACACCGCTGTTCTCGCGGTCGACGACCGAGCCGCAGGCCAGGGCGGCAGTCAGGGTCGTGCCGAGGGCCACGGAGGCGAGCAGGGAGGGAAGGCGCATGCCGCCATGGTGCCACCAAACCCCGCGGGCCGCCTGTTTGCCGCTGCGCCCCCCGTCCCTTTTCCGATTCGCTTCTGGCGCCATCCGGTCCACCATCCGCCGACCCCAGGAGATTTGTGAACGCGGTCGTTTGCGCCCCCCCTCCTGGTTGTTACGTTGGCCGAACACCCTGCTGACGACGGCGACGAACTCCTCCAGGCAGGAAAACGGAGCAAGACCCCCCTATGTCGGACGAAAAGAAGAAGATCCCGGTTGCGGCGGGCCCCATGGCAGCGCCCATGTCACCGCCGGTTCTGATCAACAAGGAGGACATCCCGCAGGTCCTCCCCATCCTCCCCCTCCGCAACTCCGTCTTCTTCCCCGGGGGCGTGCTGCCCCTGGCGGTCGGCCGTCAGAAGACCATCGCGCTCATCAAGGACGCGGTGCGGGACGACCAGGTCATCGGCGTGGTGACCCAACGCCGCGCCGAGGAAGAGGATCCGGGTGCGCAGGACCTCTACTCCATGGGCACCGTCGCCCGCATCGTGAAGCTGCTGAAGATGGGCGAGGACAACTACTCGCTCGTCGTCCAGGGGCTCGCGCGCTTCCGCGTCCAGGACCTGGTGCAGGAGGCCCCGTACCTCAAGGCCCGCGTCGAGGCCGTCGAGGACCGCACCGCCGAGGAGAACGTCGAGGTCGAGGCCCTGGGCATCAACCTCAAGAAGCTCGCCCGTGAGGTCATCGAGCTCATGCCCGAGCTCCCGGCCGCGGCCACCGAGCTGGTCGAGTCCATCACCCACCCCGGGCACCTGGCCGACCTCATCGCCGCGAACGTGGACGTGCCCATCGAGGAGAAGCAGGCGGTCCTGGAGACCGTCGACCTCAAAGCGCGCATGAAGCTCGTCCTCGAGCTCCTCAACCGCAAGCGTGAGATCCTCAAGCTCTCCAACAAGATCGACTCCGCCGTGAAGGGCGAGATGTCGAAGACCCAGCGCGAGTACTACCTCCGCCAGCAGCTCAAGGCGATCAAGGAGGAGCTCGGTGAGATGGGTGAGGAGGAGGAGGAGCTCGACGAGCTCCAGGAGCGCCTGAAGAAGGCGAACCTCCCCCCGGATGTGGAGAAGGTCGCCAACAAGGAGCTCAACCGCCTCAAGACCATCCCCGCGGCCTCCAGCGAGTACACCGTCGCCCGCACCTACCTCGATTGGATCGCGGATCTGCCGTGGTCCAAGCTGAGCGAGGACAACCTCGACATCGAGAACGCGCGCGGCGTGCTGGATGCCGACCACTACGGCATCAAGAAGGTCAAGAAGCGCATCCTCGAGTACCTCGCGGTCCGCAAGCTCAAGAACGACATGCGCGGGCCCATCCTGTGCCTGGTCGGACCTCCGGGTGTCGGTAAGACCTCGCTGGGGCAGAGCATCGCCAAGGCGACCGGCCGCAAGTTCGTGCGCCTCTCCCTCGGTGGCGTGCGCGACGAGGCGGAGATCCGCGGTCACCGCCGCACCTACGTGGGCGCGCTGCCGGGCCGCTTCATCCAGTCCATGAAGAAGGCCGGGACCAAGAACCCGGTCATGATGCTGGACGAGATTGACAAGCTCGGTGCGGACTTCCGGGGCGATCCCTCGGCGGCCCTGCTCGAGGTGCTCGACCCGGAGCAGAACAACACCTTCGCCGACCACTACCTGGACGTGCCCTTCGATCTCTCGAAGGTCATGTTCGTGGCGACGGCCAACCAGCTCGACCCCATCCCCGGGCCCCTGCGGGACCGCATGGAGATCATCGAGCTCTCCGGCTACACCTTCGAAGAGAAGCTCGAGATCGCGAAGATCCACCTGGTGCCCAAGCAGCTGCGTGAGCACGGGCTGGCCGAGGACCACGTCTCCATCCAGGACGAGGCCCTGCTGACCCTCATCACTTCCTACACCCGCGAGGCCGGCGTCCGTAACCTCGAGCGGCGCATCGCCGACGTGGCGCGCGCCATCGCGGTGGAGGTCGCCGGCGGCAAGGAGGAGAAGCAGGAGGTCAACGCCGAGCGCGTCAAGGAGATCCTCGGGCCCGAGGTCTTCTACAACGAGGTCGCCGAGCGCACCGAGGTGCCGGGTGTCGCCACGGGTCTGGCCTGGACCGCGGCGGGCGGTGACCTGCTCTTCATCGAGGCCACCAAGATGGCCGGTAAGGGCGGCATGACCCTCACCGGTCAGCTCGGTGACGTGATGAAGGAGAGCGCGACCGCCGCCCTCTCCTACCTGCGCAGCAAGGCGGACGTGTTGGGGATCAACTCCAACTTCCTCGAGAAGACGGACATCCACCTCCACTTCCCCGCGGGCTCCATCCCCAAGGACGGTCCCTCGGCGGGCGTGACGATCCTCACCGCCCTCACCAGCCTCCTGACCGGCATCCGCGTCCGCAGCGACACGGCCATGACCGGCGAGGCGACCCTGCGGGGGCTGGTCCTCCCGGTGGGTGGCATCAAGGAGAAGGTCCTGGCCGCGCACCGCGCCGGCATCAAGCGGGTCATCCTCCCCGAGCGTTGCCGCAAGGATCTGATCGACGTGCCCGACCAGGCGAAGAACGAGCTCGAGTTCATCTTCGCCACCAAGATGGACGAGGTGCTCGAGGCCGCGCTGGAGTCCTCCCCGTTCAAGGGTGGACCGGGCGCCGGTTCCGAGGGCGAGGCCCCGGTCGAAGCCGTGGAGGGCAGCGCCGACCGCCCCTCCGCCGAGGCCTGAGCACTCCGCGCCTCATCTGTCAGTGATTGCAGTCCGCGGCGCCCGTCCCTCCTCGCAGGGGCGGGCGTCGCGTCGTTTCCGGGAGGATGGAGGCAGAACCCGCAAGCCGTCAGAGGGAGACCAGCGCCACGACCAGGATGGTGGCGCCGGCGAGCAGGAGCACCGCGGCGACGGCCAGGCGGTTGAATCGATCTTTCGCCTCCACCGAGTCCTCCCCCTGCCCCCGCAGCTCATGCAACGCATTGAAGAGCATGTTGCTGCCGAGAACACCGTGGCGCCCGCGGGGGTGGCGGCCGCGATCCTGCTCGAGCCGCTCCTCGCGGGCATCCTGGGCGATGTGGGCGGCGGCAGCCTGGGCCGCCAACGTGTTGACCCGCTGCGCCTCCTGACCCGGGACCGGGACCAGCATGGCCTCGTGTCCGGGGCGATCCGGAAGGTGCGCTTCGCGACCGGGCTGCTGCTGGGCCGCCTGCTGACGGGTCGCCTGCTGCTGCTCGGCGCGCGCCTCCTGGAGGATGCGGAAGGAGCCCTCCGGGAGACCGTCCTCCTCGTGCATGGGGACCAGCTCCACGCTCGCCATCCGAGCCCGGGCGGCCTCTGCAGTCTGCGCCCTCAGGCCCCACATCGCCCGGTCGAGGCCGCTTTTCCCGGTGCCCTGATCCTTGAACCGGAGGAACCCCGCCCGCTCCAGTGCCTCACGGAAGGCCTCCAGCCCCTCCTCGGATCCCCGGCCGGCCGCGGCCTGCCCGTAGGCGGAGAAGAACTGCCAAAGGCGATCGGCCTGTTCCTTCCCCGAGAGGGAACCGGGCGTGAGGTCCGGGCGCAGGAGCGCGAGATCCGCGCCGAAGCGCTGCGCGAGCTGCTTCATGTCCTGTCCACGGAAGTGCTCGGTCTGCGGCAGGAGCAGCGCGAGGGCGCGGGGAGGACGCTGGGCACCATCCCGGAGGCGGCCTGCTTCCGGCTGCTGCCCGCGTGACTGGTAGCCGTCCTTCGGCTTCTGCTCGGGGGCCTTGGTCTCCTCCGCATTCCGGGTGGTGCCATCCGCCTCCGAGGCCCTCGGAACCGGCGCGCTCCGATCGGCGGCGGCGGCGGGACGGCCACGCACCGGACCATCCGGGACGCCGGCCCGGCCTTCGCGCCCACGTCCTTCCTCGGGCCCCTCACCACGCTCGGCCTCCGGACCGTTCTGGGTGCGGGGCGCCTGCACCCGGGGCATGCCTGTCGCGTCGACGCGGGACATGTCCGGATTCTCGCCGATCAGGGCCCTCGAGGTGCGTGACGCCCCGCATAAAAACAGGGCCCGCTGCAGGGTTCCACGGAGGCGGTCACCCGGCGCCCGCGCGTTTTGGACGCCTCCGCCGGCAACGACTAGGCTCGCCCCGCTCTCATGACTCCCGATCAACGCGTTGAGATGGAAGCCCGGGTGGACCGGGCCGTGCGCCGCGGCGACCTCTCCCAGGCCCGGGCCGACCTCGTCGAGCTGCTGGAGTCGTTTCCCGACGACGCCCGCCTGAAGAGCCGGCTCGAGGCGTTCGAATCCACCGCCCTGCCCGGAGAGCTCCTTCCGCCCCGCCCTGCGGCCGCCCCGGCCCCAGCCTCCCTTCCCGAGTCGCCCGAGGTGATCGCCGAGCAACGGGTGCAGGCGGGGGACCTCGCCGGGGCCCTCGCCGCGTACCGCCAAGCGGTGAAGGACCACCCGGAGAACGACCTCTTCCGCGAGCGCCTTGCCGAGCTCTTCGAGCAGGTGCGCATGGAGGTCGCACCAGCTCCGGGAGTGCCCGACGAAGCCGGGGCATCCGCGGGCGTGAACGCCGGGGCGCAGGCCAACGTGCCGGAGCGGGGCGCGCAGGAAGGCCCGGGGGCCCCCTCCGGCGCTTTGACGGCCATCTCGGACGTCGCGACGCACTCGGCTGCGACGACCACGATCGGGGTCGCACCGCTCACCCCGACAGCGACGACCGCCGCGCAGGCTGGGGACCCCTTCGGGGCTGAGCCCTCCGACGCCCCCTCCCAGACGGACGTTGCCAGCGCGGGTCCGGACACCGGCTCGACGACCCGGGCTGCCCCTGAGCCGCTCGAGCGGACTTTCCCCGCGTCCGCACCGGACCGTTCCGCCGAGCCCGCGGCCGAGGCGTCCGTCGACGACGCAGCATCCCGCTCCGGGCCCCTCCCCCACACCTCCCCCGAGGTGGCCGATCCCGGCGCGGACCCATCCGGCGGACACCGACACGATCCGGTGGCC
>Ga0079224_100007477_pt1 | contig 14678 bp, 10 predicted proteins | sample Stecom2015_FD_80414 | JGI IMG/M metagenome (GOLD analysis project Ga0079224, IMG submission 80414) | Agricultural soil microbial communities from Utah to study Nitrogen management - Steer compost 2015 | ecosystem: Environmental > Terrestrial > Soil > Agricultural land | place: USA: Utah...
ATCCAGTTTATCGAGGTCGTCTGGATAAGCCTGCACCAGGACAGGTACATCCAAACCTGACAATCGAATCGTTTCGGCGATACCTCTCTCGTCTCCAAAATTCGGCAGCACGACCAATATCCCCATGATTTCTTCCCGGTGCGCCTTGAAAAGATTCGCACATTTCTGAGCATCCGAAAAGGTTTCACGCCACCCAACTTGGTATCGGATTCTTCCAACATACAGTATCCCAGTTCCAACTTGTCCAATGCACGTTTCACCTCACTCCGCGCCGTTCCCACCAAGTGGTCGGGAAAAAAATCCCGGTTCCCAAAAATAACACCCAACACTCCTGTATTCATTGCTTTTCTCTCTATATAATATTACATCTATGTCTACAATAGCGTTCCTCAATCCGCTATAATAATTTCAATTTCATGATCCCGAAACACATTTTTGTGCACTTCCTCAATTTCTGCATCTGTCACCAGGAAATCAATAAGCGACATCGCTCCCAGGCTAGCAAAGGATGTTTTCCCGATTTTAGTCGAATCAGCCACCAAATAAGTCACTTCTGCCGCGTCTACCATCGCTTTCTTCACCACGATGTCACTGATACTCGGATAAGTAAGTCCTGCTTTCAACGACACACCCGCCGTTGCCAAAAAAAGCTTCTGCACATTGATCCCTTTAAAAAAATCGGCTGCTTTTTGTCCGGTAAGCGACAAAGTCGGTGGTTTAAACTCTCCGCCCGTCATAATCACTTCGATTCCCGGCTCGGCACCCAACATCAATGCGATATTCAAAGCATTGGTGATCACGGTCAAGTTCTTGATACCTTTTAGTTTACGGGCGATCTCCGTGGTGGTAGACCCCGAATCTAGGATAATGGTATCGCCGTCCTCTATAAGCTCTACACACTTTAATGCGATCCGCTCTTTTTTAGCTACATTTTCATGTTGATGGGCAAGTGAAAAATTACGAACTTGATCTTCTATATTGCGTAAATAGGCCCCTCCGTGATCGCGCGAAATGAGTCCTTCTTTTTCCAGTTTCTCCAGATCTTGACGGATGGTTGCTTCGGTCACTTTAAAAAGACTGGCCAGATCAATGACTTTGGCCGCGCCATCCTCTTTCAGTAAGCCTAATATTTTTTCCCTTCGTTGTATTGGTAGCATAATTATTTAGTAATCTGATACTTTTATTAAAGCTAAATATCGAAAATAAAACGAAATAAACAAAGAAAAAAGAAAAAATATGAAAAAACAGCAATGCAGTATCCTCGCCTTTATTGCTGTATTACCTGTACGCGTTCTTGCTTTAACGCCACCACATGCACACTATCTACCGCACATTCCTCGCAGTGCACTTCACTACTTTTAATCATGAAGTTTTCCGCATCCTTTATCGCCAGATAGTGTTTTCCCCTGGCGTATACATTAGAAATTTCCACATCCTTCAATCTCGATTCTGGAATACCCTCTACATTGATGCAATGTGTTGATGACTCAATCAATACATTGTTGATGTTAACATCCGAAAACTTCGGTGTCAAGGCATTGACCTCCACCGCAAAATCACGACTCGCCTGTTCTCCCACGTGCGTCGCACTTCCCAACATATCCCAACGCAAAGCAGAATGCACAACATTCATCCGGATATTTTCAAACGCAATATCATGTCCACCACCTCCTCGCGGACGACGGGTTTTAAAACGTATTCCCACGTCAGTTCCATCAAAAGCACAGTCATGCACATATAGGTTTTTAATTAAACCTGCCGTTTCACTGCCTAAGGTGATGCCACCATGCCCTGTTCCCGCCAAACAATAACGAACCACAATATTTTCGGAGGGCCTGTTCACCCGAAGACCATCGTATCCTCTGCCTGCTTTTATCGCAATACAGTCATCCCCTGTGTAGAGGCTACAATATTCCACCAGTACATTTTTAGATGATTCTATATCAATCCCATCCCCTCGGGGAATGCCTTTGGAGTATATTTGCAAACCACGGATGATGACGTCATCACAATAGGTCGGCACCACATTCCAGAAAGCTGTACGTTCCAATGTAAGCCCTTCTATAAAGACCTGTTTACAATTTATCGGCGCGATCATGGCCGGCGGAAAAATAAACGGCACTGTTTTTCCGTCATATATGCGCTCCTTGACCGGCGTATCGCTATCGACCACTTTTTCAATGACTTCGTGGGTCATCGTTTGTCTGCGCACCGAACCTTCTCCCGGTCCGATCAATTTGCCTTTACCTGTAATCGCAATATTTTCCGCATCGCGGGCATAAATACACGCACCCAACGAGTATAATTCCACACCCTCATTTCGCGTAAACACAACCGGTAGAAAATCGGCAATCTCACTTTTAAACGTGATAACAGCCCCTTCTTCCAAATGCAAGTTAATATTCGATTTAAGCTCGATTCTGCCCGAAGTATAGTCTCCTTTCGTTAATACAAGCGTTCCGCCCCCAGCAGTTGCCAGCAAATCTATTCTCTGCTGAATATTCGATTCGTCCGCAAAGACAGAATCCGCGCGTTCGGGAAATGTTGGACGTTTAAAGTCATATTCAAAATAAGGTGATTGAATCGGTTCAATAGCCTCCGGCATAACCGCAGCACCTACTTCATCATACTGTGGTAGCTGTGCTTCCAGTCGCTCTTCCAATGTCGTGGATGTGCAAGCAATACACAAGATGCCGATAATTCCTACCCAAACATTCCTCATGACTGAAAAATAGATTTCACATACCTGGTATTTGCGCCAAAATTCTCTTTCACCATACGTGGCGACAGGTTTGCATCTCTGGAGCGCTCGATAACCAACCAACCTGTCCAGCCCATTTTATCTAAGGTTTCTTTCACTTTTGGCATATCGAGACGGGTATTGTTCTCCAGCCAAACACCGTCTTCATCCGTACAGTGGATCTGGCAAATACGTTTTTTTCCTAAAATGTTCAACTCTTCAATCAGATCACGTCCTTCTTTTAACGGATCAGAAAAGTTGAAGTAAATCTGTATATTTTTAGAGCCGATTTCTTTCAACAATTCGACTTCACCCCGAGCGTCCAATGCTGTCTCAATACCTATAATAATCCCAGCTTTTTTCGCCATCTTGCCAACTTCTCTCAGACGTTCCACAATCGCCGGTCTTAATTCTGGATTCTTCACCAAATCTCCCTGTACGCCTAAAGGCAAAAACGCCACCTTAGCACCCAGTAGCTGACAAGTCTTTAGACAGTCGCCCACCATTTGCCTGTACGTAGGTCGTGTTGCAAATGATTGTGCATAGAAGCCCGTCATCGCTACCGAAGCCACCTCTATATTGTATTCTTTTAATTCATTGATATAATTTGTTCTAAATGCTTCATCGAAAAAATTGTTCTCGAATGTGTCGCGATTGCCCAGACCCCCCATATCTACTTCAAGTCCATCGGCACCAATTTCACTGGTTAACTTAACAGCACCCAATTTTTGCCTTTTTAAAATCATTAAATCAATGACCGCCACTTTATAGCGTTGTTCTTTCCGGGCGAAAGCCCAGGTCGATTTTGGCAACATCAAGGTTGTCGCACCCAGAACAGTTGCGGTTATAAATGCTCGTCTGTTTAATGGTTTCATGTTGTGTTAATCTTTAAATAGTTTTTCCAAATTTTCATAACCCTGTATCGCGTTGGACGGCAAAAGCTCCCCATTGGGTCCAAAAGCATACAGCGTCTTTTCTTCTTCGATGACACAGCCTGACTCATCATAGTCACCTGTCGCATTTTTAAGCCCTTTGGTATCTAAGTGAAAATGCTTGCTGATAAAATCGTAAACCGGTTTGCGCTTGGAATATCCAAAATCATGACCATCCTCCGGAAGGTGTACATTTTCTACGAACCCAGTTTTCCCATAATAACCGTACATTTTTTGTAGATAGGGGAAATCGTGTTGGGGCATGTGAGCCGTCCAATCTTTACCATCCGAAATAACTAACTGTGGTCTAGGTGCCGCCATGGCCGCCAATTCGACATTGTTCGTTCCTCCGGCACTCGCGTGAATCGGCAACCCACTTTCGCAAGGACAGCCGCCATAGAAATAGGAAGATAACGAAACGACCGGGATGCTCAACGTGATACGGTCATCCAGTGCGGTCATCAGCACCGCGTGGCTCCCTCCACCAGAGCCTCCACAAATCCCGACACGCCCGGTATCGATATTGCCCTCCTGCAGTATCCAATCCAGTATCCGAATAGCCCCCAACGTTTGTACCGTCAATGACAAACTCTTGCGATGGTCTTTCGAATCAAACTGCAAGGTTGATTCTCCCCAGCCAAAGAGGTCGTAACTCACGGCAACGGCACCCATCTGTGCGGTCATGGCACAACGGATCTGTGCATCTTTCCGAAAGCGGTGACCAGCCCAGTGTCCATCCGGACTCAACATCAGCGGTGTTTTGCCTTTTGATTTTAACGGTCTGTACATAGAGCCGTTAACATACAGCCCTGGCATAATCTCCAAGGCAAAGTTTTCTACGGTATAGTTCTTAAACTTCCGTTTTTTCGTCACCAAGGGTACCGACTGTGGTGCCACGGGCATCGGCGATAGTTTCAAAGCTTTGTACAAATCCGGACGAATCTGCTTTTTCCGCAGTTCCCAGCTAACTTTATCATGGTACTGCGATGCCAGCTTGTCCAGATAGTCCCAACCGTCCTGAGGCTCCCATCGGTAATATTCATATTCTTTGAGCTTATATTTTCCCTCTCCCTCCTTATTGGCTTTCAAATCCAACGGTGCCAATATATTTTGAAGGGTTTCATCCACATCCACACGAAAACGCCACGCAGCGAAATTCAGGTCTTTCCCCTCCACAAGGCTTTGATCATATTTTATGCTGATGTTGTATCGTTCTTCCAAGATGTTGATGACATCCGCTAAGGGCATCCGGTATTTATCGTCAGAACTTTGAGCATACCCAAAACATATAAAACAGCACAGCCATACGACTGTAGAAATTAAGTTTTTCTTCATGATTCTATCCCCCTTTCTCGATCAAGTTTGCGGTTTCTTCGCCATCCTTTATAATATAAATTGGGATCCAATTCCGGTTTTGGAAAAAATAAGCTTGCCAAATAGCCCACAACAATAACCACGATATGACTATACACACCCAACATCATTTTATTATGTGTAAAATTATACTTCCCTAAATCCAACAGAAAAAATGTATTTCCCCGAAATTCAATCTCCGTACTGGTTAAAAACGCATAGGCGGTAAACAGAACACATACGATGATGGCGATATTTATTCCTTGAGAATTCGCACGTTCGGTGAAAATACCCAGCAGGAAAATCCCCACAATACCGCCCGAGAATATCGCATACAGTGTAAAGATGATACCCAGGATACTTTCGCTGCCCAGTTCAACATATATAAAGCCGATAACCATGGAGATGACACCGGCAATAGCGACCATCCAACGGCTAGCTCTCAAATATTCATTATCCACTTTCTCCGGACGAAGCTTTTTGTAATAGTCTTCGATACCCACCGCTGCCAATGAATTAAGGTCAGCACTTAAACTACATATTGCCGCAGAAATCATCGCCGCTAGGATAAATCCCACCACACCCACGGGCAATTGCGTCATGATAAAATAAGGAAAGACGCTATTGGGTCCCACATTATCGGGAAGGGGCTGCTGTGTATAGTATACAAAAAGCGCTGTACCAATAAACATAAAAAGTGACCATACAGGAACCGTTAGTAAAATTCCCATTAACGAAGCCCGGATTGCCGATTTATCCGAACGTGCGGTTAGATAACGCTGGATGACGGTTTGGTCTGTCCCATACTTTTGAATCGCATAAAACATCCCGTTGATCGCCATGACCACAAAAGTCAGCCGTGTAAAATCCAAATCATACGGTCCGAATCCCGTTCGCCCATTCTCGGATGCAACACGCCATACCTCCGGAAACCCACCATTGACAGAAAAAATAATGACCAACAGGCAGAGGATTCCGCTTGCAAAGAGCATAAACCCTTGAAATACATCCAGCCAGATGACAGCTTCAATACCACCGAGCAGGTTGACAATCACAATGATACTTCCCACAACCAGTATAATCCAATAGGTATTGATATTCGTCATGCTCGACAAGGCAACGGCAAGAAGGTACAATACGGTTCCCATGCCCGAAAATTGCCGTAACACGAACGCTATAGAGCTGTAGTAACGGGCAAAGTTGCCAAACCGTTTCTCAAAATATTCATACGTACTTAGCCCGATCACTTTTCGATACAACGGCACGATAAACCATACCGTACCGAGTAGTACCATAGGCACCATGAGTCCCTGTACCAGCAGTATCCAATTATTAGAATATCCTTCCGCGGGATATCCCAGAAACGTAACGCTGCTAATCAAGGTGGCCAGCAAGGACATGCCTATGGCCCAAGAGGGCACACGTCCTTTAGCGGAAAAATACGCTTCGGTCGATTTTTGGTTTTTAGCGTACCGAAGACCAAAGTATAAGGTGATCAATAAAACAGCTATAATTATTCCGTAATCAAATATGCTTAACATAAGGTTTATCTATCATTACTCCGTTCTGCACATGCAGAACTAAAACGTCCATAATTTTTCAGTCCAAGGATAACTCCCCGGCTTCAATGTGATGTTTAAGTCGGTATGGGGCACTCGATTTCGAATAACACCCTGCCCGTATTCCCATACCGGCACCAGCGTATCAATAGCTAATGCTTCCAATACGGATCTAGCTGTTGCGCCTCCTTCAATCAACAACTCACGTACAGCACAATCCTGCTGGACCAATGCCACAACCTGCGCCATAGACAAACGAACAGCACTTGCGTCCACAGCATGTATAGGCGCCAGGGCTAATATCACGTTCTCTCCTGCATCGATTTTATGGCAGATATTCCGGGCTGCTTCCCTCTCTTGCCCAATATGCTGCCAATATACCACTTTATCAGCATCTACCGCACCGATACGCTGAAGACTATTTTTATACTTCGAGCCGCAAACATATAAAGCCGGAGCTTGCGGTACTGGTGCAGGATTATCATCTACATCAAAAACCTCTACGCGGTGACAAAGCAACGCTTCGAAAAAAGCTGCTGCTCCGGCATAGATTCCAAATGATGTCGGTGAGGAAGCCCAACGACTCAAGTCTTCCCCGTCTTGGGCTGCGGCGACGATATAAGGCACGTCTTTGGTAAGCTCTATCGGTACATCTGTTGCGAGTTGCCAGGAATCGGCTCCAATTGCTGTCAATACGCCACTCTTCACAATAGGAAACTCCGGATCGCGTGCAAAATCCGTTTCCGCAATAGGCAGCCCTTCCACCCAATATACGCCATCCCGAATCACACGCCCAAGTGCCGGGTTAACCGGACAAAAGACCACGCTGTCCTTTTGGAACATCCTGCGGTAAAAGGAAATTTCATCCTTGATATGTCCACGAAGCGCCGAATCAAATTTCAAGTATATCCAATCCCACCGGGAGGGCGACTTTGTGGCAAAAAGTTCCACCAGGTGGGAACGTGCTTCATCTGCTTTTAAAGAACGTGTATTTGTATTCAGAATCTGAACATCTTTACTTGTTGGCACCGCCAATGTATGTACGATTTCTACCGATAATCTGAAACGCAAGACCATCCCGCCTATTTCGGCAGCTCCTGTCAAATCATCCGCAATTACCAATATTGCCATACGCTTTATTTATTCAAAGCCAATTGTACAGCCGATTCAATGGCTAATACCATTGCATCCGGACTCGCCACACCTTTTCCGGCAATTTCGAAAGCTGTCCCGTGGTCTACGGATGTCCGGATAATGGGAAGTCCCATCGTAATGTTCACCCCTTTCACGCTGTCCATCTGCTTCTTCTCCGCATTCCATTTAAAGCCCGTGAGCTTAAATGGAATATGCCCTTGATCATGATACATCGCGACGATACCACCATAATAACCTGTGGCTGCTTTCGAGAATAGGGTATCCGCAGGTACAGGACCTTCCACATCGTAACCACGTTGACGTGCTTCTTCTACCGCCGGAAGGATTTCTTCATCATCTTCCGTGCCGAATAGCCCTGAATCGCCGGCGTGTGGATTAAGCCCTGCTATGCCTATTTTGAGGTTGGTTTCTCCCAAACTGACCAATCCTTGATGCAATAATTCCGTGACCTCCACAATACGATCTTTCTTCACTAAATCACAAGCTTGGCGCAATGACACATGGGTAGACACATGAATAACTTTCATGTTTTCTTCCACAAGGAGCATCGCATATTTCTTTGTCTGGGTGTAATGGGCATAGATTTCTGTATGCCCTGCAAAATGGTGCCCCGCTTCATTGACCGATTTTTTATTTATCGGTCCTGTTACGGTGCCATCTACTTCTCCTTTTAGCGCCAATTCGATCACTTTCGTGACGGCCTCGAAAGAAGCGTTACCGGCTTCTGCCGATATCTCTCCAAATGTTATTTTAGATAAATCCGTATGCTGCAGATCAAGTACATTTGCTTCTCCGGATATAAACTCCGCTTCTGTTACTTGCTCGATACTGCGGATACGGATAGGGATCTGCAACAGCGATGCTATTTGTTGAAAGACCGCTGCATCCCCCACCAAAACAGGTCTGCAAATATCCTGTACACGCGTATCCAACAGTGCTTTTAAAGCTATTTCGGGACCGATACTTGCCGGATCCCCCATCGTAATACCAATAATCGGTTTATACATGACTAACTAGATTCAGTTTAATGTTATCTTTTGCTATCAAAGCGTGAAATGCTTCGACAATATGCGTTTCTTCCTGTGTTCCGAGCGTGTATAAAGGTGGCATCATAAAAGATTCGCACAGCCCTAACTGCTTCATCAGCACCTTTAGCGCCCATAACGATTCTCCCAACGACTTATTGGATTGGTATAATGCACCTAAATCATCGGATTGTTTCTGCAAGGCGTAGGCACTCTCCAAATCACCTTGTTCTACGGCGTAGCACATATCCCGGTATATCGTCGGTGCAAAATTCGCAGAGCTTGGCACCACACCGTCACTACCATTGATCAAAGAATGCGCAGACGCTCCCGACCAGCCCATATAGTGTTTAAAATCCGGTCGATCTCTCCATAGTTCCAAGGATTGGTCTATTCGTTCCATATTACGCTCGGAGTCTTTTACCGCTACAATTTTCGGGTGATGGCTCAGCTTATCCAACAGCTTCAGTGGAATGGACATGTGCGTAGTTGCCGGTATGTTATATGCAATCAGATCAGGCGCAATTGCCTCTGCTAAGTCCAGGTAGTATTTTTCTATCTGCGTATCCGACAGCTTATAATAAGTAGGCAGGGTCGCTGCCACCTCCGAAACTCCTAAATCGAATGCCAAATTGGCAAAGGAAATAGAGTCTTCCAGGATATTGGATGAAATTCCCACGTATAGTTTTTCGCCTTCCGGTCTATTGGTCACAGCTGCTCGCAAATATTCTTCTTTAAAAGCATTGGACAAGGACGGGGACTCCCCTGTGGTTCCTAGGATAAAAGGAGTAGCACCATTGGAATATAAATACGAAAATATGCGGGCTACGGCATCTTGGTCTAAGCTCAAATCTTGTTTCAACGGTGCAACCACCGGAACGATAGTTTCTTTTTTTGTTCTAATCTCTTTCATTTTAATAGGCAGCATTAAATATCGATATGGCGTCTTGCAACGTAATTTCTCTCGGGTTGTTGACCAACAACCGAGTAATTTTCATGGCATCCTCTGCCATTTGAGGAATAGCCTCTTTGGGTATTTCCACTTCGCGCAAGCGAGCCGGAATACCACAGGCATTAATCAAAGCCCTTATTTTAGCAATACCGGCACGGGCAGTTTCTTCGTCGGTATCTAAACGGTTGCATCCTAAAGCTATAGCCACTTCCGCGTATTTTTTAGGTGATGCCACATAGTTATATTCCATGATATATGGCAATAACAAGGCATTGGAAAGACCATGTGCCAAGTGGAACATGCTTCCCAATGGATACGACAGCGCATGAACGGCTGCTGTGTTGACAGGCCCCAAACAGAATCCTCCCAACATACTTCCCATAGCCACTTGGTACCTAGCTTCTTCATTCTTCCCGTTATGTACAGCTTCTTCTAGGTTTGCAGCAATTAAGCGCATACCCTCATAAGCATATATATCGATAAAAGGCTGCGAAAATTTATTGGTATAGGCTTCCAAACAATGGGTCAGGGCGTCCAGACCGGTAGCTGCAGTAATAGCGGGGGGCACACCGAACGTAAGCAAAGGATCTACATAGACGTTATCCGGAACTAAGTAGGGGCTGATGATACCCTTTTTCTGATTTTCGTCGTCTACCAGAATAGCGTTAGGAGACACCTCACTTCCTGTTCCCGATGTCGTCGGTACGCAAATAAGCGCCTTATTTCGCCCTTTTAACATACCGTTTCCTACAATCTCCTCCAACGACTGTGTATTATCCAGCTGTGCAGCGACCAATTTCGCCACATCCAACACACTTCCTCCTCCGATACCGATAACCGCATCTGCAGGGAAAGGCATCAACTTTTGCAATAGTTGCCTAACGTCCGAAAACGACGGCTCCTGCTCAATACTGGTATCGATAACCACTTCTATATTGTTTCTTTCCAATGTTGCCGTAAAATCAGCTAACTGATCCAACAAGGGTTGAATCGTCATGATGATGACGGCTTTGTATCCCTGTTCCACAACATCTTCGGTTAGCTGCTGCAGCACACCATTTCCAAAAACCAATTTCCCTGGAAAGCTAACCTTTAATATCCGATCTATTGACATACCTTATTTCGATAATCTGTTTACTCTTCTTCTGCTTTATAGGTTTCCAATGCAGGCAGTTCATATCCCTTTACTTGAGGCCAAACACCGTCCTTTATTGCTCTTTTCTTTAACTTTTTTGGGTTCACCACAACATGCTTCATCTTTTCCCTTCGCCACGTATAGGCAAAATGCAATAGACCATCGCTTGTCTGTATAACTGCCGGATAGGAGTACTGACTGATAGGAGAATCTTCCAGAATCAATACCGCATCCCACTTTTTCCCGTCTTTCGAGATGGAAACATTTAGCGGCGTACGCGGTCCCTTAGGATTCTCCGGCGGGGGCAAAACATGATTGTACACCAACACATGCGTCCCGTTTTTCATTGTCACCGCATCGGTACCGGAATTATTGTTCGGCAACGTTGTTTTACGTAATGGCGTCCAGGTTTCGCCATAGTCATTCGACCATGATTCAACCAAAGCCCAATTACGGCTCCTCGCCAAAATCTGCAATTTACCATCTCCGTGATCCAGCACACTGGGTTGGATCGCATTGATATCATCCTCTCCCCTGGCAATTGGTCCAACCTTACGCCAAGTCTTCCCAAAGTCGGATGTAATTTCAAAATGAATATTCCAACCGTTGCCTTCCGTACTGGTCGGGCATATCAAATTGCCATTGCTCAACAAAACAGGTTTATTTTTGACGGGACCCAAAAACCCTTCGGGAAGTTTTTCGGCTTCCGACCAAGTTTTTCCACCATCTGTAGAACGTTTTAACATGCCCCACCATTCCGAGGGTTTTGGTCCGACTTTATAGAACAACAATAAATCGCCATCGGGAATTTGATACAATACCGGATTCCATGTCGGCAATCTGCTACCGTCTTCCAGTACACCATCCGCAGCTGATTCCGGTGCTGTCCATTGTCCGTTTTCATATCGGCAGATGTAAATTTCCACATCGGGATGACGCTCTCTCGTTCCGCCAAAGAACGTGTACACCAGGTTTCCTGCCGTTGTTTCGACGATGCTGGCGGAATGACAAGACGGGAAAGCGGCCTTATCGTAGATAAACTCTTCTTTTACGATGCCTTTCTGCCATTTATGCAAGGCATTTTTTTGCTGCGCTGACACACCTGATACAAGTGCAAGACATAGAAGAAAAGAATGTATAGCCGTTACATGTATATTCATATACTTCATTATTTAAAATTTAGATAAAAGCCGATACGTCCCCGATCCTAGTTCTATCAGTACCCGTCCGTTCTCTTTTCCTATCACCTTTATTTCTTTATTTTCTGCAATCGGTTTCCCTTGCTCACGAATGGATTTGACCTCTTTGGCGGGTATGTATACCTGCGCCTTAGCGTTGACCGGAATCGTTATCTCCCATTCGAATGTATCTTTCTTACGTTTCCAGGAAGAAGCAATTATACCGTGCACACTTTTATGGCTTGCATCCACATGTTCCAACCCATTAATCAGTTCCGGTTTCATAACAATCGTTTGGAATCCGTTGGCTTCTGACTTAATTCCCGCCAGGCTCTCGTAATACCACACCAACAGATCCCCTAGCATCATCACGTGGTTTTGAGAGTTCATCCGCGGATGGGCCGTATTCCCGTTCCACAATTCCCATATTGTTGTCGCACCGTTTTCCAGCATATAACCCCACGAGGGATAGGTGGTATTTGTTGCCAATTTGTACGCCAGATCGGAACGTCCCATGTCCGTCAGTGTACGCATAATCCATTGCGTACCCACCAATCCCGTACTTAAATGACCGTTGTTTTCTTTTTCGATAATCTCGACAATTCTGTCCGCTAACTTCCCTTTCTCACCTTCTTCGACCAGACCGAAATACAGCGCCAGTAAATTCTCCGTCAATGTATTTTTGCCATAATAGCCGGCGACATTATAGAATCGCGTATTAAAATCCCTTTTCATTTTGGCAGCCCGCTTTTCAAATTCTACGCGGTCCTGACCGTTTCCCGTATGATCGGAAAAACGAGCCATCATCTGCAACAAATGATAGTAATATGCCGTGGATATGAGCGGATTTGGATGTTTGACATCCGCACTCTTTCCTCGTCCCTCCTCAATAGTTGCGGGTGGCGCACACCAATCGCCGTAGCTGTCCTTGGTGATAATACCCTGATCATCCATATAGAGCGTCTGCATATACTGCATCCATTTCTTCATGGCCGGATAATGCTCTTCCAGTACGCGCACATCTCCCGTCTGTTTGTATAACATATCCGCAATAATCAGATACGTTCCCGGCCAGGTCATATTATCACTGTAATACCGCCAGAAAGCCGGCGCTACATCGGGAATCGCTCCGTCCTCTTTCTGCGAGAGGCGAATATCCTCCAACCATTTGCTATAGAAATTTGCATTGTCAAACAGAAAGTTTTCACCATAGGCACTACCCGGTCGGTCGCCCAACCAAGCTTGACGCTCGTTCCGTTGTGGGCAATCCACCGGAATACTTTTATAGTTCGAAGCAATTCCCCACCAAGCATTTGTATGTATTTGATTCAATAGGGTATTGGACGAGGTAAATGATCCTACCGTCTCCATTTCATCGTATACTAACCGCCCGATAAATTTGTCCACAGCTGCTTCTCCGGGATAACCCTCTACCTCTACATACCGAAACCCATGATAGGTAAAGCGAGGTTCCCATTCTTCTTCCGCTCCACCTTTCAAAACATACACATCCGTTGCCTTTGCCGCGCGCAGGTTGTCACGAAAAAGCGTACCGTCTTCGTTTAGTGATTCGGCAAAACGCAAGGTCACTTTCGTTCCGCTTTCACCCTGCACACGCATTTTCACCCATCCCGAGAAATTCTGTCCGTAATCAATAATGTACTTACCGTCTTTCGGCGTGATGGAAACCGGCTTGAGATCTTGCATCACTTTCATGTTGCTGTTGATCTGTGCCTCGTAATTTCCCCCCGGTTCTTGCACATAGGTAGCTTTCATCCAAGCTCCGTCATCATAGCCAACTGTTGCCCAATCCTCCAATTCCTTACGCGCATCATATATTTCACCATCGTATTCGTTATTGGATAGGACGGGGCCGTCTGTCGTGCCTTTCCAGCTATCATCTGCATGTATAATCTGTCGAGAACCATCCGTATAGGTGATGCGAATCTGCATCTGCATTTTGGGAAAACCGAAGTTTTTAACCTTGTATGGTTTTTCCTGCCGTATGGCGTAATAACGTCCGTTTCCCAATACCACCCCCAACGCATGTTTATTCCCATTCAATAATTCAGTGACATCAAACACATTGTATTTTACATTTTTTGTATAGTCGGTTAGACCGGGGGCCAACACTTGGTCGCCTACTTTATTTCCATCGATATACAGCTCATACAAACCAAGCCCCATGATGTAGGCGGTTGCTTCCTGCACTTCTTTCGTGATGGAAATTTCCTTTCGGAAATAGCGGGCGCTGAGATAGCCAGCTTCTTCATCATCGCTACCGAAGTATTCGTCAAAACCTATCCACCTTCTGTTCCAATCCTTGTAATATAACAGACCTACCCGCCAGGAAGCCGGAGCAGACCACTCGGATTCGCCCTTATTGGTATACACTTTTACTTTCCAGAAAACCTTCGTGTCGCTTTTTAGTGCTTTCCCATCATAGAATACTGCAATCGAGTTATCAGATTCCGTTTTGCCCGAATCCCAGAGGTCTCCTATATTTTGTGCCAGCTTTTCCGGTGATGACGCCACCAGGATATGATACGCGGACTGAAACACATTCCGCTCATCTGCCTGTATTTGCCAACTCAATCGCGGGTTTGTTTGATCAATACCCAGGGGATTGGTCAGCAATTCACATCGCAG
>Ga0079224_100007478_pt1 | contig 14677 bp, 12 predicted proteins | sample Stecom2015_FD_80414 | JGI IMG/M metagenome (GOLD analysis project Ga0079224, IMG submission 80414) | Agricultural soil microbial communities from Utah to study Nitrogen management - Steer compost 2015 | ecosystem: Environmental > Terrestrial > Soil > Agricultural land | place: USA: Utah...
AACCAACTGTAAAAGTGGTTAAATCGACCCGTCCACCGCCCCGGACTATGCGTTACTGTGACTATCAGTAGGAGCGCCAGTGGAATGACCAACAACTGTAGCAATAAGCTGACATCAATACGTAAGCCATTGACCATAATAAGGCCTAAGTCAGAGAGGCCGTTTAAACGTTCAAATTGCCATATACTTAGCAATATTCTAGAAACACTAAGAATAACTAAACCCAAGCCAAAAACACGTGCTAAAAACCACAGCTGCGAACGCAGGTAGTGACTGATCATAAACTCTCGAAATTAAATAAGTTATAGCAGAGAGTCTATGAGCAGCTAAAATCAATCGAATTATTTCAATTATTTATAATATGCTCTAATTGTTGTTTAACATGGTTGATTTTTTGGCACCACAGCTTGTAAATATTTGCAGATTGTGAATATGATTTTGAGTTGCTGGGGGCTCAAGTAAATCTTAATTTGTAACTAAGAAATAGATTGTCTGAAATAGCACGTAAATGGTTGAGGTTATTGACACAAGAAATCATAACAGCGGTCAAGAGATGTGTCATCAATATAAGATAAATTTTGAGAAGGTGATTAATTAACACGGTTTTTTAATGACCGTTCGGCTTAGGATTCAGGCTCTTTAGGATGGTTTGAAGGTGGCAATTCGGGAACAGGGTCGACACCACCTTCGCACAGTGGGTGACAGCGTCCTAAGCGTTTAAATCCCATAAACATGCCTTTGAATATACCAAAGCGACGGACTGCAATAATCATGTACTCAGAACAGCTGGGATAAAATCGACAGCGGTTCCCAAGGAAAGGACTGATAATCAGCTGATAGGCCTGAAGAAATAGAATGAATAAACGTCTAAACATGAAAAACAGTTGTTCTTTGGCTCACTTTCAGGTATAAAGTTCGGCTTAAAATTACACACATGATGCCTGATTGTCATCATTGAAAATAGTCGTTGAATCCCCATTTTAGCATGTCCGCCAATTTTGGTGGCATTTTAAGGAGAGAATTATGGCAGAAAGAAGCATTAATGACTTGCCGGAAGGTTATAACCCCAAATTGGAATTACCCGATAATTATCTTCCGCACGAAGATGAAGAGTATATGTGCGATAAACACATTGAATATTTTAGACGTAGAATCGAGCAGTGGAAAGAGGAATTACTTAATGAGTCTAATGAAACCATTGCCAATTTACGCTCTGAGGCCAGAGACATTAGTGATGAAGCTGAGCGTGCTTCACGGGAAACAGAAAATACTTTTGAACTGAGAACCCGCGACCGCTATCGTAAGTTATTGAAAAAAGTCAATAAGGCATTAGATCGAATTCAAGCCGGTGATTATGGTTATTGTGAAGAAACCGATGAAGAGATTGGGTTACCTCGGTTGATTGCACGACCTATCGCTACTTTATGTATCGATGCCCAAGAACGTTGGGAATTGAAACAAAAAATCACCCGAGAAGGTTAATTATGGAAACCGCACCACAAGAAGCGCAAATTGTTGATTATAAAGAGCGTATAGAGGCGCTGTGGAGGTATCTTTGACTATGATATCAAGAAAGAACGCTTAGAAGAAGTCGATTTAGAACTGGAAAATCCAGATGTTTGGAATAACCATGATAAAGCCGAAAGCTTATCCAAAGAACGAGCTCGGTTAGATGATGTGGTCAGCACCTTAGATGACTTAAAGGAAAAGCTAGCCGATGCTGAAGCTTTTTTAGAACTGGTAGATGAAGAAGAGGATGCTGAAAGCTTTAAAGAAGTGCTGGCCATGCTCAAGCAAATTCAACAACAGATTGAGCGTATGGAGTTTCAGAAAATGTTCTCCGGCGAAATGGATGCCAATAACGCTTTTGTGGATATCCAATCCGGTTCCGGTGGTACAGAGGCACAAGATTGGGCTAATATGGTATTGCGTATGTATTTACGCTGGTTTGAATCACGGGGTTGGAAAGCTGAGTTAATGGAAGTGTCTGCCGGTGATGTGGCGGGCATAAAATCGGCCACCATAAAAGTTGAAGGTGATTATGCCTACGGCTGGTTACGTAGTGAAACCGGGGTTCATCGGTTGGTCCGTAAATCGCCATTTGATTCCAATAACAAACGCCATACCAGTTTTGTGGCGGTATTTGTCTCACCCGAAATTGATGATGATTATGAGGTGGATATTAACCCTGCTGATTTACGAATCGATGTCTATCGATCATCCGGTGCCGGTGGACAACACGTTAATAAAACTGAGTCAGCGGTTCGTATTACCCATGTCCCGACTAATACGGTGGTGCAATGTCAGAACGGTCGTTCTCAGCATCAAAACAAAGCCACTGCCATGAAGCAATTGAAATCTCGATTGTATGAATTAGAAATGCAAAAGCGTAGTGAGCAGTCGCAGTCGGTAGAAGATGATAAATCTGATATTGGTTGGGGCAGCCAAATACGCTCTTACGTATTGGATCAATCACGTATTAAAGACTTACGGACCGGTGTGGAAAACACCAACACCCAAGCCGTTCTTGATGGTGATTTAGATAAATTTGTTGAAGCCAGCTTAAAACAAGGTGTATAACCTGAGATAATAAACACATGAGTGATGAAAATAAATTAATTACTGAACGCCGTCAGAAGCTTGATGCGATTCGACAACAACAAGACGTTGCTTTTCCCAATAAGTTTCGCCGTAGCCATTTGGCGGCTAAGTTGCATACGCTCTATGATTCGTATTCTAAAGAGCAATTAGCAGCCGAGCCGGTTCCGGTTAAAGTGATTGGACGGATGATGAGTAAACGCCTATTTGGTAAAGGCGGATTCGCTGTGTTACGTGATGTGTCCGATGATATTCAATTGTTTGTTCAATTAAATGGGGTTGGTGAGGCAGCTTTTGAAGCCTTTAAAGGATGGGATGTGGGCGATATAATTGCCGGTGAAGGTGAGCTATTTAAAACTAAAACCGATGAGTTATCGGTGAAAGTAACTGAATTACATCTAGTGACTAAATCCTTGCGGCCATTGCCGGAAAAATTTCATGGTCTTTCTGATCAGGAAACTCGGTACCGTCAGCGCTATGTGGATTTAATTATGAATGCCGAATCGGCCGCCGTTTTTAAAACCCGCTCAAAAATAATTTCTGAACTGCGTTCGTTTATGGAAGCCAAGCAGTTTTTAGAGGTGGAAACACCGATGATGCATATTATTCCCGGTGGTGCGGCAGCTAAGCCCTTTACAACCCATCATAACGCCTTGGATTTAGAGCTCTATTTACGGGTTGCACCTGAATTGTTTTTAAAACGATTGGTGGTTGGCGGTTTTGAAAAGGTCTTTGAAATAAACCGTAACTTTCGTAATGAAGGTGTTTCTACTAAGCACAATCCTGAATTTACCATGATGGAGTTTTATTGGGCTTACAGTGATTACCATGATTTGATGGATTTAACAGAAGAATTGTTTAAATTCTTGGCAGATACCATTAAAGGGCAACCGATTGTTAATTACCAAGGTCATGAGTTGGATTTCTCAAAACCGTTTGCGCGCAGACCGATGACTGACTTAGTGATTGAGCATAGTCCGAATTTAACCGCTGAAATGTGTAATAATTTGTCACTTCTGCAAGACTACTTCGATACGCAAGGGATTGGATATGACAAAAATGCCTCAAAAGGTCATTTGATTGCTGAATTGTTCGATATATATGTAGAAGATAAGCTTATTCAGCCTACTTTTGTGACACAATATCCTACAGAGATTTCACCTTTGTCACGACGAAATGATGAAAATCCTGAGTTTACGGATCGATTCGAGTTGTTTATATGTGGCAATGAAATTGCCAATGGCTTCTCGGAGTTAAATGACCCGGAGGATCAAGCAGAGCGTTTTCAGGAGCAGGTGGCCAATTTAGAAGCCGGCGACGATGAGGCGATGCATTATGATCGTGATTACATCCGTGCTTTGGAATACGGTATGCCGCCAACGGCTGGAGAAGGTATTGGCATTGATAGATTGGTGATGTTGTTCACAGATTCGGCTTCTATTCGGGATGTATTATTATTCCCCTACATGAAACCAGAATGATTAATAAAATCCTTATATAAAGATGTAAGGGGCTAATAAAGAGGTTGTTTATGGAAAATCGGCAAGATGTCAGATACGCACGCAAAAAGATGGATGCGTCTTGTTTATTGCTATTTAATGGTCATTCCTATGTGACGCGGGTGAACAATATTTCTGCCACTGGTATATTGGTGGAGCTGGTTGAGGATGAAGCTGTCAGAGATATTAATTTAGAGTCCATTTGTATTTTAGAAATTGTCGTGAATGAAACCTTGAATATCCATGTCTCTTCTAAAGTAACCCGCATTGATGGCAATCGATTGGGGTTGCACTTTATTGCAATTCCTGAAGATAAACAGGTGGCTTTATGGAAGCTTTTGGGTGACTACGTTCATGAAGTTGAGCCAATCGATTATTAACCATTGACCCTGTATTTAGGTTTTTCTCTGGCTTCACTGATTCTGGCTTTAACGCCGGGTCCCGATATGTTGATGGTCATCACCATCGCTGCCCGCGAAGGCTTTAAATCTTCTTTATTATTTATTTCCGGTCTGATCAGCGGTGTTTGTTTTCACGCCTTATTGTTGCTATTAGGCATTGCCACACTTATTACACAGGTGCCTGGTGCGTTGCGTTTAATGGCTGTTTTTGGGGTGTTGTATTTGCTTTATCTTGCCTGGCTTACTTTTCGTGAGCGTCGCAGTCGAGTGCAATCAGATAAAGCCGTAACCACCGGCCAGTCACGTTATTGGCGTGGTGTTATTATGAACATATCCAACCCGAAGGTATTACTGTTCTTTTTGGCGTTCTTTCCACAATTTGCGGAGTTAGATAAACCCGGCTTTGAAGTGCGTATCCTGTTGCTGTCTTTGGTATTTATGGTTGTCAGTTATATGGCGTTTGCGCTGGTGGCATGGATTACGGCGTACGGTAGCCAAAAGCAGATGACTAATCCCCGCTATAAAAATACCATGGACTGGCTGAGTATAGTGGTATTTATTGCTTTAGCTTGTTGGCTATTCTTCGATCGGGTCTGGTTTTAAGCCATAACCTTTTGGGTTGTATTGACCTGTTTGTATGGCCCATAAGTTGGCATAACGACCACCTTGTTTGATTAAATCCGAGTGTTTGCCCGATTCAATAATCTGCCCCTTATCCATCACAAAAATAGTATCGGCTTTAACCACTGTTGATAACCGATGTGCAATGACAATCACAGTTCGGCCTTGCGCGATGGTGTGCAGTGATTTCTGAATAGCGGCTTCGGTTTCATTGTCCACCGCAGAGGTGGCTTCATCGAGGATTAATATAGGTGGATTTTTCAGTAACGCCCTGGCCAATGCAATGCGTTGAATTTGGCCGCCGGATAATTTAGTGCCCTGTTCGCCGACGTTGGTTTGGTAGCCGTCTTTAGTGGCCATAATAAAGTCATGGGCTTCGGCTTGCTGGGCTGCTTGGTAGACTGACTCGGGTGTGGCTTGTTCATTGCCATAAAGAATATTGGCGTAAATACTGTCATTAAACAAATAAGTTGATTGAGAGACTAAACCAATTTGGGTACGCAAGGTGTTTATATCGATGTGGTTGATATCGATGTCATCTAAACGTAAAGAGCCTTTCTGAGCCCGGTAATAGCGCATCAGGAGTTTAATTAAGGTGCTTTTTCCAGAACCGGTCTGGCCGACAAAGGCAACAGTCTGTCCCGCGGCAATCGTTAAGTTAATATCCGTTAAAGTGGCTTGTTTCGTATTTTGATAGGTGAAATGAATGCCATTGAATTCAATTTGACCGTGTAATTGGGGTTTTTTATCGTCGGCTTGTGATCGTATCGTAATGGGTGTATCCAGTAGTTTTAAAATACGTCGAGCTGAGGCCATGCCACGTTCATATAAGTCCATGGTAATCGCCAAGTCTCGAAATGGCCACAATAAACGTTGCGTTAAAAACACCAGCACTCCGTAGGCACCCACTGCCAAGTCACCGTTCAAGGTATCCAAACCGCCGACGATAAAGGTGGTTAGAAAACCCATAAGTATGGCCATTCTGATGATGGGTGTAAACGCTGAGCTGACATTAATAGCGGCTTTATTGGCTTCGGCATATTCATTTGAAAGGCCGTCAATGCGAGCACGTTCGTGGTTTTCTTTGGTAAAGCCTTTGATGGTGGCAATGCCAGTGATATTACTATTTATGGCAGCGGCTAATTCACCGGCTTTGGAACGTACATTGGCATATAACGGCTCTGCTTTGCGTTGAAAAAAGAACGCGCCGAAGATAATCACCGGAATTGGGGCAAATGCAAGTACCGCTAATTTAGGTGAAATAATAAAAAACACCCCGCCAACTGCAAACACTGAAGTCAGTACTTGCAAAATATCATTGGCGCCGATGTTGAGAAATCGTTCCAATTGATTAACATCGTCATTTAAAATAGCAGTTAAACGACCACTGGCCTGATCTTCAAAAAAAGCCATATCCATATTTTGTATGTGGCTGTAGGAATCGACCCGAAATTGGTGTTGGATTTTTTGTGCTAATTGGCGCCAGTTCTTGAGATATAAATATTGAAATAAGGATTCGCCGACCCAAATGAAGAAGGTTAATAATCCCAATAAAAATACTTGATGACGGGGGTCAACAATGCCTAGATGGGCAACAAATGAGTCTTCTTGACGAATCACCACATCAATGGCGATACCAATCAAAATTTCCGGGGCAATATCAAATAATTTGTTAACCACCGAACAAATGGAGGCCCAAATGGCTTGACGCTTGAAACCCTTGGCATAGGCTAACACTTTAAAAAGAGTCATATCAAAAATTCTGTAAGCGCAGGGTTTCAATGTTTTGTCCATAATTAAACTGTACTTCAATGACAACACCACCATGGTGTTTGATATGACCGGAGAAACGACCGGCGGTGGCATCTGAAAACTCAAAGTCAAATACGCGCCAAATTGACATGCGGCCCATTCGGGGTTTTATTCTAATTCGTTTTTGCACCACCGAATCATCAAGAAATGCCCAGCCCCGTTCGGCGGTCATTTGTTTTCCGATGCGTCTAACTTGTTCGATGGTTTGGGTTTGGTTATACCAGTAATAGCCAATGGCACCTAATATAAGGAGTAAGGTTAATTCAAACATTGTGGGTCATGAGTTTTAATAGAGTAAAAAGTGATTACCGGGGTGACTGAAATAATGATCGATTATCTGATTTTAGTCGCTTTAGTTAAGAATTGTAAGCAAAGCCTATGTAAGGATATTAATTTTGCTTTCTATTGAGGTTTATAATAACCAAAAACATGCAGCTGAGTGTAACAAAAAGAGCGCATTGATTTTTTATATTAGTAAATGACAATGCCGATAATGCATGTGATGGGCATAATAAATCAAAGTTAAACGTATTATTTAACTGAAAATCACAAATCTTCTGGGGTGGTGTTTATCTATTGATGGCGTTATAATACCTTATGGAAACATTCCATATCTTATAAAAGCCGACCAATCGTGTCGGCTTTTTAGCCAAAGAATAACCTGTTTTTTTGACTTAGTTTTGTCAGTTGTAATTCTTTATACAATATATTAAGCAGGATTCAAAGAACGCCACACAAGTCTGGGGCTTTTAAAAAAATGAATGACTATTCAGTTTTTTAAGTTTATTAGTTGCTTGCCGATTTGTGTAAAGTGCTCTAACTATAATAAAAGGAAAAACAATGAATAATAATAAATTAAAAACCATAAATAAGTCCACCATTGCTGCCCGCGGTGGAATGACTTTATTGTCACAAGAAGAAATTAATCGCATGATGGCCGTTGGACAAGGTGGTGTTCATGAACTATTTCGAAAGTGTTGTCTGGCCGTATTAACACACGATGCCAGTGATGATGATGCGATGGCGGTATTAAAGCGCTATCCGGATTTTAATGTTAAATTGATTCCGCGCGAGCGGGGTATCCATTTGCAATTTATTAACGCCCCAGCACAAGCTTTTGTTGATGGCAAAATGATATCCGGTATTAGAGACTCAATTTTTGCGGTATTGAGGGATATCGTGTTTCAAAGCGCTCAAGCTGAAGTGAATAGTTTTGATTTACAAAAACCGTTTGATATTACCAATTATGTTTTTGAAATTCTGCGTCGTGCAGAAGTTCATCAGTATGGTTTAGAACCAAATTTAGTTGTTTGTTGGGGGGGCCATGCCATTAATCGAGTGGAGTATCAATACACCAAGGACGTCGGCTATCAATTGGGTTTACGTGGTGCGCATATATGTACCGGTTGTGGTACCGGTGCCATGAAAGGGCCGATGAAAGGCGCCAGTGTCGGCCATGCTAAACAACGGATCGATAAAGGCCGCTATGTGGGCCTGACTGAGCCCAGTATTATTGCAGCAGAAGCGCCAAACCCAATTGTTAATAACCTGGTTATTATGCCGGATATTGAAAAAAGACTCGAAGCCTTTGTACGTTTAGGTCATGGCATTATCGTGTTTCCGGGTGGTGTCGGTACCGCGGAGGAGATACTCTATTTAATTGGTATTTTGTCAGATAAAAAAAACCAAGGTATACCATTTCCATTTATTATGACCGGACCGAAAGAATCGGCCGATTATTTTTACCAAATTGATGAGTTTATCCGTTTTGCACTGGGTGACGAAGCGGCCAGCTTTTATGAAATTATTATTGATGATGCTGAACAAGTTGCGGTGAAAATGATGGCCGGATTATCCGCAGTAAAGCTGTATCGTAGCCGCAATAGAATCAGTTATTATTTTAACTGGGAATTGCATATTGATGAAAAGCTACAATTCCCCTTTATCCCTACCCATGAGAATATGGCGGCGTTAGAGCTGTATCGTGATCGGCCATTGGGAGAATTAGCGGCATCTTTAAGAGCGGCCTTTTCAGGAATTGTGTCCGGAAATGTCAAAGAGTTTGGTCGAATGCAGATACAGCAACATGGTGTTTATCAAATCCACGGTGAAAAAGAGTTAATGGCTAAATTCGACAAACTCTTGGAAGCTTTTATTAAGCAAAATCGTATGAAGTTGCCCGGTAGTGAATATGTGCCGGTATTTGAAGTAATAAAATAATTATGATTTACGGCTGACAGTTTGGTTGTTCGGGTAGACCGATAAAAATTTGCCACCCAGACTGTTCAGCTGAATCCGTTGCTGGTGGTTTGACCGGTTCTAAAATGAGTGATGGAGGTGTTGATGCAGTGGCTTCACCGCCTTCGCCGCTATCTGCTGATACTTGGTTTAGATACAAACGGCTGTCACTAATGTCAACTAATAAGTCGCCTATATGGAAATTCTTGATGGTAATGAATTGGCTGGCGTTTGCCGCAGTTAGATGGCTGGTAGACCCTAAGTCATTCATAATCCAATGCTTTTCGCGGTAACAAAACGGACTGTCTATAGCGATATCAGCTTGTTGTAACTGCCAACCGCTTAAGGGCGTTATTAAGGCATTGAATGCGGATAAATCCAGTTGCTCGGTAAATACGTGACCGCGTAAAAATAATGGTTTGAGTTCCACATCCGCATGCATCTGAAGTATTTCAGAGTTGGGCGTCAATATCTCAAGGGTCAAGTTTTTTTGTGGCTCGCTGGCGATTAATTTCACTGGTGATTGCCATTTTAAGCGTTTGACCTGAAAGATCGATACGCCGTTTCTGTCTGTGGTTTCTAATTGCCAGTTTTCTATGGCTAATTCTGTTAAAGACCATTGCCAAGGCTGTTCCTGTTCTTCGCTGTCGCTCAGTATATTCAATACTTTATTAAAGGCCGCATAAGGCTCATCTATTAGTTGCCATTCCGCCTTGGGGCTATTAAATATATTGAGGCTTAAACTACGGTCATTAAAATTAATTGCTAACGTTTCGGCATTAATCTCTAAAGTGTTGACTGCTAGGTTAGCAAATTGGGCTTGTTCAACGGTTAAATCAAGTTGATTAATAGTAATATTTGGTAGTTGTTCCGGTGGCCAAATGAATTCACCTTGAGCTGAGATATCACCACTGATATGATTTGTTTCGCTCGCAAGAAACCAGTCGCTGAGGCCTGTTAAAGGCCAGTTTTGTAGCTGCCAATCCATTTGCCAACCACCATTTTTGGACTGTTGTCCTCCAACTACGGTCAATTGGCCTGCAGGGTCGGTGCGTAAACGTAAGTCGATGGGGTGTTGATTCGTTGTGAGACCGGGTTGGTGGCTGGCATTTAACTGTTTGATGATGTAGCTCTGATCACCTTTTTTTAGATGAATATTGGTGTTGACGACACTGACTTGGCCTATTTCAAATCCCCAAGTGCTCGCTGCTTCATTGGTTGGCGACTTACTGGCTGGTGTCTCTGGCAGTATAGGTTTGATTAGATTATTATGGCCATCAAATTCAAAAAACATATCGGCATCTTGAAGAATCAATCGATCCAGATTAAATGTTCTATTAATTAAAGGCAGTAATTGCCAATCAATGGTGGCTTCTGCGGCAATTAGCAATGAATCTTGTTGTTTTGTATTAAGCTGTAATTGTGTGATATGAACATTTAATGTCAATGGATTGATGTATAAATGTTCATAGTCTGCTTGTAAATCAAATCGACTTAGTTGTTGGTTAATAGGGGCTTTAATAGTATATGGCACAATCATTAATATAACCAATAAATACAAACCAACAAGAAACAGTAACAATAGCCCCCAGCGTGCGCGTTTGGTTTTGAAGGGTGGTTTCATGGTCTTAAGCCTTATTTGGTGTCATGATTAATGGTTATATTGATTATCTAAATTAATTATAACGGGCTAAGGTTAATAATAATTGCTCTTTTATGGTGCGACGTAATGAGTCAGGGGCAAGTATTTCAGCCGCAGCGCCTAATTGCATAATGTCGGCAATTAATTCTGCGTTATGCAGAAAAGGCAGTTCGATTAATAAGCTGTCTTTGGTTTCCATGAGTATTTTTTGGGATGAATGCCAATGTTGATCTTTAACCCATGGGGCTTTGGTTAAATCGATTCTAATTTGGGCCACTTCGCTGGCTTCTCCGGCGAATAATCCATAACTATCTGCATAATGAAGGCGTAGTTTTTCGTCTTCTATAACCTGATTGTTCTCAATATCTAAATTTGCGGTAACGATTAATTCCACCGCAAACAGCCTTAAGCCGTTGCGACTGTGACACCAGGCATCTAAATACCAGTTGTTTTTATAATAGGTTAGATGTTGCGGAGAGACCAAACGTTGGGACTCTTGACCTTGACGACTGCGGTAGTGGAGTTGCAGTTTCTTTTGTTTTTGCAAGGCTTCTAAAACAGTTAAAAAGATTTTAGGTTTGGGCTTTCGGGCTAAAGTTGGAATAAATTGGATCAGTTTTTGGTTATTGATGCCTTGTTCTGCCAGCAACTGTTGAATACTGTTCACAATGCGGCTGATGGGTGCGGATAAATCATCACCTTGCAACTTATTTAGTATGTCAGCAGCCATTAACAAGCCTTGCGCTTCAGCGGCACTAAAACGAATTCCCGGTAAGCTAAAAGAAGCTTTTTTATCGTAGTAGAATCGTTTTTCTTCGTCTTGCAATAACGGTGCTTGGTAATGGGTTTTTAGTTCATTAATTCGTCGATAAACGGTTGCCTGAGAACATTCTAAATGAGCCATTAGTTGTTCCACTGAAATCGGTGTTCGCCGCGTTTGTAGAATATGATCTAATTGCTCAATGCGCTTCATTAATCTGTTAGTTCCGGTAAATCTTTATAGAGCGCTAAAGCCTCGGGATTTGCTAACGCATCGGTATTTGTCACATGTTTGCCGTGGATTACATCGCGTACTGCTAACTCAACCATTTTGCCACTGATGGTTTTAGGAATGTCGGCGACAGCTATAATTTTGGCCGGCACATGTCGTGGTGTGGTGTTTTGGCGGATGGTGGTTTTAATCTGTTTAATTAATTCATCATTTAACTGATAACCTTTTTGCATCACCACAAATAATATGACGCGGGTATCATCACCCCATTCCTGGCCGACCACAATACTCTCTAATATTTCCGCATGCTTCTCTACCTGTCGGTAGATCTCTGCGGTACCAATGCGTACGCCACCTGGGTTCAAGGTGGTGTCAGAGCGACCATAAATAATCATGCCGCCTTGTGGGGTGATTTCGGCTCGATCTGAATGGCACCAAATATCCGGGTATTTATCAAAATAAGCCGCTTTATACTTCTCGTTATTTTCATCGTGCCAAAAATAAACCGGCATCGCAGGAAAGGCTTTGTCGCAAGCCAGTTCACCCGGTTCACCGATAAGGCTTTTTTTATCTTCGTCCAGGACCTTAACAGATAAGCCCAAACCCAAACATTGTAATTGACCGCGATAGACCGGTAAGTCGCTGCAGCCCAAGGCAAAACATGAACATATATCGGTACCACCTGAAATCGAAGACAGACAGACATCTTGTTTAACATCACGGTAAACAAAATCAAAATTTTCCGGTAATAATGGTGAGCCGGTAGAAAAAATGGTTTCAAGGCTCGACAAATCATGACTTTCTTTGGGCTTTAAACCGGCTTTTTCCACCGCAGAAATCCATTTGGCTGAAGTGCCAAAGTGGCTTATTTTTTGTGCATCAATTAGATCAAACAAGCGGTTACCGTCAGGATAAAACGGCGATCCATCATACAACACCACGGTGGCACCGGTGGCCAGTCCTGATACCAACCAATTCCACATCATCCAGCCACAGGTGGTGAAATAAAACAGTGATTTGTCGCTGGTTATGTTGCTGTGGATTTGCAGTTCTTTTAAATGCTGTAACAAAATACCGCCAGTACGATGGACGATACATTTGGGTTTGCCGGTGGTGCCGGAAGAATAGAGGATATACAGTGGGTGATCAAACGCCACTGGTGTGAATTCGACTTTTGCAGTTTTATCAGTGTTCGCCAACCAATCACTTAGGTAAACCGCATTATCGGGCAGTGTATCATTGGTTTGTTCGACAAAATCAACCACCACAATGTGTTCAATGCTGCCTATTTGTTGGTTAATATGTCCGACTTTTTCCAAGCAATCATGGGTTTTACCGTTGTAATAATAGGCATTGGCACAAAACAAAACTTTCGGCTCAATTTGGCCAAAGCGGTCGACCACGCCGTTAATGCCAAAATCAGGCGACGTTGATGACCACACCGCACCCAAGGAAGTGGCGGCTAGCATCGCCATGATGGTTTCGGGAATGTTAGGCATAAAAGCCACCACCCGGTCACCTTTGATGACGCCGCATTGTTTTAGTTTTTGCTGAATTTGGGCAACTTTTTGATGTAACTCTCGATAGCTATAATTAACAATTTGGCCTTGTTCATTGGTGAAGTTAATGGCCACATCATTATCATTTTTGCGTAATAGATTTTCGGCAAAGTTCAGCGTCATACCGGCAAACCATTGGGCTTCTATCATGTGACCGTCATCTTGTAAATCTTGGACAGCATCTTGATGATAAACAACACCGCAAAAATCAATAACGTCGCGCCAAAACTGACTGCGGTTATCAACTGAATAGTGATGTAATTGGGAATAGCCGTTGAGTGTTAAATTATGTTGTTGATTAACAAAGCCCGTGAAACGGCTTAATTGGCTGTCTTTAATATGCTGTGGTTTGGGTTGCCAGATGGGTTGTTCAGTCATTTTTACCTAATCAGTATTTTGTTAAAAAAATTAATTTTAACAAGAAACAGCTTAAGTTTACCTATTATTATCTTAACCGGCATCAAAAAAACAGCGAAACGATGAAAGTCACCGTTTCGCCATCGTGGACATCCCCCCGGGATTACTGGAGGTTTAGTAATTGCTCCAATTGCAGATTAGTGGATTCAATGGTGCCGGGTGCGGCACATTCAAAACCATCTTTATAGAGGAATTGGTATAACAAATCACTGTCCTCTGCCTGGTTATTGGCTGGATTAACATCTGTTTCACCACTTGGCATAACAACCGCAGCAGTGACATCGATGAAGTCATACAGTGTACCATCGACATTGGCATTCATGGTGAACAACATCGATTCATTAACATCAAGATTAATCAGCTCATCGATCTCGCCTTGACCAGATGTGGGATGGCTACAAACTTGGCCATCTTGTGTGGCGCAATCCCATTCTGCTGTGGTGATGTTTCCTGGAAGCACAGTGGTTAGTCGAGCACCTTGAATGGCTTTATTACCTTCGTTACTAACTGTTAAATAGTAAGTAATCGGTTGTTGAGGCAAACTGCCATTAATGCAATTGGTGATAAAGACTGATAAATCAGGTTGGGCGTCATCATCTTCATTCACGGCATTGATTGAATTTACTTGGGCACCATTATAGTTGCTGTCTTGTGAACTCAAAGTACTGAAGTCAATGGTGTAAGACTGATCAAGATCATAGTCATTATCATCCACGCCGGTCACAGTAATGGTCACCGGTTGATTCCAGTTAGCGGTGGTAAAGGTTACTGAAGTTGGTGATACAGTGCCTTCAGTGGTATCGCTGCTGCTGATGTTAACGGTGACATCGGCTGTTGGGGTTAACGGTAATGCGATAGTAAAGCTGTCTGTTCCACCAGCCTCAGTGGTCACTAATTCA
>Ga0079224_100007480_pt1 | contig 14676 bp, 11 predicted proteins | sample Stecom2015_FD_80414 | JGI IMG/M metagenome (GOLD analysis project Ga0079224, IMG submission 80414) | Agricultural soil microbial communities from Utah to study Nitrogen management - Steer compost 2015 | ecosystem: Environmental > Terrestrial > Soil > Agricultural land | place: USA: Utah...
AGGATAGAGGTTTGGAATTGACCGACCGGATAAAATTAATTGTTAAAAAAGAGGAAAGATTAGAAAACGCAATTATTCAAAATAAAGATTATATTTGCTCGGAAACGCTGACCGAGGAGTTGATTTTCTCAACCGAAATTCAAGGCGGAACGAAAATAGAAATAGATGACCTAACAACTGAAATTTCGATTTCAAAAATTTAATGATTATGTCAACAACAGAGGAAAAAACAAGATATTCTGACGCAGAATTGGAAGAATTCCGTCAGATCATACAGGAGAAATTACAGAAAGCAGAGCGTGATTACGAATTGATTAAAGAAACTTTCATGAATGGTTTGGACAACGGAACAGACGATACATCGCCGACTTTCAAAGCATTTGAAGAAGGTTCTGAAACGATGAGCAAAGAGCAAAATGCACAATTGGCGGCTCGTCAGGAAAAATTTATCCGCGATTTGAAAAATGCTTTGATTCGTATTGAAAATAAAACCTACGGAATCTGTCGTGTCACCGGAAAATTAATCAACAAAGAAAGATTAAAACTGGTTCCACATGCGACTTTGAGCATCGAAGCCAAAAATATGCAACGCTAATTATTTGGTTTGAAAAAAGTAGGAATTATTGTATTTCTGGTTTTATTGCTTGACCAGATTGTTAAATTTTACATCAAAACCCACTTTCATCTGAACGAAGGGATAAACGTTTTCGGTTTGGACTGGTTTCAGTTGAAGTTTGTGGAGAATCCGGGAATGGCGTATGGAGCGGAATTTGGCGGACTGACCGGTAAGATTGTGTTATCCATGCTCCGTATTATTTTGATTAGTGCAATCGGTTGGTACATTTGGAAAAATTTAAAAATACACAATAGCAATTTCTTTAAAGTCGGTATGGCACTTGTTTTTGCCGGAGCAGTCGGAAACCTGATAGACGGATTATTTTATGGGATGATTTTCGACAGCGGAATGACCTGGGATGCAGCCCAAGGTGCGTGGGATGGATATTCAGGCATTTCCCAAGCTAATTTTCAAGGTTATTCAGGATTTCTGAAAGGATGTGTGGTGGATATGTTTTATTTTCCATTGTTTGAAGTTCCGGAAAACGTTCCAATCTTCGGGGGAAAAGAGTTTTTCTCTTATATTTTTAATGTGGCTGACTCTTCCATTACAGTGGGAGGAGCAATTGTTTTATTTTTCAGAAAGAAAGTTTTCGGATAAATAGTTTATTTTTGGTGCAAAATCATCTACCCGATGTCACACCATAAACTCCGGAAAGAAAAGAATTGTTTGAATTGCGGTGCTACCGTTGAAGAAAGATTTTGTCCAAAATGCGGACAGGAAAATGCAATTAACCGGCCTTCGTTTCATTATCTGTTTACGCATTTCTTTGAAGATTTATTCCATTATGACAGCGGATTCTGGAAAACGGTGAAAAATTTGCTTTTCCGCCCGGGAATCATCATAAAGGAATATTTGTCGGGAAAAAGAAAATCTTTCGTACCACCTGTCAAATTGTATATTTTCATCAGTTTCGCTGCATTTTTCATTCCTTTCATATTACCTGATTTCGATGGAGAATCTGAAACGGAGCTTACACAAGATATCCGGAGTGATTTAAATGAGAATTTTGAAGGAATTGAAGTTGCCGGAATTGAGAATGTCAAAACTGTACACGAATTGGATTCCATTCAAAACGCTTTGCCGGAAGGTAAAAAAATCCCCAATCTGGAATATGGAATTTATCATAAAACGTTGGAAACGGTTAATGACAATTTAACTCAAATACCTTCTGATGCTGACTCGATTAATGATACTGGGCTTGGAGTGAATGTGGATAGTGAAAATAGTTTTCTTGGTTTTTCAGAAAAAGGTTTGAGTTTTGGAAAATATAAAAACGTGAAAACTTCGGAGCAATTGGACTCGATTGAGAATAGTTTTCCGAAAAAGGAAAGACTGGGTTGGGCTTCGAAAAAAATGTTCAAAAAGCTTTTGGAATTTAGGCAACGCCAAATTGAAAAGGGCGAAGATCTTTCCGGGGAATTTATTGAAGCATTTGTACATAATTTGCCCAAAGTATTATTCGTTTATTTACCGATTTTCGCATTTTTCCTTTGGGTTTTTCACAGTAAAAAGAAATGGCTGTATTATGACCACGGTATTTTCACGCTGTATTATTTTTCGTTTTTATTGATTTTAATTACCCTTAACGTGTTGATTAGCTGGATTTTTTCCAGTTTATCCTTATTAATTCCTTCAATGGAAAATATTCTCACGCTCATTTGGGTGCTGTTTGCGTCTTTTTCATTTTATTATTCGTTTTTCTATTTCTTCCGTGCGCACAGCCGGGTTTATGAAGAAAGAAAATCCGTATCAAGGATCAAAAGTTTTGTGTTATTTGGGATTAATTCATTCTTTATCCTTTTAACTTTGATGGTTTATACTTTCTTAACATTTATGATGATTTGATTATGTTTCGTTTGAATTTTAAATTTCTGTATTTCGGAATTATCTTATTCCTTTTTATAAACGGTTTTTCACAAAATTATACGCCTATTGATACGGCCGATGATGATTTTCGCAGTGAATTGAAATCGAAATATGAAACGATTTTTCAAAATTTCAATATTCAATTGAAATCAGAATATTCAGGAAAGAAAAAGAATCAACTGATTGATGCTTTCAATGGATTTCAGGAAGAATTTATAGAAGAAATTAACGATGGAAATTTCATCAAAGACAGTCGTTTCCAAAAAATATTAGACGAAATCATTACGGAACTTCAGTCTAAAAATCCCGAAATTCCCAAAAACCTGAGAATTCTCTTGTCCAAATACCCAAATGTTAACGCTTATGCGCTTCCGGACGGAACTTTGGTAATGAATATGGGGTGTTTTAAATTTCTGGAAAATGAAGACCAATTGGCATCGATCATTTCACATGAAATTGCCCATAATGTTCTGCAACACGTCATGAAAAGCCAAATTAAACAAATAGATGAGGATATTGCGGGGAAATACGAAGCAAAAATCAAAAACATCAAACAAAGAAAATACGGACAGAATCAGCATGCGTTTGAATTGATGCAAAATCTATTATATGAAGAGGGAAATATGAGGAGAACGCATGAAAAAGAAGCCGATTCGCTCGGTTTCCGGTATTTTCAGAACAGTCGTTTCAAAGATGATGAATTTGTCAATGCCTTTAAACTTTTACAGCGTTTTGATACTATAAAACCTGCGGGTCTCCCGGTTGAGGTTTACCGGAAATATTTTGATTTGCCGCATCAGAAATTTAATGAAGAATGGTTGGAAATGGAAGATTTTTCAAGATATGATTACTCTAAATACGTAGAAAAAATTAATAAAGACTCCATTGCTTCACATCCCGAAGCGGTAGAGAGAATTGAAAGTCTTCAGAAACAATTTCCAAAACTTTCTACAATTGAACCCGCGATTGAGCCTAATGAATCATTCAAAGAACTTCAAAAAATAGCGCAATTGGAAGAGGTGCCCAATATGTATTTTCTGAAACATTATGGAATGGCCGTTTTTGTGACGCTATTAAAACTGGAAGAAGGAGCAGATGAGCAATATTACAAATATTGGTTAGGGCGGAATTTTGAAAAAATTTACGAGGCAAGAAAAGCCTATAAACTGAACCGATATCTGGACACCGTGAATCCGCAGGAACAATCTGAAAGTTATCAGCAATTCCTCAGTTTTATATGGAATCTGAGTCTGGACGAATTAAAAAATATCGCAGATTTTTATTTGGAATCTGAAGTTTAGTAATTCAATCTTTCCAATCTGATTTGGTCAAATTTACTTTTTTTGTTGAATTCGCGTAGCAAGATATAACCTTCTTTGGCGGGAATCGGTTGTATGAAAAATTCGTCAGAGGACATCGGGATGACCTCTTGTTTAAATTCTCCGTTGATGATGGTGTTGATGCCCAAAATCCAGTTTTTATCTCGGGTTTCATCATCTTTTTTATAATCACGGAAAAAGAAAACCACACCTGAATTGTCTTTTATGTATTGGTGAAACAAATAATCGTTTTTGACCGCTTTGGTTTTGTCTTTTTCGATGACAAAATTTTCTTTGAAATTCCCTTGATTGTCAAAATTAAACAATACAAAATCCAATGATTTGGTAGAAGTATAATTAGAATTTACACCTTTAAATTTTTCAGCCAGATAGGAAAAGGAGCCGTCCTTCATGATATAAAATTTCATGGGCGATAAATAATAACCTTTTTCCACCACACCGTATTTATTGGCTTCCAAATTTGAAGCGATTTCTGACCAGGGATAATATTTTTTGGAAATCTCCTTTCCGGTTTTGTCCAAAACAATTGAGTAAATTCCCATATTTTTTTGCCAATTGAAATCTTCTTTGGAATAAGGACTGTAATTACCTACAATGTAAATGTTTTCCCCAAAATAACGGATGTTCACATTATGACTATAAGTTGAATTTTTATTTTCCAATTCGTATTCAAATAGCTTGTTTCCCGTTTCCATCTCCAAACCAACCACTTTAAAACTGTCAATCCAAATATCATTTGCATAATGCGAAAGTCCGCCGATAATCATGCCTTCATTCATATTCAAAACCCTGAAATCATTCCAGTCTTTGCGCGTTCCGTCGGGATTGTAAACATAAGCCCATTTCAAATTTTTGTCTGTCCCAAATATTTTCAGGTCTTTGTCCTGATGCGAATTTTTACGTTTCTTATTGTTTTCCGTAACAAAGAATCCGTTTAAATCCTTATGGTTAAAAGCATACGTAATGTTTATGGATTCCGCTTTTCTATAATCTTTTTTCAATTCTTTTTCGGTGACATTTAAATCCTGAAAAGCATTGTTTTCATAAATAAACTCGTTGGACACGGTATTGTTTTCCAATGAAATAATCCGGTTAAAGGTCAGCAGCACCTCATATTTTCGGACAAAATATTTAGAGAAAATAATGTGGTCGCCCATAAAAGTACAGTCAAAAAAGTCAGATTCCACACCGTCAAAAAACTTTTCCGTATAAGTTCCATTGGCAACTTTATTTAGATTTCTGTCCAGTAAAATATATTCAAACTGTTTATTTTGTGCGTCTTTTTTTCCTTGGTCAAAAAAATAAATATAGCCGTAAAGATTATAGTCAGAATCATACAAAATATCGGCATAAACCATATCGCCTTCCGCCATGTTTTCCAGATCGCGGGTCTGAGCTGATACAAAAAAAGAAGCCAATAAAGCAAGGGTTGCGGAAAGTAAAAATTTCATCACGTATAATTTCAAATTTGCTGACAAATATAAGATTTTAGGATTTGGATACTAGGTTGTGGAAAGATATCTTTGCCAAAAATCTGAACATGGACCAAAAGTCACTGAAAAAATATTTCGACCTATTCTGCATTATGGAATTCATCAGCTGTTTCCTGTTGTTTTGCGTTGCAATGCCCATCAAATACGGTGTAGATCCCGAAACGCCTTTGATGTTCCCCATCGGATTATTTCACGGAATCGCTTTCATCGGTTATATCATTTTAGCCATTTTGGTCAAAAAAATCTACAAATGGGACGACGAAGAATTCATATTCATCCTTATGTTCGCCTTCATCCCTTTTGCGACTTGGTTGGTACATAGAAAAATCAAGAAATTCGAAAAGCAAAATCCATCTTAAAATTATTTTGGGCGTGTCCCGTTGCGGTTCAACTTTAGGAATCCATTCAAAATGACAGCGCAACGGGACCGTGCTATCCGTTGCAATCTTTTTGTGGATTGAAGCTCTCAACTTTAGATGAGATTCTCGAAGCCACAAAAAGGATTTCCACTACTATCACTCACGCAAACCCGTTTGAAATTTCACAAAGAAAGAAGATTTTAGTAAGAAATTAAACTATTTTCTATTCTCTCTTTTCTATGTTCTCATTCCGAATCTTATATTTGCTAGAAATTCATTCAGAATTTAAAAATCAACATTCAAAATAATAAAAAATGCCAAGAGTTCTAACCGGAGTACAAGCAACAGGAACCCCACATTTGGGCAATATTTTAGGCGCGATTTCGCCTGCCATCCAAATGGCAAATTCCTCAGCCGACAAATCATTCATTTTCATTGCAGACCTTCACGCTTTGACACAAATCAAAGATGCCGAAATCCTGAAAAAAAACACGTATGAAGTCGCTGCTTGTTGGCTTGCATTGGGTTTAGACACAGAAAAAGCCGTTTTTTACCGTCAGTCTGACGTGCCGCAAGTAAGCGAATTGATGTGGTACTTACTGAACTATTTCCCGTTTCAGCGGTTAACTTTGGCGCATTCATTCAAAGACAAACAAGATTATCTTTCTGATGTAAACGCCGGATTATTTACTTATCCGATTCTGATGGCAGCGGATATTTTATTGTATGATGCCGAAATCGTTCCGGTCGGAAAAGACCAATTGCAACATTTGGAAATCACGCGCGATGTTGCCGAAAAATTCAATCACCAAATGGGTGAAACTTTTGTTTTGCCACAAGCCAAAATCAGTGAAGAAGTGATGATCGTTCCCGGAACGGACGGACAAAAAATGAGCAAATCCAGAAATAATTTCCTCAATATTTTCTTGTCCGAAAAAGAATTGAAAAAGCAGGTAATGTCCATCCAAACCGACAGTACAGCTTTGGAAGACCCGAAAAATCCGGAAACCGACAATGTTTTTGCTTTGTATAAATTGGTAGCTTCGCCGGAACAAACCGAAGAAATGCGCCAAAATTATTTGAAAGGCGGTTATGGTTATGGTCACGCCAAAAATGCTTTGCTCGGAGTTTTATTGGAAAATTATTCTGAAGCCAGAGAAAAATTCAATTATTATTTAGAAAACCAAAACGAAGTTGATAAATTCCTTTTGGAAGGCGCAGCAAAAGCAGAAGTTGTGGCAAATGACGTTTTGAAAAGAGTGCGGGAAAAGTTGGGGTTGTTGGTTTAAATCCTATATTTGCCCATTCAAACTAATTTGAAACTTATGAAATCGACATTTTTTCTATTAAGTATTCTATCATTTTCTTTTTTATGCGCTCAGGAAGCTCCTGAAATTGAGTGGAGTAAAAATTATGGTGGAACTGATAATGAAGAAATCTATGATATAAAACAAACAACAGATGGAGGGAGCATTGTCGTCGGCTATTCAATATCGAGTGATATAGATATATCTGAAAATAAAGGACTAAGTGATTATTTGATTTTGAAATTAGATGGAAACGGAAGTATTGAATGGCAAAAAACATACGGAGGGACAGAGATAGACATTGCTTATTCCGTGGTTATGGCTGATGATGGAGGTTATATAATAATAGGTGAGAGCTATTCAACGGATGGTGATGTAGGTGAGCATCATGGTTCTACACAACAATCTGATATATGGTTAATTAAGTTAGATGAAGACGGAAATATTGAACAAAATAAAATTTTAGGGGGATTATCCGATGATATACGACCATCCATAATCAATACACAAGATGGAGGTTATGCCGTAATTGCAGTTTCCAGTTCAAATGAGGGGGACATATTAATGAACCATGGAGGGACTGATTACTGGTTGGTTAAATTAAATAGTTCGATGGAAATCGAATGGAGCAGGACATATGGTGGAAGCTCTAATGAAGGAAGTTTAGATGTAGCTTCGATTGCTAAAACAAATGATGGAGGGTTTATTGTTGGAGGAAATAGTCGTTCAATTGATGGTGATTTATCGGGAAATTTTGGTAGTAGCGATTATTGGGTGTTTAAAACAAATCAATTTGGTGATTTAGAGTGGCAAAAATCTTATGGAGGAAGTGGGGAAGATGTTGGTATATCGGTTATAGAACTTGCTGGAGGAGATTATATAGTAACAGGCTATACTTCTTCGGCTGATGGAGATGTATCGTTTAATTATTCTGATGATGGAAATACAGATATTTGGGTAGTTAGAATTAATCAAGAAGGAAATCTCGTTTGGGAGAAATCATTAGGCAATGTAGATTCGGAATGGGGTTTTTCAGTACTTGAATCCAATGATGGAAATATCGTTTTAGCCAGTGCTATAATGTCGTCTGGTGGAGATATAGGTAATCATTATGGGAATTTTGATTCCTGGATTACTAAACTTAATTTAAATGGAGAAATCATTTGGGAAAAAAGCTATGGAGGTAATGAATTAGAATTGGTAAATAAAATAAAAATCACAAACAACGAACAATTAATTTTTGCAGGTACTTCAGCTTCAAATGATTTTGATCTAACAAATAATTATGGTTTTAGGGATGCGTGGGTCGTAAAACTCGCTCCAGAACAAATGTCGACTTCCGAAAGTAATTCCACTGAAATTTCAATTTTCCCAAATCCCGTAAAAAATATTTTGAATTTTTCGGAAAAATTAAATGATATTCAAATATTCAATTTGGCTGGACAGCGAGTTTTAAATGTTTCTGACAAAAACTCAATTAATGTGAGTCCTTTAAATCCCGGAACTTATTTGTTGAAAGCGAAAAATCAAAAAGGAGAAAATATTCAGTTGAAATTCATTAAAAAATAAGGAAAAAGAAAATCTCTCAATTAATCCGTAATTTTGAAGCGATTTTAATTGTCAGATGCCTTACGCCAAGTATTTTTTCATTTTTATGATTGTCTCAAACGCAGTTTTTGCGCAATCCGGTTCCCGTTACGTCCAAATGTTGCAGGAATCGGCAGAGGAAATTTACAATGATGTAGGCAAAGGAGAAAAAACGGCTCTTTCTGTTCTGAATTCCACTTCAGACGACAGTGCGCGGATTTATTCACTGCTTATTTTGTCCGAAGCCGAACAACTTCGAGGGAATTTTGTCGTTTCGCTTAATTATTTGTACAATGCTGAAAATATTGCTCATTCAACTGAAAATGAATGTTTGAATGGAATTTCTTTGTTGGCCCTGAATCATTTGTATCAAAACATCGGTTTGAACAAACTCGCTAATTCACAATTAGATTCATTAATTCAACACAATAATTGTACGAATTCTACGGATTATCTTTTCAGACTGGAATTTGAAAAATCAATGAATCTTTCCGGAAAAGAGGAAATTGAAGCTTTAAAAAAATTAATTGAAAATCTCAATCCGAACGTTTTTTCGCATGACATTTTTCGTTCAAAAATCAATTTAGAATTAGCGGAAGCATACAAAAATCTGTCGCAGAAAGATTCCGCAACATTTTATTATAACCGGATTTTGTTTGCGAAATTAAATCCTGTTTTTATAGCCCGAGCCAAATTGGGATTGGCGGAATTGAACATTCAACCCCTCGAAAATCTGATTGCAGCCGATTCATTGCTGAAAATTCATTCCGATTCGGAAACCCAAACGTTCGTTTTTTCTGCTTTGGCAGATTATTATCTCCAAAATAAAAATACAGATTTGTATAAACAGGAAATTCTGCACTACAATGATTTGAATAATGCTTATACTCAGAATAAAAAAGAAGCCAGAGATTTAGTCATTGCGCACATTGAAAATCTGAAAAAAGAAAATCAATCAATTGATATTAATTATATTGCGATTTTTTCGGGGTTAATTTTGCTTGCGGTTGGTGGTATTTTTTATTATCTTAAAACCAAAAAGGATTACAGGAAATTTCTACAGCTGATGTCGGAAAAAAATGAAAATCCGCAACCGAAAATTCCGGCCATTCCGGAACAGACAGAACAATTATTGTTAAATAAACTGGAGAAATTTGAACGTTCAAATAAGTTCATTCAACCCGGAATTTCCCTTTCGGGATTGGCAAAATCATTGGATACCAACACAAAATATCTTTCTGATGTGATTAATCGGAATAAAGAAGTTAATTTTAATCAATATATCAATGAACTGAGGATTAATTACATCATCCAAAAAATGAAAGAAGAACCTAAATACCTCAATTACAAAATATATTATTTGGCAGAAGAATGCGGTTTTTCGTCGCAAAGCAGTTTCAGCAGCGTTTTTAAGCTCGTAACCGGAATTTCTCCGTTGGCGTTCATCAAATTTTTGAAAAATGAAAAACAGGCTTAAAATACGTCATCTTTTATTTTTGATTTTTCTTTTCATTTTTCCAAATCTGAAAGCACAGGAGCATAAAGCAGCCGACAGCCTTTTGCTGGTCGCGATGAAAAGTATATACAACGAACCGAAGAAATCGCTGAAAATCGGAGATGAACTTTTACCTCAATCGGAAAAGTATCCGGATTTCCAAATCAGACTTTATATGATGATGGCGCAGGCGAGCGTGATGCTTCCCGATTACGAGAAATCGCTGGAATATGCCAATAATGCGTTGGAAATTTCAAAAAAGAATAATGATTACACCAATCAGGTTTTGGTCAATAATTTTCTCGGAACGCATTATTTAAGACTGAATCTGAAAGAGAAGGCTTGGCGCTCGCTGGAGGAAACGGAGAAAATTATTTCGAAACATCCGCTATCGAATTCTTCCCGGCATTTGCTCGGAAACGTCTATATGCTGCGCGCTTATCTGCTCGAAGATGATGATTGTAAAGCTGCACGGAAGTATTTTGATAAAGCGGTCCAGGCATTTTCAAAGTCGGATAATGAAGATTTTTCAGAAATAAACATCGGACTTGCTTATACACACAAAGGTCGTTGTTATTTGAAAGAAGAGCAGATAGATTCGGCTAAGTTGTCATTTTACAGAGCCATTAGTGTGGCAGAAAATGTTCACAATGACGGAATTTCCGCATTTGCTTATTTGAGTTTGGGAAACGCATATAATGAAGAGAATAATTACCAAAAATCAAATGAAACTTTGTTTGAAGCCTTGAAAATTGCTTCCCGTTCTTCGCAAACGGAATTGGTAAAAGAAGTTTATAAGAGCTTGTCTGAAAATTATTTTAAATTGAATGATCTGGACAATTATGCAAAATATGATTCGCTCTATAAAAATACTTTAAATGAATTTAACCAAAGCGAAATTAATTCGGTTCAAAAAATTGCAAAATCTGTGAAATCGAAACAGAATGAACCGGGAAATTATACAAAATACATTATTATTTTTTCTGTAATTCTTGTCATTTTGGTTGTTTTTTTCTTTTTGAGGTCGTATATATTTAAAAAGAAAATGAAATCGTAATTTTGATTTAATTGATTGATTTTTAATTTTTTGTAAAATAGATTTTTTTCAAAATCTTGAATTTATTCTTCAATTTCAGTTCTCAAACTGTTTGATTCATTATTTATTCCCGATAATTTAGGCGGCATAAACATTAAAAAAATTAACACAAATGAGAAGAAGAATTTACACATTGATTTTCATCTTTACCGGCTTTTTTATGTGGGGACAAAATTATGAAGGACTATTGTATGGGAATGCCCAACCTTCAAATAACACGACTAATCTTCAAACCTCAGATATCTGCGATCAGATTGTAAATATTCCAGATGATTTAACCAATGGAGCCTTTTTAGGTGGAAATACTGATAATCGCGTAGCGGTCGATGTTCCGGTGGAGCAAGGTGTGATGATGACAATTAACCAAATTAAGGTAAGTTTGGCGAGAGCTTCTGACATCAATTATGTTCATTTCCGGTTTCTAAGAGATAACGATGGGATTCCCGGCGATGAATTATTGGAAATTCAAGATACTCAAATCGTCGCAGAAGATACCTTGACTTATATAAATTCCCAACTTGGATATTTGAGGACTTTTACAGTTGACTTGGATACACCGGTAGTTTTACATGGAAATACTTCGGGCAGATATTGGATGGAAGTGCTTTCTGATGCGCGTGCTTGGGGTGCAAGTCCGTATGACGAAGATGCAATCGGATTTGGACTTGCCATGAAAATTGAAGATGATGAGTGGTTTACATTAGGGCTTATGGAATGTCTTTATGAAATTCATGCAGACTGTGACGTTGATAACGGCGAGCCGGATTATCCTTGTTTTCAAGGAGATATAAGTAATGAATTTGAAGACGGATACGGTATAGACAATCATTCTGACGAATCCTTAATGGCAGACGATTTTATTGTTGAAGAAGGTTCAGTTTTCAATGTTCATCAGGTTAAATTAAACGTAATGGTCATGCAAGGCGAGCCTGACATCGAAGACGTAACTTTGAACTTCCGTGCAGACAATGGCGGAATCCCGGGAGAAATATTACAAACAATTCCCAACATTCAGCCATCTGTAGTTGAGCTCGGCAACGCTTTTGATATTTTTACAGTTTATCAGTTAACCCTAAATCTTCCTGAAACAGAACAATTTGAAGCAGGACACTATTGGTTGCAGCCGGTAGCAAATACTTCGTCTGCTAACTGGGAAATTACCTCATTAGGCACAAACGGCGAGTTGGCTCAATTGACCTATGACGGAGGTGAAACTTGGAACTCGATACCATATCAGGCAGTCTTTTACATTGCAGGAGAATGTGAAAATGCACCTTCAGAAGATAGTTGTTCACAAGAATTTACAGGCGAAGGAAGTATCGGTGTCGGAATCGTAGATGATGGAACTATCAATAGATACCATGCAGCAAACGACATCAATGTTGCCGCAAATACACAGTTCGAAGTACAAAAAGTAACGCTCAATGTAGTAACTTTAGAAGGAGAACCGACAACTTTTGATGTAACATTGTATGAAGATAACAACGGCCCCGGCGAAGAATTAGCTAATTACCAAGTAATAGTTCCATCTTCAGTTACCATTGACGGAGAATTTGGAGAATCCGGGCAACCCGTTTATAAAGTAGAATTATCATTGCCAACTCCATATACGCTCACGGCAACATCCGCTGATACAAAATACTGGATTGGTGTCAATGCAGATTTGTCAGAATTAAGTATGCCTGTATTCTGGGTATCATTTGATTATTCCGAAGGAAGCGAAACACAACCGGCGTACCAGTCAGAAGACGGAGGTGAAACCTGGTCTGTATACGTTAATCCTGTGTTCAATACGCATTCAGAAGGATTTATGCAAGTTGAAGGTCAATGTGAATACTTAGGTATTAACGATGTTGCAAAATCCGACTTCAATTATTACCCGAATCCTGTCACCAATACCCTTACCATAGATTCGCAGAAAAACATCAAATCCGTTGCAATATTCAATTTGGTAGGGCAAAACGTTCAAAATAAATCTTTGAACACCAACAAAACAGAATTGAATTTGTCAACTCTTTCATCAGGTGTTTATTTAGTTAAAACCATTTTGGAAAACGGACAAATCGAAACATTCAAAATCATCAAAAAATAGATTTTAATTTCATAATTCAGTGATAGGTCGCCTCTAAGGGCGACCTTTTTTACTTGTGCCTTAAAATTTTTGTTTCTATAAATTTTACGTCCGGATGATATTTATGGTGTTCGAAACAGTTGAATTTAATATCAGACCCTGTACTACAGATTAAACTATTTAACCCATAGTTATAATTTATTAAAAATTAAGGAAATTCAAGGTTTCAATTGTATCTTTGCACTTAGAATAAATCTAAATAAAAATGATACAAGTTTCAGATACTGCAAAAACCAAAGTAATTTCATTGATGAGCGAGGACGGAACCAATCTGGAAGAGAGTTTCGTGAGAGTAGGAGTGGAGAGTGGTGGTTGTTCAGGTTTGTCTTACAAATTAAGTTTTGACAAAAACAGAAACGATGAAGACAAACTTTTTGAAGACAAAGGCGTAAAAATTCTGGTCGATAAAAAATCATTTTTGTATTTGGTCGGCACAGTTTTAGAATATTCCGGCGGTCTCAACGGAAAAGGATTTGTGTTCAATAACCCAAATGCACAGCGCACTTGCGGTTGTGGCGAGAGTTTTTCACTTTAAAAAACCTGATGGCTAATTTGAGTCGAAGCCAAATGATAAAAAATGAAAATTATTAAATTTATAATATTGTTTATTTCCGTTGGAATTTTTGCCCAAACCCAAAACGTCAACCAATTATTGGTTTTTCAACCCGACGAGAATTCTGTCAAATTCAATGAAGTTTATACCGAGAATTTCTTTTTCGGGAACTTCGGAATCAAACCTTTGGTGAATGCAATTCCTATTGATTATCAGAAAGTTAAATCCATCAAAATTTCAGCGGAAACCGAAGGGAAGACAACACCTAATGTCTTTGAACTCAATTACGACAAAGAAGGAAAATTAACCCAAATGAAAATCTCTGAAATGCTTTCAGGAAAAGCTTTGACGGTTGATTATGTTTACAAAGACGGATTGATTCAGGAAGAAATTTTCAAAGATGCAGAGGGAACGAAATCCAATAAATTCCATTATGCCGAAGGCAAAATGATTGTGGAAAACACAAAAGGAATGATTGATGTTTACCAGTTGAAAGGAAAATTATTGTACAAACAAGCCTACCTGAACGGAAAAACTGTTTTTAAAGATAGAATTGAAGGGAAATGTCGAATCACTTCCTATCAGCAAGATGACATTGACAAAACTTGTTATAGTAATTTTAATGGAGAAATGCCGTTTTCAGTAGAAGAATTTTCAACTTCCGAAAACGCTAAAACCAACAAAATTATGCTGGTTTCGGAAACCATTTGGAAAGTTGAGAAAAATGAGAATGGAACCTATAGCATTTTAAACGGTAAAAATGAATTGTACCGTTTGGAACTGAATAAAAATTCGACAGTGAAAAATTTTGAATTTTTGGGAATTAAATC
>Ga0079224_100007481_pt1 | contig 14675 bp, 11 predicted proteins | sample Stecom2015_FD_80414 | JGI IMG/M metagenome (GOLD analysis project Ga0079224, IMG submission 80414) | Agricultural soil microbial communities from Utah to study Nitrogen management - Steer compost 2015 | ecosystem: Environmental > Terrestrial > Soil > Agricultural land | place: USA: Utah...
AAATTGGCAGTAGAAGGAAAAAATTATGTCGTACAAGACGGCGATGTTATGCACTTCTTGTTCAATGTGTAAGAATTTCATTTTATAATCTCAAAACCTCAAGCTTCCAACTTGAGGTTTTTTTATGGATTTTCATATTCTTCCTTGGATTTTATAGAGATTCTCCAGTGCCTTTTCAAGGGTTTCTTGCTTTTTTGCAAAACAAAATCGAATAAGTTTCTGTTTAGGTGGATTTTGGTAAAATGCAGAAACCGGAATGGTTGCGACTTTATGTTTTTCAGTTAATTTCAAGGCAAATTCAGTATCCGGCAAATCAGAAATTTGAGAATAATCCGCCAATAAAAAATAGGAACCTTCCGGTTGAATTGCTTTAAATGGGGTTTGGGCTAAACCTTCCATGAAAAAGTCGCGTTTTTGTTGAAAAAATGAACTTAAATTCAAATATTCTTCTTTTCGTTTGAGAAATTCCGCAAGGGCAAATTGCGAAGGTGTATGCACACAGAAACTGTTGAATTGATGAACCTTTCGGACTTCTTTCGTTAAACCGGGAGGTGCGATACAATAGCCTACTTTCCATCCCGTGATATGAAATAATTTTCTGAAAGAAGCCACGAGAAAACTTCTTTCCCTCAATTCAGGATAGCAGATTATACTTCGAAACTCCTGTCCATCAAAGACGATATGTTCATAAACTTCATCGCTTAAAAGCAGGATATCGGTATTTTGAACCAAACGAATAATTTCTTGAAAATCTTCCTCTTTCAAGGTGGTCGTCGCCGGATTATTGGGATTATTCAAAATCATCAATTTCGTTTTGGGAGAAATCAAATTTTCGACTTCCTTCCAATTGATTGTGAAGTCCGGTCCTTGTGTAGTAACCGCCCGAACCTTAGCTCCCATAAGTTCGATGACCGGCCGATACAAATCGTAAGCCGGTTCGAAAATTATCACCTCGTCTTCCACTCCCACGACAGCGGCAATAGCGGCAAAAACAGCGCCCGAACCGCCGGTGGTTACCGTAATTTCCATATCAGGATGGAATTGACATCCATATAAATCGACATATTTCCGGCTGATTTCCTCCCTCAGTTGCTGTGCTCCGGACATGGGGGCGTATTGATTCAGTCCTTTTTTCATGGCTAAAGCCAATAAATCAACCAATTCAGGAGAGCAGTCAAAATCGGGAAAACCCTGTGAAAGATTTACAGCCTGGTGCTCGAGAGCATATGCAGACATCAAGGTAAAAATCGTGGTTCCGACATGGGGTAATTTGGAAGTAATATTCATAGCGTTAAAATTAATAAAATTGGCAAAAAACCTGTGAATATCATCTAGTTTAGACTTGAAATCCCAGCTTAATTTTTCTATTTTTGTAACATGTCAGAAAATCTAATTGATAAGGTATTGCCTGAAACTACAGCCACCTATACCGAAGACAATATCAAAACCCTTGATTGGAGGGAACATATCAGGATGCGTCCCGGTATGTACATCGGGAAGTTAGGGGATGGTTCCTCACAAGATGACGGGATTTACATCTTGCTAAAAGAAATCATCGACAACTCCATAGACGAATTTGTCATGGGAGCCGGTAAAACCATTGAAATCAATTTATCGGAAAGTGAAGTTACCGTTCGAGATTACGGTCGTGGGATTCCATTGGGTAAAATGATAGATGCGGTATCGAAAATGAATACCGGGGGGAAGTACGATTCTCGCGCCTTCAAAAAATCGGTGGGGTTAAACGGGGTTGGTACCAAAGCGGTTAATGCTTTATCCTCCTATTTCCGCGTTCAATCTGTGCGTGACAACAAAACGCGAATTGCTGAATTTGAATACGGAAAACTCATTAATGAAGAACCCGAAAAAGATACAACCATCCGTAAAGGAACAAAAATCACTTTCGTTCCCGACGCTGACATCTTTAAAAACTACAAATTCCGCAAGGAGTATGTAGAACGTATGTTGAAAAACTACGTTTACCTGAATCCGGGGTTGAAAATTATATTCAACGGAGAAGAATTTTATTCTGAAAACGGACTAAAAGACTTATTGGTGGACAATATCGATGAAGATGTTGTATATGACATCATCCACCTGAAGGGTGAAGACATCGAAATTGCGATGACCCATAGTTCCAATTCCTATTCCGAAACTTATTATTCATTTGTAAACGGACAAAACACGACTCAGGGAGGAACGCATTTGGCAGCCTTCAAAGAAGCGGTAGTAAAAACCGTACGTGAATTTTACAACAAAAATTACGATCCGAGCGACATTCGAAAATCGATTATTGCCGCAATTGCGATTAAGGTAATAGAACCTGTTTTCGAATCGCAAACCAAGACCAAATTAGGGTCAACGGAGATGGGACCCGATTTGCCTACGGTTCGAACTTTTGTAAACGATTTCGTCAAAACGCACCTCGACAATTATTTACACAAGAATCCGGAAGCTGCCCAAAATTTGGAGAAAAAAATTAAACAGGCAGAACTGGAGCGTAAAGAATTGTCGGGTATTCAGAAATTGGCGCGCGAAAGAGCCAAAAAAGTAAGTTTACACAACAAAAAACTTCGCGACTGTCGTCAACATTACAACGAACAGAAGTCGGACAAAAGATTGGAGACCACGATTTTCATCACCGAGGGAGACTCTGCGAGTGGGTCCATTACCAAAAGTCGAAATGTAGAAACCCAAGCGGTATTTAGTTTACGGGGTAAACCTTTGAACTCCTACGGTATGACCAAGAAAATCGTATATGAAAATGAAGAATTCAATCTCTTGCAAGCTGCCTTAAATATTGAAAACGGACTGGAAGATTTGCGTTACAACAACGTTGTCATAGCTACCGACGCCGATGTTGACGGGATGCACATTCGTTTGTTGATGATTACGTTCTTTCTTCAGTTCTTCCCAGACTTAATTCGTGAGGGGCATTTGTATATTTTATCCACCCCGCTTTTTCGTGTGAGAAACAAAAAGGAAACCCGATATTGTTACACCGAAGAAGAAAGAATTAAAGCTATTCAAGAATTAAAAAACCCCGAAATCACCCGATTCAAAGGATTGGGAGAGATTTCACCGGATGAATTCAAGAACTTCATCGGGAAAGACATGCGCTTGGAACCGGTAATGATTGGAAAAGATACACCTATTGAAAAATTACTGGAGTTCTACATGGGTAAAAATACCCAAGAAAGACAAGAATTCATCGTCAAAAATTTAAAAACTGACCTCTAAAACTAAAAAACAAACGTAGAATTAAAAAATGAGAATCAACAACAAACGAGTAAACACCTATGTTGAAGCGGTATATATTTTATTGATACTGGGGTTGTTCTGTAGTATTTTGCTCATATTCATTCCCATCCCTCCACTTATCAAAATCGCACCAGCTTACATCTACTTATTGGTCTTTATTTTGGCCATCATGGGATTTAAAAATTTAGGTCCCCACCACGTTGAATACAGTAGCGATGGAGAGGTATTGAACATTAAAACCCAAGATCCCTTTTTCGCCAAATACTTCAGACAACAAAAATCACTGGTGGATTTTCCGAAAAGTAAATTGGTAGATTACAAAATAAGCGGAAACATTCTTCACCGAAAATTAGAATTATACTTAAAAAGTAAACGTACCAATAATGGGATTAAAAAATTAAGTTTCAAAATTACATTTTTAAGTAAAAACGAAAGACTGGATTTGCATCGATCCTTGAAAAAAATCATTCGCAATAACACAAAAGATAACAATAAGCCAGAAGAAGAAGTTGGATAAAATGAGCGAACAGCATCAAGAAGAAACCATCAAAAAAGTATCGGGCATGTATGAGGACTGGTTCCTCGACTATGCTTCTTACGTAATTTTAGAAAGAGCAATTCCTTCTATATTCGACGGATTAAAACCTGTACAACGCAGGATTTTACATTCGATGCGGGAGCTGGAGGATGGGCGATACAATAAGGTTGCCAACCTTGTGGGAAACACGATGAAATACCACCCACACGGAGACGCTGCCATAACCGATGCGATGGTACAAATCGGGCAAAAAGAACTGCTGATTGACACGCAGGGGAACTGGGGAAACATTTTGACGGGAGATGGTGCAGCAGCGGCACGTTACATCGAAGCGCGATTGACTCCATTTGCCTTGGAAGTAGTTTTTAACCCCAAGACCACTGTCTGGCTTCCTTCCTATGATGGGAGAAACAAAGAACCGGAAAACCTTCCGGTAAAATTCCCATTGCTTTTGGCTCATGGAGTTGAGGGAATTGCAGTTGGGTTATCCACTAAAATTTTACCCCATAACTTCAATGAATTGATCGATGCCGCTATCGCTTATTTAAGGGGTAAAAAATTTGTTTTATATCCGGATTTTGTAACGGGCGGATATGTAGATGTCAGCGATTATAATGACGGACAAAGAGGAGGGAAAGTTCGGGTAAGGGCCAAAATCCAACAAGAAGACAAAACAACGCTGAAAATCACAGAAATTCCATTTGGAACCACAACCGGAAGCTTGATTGACTCCATTATCAAAGCAAATGATAAAGGGAAAATCAAAATCAAAAAAATTGAGGACAATACAGCAGAACATGTAGAAATCTTAGTTCATTTGGCTCCGGGAGTTTCTCCCGACAAAATGATTGATGCGCTCTATGCCTTCACGGACTGTGAAATTTCCATTTCGCCCAATGCATGTGTCATCAATGTCGATAAACCTGAATTCTTAACTGTTTCCGAAATTCTTCGCCGTACCACTGACCATACGGTAAGTTTGTTGAAGAAAGAATTGGAAATCGAATTGGGAGAATTGGAGGAACAATGGCATTTTTCTTCTTTGGAAAGAATTTTCATCGAAAACCGAATCTATCGAGACATCGAAGAAGAGGAAACATGGGAAGGTGTTATTCAAGCAATAGATAAAGGGCTAAAACCCTATACCCACCATTTACTTCGCGAAGTAACCGAAGACGACATTGTAAAATTGACCGAAATCCGAATCAAGAGAATTTCAAAATTCGATTTGGATAAGGCTCAACAATACATAGAATCTTTGGAGGCAAAAATCGCACAGGTTAAATTCCATTTGGATAATTTGATTGATTATGCCGTTGATTATTATAAAAACCTAAAAAACAAATACGGAAAAGGAAAAGAACGCAAAACCGAAATTCGAATCTTTGATAACATCGATGCAACCAAGGTGGCAGTTGCCAACGTAAGATTTTATGTCGATCGCAACGAAGGGTTTATCGGAACTTCTTTGCGTAAAGATGAATTTCTGTTTGAATGTTCCGACATTGACGACATTATCGTGTTCCGAAACGATGGAACCATGCTGGTAACTAAAGTCGATGCGAAAACCTTTGTCGGCAAAGGAATCATCCATGTGGGCGTTTGGAACAAAAAAGATAAACGCACCATTTACAATATGATTTATCGGGACGGGAAAAGCGGTCCTTCTTATATGAAGCGTTTTGCCGTTACGGGTATCACCCGCGACAAGGAATACGATTTAACAGCCGGAAACAAAGGTTCGGAAGTTTTGTATTTCTCAGCCAATCCAAATGGTGAAGCGGAAGTAGTTCAAATCTGGTTGAAACCTATTCAACGAATCAAAAAATTAAAATTTGACATCGATTTTTCCAATTTAGCTGTAAAAGGTCGTGCTTCCAAAGGAAATTTGGTAACCAAATATGCCATCAAGAAAATCGAACTCAAAGAAGAAGGAGTTTCTACCCTTGCACCGAGAAAAATCTGGTTTGACGACACCATCAAACGTTTGAATGCCGATAACCGCGGAGAGCTTTTGGGGGCTTTTAAAGGCGCAGACAAGATTTTGACCATCAACGACAAAGGAGAAGTAAAACTTACCAGTTTCGACCTTGGAAACCGTTACGATGATGAATTATTGTTGATTGAAAAATGGAAACCCAACCGTCCGATTACTTGTGTGTATTACGATGCCGATAAAGAACGTTATTTCGTGAAAAGGTTCTTGGTGGAAGATACTTTGAACCCACAACCCTTTTTCTTTTCAGAAAATCCAAATTCCTTTATTGAATTGGTAACGACTCAAAAAACACCGATTGTGGATTTGATTTTTGCCAAAGTAAAAGGAGTGGAACGTGAACCGGAAACGGTAAATTTAGAAGAATTCATTGCCGTAAAAGGAATCAAAGCCCAAGGTAATCAACTGACCACATTTAAGGTAAAACAAATGAATTTACATCCGGCGGAAGAAGAACCTGAAGAAGAAATCTTAAGCGAAGAAGAGGAGGATGCAACTTTGGGAGAACAAGCTTCTTTATTTGATTTCCCGGTAAGTGAAAATGGCGAAAGTCAAGAAAATGAAATAGAACAAAAAGGAGAAGATTCGCAAGAATCAAATGAAGAAGAAAACGAATAATTAATAGAACGAAATGGCTTTAATCACAATACTTATCATTGCTATCACGGCAATTGTTTCCTTGCGAGGTTTTAACGATTATAATCTTTTTGAAAGATTTAAATTTCAACCCCAAGCCATCACCCGTGGCAAACAATATGACCGATTGCTGACATCCGGATTTTTGCATGTTGACATGACACATTTGATTTTCAACATGCTCACATTGTTTTTCTTCAATAACATTGTGATACTATTTTTTGCCCGCTTGTTTAACGATGTATCGACCGGATCGGTTGTTTTTGCCATCCTTTATTTGTTGGCCATTATGGGAGGAAATTTATTGGCGCTCGTATTTCAACGCAACAATTCCTTTTATTCCGCAGTCGGAGCTTCGGGAGGAGTAATGGGAGTTGTCATGGCGGCAATCGTGATTGCCCCCAATGATTTAATGATTTACGGAGTCATCCCAGGATGGCTATATGCAATTTTGTATTTAGGCTATTCGGTTTATGGAGTTCAGAAACAATTGGGAAACATTGGACACGAAGCTCATATCGGAGGAGCTATTGTAGGAATTATCGTGCCCCTGATTTTAGCTCCTGAACTTTTTGAAGTGAATAAGTACTATGTACTTGGAATGTTGATACCGATTTTGGTTTTATTGGTATTGGCCGTGAAACAGAAAAAATAAGAATCTTTTCCGTTTAGTATTGAATTGGAAAACGAATTCTTAACAAACCAAAAGGGCTAACAGTTTCCTGTCTCCAAACAGGGAGAAAACTTAATATGAAGGTTAACAAAGGGACCTCAAAAATCTCTCCTTCGTTGCGGGTTCTATAAATACTCCTTTAATTCAGAAAGTTGGTAAATGACCGGAATTTCCTCCATCCTAAGGTGATTTTCATTTAGCGGATTGAAGAAAATGGCTTTCATCCCCACACGAGTTGCCCCTAGCATATCGGCAATCCAATCGTCTCCTATGTAAATGGATTCTTCCGCAGTTGTCCCCGCTTTTTTCATCGCCGTTTCGAATGCCAAGGGGTCTGGTTTCGGAGCTCCTGCACCTTCAGCCGTGGTAATAGTCTCCACATAATTCTTGACGATGCTTCCATTAATTTTTTGATGGGTTACCTCTTCAAATCCATTGGAAAGAATATGCAAATGATATTTTTCTTTGAGGTATTTCAAAATTTCTTCCGCCCCCTCTACCACGTAATTGGAGGTGGTCACTTCGTTCACAAATCTTTTTTCGAAATCCAAAGCAAAGGGAGCATTGGGAATACCCATATTGGCAAATGCTTCCGGGAATCGTCTAGCGCGGAGTTCCTCTTTGGTCACTTTCCCATCGCGATAGTCCGCCCAAAGCTGCTCGTTGCTTTCGTAGTAATGCGGAAAAAATTCCTCGAAGGTATAACCATAGTTTTCCTCTACTTGAAATTCCTCGTAAAGTCTAACTAAGGTGATTTTGGCATTTCTACGATAGTCCCAAAGGGTATTGTCTAAATCGAAAAAGATGTGTTTGATATTCTGCATAAGGCTGCAAAAATAGAAAGTTTTAGGTTTCAAGTTTAAAGTTCAATGTTAATTCTTAGTTTTGTTTATTCAATTTGTGAAGAATTGCGGATTAACCAAAAACAATTTAAGACGAAGAACTTCAAGGGTGTTTTATCCTTGCTGGCAGGAAACACGATTTCAAAGTTGATCCTGTCTGTAGGAGGAATTGTTTTGGCTAATTATTATGGTCCCGAAAGCTACGGAATTTACAATGTATTTTTAAGTTATATTTTAATTCTCCCTGTTTTAGCATCCATGCGTTTGGACAATATCATGATTTTGCAAAAAGGGAGTAAAGAAATTCGCAATTTATTCAGTGGAATCGTTGTCATCACTTTTTTCTTAAGCTGTCTATTGGTTTTAGGCATTGGAATTTTGAAAAATTGGAATATTTTTCCTTATCAACTTTCCAATTTTTTACTTCTGCTTATTGGAATTGGGAGTGTCTTGACTGCCTGGAATTTGTCACAAAATAATCTGTTCACAAAGTTTCGGTTATTTAAACAGATTTCCACCGCTTTCGTTATTTCCTCCCTTGTAACTGTATTGTTTCAAGCCGTTTTTTATTTTATCGGACAGATAGAAAACGGATTGATATACGGATGGATCATAGGACTTGCTGCTTCCTTTCTTTACAATGCAGCAGTTTCGAAAGGTCTGCTGAAAAAAATTGATTGGACGGCATTTCGCGCAAGTGTCAAGGAACACCAAAACATCGTCAAGTTTACCTATCCTTCGGATTCTTTGAATGCAATTGCCAATAATTTATTACCCATCATGGTCATCCTTTATTTTTCGGAGGCGGAGGTCGGGCTCTATGCAATGGCTTTTAAAGTATTATCAACCCCTTTGGTTCTTTTGAGTTCATCGGTTTCAAGAGTTTATTTTCAAAAATCGGTTTCTTTGTATCATCAAGACAAATCAGCATTGTTAAGTTTGACCCAAAAGGTAATTTTTTCCAACCTCAGCATCATCATTGCTTTCGTCCTGTTCATGAACACGGCAGGACTTTATTTGTTGGATCTATTTTTAAACCACAAATGGGACGGAATGGGAAGTTTTATAATGGCCTTATCCTTTTGGATTATTGCCCGAAGTGCATTAAATCCAATATCTCCGTTGATCATGGTGATTAACAAAAACCATTATTCCCTTGTTTTCAATATCTATTTGATTTTGGTCAATCTGGTTTCCATTTACATTGGAAATTTATACGGAAATTTCCTTCTTTGTGTATGGATTTTCTCGATTTTTTCCGGATTGGGGTATTTAATTTTGACGCTCCTTGTTACTGATTATTTGAAAAAGCAAAATGAAGTCTAAACATATATTATTTTTAAGCTCATGGTATCCTTCCAAACTATTTCCCTTTGCCGGGGATTTTGTTCAAAGACATGCTATTGCAGCTTCAAAACTTAACAAGGTTTCTGTACTTCATGCCATCAAAGATCCTGAACAAAAGGAAAGCTTTTTCATTTCAAAAAATCGAACAGAAGGAGTTGACGAAATTATTGTTTACTACAAGCATTCACCCTTCAAATTCTTGAATTTTTTAAGAAGGTTTATTGCCTTAAAGAAAGGATTTAGGGAAATTGAAAATGTCGATATTACGCATTTGAATGTTTGTTTTCCGGCAGGATTATTTGCTTTGTATCTGAAACAGAAACTGAAGATTCCCTATGTAATTACGGAGCATTGGACGGGGTTTCGGGAAGAAAGTTTTCAAAAAACCAATTGGGTCGAACGATTTTTCATCAAACGAATATTAAAAAATGCATCCAAAATTCTTCCCGTTTCAGAAGATTTGGCAAAAAGTATGAGAAAACATGCTCTGCAAACACCTTTCGAAGTAATACCCAATGTAGTTTTTACGGAGTATTTTCATCCGATGAGCAAAAATGAACATGAAATCCCAAGGTTTTTACATCTCTCTTCTTTGAAGTTGGAACATAAAAATATTCCGGGAATTTTAAATGTCATCAAAAGACTTGCAGCGGAAAATTTTCAATTTGAATTTCATTTGGGTGGGACAGGAGATGTTAAATATATTGAAGAGTTTCGCAAAGAACATCAATTGGAAAGATTCATTTTCACCTTTGGAAAGCTTTCCTACAAAGAAGTTGCTCATAAAATGAACGAATTTGATTGTTTTGTCCTTTTCAGTAATTATGAAAATCAACCTTGTGTTCAAACGGAATCCTTTGCCTGTGGTCTTCCTTTTATTGGAACCGATGTTGGAGGAATAAAAGAATTCTTTCCAAAAAATTTCGGAATTTTAATTGAACGAGGCAGAGAAGATCAATTATACGAGGCCATGAAATCCGTAATTTTAGGAAAAGAATTTGCATCTTCTGAAGAAATGCATCAATATGTGAAAGATAATTTTTCTCCAGAACGAATTGCAAAAAAATTTGACCAGATATATACTCAGCTTTTAAATGAGGGTTAATTTTCAAATAGCGTATCATTCTAACGAATTGACATTTTCAACACAGTATGAAAATGCAAAACACTATGAATATACCTCACTGGAAAATCCTCAGTTGAAAATATTTATCAAAGGGATTGTCCTGAATGAAAAGGATTTAATCCAATCACATGCCGTTCAATCCCAAGAAGAACTTTATATTTCCTTGTACCAAAAATTTGGGAACAGACTAACTGACCATCTCCGAGGAGAGTTTTCAGGATTTTTATTTGACAAGATTTCCAATAAACTTTTTGTATTTACCAATTTATTGGGATCTCAAAGGGTGTATTATTATCAAAAAAATGGAATTCTATTAGTCGATACCGACTTATTTTCCTTAAAAAATCGACTAAAAGCATACAACCTCTCCTTCAACTTAGATCTTACAGCAGCCTATTCAATTTTGTCTCTAACTAACTTAATCAAGAATTATACATTAATTGAAGAGGTCAAGAAATTAAACAGTGCTGAACAACTTCATGTAGATTTTAATCATTTCAACGTTGGGATTGAAAAAATTAATCCATTGGAAGATTCTGGGAAATTTTCAGGACCTAAAACGAAATCTTTAGAAAAATTGCATGAACTATTCGGGCATGCCGTCAAACTGGAATACGAGTTTGACAATAAAATTGAAAAAAGGCACTTTTCTTTGCTTAGCGGAGGATTAGATTCCCGCATGGGAATAATTTATGCGGTAAAACAAGGTTTTAAACCCGATGAAAGTTTATGTTTTTCTCATTCAAATTATTGGGATGAAAAAATCGCCCAAGAAATTGCCGGCTATTTACAATTTCCACTTCGAATTGTGCATTTAGACGGTGGAGAATTTATTAAGGATGTAGATAAAATTACCGATATCACCCATGGTTTAACTCCCTATTTAGGCGGAGTACACTCTAATTTTGCCTTGGAAAAAATTGATTTTTCTGACAAAGGACTAATTCACAGCGGCCATTTAGGAGACGCCATTTTGGGCACTTATCTTTCTTCCCCCAAAAAGGAAACACCCGAAAATGGGTTGAGAAGACTAATCCTCGATTCAACGCTTTCCAAAAAAATTGAAGATAAATTAATTCAAGCTTCCAAAGAATTTGAAACCGAAGAGCTCTTTTTACTTCATAACCGGGGATTTAATTTAATTTCCACCGGAATTTATGTGGCGGAAAATTTCAGCTATCAGGTTTCTCCATTTATGAACGACGAATTCATCCGGTTTTCGTTATCCTTGCCGGAAGAATGGAAATTCAATCAAAAAATTTACATCGAATGGATTCGCAAACATTGTAAAGAATCCACTCAATTTAAATGGGAAAGAACATTCTTAAGACCCGACAAAGCTTGGAAAACTCAATTTGGAATCAATGTTCTAAAGCGAGCCAATAATTTAATTTATGCCAAAATTTTAGGGAAAGATTATAAGTTAACCATGTCTCCTTATGAATATTATTACAAAACCAATTTAGGAATCCGGGAGTTTTATAAAACCTATTTTAATTATCATATAGATTTGATTGGTAATTCCGAATTAAAATCAGACATGGTTCGTTTATTTCAACAAGGCGATTTTAGAGCAAAATCAAGAGTTATAAGCCTCTTAAGTGGTTACAAAAAACTTTTTACATGAAAAGTCTTGTAGAATTCATACGCCAATTTATTCAAAACAATGGATTGCTGGTCTTTTCATCTTCCATTGTCACCAAACTTTCCATGCTTTTAATCAACATTTTGGCTGCCCGCTTAATTTCTGACAATGAATATGGACTTTTCATCTTAATCTTATCTGTTTTCAATATTTTTGCTCCTTTGATTGGATTTGGCTCCAACCAAGGACTTTTGCGTTACGGTGCTATTGAAACCAATAAAGAAGCAAGGGAAACACTCAATCAATACATTTATATCAAAGGATTTTTCAACCACCTGTGGGTTAGTCTTACTTTTCTTATTGTCTGTTTTGTTTATTCCCTAAAATATGATGGAATTGGTCTTGTAATTGCCTGTTTAGGAATCAGATTCATAGGATTCTACTTCTACAACCATGCTCAAGCCTATTTTCGCATAAACGACAATAACAGAAGTTTTGCAATTTTAAATATGACCGTCAACCTTTCGGGATTAGCCATTGTTGCCCTATTGACATTTATGGCGGAATTTAAAGGCTTTCTCTTGGGTATGGCCATCACACCTTGGATTTCCTTGTTTTTTTACCGAAATTTTCAATTTTCCAAACTGAAACCCTCTATTGATTTAAAAGGTTTCTGGAAGTATTCCATGCATGCCAGCATCACCTATTTCTTTTCTGATATGTTGTTTGCAATGGATATTATGCTCATCGGTTTATTTCTCACAGAATCTGATTTAGCATTTTACAAAGTCTCCATTCTTCTTCCCATGAATATTTCATTCATCCCATTGACATTCATGCAAACCGATTATCCGAAAATCGCCCGTAACTACCTCGATAAAAATTACCTAAAATTTTATCTTTTAAATTATTACAAAATTTTCATCCCATTGGGAATTTTGATTTTAATCGTGGGATTTTTCATAAAAGACTGGATTATACCTTTTATTTTCGGGAGTAATTATGAAAATTCCGATGGTTGGGTATTTTACATCATATTGATAGCTTTGGTCGGAAATATGTGGATGAGAAATCTCTATGGAAACATGTCTGCAGCAATCGGCAAAGCAAGCTGGAACACCTATGTTTCGATTGGAGCTTTATTCATAATGCTTATTTTAGGTGTTCTTTTAATTCCTAAATTTGGCATCATTGGAGCTGCCATAGGAATGGCGGTTTCGTTCACCTTTACAGGAATTACCTTGATGATTTTGTTTCACAAATATTTAAATAAACTACCGGATGTCAAAAATTAAAAAAACAATATCTGCCCTAAGTGCCCTGGTTAAAAATCCATGGTTATTAAACAAAGTAATTGATGAAAATGAAGCATGGCAAAAATCGGTTACTTCTACCTATCAATTACCAGAAGGGCTTCCGGTTGTCCAATTGGAGGAGTTATTCCCCGATTTTTCCGAAACTTTAAATTCCTTTGCTTTTTTGGGAGGTGGTTCTCTTCCTACAGATTTGGCATTATTAAAATCATTATGCCGAAAATTTGAGAATTGTTCTTACTTTGAAATAGGAACCTGGAGAGGTGAAAGTGTAAGAAATGTAGCAGATGTTGCCCAGGACTGCTTTACCCTAAACCTACACCCCGACGAAATTATTCAGCTAACGGGAAACTCAAAATATGCGAATGCACATTTCTTTTTCTCCAAAAATTTACCAAATGTCACACAACTTTTAGGGGATTCTCGAACCTTTGATTTTGCCGGTTTAAATAAGAAATTCGACGTGGTTTTCATCGACGGAAACCACCATCACGACTTTGTGAAATCAGACACGCAAAAGGTTTTCGCACATTTGGCCCATGAAAATTCCATCATTGTGTGGCATGATTATGCCTATAGTCCGGGAAAAGTTCGATTTGAAATATTACATGCAATTTTGGAAGCTGTACCAAAGGAGCAACATCAATATCTTTACTCGGTTGCCAATACCATGTGTGCAATTTTTACCAAGGAAAAATTACATACGGAAAGAATTGATGCTTATGATGACCCTAAATTCACATTTGAAGTAAACTTAAAGGCGAAAAAACTTAAATCTCAGGGTTCATAAATCACCTGCGACTTTTTACGTTTTCTGAAATGGGTAAATTCCTTCCCATTTGCATCGATGATTTTCCCTTTTCCCTTGAAAATAATTTTGGAACCTTTGTTTAGCTTTACAAAAGCCTGAGGAGGTAAAATGATGGTTTCCGAAATGGTTAATGTCACATCTTTGGCTATTTCGAAATTATGGTAAAATCTTCTGGGAGCTTTCCATTCTGTATTTTCATTCAGATACCAGGTGGCTCCATAGGCAGATTCGGGCGTTACAAATTGCATGAGATTGGATGCCGACAAGTTCCAATGCATGGTTCTCAATTCCATTTCTGAAATAAAATATTTATCCTTTCTCACCCCCTGTTTCATAAGAGCATTGGAACATTGATTCGTATGAGTCAACCCAAAGTTGTGACCAAATTCATGAGCCAATCCTTTGGCGTCCTGTAAATGCCATTCACGGGTTTCCTTCCAGGTAGAATTGTACTCTACAGGGGCTTGAAACTTATGATATAAATACTTAATGTAACGATTCGGCATATGAACCTGAGAACTACGTTCTAAATTTCGAGTCGATGGCA
>Ga0079224_100007483_pt1 | contig 14671 bp, 14 predicted proteins | sample Stecom2015_FD_80414 | JGI IMG/M metagenome (GOLD analysis project Ga0079224, IMG submission 80414) | Agricultural soil microbial communities from Utah to study Nitrogen management - Steer compost 2015 | ecosystem: Environmental > Terrestrial > Soil > Agricultural land | place: USA: Utah...
CCGATGCCGTTGGCGACATCCTGCACGTCGGCCCCGACCTTCTCGCACAAGTCGGCGATCTCGTTGATGAAGCTGATCTTGGTCGCGAGGAACGCGTTGGCCGCATATTTGGTCAGCTCGGCCGCGCGGCGAGCCATGACCAGCATGCGCGTCTCGTTGCCGAGCAACGGGCGGTAGATCTCGCGCAGCACTTCGGCCGCGTTGTCGTCGTCGACGCCGATCACCACGCGGTCGGGCCGCTTGAAATCGTCGATCGCGGCGCCCTCGCGCAGGAACTCGGGATTCGAGGCGACCGAGAACGCAAGGTCGGGCCGCTCTTCGCGAATGATACGTTCGACTTCGTCGCCGGTGCCGACCGGGACGGTCGACTTGGTCACCACGACGGCGCCTGGACGCAGGTGCTGGGCCACTTCCTTTGCGGCGGCATAGACGTAGCTCAGGTCCGCATGCCCGTCGCCGCGCCGCGACGGTGTGCCGACGGCGATGAACACCGCGTCCGCATCGGGCAGCGCCGCGGCCAGATCGAGCGCGAACTCGAGCCGCCCGGCCTCGGCGTTTTTCGCCACCAGCTCGTCGAGCCCCGGCTCGAAAATCGGGATGCCCCCAGCGCGCAGCGCCTCGACCTTGGCCGCGTCCTTGTCCACACAGCACACCTGGTGACCGAAATCGGCAAAGCACGCCCCCGATACCAGACCGACATAGCCGGAACCGATCATCACTATCCGCATGCTGGTTCCCCGTCGCCTCGGTCGTTTCGGTGCGCGCCGTCTAGTCGAACACTGGCGGGGCTAGCAACCCGCTCAGCCGCGGCCGCGATAGGGCGCGACACCCTGATCGGGCAGCCACAGCCCCTCCGGCGGCGCGCCGCTCTGCCAGAAGACGTCGATCGGAATGCCTCCGCGCGGGTACCAGTAGCCGCCAATCCGCAGCCAGCGAGGCCGCATTTCCTCGAACAGGCGCTGGCCGATGCCGACGGTGACGTCCTCGTGGAAGCCGCAGTGATTACGGAAAGAGGCGAGGAACAGCTTGAGGCTCTTGCTCTCGACGATGGTCTCGCCGGGGGCGTAGTCGATTACCATGTGGGCGAAATCGGGTTGGCCGGTCACCGGGCACAGCGAGGTGAACTCGGGCGCCGCAAGCCGCACAAGGTAGAGCGCGCCGGGGCGAGGATTGGGCACGTAGTCCAGCTCGGCGGTTTCGGGACTCGCCGGAAGCTCGCTAGCGCGGCCAAGGAAGCGGGGCGTCGGATCGCTCATCGGCCGCGCTCTTGCCTTCATCGGGCGCGGCGCACAAGGCGGCGCTTGGCGTTGCGCAATTCAGAAGCTATTCAGCGCGCCCCGCCATGTCCGCTGCGACAACGATGCGCTCGATCTTTCTTGCCTTGAGTTCTGCTCTCCTCGCCGCACCGGCCGGTGCGGCTGTAAGCGACTTCCGTCTGCCGGCGCCTAGGGAGACGCAGCAACCACCCGACCGGCAAGGTCCGGTCGCGCCCGACGTTCCAGAATCGCGCCGCCCGGCCCCGTCGCCCACACCTACTCCGACAGCCAGCACGCCCGTACCGGTGCCGATGGTCACGCCGCCAGCCATCGAGCCTCCACGCATCGCGGCGCCGCCGGCCGCGATCTCGACGGCGACTCCGACGCCGCGCGCGAGCCCCGCTCGCACCACTGCTGACGAGGCCGAGCTTCCGACGAGCGACGAAGCCCCTCCCATCTCGGCGGCGGTCTCCGGCGAAGCTACCGATGCTTCCTCCCGGGTCGACCATCCGGCGGCCACCTCCGCTGGGCCGGGCGAGGATCAGCCGGGGGAGCAAAGCGGTACGAACTGGCTGTGGCTTCTTGGAGGCCTTCTTGTGATTGCCGGACTGGCCGCGGCGGCCGCGATGGCGTGGCGCCGCAAACATGCTCGCGGGCCGGCCAGGCCGGCGGAGATCGAACGTCCCCGCCTGGCGCCGCCCTCGGCCGCCACGTCGCCCTCGCCAGGCCCGACACCACCGGAGCCTACACCAATACAAGCGCCTGAGCCGCTTCAGGTGTCGCTCGAGCCGCTTCGGATGAGCCTGACGCCGATGAACGGGGCGCTCGCCGACCGCCTCCAGGTGGCCAACCGTGGCTCGGCGGCACTGACAGGTTTGTCGATTGGCGCGGACATGATCGCGGCGCACGCCTCGATGACACGCGAGCAGCACCTCGCCGGCCCTTCCAGCGGCGCGGTAACCCAGCGCATCGACAGACTGGAGCCGGGTGAGAGCCGCGTCATCGAAGGCGAGTTCCGAGTGCCGTTCTCGCAGATCATTCCCATCCGGAAAGGAAACGCTGCGCTACTGCTGCCGCTCGCGCGCTTCCGCGTCGAGGTCGAGGGCACGCGCGCCATGATCCGAACTTTCGCTGTGGGACAACCGGGCAACGGAGCGCTTCAGCCGTTCCGGCTTGACCAGGGACCGCGAATTTATCCTAACCTCGCGCAGAGAGCGTTCGCCTAGTTTACGACGCTCTCCGCGCCCGCTAACCCCGGCCAATGGATGATCTCGTCTCCACGGCCTGGTTGGCGGAGCGCCTCGCGGAGCCGGGACTGGTCGTGGTCGATGCCTCGGCCCACCTGCCCGATGCAGGTCGCGATGCCCGCGCGGAATTCACCGAGGCTCACATACTTGGCGCCCGGTTCCTCGACCTCGATACGTTCAAGGACCTCGGCAGCCCCGTTCCGGCCGCCCTGCCCACGGCGGGGCAGTTCGCCCAGCGGATGGCGGCTATCGGCGTCCACGATGGCGACCGGGTGGTGATCTACGACGACAGCGGAGTGAAGACTTCGGCGCGCGCGTGGTTCATCTTTCGCATGCACGGCGTACCCGAGGTGACACTGCTCGACGGCGGTCTCGGCAAGTGGCGCGCGGAAGGGCGCCCGCTCGAAGCCGGCGAGCCGGCGGCCGCCGGTGGGAGGGTCACGCCCTTGCGCGGTCCGGGAGCGGTTCGCTTCAAGGCGGAAATGCTCGCCAACATCGGCAGCGGCGCCGAACAGGTGCTCGACGCGCGCGGAGCCGGCCGGTTCACCGGCGCAGAACAGGAAATCCGCCCGGGCATGGTGAGCGGCCATATCCCCGGCTCACGCAACCTGCCGTTCAGCGAAGTGCTGAACCCGGACGGCACGTTCAAGGACGAGGCCGGGCTGCGCGCGGCGTTTTCGGGAGCCGGTATCGACCTCGACCGGCCGGTCGTCACGACTTGCGGCAGCGGTGTGACCGCCGCGGTGCTGCTGTTCGCGATGCACCTGCTCGGCAAGGAAGACATCGCGCTCTACGACGGAAGCTGGAGCGAATGGGGCGCCGACCCGAGGACGCCGAAAGCGACAGGGCCCACGAAGTGAGCGAAGACCCGCCGCTGCGGCCAGCGACCCGGCTCGTCGAGGTGGGCCGGCGCGAGGAATGGACTGGCGCCGTGGTCAACCCGCCGGTGTGGCGCGGAAGTACACATCTCTATGCCGACAGTGCCGACCTGGCGCGGGGGCGGCCCGACGAGGACGGACACTTTTACTATGGGCGGCGCGGATCGCCGACACAGTGGGCTCTGGCGACGGCTTTGACCGAGCTCGAGCCCGGGGCGCACGGGACGCTCCTCTATCCGAGCGGGGTTGCCGCGATCGCAGGGGCGCTGCTGGGCGTACTGGAATGCGGCGATACACTGCTGATGACAGACAATGCCTATGAGCCGAGCCGGGCGATGGCAAAGAACCTGCTCGCGCCGCTGGGGATCGAAACGCAATTCTTCGATCCGCTCGACGTGGAGGGTTTTCCCGCGGAATTCGGCGAGCGGACGCGCGCAGTGCTGCTCGAAAGCCCCGGCAGCTTGACTATGGAAGTCTGCGACATTCCGGCCCTTGCCGCGATCGCGCGCCACCATGGGGCCATCAGCCTGCTCGACAATACCTGGGCCGGGCCGCTCGGGTTTCCGGCACTGGAGCGCGGATGCGACGTTGCGATCATGTCGCTGACCAAGCACGTCGGCGGACATTCGGATCTGATGATGGGATCGGTCGCGGCCGGAGAGGAACTCTATGCAGGGCTCCGCGCAAAGAGCCATTCGCTTGGGCAGGTTGTCTCGCCAGACGACGCAGCCCTGGCGCTGCGCGGCCTGCGCACGCTGGGCGTGAGGCTCGAACGCGAGACGGCGAGTGCTCTGAGGGTGGCCGAGTGGCTCGCGGACCGGCCGGAGGTGGCGCGCGTGCTATGCCCGATGTTGCCGGACGCTCCGGGGCACGGGTTGTGGCAGCGCGACTTCCTGGGGGGGTGCGGACTGTTCAGCTTCGTACTGAAGGGCGCATCGCCGGGCGCGCGAGCGCGGTTCATAGATGCCCTGAAACTTTTCGGCATCGGCTATAGCTGGGGTGGGTACGAAAGTCTGGTCATTCCCGTCGATCCGGCGCGAGCGAGAAGTGCGGCAGCCTGGCCACCTGCCGGTTCCGACCCTCAGGACAGGCTCGGCATCCGCCTGTCGATCGGGCTCGAGGACCCGGACGACCTGATCGCCGACCTCGAACGCGGTTTTGCGGCGATGGCAGCGGGATGAGCGGCGCAAGCCAGATCATCGAAGGCATCGAACCCGGCAGCGAGCTGTGGGGCGTGGTCTATGCGCTCGACCGCTTTGGCTTCACGTTGCTCGACACCCGGATCTCGGTCTGGACCGTGATCATCGCGCTAGCCGTCCTCGTCGCCGCGCTGCTTCTGGCCCGACTGACCATCAAGATCGCGTGCTGGCTGATCGGCAAAATCCATGGGCTCGAACCGGGGCAACGGCTCCTTGCGCAGAAACTAGTTTCGATCGCGGTCTGGACGCTGACTTTCCTGCTCACGATCGACCTGCTCGGGATCGACCTGACCGCGTTGGCGGTATTCTCTGGCGCGTTCGGCCTCGCGCTCGGATTCGGACTGCAGAAAACGTTCGGCAACCTGCTCGCGGGTATCATCCTGCTGATGGACCGGTCGATCAAGCCGGGCGACGTGATCGCGGTGAACGACGGGATCACCAACACCGTCGGGCAAGTGAAGAAAATTGGCCTTCGCGCAGTGTCGGTAACGACACGCGACAAGAAGGAATACTTGATTCCGAACGAAAACCTGATGATCAATCAGGTCGAGAACTGGTCTTTCAGCTCGCGCGACGTGCGCATCCGGGTACCGCTGACGGTCGCGCCGAACGCCGATCTCGAGATCGCCGAGCGACTGATGATCGAGGCGGCTAGAGATACGCCGCGCGTGCTCCCGGTGCCCCCACCCGCCGCCTGGTTGATGGAAATCCATGAGGCCGGCGCGACATTCGAGATTCGCGTCTGGATCAACGACCCCGAGGAAGGCCTGGCAAGCGTCCGTTCCGACGTGCTCAAGCGCGTGTGGAAGCTGTTCCTGGAGCATGGCGTAGAGCTTCCGAACCGGGCGCAGCGCGATCTCGACTTGCGCGAAACGGCGGCTCTGCGGGAGCTGATCGCTGCCATCCGTGAAGGCCGCGCCTCGACTTGACCGCAGTGCCCAAAGACGCCGATTTGCGAGGCCCAGCGCGGCGCCGGCAAGTCGCGCCGGGTGAAGCACTGCCCTCGACATAAAGCTGACCTAGCACCCCGCCAATCCATTATGGCTGGCGCCTTGGCGGAGCTGACGCCATTTGCGCGCCATGACTACCGTGGGCACAGTCTACCTCGTCGGTGCGGGACCGGGCGATCCGGACCTTATGACCGTGCGCGCCGCGCGGCTGCTGGAGCGCGCCGACCTGGTGGTGCACGACGGGCTGGTCGATCCGGCGGTTCTGGCGCTCGCCAGGCCCGAGGCCGAGCTGGTTTCAGTGGCGAAAAGCCGCGTGCGTCACACCCTGCCTCAGGAAGAGATAAACGCGCTGCTGGTGCGCGAGGCCCTCGACGGGCGCGACGTGATTCGTCTCAAGGGCGGCGACCCATTCGTGTTCGGCCGCGGCGGCGAAGAGGCCGAGGCATGCCGCGCTGGCGGTGTGCCGGTCGAGATCGTGCCGGGCGTGACTTCGGCTCTTGGCGCGGCCGCGGCGGCGCAGATCCCCCTCACTCACCGAGATTCCGCAAGTATCGTGAGTTTCGTTGCCGGCCAATGCAAGGGCCTCGCAGACCAGAACTGGGCCGGCCTGGCCGGGCCGGGCCGGACTCTGGCGATCTACATGGGCGTCAAGACAGCGCCCATGATCGCCGAGAAGCTGATCGCCGAAGGTCTTTCTCCGAATATGCCCCTGGCGGTGATCGAAAACGCAGCACGTGCGAACATGCGGGTGCTGCGCTCCGCGCTGGCCGCCCTGCCCGGGCTCGTCGAGACGCAACGGGTAAAAAGCCCTGCGCTCATCATCATCGGCGAGGTGACAACCCGCGACGACGCGGCGCTCGCCCAATTCGCGCTGGAGGCGCACGCATGAAGATTTTGACCGGCAACGACCTGAAGACCGGGCAGGTCGTCTGGTGGGATGGCCAGGGATGGTCGATCCACGTCGAGGACGCCGCGGACGTGGGTGACCAAGCCGATTCGATTCTGGCGCGCGAGGACGCGGCCTGCCGGGTGAACGGCGGCTATGCGATCGATGCGGAGCCCGACCCCGCCGGCCGACGCGTGCGTCCCGCGCATATCAAGGACCGCATCCGCGCCTACGGTCCGACGGTGCGCCCCGACCTAACTCTCAAGCCGGCCGATCCCAACGCCGGCACATGGGTGATATGACAGTGTACAAGTACGACCAATACGACCACGCGATGGTCCAGGCCCGCGTCGAGGATTTCCGCGACCAGACCCGCCGACGCATCGCCGGGCAGATGACCGACGACCAATTCAAGCCGCTACGGCTCAAGAACGGCCTCTATCTGCAACTCCACGCCTATATGCTGCGGATCGCGATCCCTTACGGCACGCTCAACAGCACGCAGTTGCGCAAGCTGGCGCAGATCGCGCGCAAGTATGACCGCGGCTACGGCCACTTCACCACACGGCAGAACTTGCAGTTCCACTGGATCAAGCTGGAAGACGCGCCAGACATCCTCGGCGAGCTGGCTGAGGTCGAGATGCACTGCATCCAGACCAGCGGCGAGAGCATCCGCAACATCTCCGCCGATCATTACGCCGGCGCGGCCGCGGACGAGATCATGGACCCGCGCCCGTGGGCCGAAACGCTGCGGCAGATGACCACGTTCATGCCCGAGTTCAGCTATTTACCGCGCAAATTTAAGATCGCGGTGATCGCAGCCGAGGAAGATCGCGCCGCGATGCGCTGGCACGATTTCGGCCTGCGCATCGTCAAGAACCCAAATGACGATGGGGCGGGCGAGATCGGCTTCGAGGTCTATCCGGGCGGCGGCATGGGACGCACGCCGTTCATCGCGTACAAGAGCAGCGACTTCGTGCCGCAGCACCAGATCCTCAGCTATCTGCAGGCGGTGCTGCGCGTGTGGAACCGCAACGCGCGGCGTGACAACATTCACAAGCAGCGCATGAAGATCCTGGTCCACGAGCTGGGCGAGGAAGAATTCACGCGCCAGGTGGAGGAGGAGTTCCGGCACATCCTGACGCTCGGCACCGACTTTCCGCAAGCCGAATATGACCGGATCGCAGGGTACTTCACGCCGCCGCCGTTCGAAGGGGGGCTGCCCGACGAGATTGACCGGTCCGACCCCGATTTCGCCGTGTGGGTCGACCAGCAGGTCGCGCCGCACAAGGCACCCGGCTACGCGATCGCCAACATAAGCCTCAAGGCGCAGGGCGTGACCGGCGGCGACATCACCGCCGAGCAGATGGAAATCGTGGCCGATCTCGCCGAGCGTTACAGCTTCGACGAGTTGCGCGTCGCGCACACGCAGAACCTAGTGCTGCCGCACGTGCGCAAGCAGGACCTCTACGCGATTTGGCAGACGTTGCGCGAAGCGGGCCTGGCAGACGCCAACCTCGATCTCGTGACCGACATCATCGCCTGCCCCGGGCTAGATTACTGCACGCTCGCGAACGCGCGTTCGCTTCCCGTGGCCCAACAGATCGCTGCGCGCTTCGCCGATCCGGAGCGCCAGCGCGATATGGGGGAGCTGAAGATAAAGATCAGCGGCTGCATCAACGCCTGCGGCCATCATCACGCGGGCCACATCGGCATCCTCGGCGTCGACCGCAAAGGCACCGAGAACTACCAGCTGCTGCTCGGCGGCTCGGGAGCGGAGGACGTCAGCCAGGCAAAAATCACCGGTCCGGGCTTCGACGAAGCGGGCATTGTCGATGCGGTCGAGCGCGCGATCGAACGCTACCGTGAGATCAGAGACCCGGGGGAACGGTTTCTCGACACCTACCGCCGTGTCGGCATGGATGGATTCAAGGAGGCGATCTATGGTTGAGACCCTGCGCTTCCGCGACGATCCCGTGCCCGATGAGCCCGCGGTCTCGCTCGACGCGTTCCTCGACCAGTCGAACGCGAACTCGGTGCGGCTTGAGGCGGGCGACGACGTGCGCCGGCTCGGTCCGGTGCTCGAACGCGTCCGGCTGGTGGAGATCGACTTCCCAAAGTTCCGCGACGGTCGGGGATTCTCCAGCGCGCGCGTCCTGCGGGAAATGGGCTACACCGGCGAGATCAAAGCGACCGGCGACGTGCTGGTCGACCTGATCTACTTCATGCGCCGCTGCGGCTTCGACAGTTTCGCACCGAACGTGCCGCTCAACCCGGCCGACGTGGAATCGGTGCTGAACCGCTACCCCCACGTCTATCAGCACGCAGCGGACGACACGGTGCCGATCTGGAAGTTGCGCCATCCGGACCTCGCCGATGGCTAGCCGTGCCATAGACATCATCGAGACCGGCCCGCGCCTCACGCAAGCCGATGCAGACGCGCTCAACGCGCGTTTCGCGGGCGTCGATGTCGGCACGATGCTGCGCGAGCTCTTCGCCGAAGGCACACTCGGTCGCGTCGCCGTGGTTTCGTCGTTCGGCACAGAAAGCGCCGTGCTGCTGCACCTCGTGGCCCAGGCCGACCCGGCAACGCCGGTGATTTTCGTCGATACACTCAAGATGTTCCAGGAAACGCTCGACTATCGCGAAGCGCTGACCAAGCGGCTCGGCCTGGTCAATTCTTCGGTTGTGCAGCCTGATCCGGCGGTGATGGCCGCCAAGGACGAGAACGGCCTGCGCTGGTCGTGGGACCCCGACGGTTGCTGCGAGATCCGCAAGGTGGAGCCGCTCAGGCGCGCCAAGCTGGGCCTCGACGCCTGGATTTCGGGCCGCAAGGCGTTCCAGTCAGTCACCCGCCAGAACCTGCCCCGCTTCGAGATCGAGGACGGCCGGCTGAAGGTGAACCCGCTCGGCGACTGGACCAAGACCGATCTCGACGCCTACTTCGCCGAGCATGACCTCCCGCGCCACCCGCTCGAAGCGAAAGGCTATCTCTCGGTCGGCTGCGAGCCGTGCACCAGCATGGTCAAGCCGGGCGAAGACCCCCGTGCCGGCCGCTGGCGCGGCTGGGACAAGACCGAGTGCGGCATTCATTCGGCCAACAACCCGGCCGTCAACAGCGATGGCGACGATCTTCCGCCAGGTTACGAGCCCGCCTTCTAGAGCCAGCCCTGCGCACGGTACCACCGAACGGTCGCAGCCAGGCCTTCGCTTGTTGGAATTTCCGGGCGCCACACATCGGCAGGTGGCGCTCTGTCGCGCCTGCTGACCCAATCGGGATGGCACATGTAGCCGACCCTGTCGGGCGTGAGCTTGGCTGCGTTCCTCCGCATTCGGCAGTCGAGCCAGGATGCTGCCTTCATGACCGGCTTCGGAGTTGCAGGAGCCCAGACCCGCCGCCCCATCGCGCCGCCAATGGCCTTGGCAAGCTCGTGGTGACTCCAACCTTGCTGGCGTCCGTCGTCGGGCTCGAAGATGCGTTGCGAAACCCCGTCTCCGCCAGCCGCCAGCGCCAGCAATAGGCGCGTCAGATCATCTACGTGGACGATCGACGCCCGGCCGCGTGGCGGCATGGGCACGACGCCCCAGCGTGCCGATTTGAACAGCTCGAAAATTTCGCGGTCGCGCGGGCCGTAAATCGCGGGTGGGCGGACGATGGTCCAGTCGAGGCCGCTGGCCTGGACGACTTCTTCAGCGTCACGCTTGGATTTTCCGTAAGCTGACAACTGCGGCTCGCGCGCAGCAAGCGAGGAGACGAAGATGAATCGGCCGACACCTGCGCTACGTGCGGCCGCGACGAGCGCCTCGGTCCCGGTGACGTTCCCGAGGTGGAAGCCGGCTGGGTCCGGGGTATTAACCACCCCGGCGACATGCAGCACCGCTTGTGCCCCGTCGACGAGCCGTGCCAGCGCACGCTCGTCGGCGAGATCGCCGCGGACCCATTCGACGCCGTCACACGGGGCCTGCTCACGCCGCGCGAGCGCACGCAAGGCCGTGCCGCGTCGGCAAGCCTCCTCTACCACCGCCTGGCCCACGAAACCCGTGGCCCCAGTCATCGCCAGAGTCACAGCAAGACCAGTTGGTCGCGGTGGATCACCGCCGAGCGCGGGGCATAGCCGAGCAGTGCGGCCTGCTCCTCGCTGCGGCGGCCCTTTATCCGGTCAATCTCGGAGGAGTCGTATTCGGCCAGGCCTTGCGCGAGTGCCTTGCCGTTGTGATCGCGGACACCGACCGGATCGCCGCGGGCGAAATCGCCTTCCACCGCGCTGATCCCGCTTGCCAGCAGGCTTTTGCCCATGAACAATGCACCGGCGCAACCCGCGTCGACCACCAGCGCGCCCTTGAGCCGTTGGCGCCCACCAAGCCACGCCTTGCGTGCTCGGTCGCGGCGAGTTGGAAGGAAGAGCGTTCCCAGATCATGACCGAATGCCCAGGTCAGCGGGGCGAAGTGCGTGCCGTTGACTATCGCCAGCGCAATTCCCGCGCGCGTCGCGATCTCCGCCGCCTGGAGCTTGGATTTCATTCCGCCCGAACCGAGGCCCGAGCTCGATTCGTCGCTCGCCATAGCGTGCACTTCTTCGGTGACGCCTTCCACGAGCGAAACAAGGCGCGCGCCGTCTTGCCGAGGATCGCGGTCGAACAGCCCGTCGACGTCGGACAGCAGGACGACGGCTTGGGCTTGCGCGGCTTGCGCGACCCGCGCAGCCAGACGATCATTGTCGCCGAAGCGGATTTCCTGCGTCGCAACCGAATCGTTCTCGTTGATCACCGGCACGGCCCCCGCGCCAAGCAGACGTCCGAGCGTGGCGGAAGCGTTCAGGTAACGGCGGCGGTCTTCGAGATCGTCGAGAGTCAACAACAGCTGTGCCGCGTTCAGGCCGTGCACGGCAAGCAACTCGCTCCATAGTCCTGCCAGCGCGATCTGCCCAACGGCCGCAGACGCCTGCGCATCGGCGAGGCTACCCCGCCCACCTTTGGCGAGAGCCAGCTTCGCCGCCCCGAGGGCGATCGCGCCCGAACTGACAACGACGATCTGTTGTCCGCGCATGCGCGCTTTGGCAATTTCGGCGACCAGGACCGATAGCCACTCGCGCTTCGGTTCGCCGTTGTCGCCGACCAGCAGGGCCGACCCGACCTTGATCACAAGACGCGGTACCGCATCGGCGGCGGCTAGGTCGGCGAGGCGCTCGATGGACATGGCGGCGGAGTTAGCGGGAGATCTTCGTGCGGCAAAGCCCCCGCTAGAGGGAAACGCGCGCCGGCGCTAATCGAGCGGCGACCAGCCCCCATCGGGATCATGCTCGTCCCGAGCCGCGGTGCTTGGATTCTCGGTTACGGTGTGGCTGGGCAGGTGCTGGAGTACAGCGTCGAGCAGCGCCGGTACACCTGCACCGGTCGCCGCCGAAATCGGGAAGACCCTGGCAGCGCCCGCGGCGGTCAACTCGGCGGCGAAGCCGGCGGCGAGCTCAGCGTCGGCAAGATCGACCTTGTTAAGTGCAATCAGCCGCGGCTTGTCCGCGAGGTCGGCCCCGTAGGCATCGAGTTCGCGATCGACGATCTGCATCGCCTCCGCCGGATCTGGGCCCGTGATGTCGACGAGGTGGACCAGCACCCGGCAGCGCTCGATGTGACCGAGGAAGCGATCGCCAATCCCGGCGCCTTCGGCCGCGCCTTCGATCAAGCCGGGGATGTCGGCCAACACGAACTCGCGCTCGCGGTGACGGACCACGCCAAGCTTGGGCACCAGGGTTGTGAAAGCGTAGTCCCCGACTTTGGCTCCAGCGTTCGAGACCTGGTTGATGAACGTCGACTTGCCCGCATTGGGCAGGCCGACGAGACCCGCGTCCGCGAGCAGCTTAAGGCGTAGCCAGACCGCCATTTCCTGTGCTGGAATGCCGGGCTGGTGCTGGCGCGGGGCGCGGTTGGTCGATGTGGCGTAACTGGCGTTGCCGCGCCCGCCCATGCCGCCCTCGAGCAGCACCACTCGCTGCCCTACCTCAGTAAAATCCGCGAGCAGCTCGTCGCGCTCCTCGCTAAACACCTGAGTGCCGACAGGGACTTCGATGACCAGATCGTCTGCGCTTGCGCCGGTACGGTTTCTTCCCATGCCATGTCCGCCCCGCTTGGCGCGGAAGTGCTGGGTATAGCGAAAGTCGATCAACGTATTGAGGCCGGGCACAGCGACCATCACGATGTCGCCGCCTTTGCCGCCGTTACCGCCGTCCGGCCCACCGAATTCGATGTATTTTTCCCGGCGGAAGCTAACCGCGCCTGGCCCACCGGCTCCCGAACGGAGATGAATCTTGGCCTGATCGAGAAAGTGCATGAAATTACCAATAGGCCGAGCGTGAAGGGCGGGACACCCCTTCGCCACTGCTTGGGAGCTTCGACGGAAGACAATCCGCCGGACTGTCTTCGCTAGCCGAGACTGGTGGAGCCGAGGGGGATCGAACCCCTGACCTCGTCATTGCGAACGACGCGCTCTCCCAGCTGAGCTACGGCCCCGTTCCAGTATCGCGCGGGGAGCAGCCCCGCAAAGAGCGCGCCCTTTAGCGAATAGGCTCCCTGCTTGGAAGGACAAATATGATCTATTGCCCTTCACCTTGGGGTACCGGCTGCACGATCGGCGTGTTCGCTTCGTCCGGAACCGCGAGGAGAGGAATCCGCCCACCGGTTGCCGGGTCGACGACTTCGCCGGCCGATTGCGGCGCGTTCAGATTGACGAGCGCCGTCGCCACCGTGGGTCCCGTGATTCCATGGACGGCGACATAGCCAGGTTGAGACGCGCCGTAGCGCGCCCCGTAGCGGACGTCCCAGGCGTTCGAAGCGATGCGGTACTGCTCGTACTGCCGGAAGAAATCCTGGAACACGGCTTCGTATCGCGGGAGACTGGTAGCCGCGAAAACCTTAGGATCTTCCGGTTGCTCAGCCAGAAATGCACTCGCGATCTGCAGCGCGACATTGCAGAAGTCGGCGCGCGCCGGCGGCAGGGCGAAGTAGTTGTATACTTGCGTCATATAGGCTTCGCGAGCCTTGAGCGCGTCATTGCGCGACCCATGCTCCTTGCGGAAGCGTTGGTCGATCGCCGTGTTCACGGCCGCCAACGGCCGCCGGTAATGGGTGAGGAACTTGCTATAGCCCTCGAGGATCGCTCCTTTATCGGCATCGAGACAGTTCAGCGCCGCGACGTTCCAGGCCGAGCGAAAATGCCACAAGATGCTGTCTTCATCGAGATTGCTGTTCACGGTTAAACGCTGACCGTCAGCCCCAAGGGGCGGCAAGATCATCGCGTACTCAGCGCTCCCGGGCGGGACCGGACGATAGGGGATGACCTCAGCCACCGGCGGCGGCGGCGGCGGAGGCGGTGGAGGCGGCGGGGGCGGCGGTGTGGCACAAGCGGCCAACAAGCCTATCGCAACCGCGGCGGTTGCGTGCCTGATCCAGTCAGGACGGATCGAAGTCATGCGGCATCATCCCTCTCAAGTGCGCGACATGCAAAATGCCTGCCTCCGCATTACGCGCCGGTTAAGCGCTCAATCTATCCGGCTGGAACGGCAAAGAAAATGCCCGAGGCGCATTTCTGCACCCCGGGCATGACGAAGCGACTCCAAGTCGCGATTATTCGCGCTGTCCCATGAACGCGAGCAGGAACTGGAACATGTTGATGAAGTCCAGATACAGGCTCAGTGCGCCCATGATCGCCATCTTGCCGAGCGGGTAAGCCGCCACCGCATTGGGATTGGTGACTTTCAGGTTCTGGATCGTCAGATATTCGCGCTTCAGCCGTTGCGTATCGTACGCCGTCAGGCCGGCGAAGATCAGCACGCCCAGGAAGCTGATGGCGTAGCTCAGCGGCTCGGAGCCGATGAACATGTTGATCACCATCGCGATCAACAGGCCGATGACGCCCATGATCAGGAAGCTGCCGAATCCCGACAGATCCTTCTTCGTGGTGTAGCCAAACAGGCTGAGGCCCGCAAAGGCGCCCGAAGTGGCGAAAAATGCCGCTGCGATCGAAGCGCCGGTGTACACCAGGAACACCATCGACAACGACAACCCCATCAGCGCCGCAAAGCCCCAGAACATCGCCTGCAGCGTCATGGTCGAGAATTTGTTGGCGCCAAAGCTCATCGCGAACACGATGGCCAGCGGCGAGAGGATCACGATCCAGGCAAGTATCCCGCCCGTGGCGAACAACTGATATGCCGGCGATGCTTCCCCGCCGCGGGAGAACAGCAGCGCGATGATGCCGGTCA
>Ga0079224_100007486_pt1 | contig 14670 bp, 15 predicted proteins | sample Stecom2015_FD_80414 | JGI IMG/M metagenome (GOLD analysis project Ga0079224, IMG submission 80414) | Agricultural soil microbial communities from Utah to study Nitrogen management - Steer compost 2015 | ecosystem: Environmental > Terrestrial > Soil > Agricultural land | place: USA: Utah...
GTAAATGCGTTTTACTCCGGACCAGTGATCATGTGATAATTGAACAATCTCCATCTATTCGTCGCTATTACCCAAATGGGCATTCAGTTCATCATACATTGCAGTAAGTTCAAGTGCTCTTTTTCTGATAACCTCCATTCGCGCTCCTGCGGCTAACATAGGGTACATAGTGCCGCCTTCCATAATTTCGTATATGTAGGTATAGTAGGCTTCGATGGATTCGAACTCTTTATCGCGGAATTTTATCCATTCACGCTGGGAATCACGTAGAGCATTTTTGGCATTTTCACCGAGGTTATTGAAGAAGATCATATACAGTATTGAGTTCTTTATCCCAGAGCACTGCAGCGCTGTCGGAGCATTTAATCATACCCATTGTCGAGCCGTCCTTATCCATGCAGTTACTCACCCATGCATCGATAGGGTGTTCCTTTGTTTGAGTGAAGGTTTCGGTAAACGTAAAGAAGGATAGGAATAAAATGAAAAGAATTAAAAGTTTTTTCATACAGTTTGGATTTAGGAGTTTAAGTAAAATTAGCTGTAAATATTAATGTTTTCCATACAAATGTCCAATAAATTGGCATTAATAGTTTGGCAATAGTTTAGTAAATTAGGGGATTATTATAATTACCTATAATACCTAAGAAAACATTTAATATTTTGAGCAATAAACATTTAATGGAAGTAATTGTTTCCCTTGCAAAAAGGCGGGGTTTTGTATTTCAATCATCGGAAATCTACGGTGGTTTGAACGGATGCTATGATTATGGTCCTCTTGGGGTCGAACTCCTCAGGAATATCAAAGAAGCCTGGTGGAAAGAAATGACATATCGCGAGGATATCGAGGGAATAGATGCGTCGATACTGATGCACCCGAGAGTATGGGAGGCATCCGGACACGTAGAGAATTTCACCGATCCCATGGTAGACTGTAAAAACTGTAAATCAAGATACAGGCTGGATGTATTATATGATATGATATCTAAGAAGACACGAAAAGAGATCGATGAAAAAATAACCGAAGGCACGTCAGTAGAAGAAGTTGTAAAGGAAAGCCTAAGCATAATCCCGTGCCCTAACTGCGGGAACAGGGAGACCTTCACTGACGCGAAACAATTTAACCTGATGTTTAAAACTCACATCGGCGCATCAGAGGATTCCTCCAGCGTGGTATATCTCAGGCCGGAAACCGCGCAAGGTATCTACGTGAACTTCCTGAATGTGAGAGAGGCAGCCAGGCAGAAGATCCCCTTTGGCATAGCCCAGATAGGTAAGTCATTCAGGAATGAGATCAATACGAAGAACTTCTTATTCAGAGTAAGAGAATTCGAGCAGATGGAGATGCAGTATTTTGTAAAGCCGGGTGAGGATGAGAAATGGTTTGAATACTGGAAAGAAAAGAGGATAGGGTGGTTCACGAGATACGGGCTGAATAAAGACAAACTTAAATTCTTTAAGCACGAGAAACTCGCTCACTACGCGAAAGAAGCCTTTGACATCGAGTATGAATTCCCGTTTGGGTGGGGCGAACTTGAGGGAATCCACAACAGGACAGACTTTGATTTGAAGAGACACACAGAATATTCCGGTAAGAAAATTGAATACTTCGATGAGCAGGAAAAGCAGAAGTACATTCCATACGTGATAGAAACGGCTGTTGGGGCAACACGGAGCTTCCTGGCATTCCTGATAGATGCTTACGAGGACGAAGAAATTCCGAAAGAAGACGGTAAATCCGAGGTGAGGACAGTTCTTCATTTTCATCCGGAGCTCGCGCCAATAAAGGCGGCTGTATTCCCTCTTGTTAATAAGGATGGGATGCCTGAAATAGCTCACGATATCACGAAAGAACTTCGAAAGGATTTTAAAGTATTCTATGACGGCTCAGGAGCTGTGGGAAGACGCTACAGGAGACAGGATGAGTGTGGCACTCCGTACTGCATTACTGTGGATACCCAGACATTGGAAGACGGAACAGTAACTGTGCGAGACAGGGATTCGATGCAGCAGGAGAGGGTTAACAAAGACAATCTCAGCAGTTTTATTAAAGACAAGCTGAACCAATAAAATTTGGAAGACTCCACAATATTTCTAATCATCGGTTTGACAGGGGCAGCACTGACCACTTTTGCATTCCTGCCCCAGTCTATTAAAGCAATCAAATCACGTCATACAAAAGATCTCTCTTTAGCGACATTAGTAATGATGGATGCGGGAGTATTCTGCTGGCTAGTGTATGGTTTTTTGATAGGCGACATTCCAATCATTGCCGCTAATTCCATTTCAATTTTTATTATCAGTATTACACTTTATCTCAAATTGCGATACAAGTAACCCTAATTTAACAGTCACTTCATTTTACATTAATATTTAAATTACTGAATTATCAGCTATTGATTAATTTAGTAACAATTCGTTAACATAGCATTAACAATTCCGTAATATTTCGATAATAAATTGATATAGATTTTTTTACCGAAATTTTATTATCAAATAACATAAAACACTATGAAATTTTTCACTGCATTATTATTCGTTTTGGGAATGTTCTCTTCAGTATCGAGAGCGCAGGATTATAATGATATTAACGTTTCAGGATATGTATTCGGTGATTACTTTTATAAAGTGGATGGTGACTCCTCTGGTTCAGGTTCACAATACTCAAATCTGAACAAGGATGTTCAGGGACTTGAGTTACGAAGAGTTTATCTAACCTTCAAGAAAAACATCAGCAAGGACTTTTCTGCCAATGTAACGCTGGAGGGAAACTCAGGAATTAACACAGGGGGAAGGTATGGAGTCATCTTGAAAGTTGTCCAATTAACCTGGAAAAATCTGATACCATTAGGGCAGGTGAATATTGGAATCATTCCATCAAATACATTTGACATAGAACAGGATATCTGGTCTTATCGTTCAATAGAAAAAACAGTCGGCGATTTCAGAGGGTTTGGGAATGCTACTGATGCCGGTATATCCATAACCGGGAATTTTGATGGAGAGGGAAAGTTTGGATATGCTACGATGTTTGCAATGGGAACGGGACAAAGAACGACGTTTTCAAAAAATAAGAAATATATCGGACAATTATCCACTAAACCAGTGAAAGGACTAACAGTAGCTGCATATGGGGATTATGAGGCTACTGGAGAGGGTGTAAATACCACTACAATTAAAGGAACAGCGGGATATAACTCACCGCAATTTAATATCGGCGGCTCGGTATATCTGGTCAACAGACAAGCACCGAATGTCACGGACGTGAAGCCTTTTGCATTTTCTGTATTTGCATGGGCACCAATAACCACGTCCAAGAACCTGACAGTGAAAGCCTTCGCAAGATTCGACAATTATGACCCGGATACTGAGAATACGACAAGCGGCTTTAAGCAGAATTTTATCACGGCAGGATTGGATTTTATGCCTGTAAAGAATGTGCATATAATGCCAAATGTTTGGGTTAATACATTTTCAGATAAGAGTAGTATGGGGATTGAGAGGCCTACGGATATGGTTGCGCGAATGACGTTTTACTATAAGTATGAATAAGGGGAAATAACCACAGAGTTCACGGAGAACAATGAGTAGATAGTTTTTGGTTATTGGTGATAACCCAACAACCACATAGAAGCGTTAATTGCGTTCCCAATCGGGAGATTGGGAACGAGGGAATGTAAATGGCGAGGGGGCGTGACCTCGCCATCATAGCCATATTTAGAAGTAGAAGTGGAAATTGAACTGATACTCATCATTGTCAGTTTCTGCTTCTTCGCTTACGATACGATACATAAATTCCGTTTCCATTCCCTGAAGCGGGAATGCCGCAACGCCAAAACTATAACGATTTATATTATCGTTTTCCACATCCCTATCAGGGTCAAAGAGTTCATACTGTCCTCGAAGTTCGATTCCACGGACAACTCTCACATTGAGCTCTCCGTATCCGAACATTTTTCTTTTCAGGAAACCACCTACGGTATTCTCCTCGAAGTCAATTTCACCCAGGAGAGCCACGCGGTCTAATAATCCGATCTTAGTGAATCCGTTCCAGGCTTTCCTATTGGCATTAATAAATTCCCCTGAAACAAAGGCACGGTATGGATTATTATAAAATGACCCTCCAACGTTAAAATTATATCTGTAGTCATCAAAACTGAATGTAGCATCTCCTTTTGTTACGAACATTTTATTCTGGTCCGTATCAAAGAAAGTGGTATTGAGCCCGTTGAATATGCCGATATTAAATGTAAAGATGTCAGGCTCAAATCCAAGTTCCAGTCCCGCATCAGGCGAGTATGGAGTTCTTAGCAAGTCTTCTCGCTGGTATGCCCTGTGTTCTACAATCTTAATTCCATAGTCAGGAGAAAACCTTCCGGCTTTAAAGTATATATTAGCGGGAAGATTGGAGAGCATACCATAAGCTTCATACTTAGTTGGAAAATTAGGTATCTGAATGCCAGATGAGACAAAGACACTAATCACTTTATTAATCTCAGCATTCACATAAAGGTCACCTTGCATAGTGAGAAAAGTATTCATATCAGGCTGTTCCGGGATCTTGTTATCAATGTGAGCAATACGGACATCACCGCCAATTGAAATGAAGTCATTGATTTCAGGAGAGAATTTCGTTTCTTTGGCGAGCTTTTTAAAGGCATCCATACCGAGATTTTCTTCAGCATATTTAGTGCCATAGAGATTTCGCATCGAACCACCTGTGGGGTTTACGTGGCACGAGCTGCACTTATCTCCCGTATAGGCTGAAAAACGGGGATAGCCTTCGAGTTCTTTTACCAGGTACAATCCGGAAGATAGTACCAGCGCAACAGCAAGTAACTTAAAAAGAATTTTTTTCATTTGGGGGGAAATTTTATTTATGGAAATTTTTATCCTAAAAATTTCCCCCATAACCTTTTTTTAATCTGAGTACCTATACGCTTTAATGGTTCCCTGATCTATTGTTCCAACATAGGTTGAGTATTTCCACTCACCTCTATATGAAAACAGTCCTGCAGTAATCCTCAAAAAGATGTTATTGTCAGACATTTGAGGATTCGCATTAATGAATATCTGCTTTTTATCAGATGTTATTGAGCCTGTCATATCCTTAGTTTCTTTAGCTGTGATCAGCTGACTTGGCTGATACAACTCATTGAAAATATATGTTCCCGACATATCCTCACCCTGTACGTTCTTTATATCAAATGTACCGGCCGCGATAGAATCACCCGTCCTGTCAAAGATAGTAAAATTATACTTTCCTTTTTCAAAATACAGATCCTGCGCTTCAGGAGTAGAAGAGCAAGCAAACAGCCCGAAACAGCAAACAAGCAGTAAACAGGATAGGAATATTTTCTTCATATAGATCTTATTTAATTAAAATCATTTTCTTAACCTGGGTAAAGTTGTTTTGCGAATTGGAAGGATCCAGGGCATTGATCCTATAGAAATAAACTCCGCTAGCAAGAGAAAATCTTGCCGCATCAAAATAATAAGTAAAGCTGCCGCTATTTCTAAATTCGCCATTAACCAGTTTCGCGACTTCCCTGCCTGAAATATCAAATACAGAAAGAGTTACAATGGATTCCATAGGAAGTTCGAATCTAATATTCGTACCCGGATTGAATGGATTCGGGAAATTCTGATCAAGGAAGAAAGCTTCCGGCTCAGATATATTTGTAGACTGCTGAAGACAACCCGCCTGCTGGTACCTGTGTCTTATTGTATCTCCAGGTAGAGGGCCGAATCCTGCAGCCAGGCTAACACTTCCCTCAAGGTGACAATAGCTCATAATAGTACCATTTAACCGGGGTCTTCTTCCGTTAAAGCAGTTTCCCTCTGCATCATAGCAAGAATCAATAGCCGCTCTGCTGCTTGGACCAAATACCGGCCAAACACAAGCGTGAGTATGGTTTGAGCCAACATTGTGACCCATTTCGTGAGCAACTACATTAACAGGCCAGGAATAGACAGGATATGGCAGGGAATTATTATTCTCAATATTGCTATATGCATATCTTCCAGCTCCCTGCTGAGATTGGTAAGGAACACATAGAACATTTATCCAGGCGACACCTCCCGCCTGAATATTTCTGCCTGAAAGAAAATGAGCGAGATCACCATAAAAATTGTCCTGGGTATTATGCCCAAAACTCTCAAGGACTGTAAAAGAATTGGTGGTATTAGTATATGGATCGGTTTGAGTATGCACTCTCACCTCAGAGATACTCGTTGGAAGGCTTTCATTCCTGTATATGGTCGATACCGCATTAAACATACCTTCGACATACTGTCCTGTGGCATTTAAATTACTTCCATTATTTTGGTACATAGCAAAGTCACATTCGAAATATACTCTGATAGTATCTGCCAAACCTGAATTATTATCGAATTCAAGCGGAGCATTATTTACATTGGGATTATCTACTCTAAACTTGGGGTCATAATCATCTACACCGCAATTAAACTCTTTCTTATCCAGGACATTTACATCATTGTAATAAATATACTCTGATGTATGATTACCGTTTGCATCTTTTACGGAGCCGAGATTAAAATTTCCTTCTTCATTGGATATTATACCCATCACAAATCCGGGGAAAACACTGATTGCAGCAATGGATCTATTATCGCCCTCAATAATACCCCTGTAATGAATTCCGGGAGTATAATTGTGCTTAATTATTGTGCCGCCGTCATTTGAGGTAAATCGGAAGCCGCCGTCGAGAATATTCACTCTTTCAAGTACAAGCTTTACATTACCTTTTTCGGAAGGGATGTTAAAATTTATCGCAGCCGGTTTTTCAGAGTAAAGCGTATTCAGAGAACTACTCTCAATCTGCATTTTTGAGACATCCGCGGCAAATTCCATAAGAGCCCTGTCATTGACGGCATCATCAGCCGGAGCGAATATGCTCACATCCCTGAAAGATACTTTCTCTTTTAGAGCATCAATATCATTTGCGATGTTGCTTTCCCTTTCAACAGGAAAGTATGTGAGCCTGTCTTCATTCTCACTTCCTGAATAGCCGACAAGAAATATAATTCCAATGGGAGCCAGGATGAAAAATAGTGTTCGTAAAATATTTATCATTATATTAAAATTTTATTTTTCTGAAGAAGTTTGTAATGAAGGCGGAGCCTTTGCGTCCGGAGCCTGAGGCCTTGTAATTATCTGGGTATATTCAAGTTTTCTGCTGACATTTCTGCCATCGAGCACCAGAGTTGCAGTGGTTGGATTTGATACTGTATACTCAACCCCCGTAGATGTGAAAGTAAGTATTCCACCTGAAAGAGTATATTGTCTTGAAACCACGGACTGTCCGGGACATTGTAAAAAAGCCGTTCCATCCTCTCTGAATTCTACTACTTCCCCCGCGCAAATGTCCTGTGAAGCTCCTTCCTGCCTTTGCAGCTGCCAGGTACCTGCGACTTCTCCACCACCGAGAGCATTAAGAATATCTTCACACTGGGCACCCATAAAAGATAAGGACAGTATAAAAATATACATTAAAGCAAAGGCGGATTTATTTTTAATTTTCGAAATCATCGTTCAATTATTTTTTTTAAACTATTTGAAGATAATTATTTTTAATTTATAAACAAACTAAGATTTTTTAGTAACTCCTTGTAAAATGTTTCATATTATGAAATATTTTATACCTTTGCGAAATATTATTTTCGGGATTTATGTAGATTTTGATATAAGAAATTTTTAAATTTGTAGTGACTCAATTTAATCTCACACACAACCTCACTTACTTAATTCTGTTCTGGATATAACAACTATTTAATAATTATAAATTTAAACAACCAGGAGGCGACAAATGAAATCATTTTCCCGTAATTTCTCTTTATTAATGCTTATTGTAGCGGTTTGTTCCGTTTTTACTTTAAGCAGCTGTAGTAAAGATGACAAAATTGTTACACCTACCGGAGGTGTTACTGATATTGTTGTTAATGGCTCATTGGCACCAACATCCAATTCCACAGCGGAAGGTAATCTTTTTGTCACTGATCAGGATGGAAATCCTTTAACAATTACTAGCGGAGATGTGAGGGCAGTAATGAACTGGACTACAGATATATCGTCCCAAGGCTCAGTGAATATAACAAGTACCGTTTCTCAGGACATAGCCGCAGCAATCACGATGGATTACAGCGGCAGTATGTCACAACAAAACATCGAATGTATGGAAAACGGAGTTACTGCATACGTTAACGCAATGGGATTAACCGACATTGCAGAGATAATTAAATTCTCAACCTTAGTGACAGTTGTTCAGGGTTTCACCAGTAATAAAACCGACCTTCTGAATGCTGTGCAATCCAATGATCCTTCTGCAGGTTCAACAGCTCTATATGAGTCAATATATAAAGCTACACAGGATGTGGCTCTTCAAAACCCAAATTTTTTAAGAACGGTTATTGCATTTACTGACGGTCAGGAAAATGCTTCAACAGTAAGCCGTTCAGCAATGATAACAGAAGCTCTAACAAGCGGTATTCCTATTTTTACAGTCACTTTATTAAACACCACTTCCGAGGATATGCAAAATATTGCAGATACAACTGGTGGTTTTGCATTTACCATTGATCCGGACAGCTGTGGGAATATAACAAACATATACGCACAGATCAATAACCAGTTCAATAATGCTTATAAGATGTCAATCACATGGCCTGCAAATGAAATGCCTCCATCAGGTACATCAGTTACAGTTACAATAACAGTAACTACTCTGGGCATTACTAAGGCATTTGATAAAACATATCTTATCCCTTAAGTTTAACTTGAGTTTATCTATTAAAAAGGCAGGTTTTAAACCTGCCTTTTTATATATGTAAATATATTTCTACTCACTACCATATTTCAATATTTTGTCAATGTTTATACCCGTTAAAACAAGGTTTGTATCAGTCGGTTTTTGAATAGTGTACTGAACATTGGTTTCGGTGAATGTGAGAATGTCATCTATAGCGTTAAATTCAGTCTGCACACCCTCAAACCCGGGACATTGAAATACGGCAATCCCATTAGAATTAAACTGTGCCATCTCACCCGTGCACACTTCAGGCGCTGTACCGGACTGCTCTCTCAGGCCCCAAAGACCAATGATATTGGACTGTACCTGGGGAGGTGCAACTACTTCTTCACTGCAACCGAAAACAGCTATGCTTATAAAAAATCCTATAATAATGGAATACGGAACGAATCTATGTTTTTTATGCATAATTTTAAAAAAAGTTCAATAATTAGACAGAATTATAACAGTTTAAGTTTAAACATACAAATTTTCAACAAACAAAAAAGCCCCGTAAATAGGGGCTTTTAAATATGAGAAAATTCATATTTACTTTATTAGCATCATTTTTTTGATTGAAACGAAATCGCCGGCTTCCAGCTTATAAAAATATATTCCGCTTGTGAATCCTGACGCATCAAAGTCAAAAGAATATCTGCCCGGGGAAAAGTCTCCGGAAGCAACCAAACCGACTTCCCTGCCCAGCGCGTCAAATACTCTAAGCTTAACAAAACTCAGTTTTGGTATGTCAAATTTAATTGACGTAGTGGGGTTAAACGGGTTTGGATAATTTTGCAGCAGGTCAAATTTATCAGGAATATCATTAGAGTTATTTACAATAGATGTTAAAGTATCTGTATAATTTACTATCCGGAAATTATCAAAATAGAATCCGTCACCTGGAACTCCCCCATCAGTATCAAAATAAAACCTGATTTTTATACTTTGACCTAAATAAGAACTGAGGTTAATTCTTTCCTGCACCCAGTATTTAATAGCATCATAAGACTGCTGGCCTCCCACTAAGGTAGTAAACTTTCCGGTAAGGGTGCTCCAGGAAGATCCATTATTTGTGCTTATCTGTACTCTGGTATAATCAAAACCATCCTCTGTCGCCCATTTTGCATTAAACTCCAGCCTTGGGTTTGTAGCTCCTGAAAGACTAACCGAATTATTCATAGTAAAGAAACTTGTTGTATTATTCATTGAATTACCATACCTGGAATCCGCAAAGGAATGAGATCCCCCCCAAAAGCTGGTAAACGAAGTATCTGCAAGCGATCCTGTCCCGCTCCTGGTCCAGTTAGATATGCCGTTCTCAGCATCATCATAAAATAGAATATTGCTCTTACCCACAATTATTGAAACGGTATCAATAGATGATACCACACCCTCCTGGGTAACAGTACATATAAGTTTTATTTCATCTCCTACAGTTGCATTAGGGGAGACAAAAAATTTAAAAGGAGTTGCCGCATTATTTTTCTGCGCGCCTGCATTTATTGTTCCATAATTCACATTTGAAACTACAGACGTAATATGTGGATAAGTAGTATTCAGGGTGACATTTACGCTATTTGAAGGTTTGGTTATCCCTTTATTTCTCAAATTAACTTCCAGCTTTAAAGTGTCACTTCTATTCACATATCCTCCATCGAGTAGTTTATAACTCTGCATTCTGGTATATGCACCGCTTACCCATGCCAGGTATTTAAAAGGGTAAAGATTTTCACTGCATATGGGAATGATTTCAACCTCATCCGGCCAGAAACCGCTGCCGCCAAGCTCGGGTGTCCAGCAATAAGTACCTGATGCGTGAAGATAATCCCTTGTAGTTCCGCTAGAATAATATTCCAGCATCTCTGAAACGGTCCCATAGAGATAATTATTGTGCTGAGCAAATTCTGAACTGAAATCAGCATATACATTATATGCTATGGATGTATCTGTATATCCATAGGGATTAAGATATCTGCCTGCGACGGAATGTACAGAAAACCCAATTTCAGGATTAATACTGGAAACATAATCCCTTATAGCCTGAGACTCAGGCTCGGAGAATGCAGAAGGTCCCCGGTATGTTTCCGATGATGGGTTATTACTTGACCCGCTATTTACTCCCCATCCATAAGAATAATTTCTATTCAGATCTACACCGAATGAACCTCCGTTATTGCGTCTGTTCTTACGCCAGTTTCCACCGCCATTAGGGTTTGTTGAACGGTTGTGTTCGTAACCATCGGGATTTACGACAGGAACAAAAAATATCTCCCTGTTATTGACAAGATATGTTGCTTCAGGGTTAGTTCCGTAGTTTTCCAATAACCAGTACATATAATACAGCATCGCCTGCATCGATACTGGTTCTCTTGCGTGATGTAATGCGTCATAATAAACTCCTGCTTCAGTGCCGGATTCGTTTACATCGGGATTATCGGAGATCTTTACAGCCCATATGGTTCGTCCTTCGTGCGAACTGCCAATATTTATCTTTTGCGTAATTAGACTGGGATATAATAATCGCATTGAATCCAACTGCCTCACAACTTCTTCTAATGTAGCAAACCCACCCATACTTCCCAGATAAAATCCATCCACATTGTCAGTCTGCATTATCTTTTTAGAATGAAGCATATCTTGTTCGGTAGGCAAAGATCTATTCATGTAATACTCATCCATATCCGGTACAAGAATGTCGTATTGTAATCCCGTGATTTGTAGAGCAGTAAGCTCAACAGAATTTAAAACAAGCTCAATTCCAGTTGAAAAATTGCCGTGATAATGTTCAATCGTAATGTCATTATTATGTAACTTTTCCAGATCTGCCCGGGAATTTACCTGAATCTTAACAAGAGAGTAAATCTCTCCGGATCTTACGATTGGAGATGAATAATCAAAAACATTTCCGGATAAAACGGAAAACAAAATTATCCCCAATATTACAGAAAAAGTGCGTAAAGTATATTTCATTATGTTGATTTGTTAGAATGAATTTTCAATAAAGCTTGAGTAAAAACAATGGAAAAATTTGTAGTTTATTCAGTTTCTGCCAATTTTGAGGCTCTATCAGCGGTTTTGAGCTTATCCAGGATCTCATCAAGGTCACCCTCCATAATATCTGAAAGATTGTATAATGTTAACCCTATCCTGTGATCGGTAAGTCTGTTTTGAGGGAAATTATAAGTTCTAATCTTATCACTCCTATCTCCTGACTTTACCATTAATTTCCTTTTATCCGATACTTCTTTATCCCTGCTTGCCAAAGCCGCATCATACAAACGGGATCTAAGCACTTTCATAGCCTTCTGCTTATTTTTAAGCTGAGATCTTTCATCTTGACATTGAACCACTACACCTGTAGGTATATGTGTAATTCTAATTGCTGTTTCTACTTTATTAACATTTTGACCGCCTGCTCCGCCTGCTCTATATACATCTATCTTCAAGTCGTTATCATTTACTTCAACATCAAAATCTTCTGCTTCGGGTAATACTGCAACAGATGCCGCTGAAGTATGAACCCTGCCGCTTGCCTCGGTTTTTGGGACACGCTGTACCCTATGCACACCGCTCTCATACTTTAGATCGCCGTAAACTTTTTTACCGCTTACATTCAGCACCGCTTCTTTTACTCCACCCGGTGTGGAGGATTCATTATACTCCATTGTTTCGACCTTATAGCCGCGAACCTCAAAATAACGTGTGTACATTCTGAGCAGATCAGCGGCAAATAAAGCTGCCTCTTCTCCTCCAGTACCGGCCCTTATCTCTAGAATTGCATTTTTTTCATCAGCAGGGTCTTCCGGGACAAGAAGCTCTTTAATCTTATGTTCAAGACGTTCACATTCTCCCTCCAAATGCACCTGTTCTTCCTTTGCCATCTCTTTTAGCTCATCATCGGATGTTTCATAAAGCAGCTGTTTATTTTCATCAAGATTCTTCTTCACCTTAAGATACTCATCATATGCTTCCACTATCTCTCCAATGGAGGAAAACTCCTTAGACAGTTTCCTAAACTCATTTTGATCCTTTACTATTTCGGGATCGGAGAGAAGACCTGAGAGCTCCCGGTGACGCTCTTTTACTTTTTCTAATTTATCAAACATATTTTAATAGATACCTCTTTCTCGGAGATATGTTTGTGCGTTATTATTATTTAAATTCACTAATGTAATAATACCGAAAATCATACTAATAAAGTTTCCGGTAAGAATGGTAACAATCTCCATTATAGCTGCAAACTGTATGCTATTAAATGTCCCCGGCTGATTCAAAGTGTTTAATTTATTATAAGCAATAAAATCCATTATACAACTTATAATATTGATCACCGGAATAAACAGGATAAGGCAGCCGATGCCACAGGAGAAAAGCCCAAGTCCAATACCGTATGCTCCCATACCCAGCGCAAATAATAGGTTTAAAATTGCTGAGATTAGAAACAATGTTTTCGCTGTACTTATTTCAGATGGTATCATATGCTGTTTTTTGTTATAAATAAAAAAGCAACCTCCTTAAACAAAAGAGGCTGCTCAAAATATAAATATGGTTAATCTACTTTACAAGATTGAACTTTTCACCGAATTGACCGATAAGCGGCAGCGGAGTTACCTTTCCGCCGGCAGCATTCATAATACCCATAATAAGAAATATTACCCAGGGGATATAAAGTATTAACCCAATTCCACAGGTAATGGTACCAAGAATGGCAGCAAGTATGTTTACAATAAAAAGCACAATAGCCTGTTCCGTATGGAACATTACAAACTTATTTCTTTTCATATCGTCCATTAGTAGAGGAATGAAAAAAATAAGATAAGCTACGATAGCCATGGTTTTCCCGGATTCGATCTCTTCCGGAGTAATGTTAAGTTGTCTTGTTTCGTCCACTGAAAATGTCCCTTTTTATTTTATTTTACTAAATTAAGCTTTGCTCCAAACTTTCCGATCAAAGGAAGTTCTTTCGCTTTTCCCTGTATTGCAGAAAGTAGTCCTAAAATCCACATTACCAGATAAAATAGCCATACAACCATTGAAAGTATACCTACAATACAAGCAAGAGTATCGCTAACCTGTCCAATTATCATTGTAACGATTGTAACAGCAATATATAACACAATGGTCACAGCCCATAAAACTATAGCCTGTTCGGTATGAAACATTGCAAATCTTTTATCTCTTGCGGCGAACAAAGGCACCAGGAAAATTATCCAGGCAAGTATTGCCATTACTTTTCCGTCTTCTATTTCTTCCGGGGTGAACGTTAAATTACGAGAATCGGACATTGTGGTTTCTCCTTTTGATTTAGTTTAATTTTTATAATCTAATTACAAAAATTCTTTATCCCTGTTAATTGAAGGGGAAACAAATAAGAATGGGTCCGACCTAAATTTTTAAAAAATTTAGGAATATTAATAGTTGAGTTCTGAGCGCATTAAGATCCGGTAATGACCTTACCTGAATATTGCCTTAATACTACCCCAGGTGCTTCTAATCCCCGATACTTCGTGTATTACAGAAATACTCTGAGTATAAGAAGAGCTGCCATTCCCCTGGATGCATTTCAACCTGTAACGATATACCGATGAGTTAGTATTGTTTCCAAAATCAACCGAGTTGTCCTGATACGAATAATAGGAGTTATTTCCGCTTGCGTTTATAGTCGCAACGTAAATGAAGTTATCGGGTGATTCGGCACTTCGTTCCAGTTCGAATTTAGTGGTGCTGTTCTCTTCCATGGTTTTCCATTCTACAAGGATACCTTCGGAATTAGATTTGGCGGTAAAATATTGAAGGGTGACACCGGCATATACGATACCGGTTAATGCTACAGTAATAATAAATATAGAAAGTAAATATTTTTTCA
>Ga0079224_100007487_pt1 | contig 14669 bp, 18 predicted proteins | sample Stecom2015_FD_80414 | JGI IMG/M metagenome (GOLD analysis project Ga0079224, IMG submission 80414) | Agricultural soil microbial communities from Utah to study Nitrogen management - Steer compost 2015 | ecosystem: Environmental > Terrestrial > Soil > Agricultural land | place: USA: Utah...
CTGCACCCGGACGAAGCCAATACCTTCAGTTGGTTTGACTATCGCAGCAAAGGCTTTGAGCGTGACCCGAGGCGAGGCCTGCGCATTGACCTGATCATGGCCAGTGACAGCCTCCTGCCCAAGGCAAAAGCAGCTGGTGTGTCCTACGATATCCGGGCCATGGAGCGACCATCCGATCACTGCCCGGTGTGGGCCTCATTCGACCTCTGATTGACCGGGCCATTACGGATGAAGAAAGTCAAAACCAGGGATCGGATCCTCGACACCAGCCTGCTGCTGTTCAACAGCCTTGGGGAGCCCAACGTCACCACTCTGCTGATCTCTGATGAGCTGGAGATCAGCCCTGGCAACCTGTATTACCACTTCAAAAGCAAAGGCGATATTGTTGAGGAGCTGTTCCGGGCCTATGAGGCAGAGATGCTGGATCTTCTGGCGGTGCCCGAGGAAGCAGACGTGCCCATGGACCAGTTCAGCTTCTTCCTGCATCTGCTGTTTGAAGCCGTGGCCCGCTACCGTTTCCTGTACCAGGATCTGGTCAATGTCCTGTCTCGCTACGATCAGCTTCAGGTTCGCTTTCGCCGGATTCTCAAGAAGAAGGAATTAGCGTTCAACACGCTGTGTGAGAGTTTTCGCCGGCAAGGCATCATGACGATCGGTGAGGATGAACTGGCTTCGGTGTGTGAGCAGCTTACCCTGACCGTGTGTTACTGGAGCAGCTTCGACACGCTTTCACATCTGGATGACAGGGAATCAGTGGACCCGGGCCGCGGGGTCTATCAGATGTTGCACCTGTTGCTGCCCTACCTGAACGAGGACGAGCAGGAACAGGTCCGGCTTACCAGCCGGACCTATCTCTAGCGGCTATTCTTCCTCGTCGCGCGCAGTGTTCTGACCGCGCAGCCTGGACAGCTCACTCTCCAATGCCTCAATACGGCGCTCCATGGCCTCGATTTCTTCCCGGCGATGAATGCCCAGGCGGCGGAGTGCGCCCGAAACCCGCTGGTCGAACATGTGCTCAAGCTTGTCCCAGGTACCAGTGGCCCGCTCGCGAACCTCGCCTACCCGATCTTCCACGGTGCGGATCTGTTTCTCGACCACACCCCGGGTTTTGCTCTCCAACTGTTCGCCTTCCTGAACCAGACGATCAAAGAACTTGCCGGCGTCCTCTTCCGCTTTGGTGTAGGCGCCAAGGCCAGCCAGCCAGATTTGCCGGGCGGAATCCTTGATCTTGCCCGCCAGTTGCGGATCATTTTCAGGATTTTTGTCGTCGTGCTCAGACATGCATACCTCATGGAAGTCGGGCATTAGCGTTAGCTGCATTGTATTACAGCCGGGCCCGGATTGCAGTGGCGGCCCTGAGAACCGCATAACGAAAGGCGGCAGTATAACCACTGATGCAATATGAAAAAATGTTTTCAAACGAAAGCGTCTCTCACTTGAACTGTTCAAATTATGGTCAATACTTCCCAATACCGGCATCCCTGTTGATGTCGGTTTGTCTGGAAGTCTTTCATGGATACTACTCGCACGCCTCTGCCCGGCATTCCCTGCCGGGCTTTTTTTGTTATTATTTCGCCCCATTATATGGTTATTCCAAAATAGATATTTGTCGGGAGTCTATGAATGATTGATATTGCCTGGAGTCAGTTTACCCCTGGCGCCGCACTGACCGGCGGCCTGCTGATCGGCCTGGCTGCTGCGAGTTTCCTGCTCCTGAACGGCCGCATTGCAGGTATCAGTGGAATACTGGGTGGCCTGTTGGTTCCGGCACGCCGCGATATACTCTGGCGCGTGGCTTTTCTCGCCGGGCTCGTAGGCACACCAAGCCTGTGGCTGCTGTTTTCCGAGCTTCCACCCATTCAGATTGACGCAGGTTACCCGGCTCTGATCCTCGCCGGATTGCTGGTGGGTATAGGTACTCGCTACGGCTCAGGCTGCACCAGTGGCCATGGTGTCTGTGGATTGTCTCGTCTGTCGCCTCGCTCACTGGTCGCAACCCTGAGTTTTATGGCAACAGGATTTATAACCGTATTTGTCATTCGCCACCTGATGGGAGCCTGAAAAATGAAATACTCTCTCATCTCACTTCTGGCAGGACTGATTTTCGGGTTGGGCCTCATGGTGTCGGGTATGGCCAATCCGGAAAAAGTACTCGGTTTTCTCGATATCGCCGGGCTTTGGGACCCTTCACTGGCCTTCGTGATGGGAGGCGCAATCATCGTTGGACTGGTCGCTTTCGCTGTCGCGCGCAGGCGCACTCTTTCATTCCTTGGATTCACGATGAAAATGCCCGCCAACAATCGTATTGAGCCCAGACTTGTTATTGGCAGCATGATGTTCGGAATCGGCTGGGGCATCGCCGGTTTTTGTCCCGGGCCCGCCCTGGTGGCGCTTGGTGCCGGAGAAATCAAGGCCGTGGTCTTTGTTGCGTCCATGGTGGCCGGTATGATGGCATTCGAATTGATCGAGAGGATTAAACGACCGCCTGTGGGAGACACGCGTGGATATCAGAAAAATTGATGACAGCCTTTCCGTAGCGCCTCAAATCGCAATTGAGGACGTTGCCGAAATCGCGCGACTGGGGTTTCGGACCCTGGTCGCCAATCGGCCCGACCGTGAAGAATACGGCCAACCGGCCATGGCAGACATTGAGGCCGCAGCGAAAGAACAGGGCCTTGAGTGGGTCTACATGCCGGTTGAGTCTGGCAATATTACCGACCAGGACGTAGAACGCTTCGCGCCCATGATCCGTGATGCCGAGAAACCCGTACTAGCCTTCTGTCGTTCAGGCACCCGCTGTACGGTACTATGGGCCCTGAGCAGTGCCCGCGACCACCAGCCTGAGGAAATCCTGTCCCGGGCACGGAATGCAGGTTACGACATTACCGGGCTTATTCCCCGCCTGATGCAGCAGGCCGGCAAGCGTTAATTTTCACCTCACGGAACGTCTCAATGCCTTACAACGGGATCGATAACTACCGCCACAATGAGCCGGATCGGCTCGGTGTGCTGATCACCAATCTTGGAACCCCCGACGCCCCTACCACTCCGGCCCTCAGGAAATACCTTGCGGAATTCCTCTGGGATCCGCGGGTTGTCGAGGTACCGCGCCCCCTGTGGTGGCTGATTCTGCACGGGGTCATCCTCCGCATCCGCCCCCGAAAAAGCGCGGAAGCCTATGCCAGCGTGTGGGAAAAGGACGGCTCCCCTCTGCTGATTCACACGGCAAAACAGGCTGAGGGTATCCGTGAGGCCATGAAACAGCGCTTCGGTACCAATGTGGTAGTGGGTTTTGCCATGCGTTACGGCAACCCTTCTATTCCCAGGGTGCTGGAGGAGATGCAACAACAGGGCGTGCGCAAGCTGCTGGTACTTCCGCTGTATCCCCAGTATTCGGCCTCAACCACGGCCTCAACGTTTGATGCCATTTCAAAAGACTTTACCCGGCGGCGCTGGCTACCCGATTTCCGGTTTATTTCCCATTACCACGATTTCCCGCCGTACATCGAAGCCATGGCGCGCCATATTGAATCGCACTGGGCTGAGCATGGCCGCAAGGAAAAGCTGATTCTCTCCTACCACGGCGTGCCGCTGAAATACCTGCTGAAGGGCGACCCGTACCACTGTGAATGCCATAAGACATCACGGCTGCTGGCGGAGCGTCTTGGCCTCGGTAAAGACCAGTACATGACCACTTTCCAGTCCCGGTTCGGGCGGGAGGAATGGCTGCAACCCTACACCGATGAAACCCTTAAAGCCTTGCCCGGAAAAGGGGTAAAATCCATTGATGTATTCTGTCCTGGTTTCTCCGCCGATTGCCTGGAAACCATCGAGGAGATTAACGAGGAAAACCGCGAATACTTTATGGAGTCCGGCGGCGAAGGCTTTAGCTATATTCCCTGCCTGAACGCCACTCCGGCGCACATCGATGCCCTGGTGCAACTGGTTGAGGAAAATCTGCAGGGATGGGCTATTCCCGAGAATTCGCCGGAGTCCCTGGAACAGCGGGCCAGACTGGCGGAAGAGCGCAAACAGGCCACCTTCCCGGGCCGCAGCGACATCTGAGGAGAGACAGGACAGCGCCATGAAACTGAATTGCGATCTGGGGGAAAGCTACGGCGCCTGGCAAATGGGCCAGGATGATCTGGTCATGCCCCTGATCGACATGGCCAACGTGGCCTGTGGCTTTCATGCTGCAGACCCTATGGTAATTCGCAAAACACTGGCACTGGCAGCCGCTCACCACGTGGCTATTGGCGCTCACCCGTCCTATCACGACCTGCCCGGCTTCGGCCGGCGCTCGATTCACCACACGCCGGAAGAGATCGAAGCCCTGATGCTTTATCAGCTCGGGGCGCTCGAAGGCATGTGCCGCAGTGAAGGCCTGACGCTAAGCTACGTCAAACCCCATGGCGCCCTGAATAACGACATGATGCGGGACAACAACCTGCTTCGTGCCGTGATGGAGGCCGTACGCACCTTCCAAACCGATCTGCCACTGATGATTCCGGTCACCAGCAATTACCGCGAACATCAGCAGATGGCGGCCGATGTTGGCCTTCCCCTGCTGCTGGAAGCCTTTGCTGACCGTGCCTACGATGACGAAGGCCAGCTGGTTTCCAGGCGCCAGGCCGGAGCGGTGCACGAGAATCCGGACATCATCGTTCGCCAGGCAAAGTCGTTTGCTGACAAAGGTGGTGTGTTCAGTACCACCGGCCACTGGCTCGAGCTTCCCGCAGACAGCCTGTGCGTGCATGGCGACAATGATGCCGCACGGGAGGCGATCAAAGCCATCCGCAAGGCGCTCGGCAAATCCGGCCAATGATTGAACCGGTTTCCGAAGACACCATCCTGATTACCCTGGCCCCGGCCATTGACGATACCCTGCCCGCTCGCATTGCCAGCCTCTTCGACAGCATCCGTCGAGCCGGTTTTCACTGGCTGGTGGATATGGTGCCCTCATACACGACATTGATGGTGGTCTACGACCCGGTACTCGTCGATTTCCGACAGGTAACCGCCGAACTCAGGCCCATCGTTCACAGGCTGAGCACACAGGGGCACACGGCGGAATTGAAAAGCCGCCTGGTGGAACTGCCGGTGTATTACAGTGCCGAGACCGGGCCTGACCTGGAATGGCTGGCCACGGAGAGCGGCCTGGATTGCGAAGAAGTGATTCGCCGACACAGCTCGGTTGAATACCAGGTGCATGCGCTCGGATTTGCCCCCGGTTTTGCCTTTATGGGGCAAGTTGACCCCAGCATTGCCGCGCCACGGAAAACCAGCCCACGCAAACAGGTACCGGCCGGAAGTGTTGGCATTGCCAATCGGCAGACAGCAGTTTACCCGCAGGTTTCTCCGGGCGGCTGGCAGTTGATTGGCCGCTGCCCGATACGCCTTTTTGATTCAACCAACCTGTCGCTCCTCAAGGTGGGCGATCGGGTGCGCTTTACCCCCATCAGCCGGGAGGCTTTTCTGGCCGCCGGTGGAGAGCTCATGCCATGAGCTGGCTGGAGGTCATTCATCCCGGCGTGCAAAGTTCTGTGCAGGACAGTGGTCGCCGAGGTCATCGCCACCACGGGCTGGCCGCAGGCGGCGCCCTTGATCTGATCAGCTTTACCTGGGCCAACAAACTGCTGGACAATCCTCGCCATGCTGCCTGCCTGGAAATCATTTTAGGGGGATTCCGCGCCATTGCCCACGGTACGCTCCAGATTGCCATCACCGGCGCCAGAACCAGCGTCACCGTGAACGGTGAACCGGTTGAACTGTGGCAAACCTTGAACCTGAATGACGGCGACGAGCTGACCATCAGCCACTCGGCTCATAACCGGCTTATCTACCTGGCCGTGGCGGGAGGATTGGATTCACCGGAGCAGTTCGGCAGTCGCACGGTGGTTGTTCGGGAAAAGCTCGCGGGCCGGGGCCCGATAAAGCGCGGAGATAACCTGGTACCACGGGAAGCGCAACGAAAAGTGCCGAGCCGGGAAGTGCCTGTACACCAGCGCCCTGATTTCAGTTCAGAGGTGGTTATCGGCCTGATACCGGGCTATCAGTACGCTCAGTTTCAGCGTTCAGATATCCTGCGACTGACAACCAGCAGCTACACCGTTAGTGATCAATCCGACCGTATGGGTTTCCGGCTTCAGGGCCCGGCCCTGGACTGCCCTCCTCCCGGCATCATATCCGAAGGTATTGCGCACGGATCCGTTCAGATTCCCGGTGATGGTCAGCCTATCGTGCTGCTGAACGATGGCCAGACGATTGGTGGCTACCCGAAGCCTGGCGTGGTACCGATCCTGGATTGCAGCCGCCTGGCTCAGCAACTACCCGGTGGCCGTGTCCGGTTCGAATTATGCGATCTGGCTACGGCGCAGAATCAGCGCCGGCTTTTTGAACTTCACTATCAGAACACTCGCTGGTGTCAGAATGGCCAGGCACTTGAGTGGCTTTGATTTCCCCGGCATGTTCAAGGTCGGGAACGGCCTGACAAAAGGTGCACCCTTCTGTATCCACGGCCGCCCCACCCGTCTCGACATAACGCACGCGATGGCTCGCCCTGCCTCGATTGGCTGACACGGCAAATCTGCGGTTTTTGCGATCTGACTGTTCCTGATTTTCCAATTCTTCAGCCATGGACGAATTCTCCCGGATATGGAGAGTGATATTTGGAATCCAGCTGGAGGATCAGTGTAACTAAGATACTGGGGTATCGAGAGGAAAAACAAGAAGAAAAATGGCGGTGGGCCAGGGATTCGAACCCCGGGACGGCTATTAACCGTCGGCGGTTTTCAAGACCGCTGCATTCAGCCACTCTGCCAGCCCACCGTCTTGTCGAAGCATCGGGAAACGCTTCGGCTTGCTGCCTTGTCGACAGCGGGAGGAATGATACCGGATTTGCCTCCTCTGTCAACGCCCTGCAAGAAAAACAAAGTAAATTCCGTGGCTTCTGGTCAGAGCTTAGACAAGATTACCGCGTTTTAATGGAATCCATTTGGCGTTTCTCGGTCGTAAATGATTGAAAGTTGCGGTTTCGACATTATGATGGTCTACAGTATCCAGTTGCACTAAAGCACTAAAGCACTAAACGGAGATGACAATGGAAGACAGACGTTTCGGCGTTCAGAATAACCAGGCGGCCTACTCGCCGGCCAGCGAGACCAGTCGCGCAACGACAGGTATCAGCGACGACGCCATGAAGGTGTTGCGTAACACCTACATGCTGCTCGGTATGACCCTGGCGTTTTCAGCCGTGACTGCGTTCCTGAACATGAATGGCACGCACCCGGGCTTCCTGATTACCATCGTGGGCTACATCGGCCTGCTGTTTGCCACCTATAAACTGAAGAACAGCCCCTGGGGCATCGTCACCACCTTCGCACTGACCGGCTTCATGGGCTATACCCTTGGCCCGATCATCGGTGCGTTTGTTGCAGCGGGCGCCTCGCAGATTGTTGCTCAGGCACTGACGCTGACTGCCGTCGCGTTCGTGGGCCTGTCTGCAACCGCCATCATCACCAAGAAGGACTTCAGCTTCCTGTCCAGCTTCCTGACCGCTGGCGCATTTGTATTGATTGGTGCCATGCTGCTGGCGTTCTTCATGGAGAGCTCTGCTCTGCACCTGGCCGTTTCCGCAGGCTTCACGATCTTTGCTTCGATCATGATCCTGTTTGAGACCAGCCAGATCATCAAGGGTGGCGAGCGTAACTACATCATCGCCACCGTTGGCCTGTATGTGTCCATCTACAACCTGTTCGTCAGCCTGCTGCACCTGCTGTCTGCGTTCAGCGGCGAAGACTGATCAGCAAACTCAGTCCAACGCCTTGAGAAAACCCCGGCCTATGCCGGGGTTTTTGCTTTAGGTACACTTGCAGGGTCTCCACCAGTCAGCAGTCAAACCCATGCCGCAGTCTCTCAGTTACACACTCGTGATCACCGGTGCACCCTGGGCAACACAGGCGCCCCAGACGGCCCTGTCATTGGCTCAGGCCCTGTTACGGGCAGGTCACCGTATCGACCGGGTGTTTCTCTATGGCGATGGCGTGCACCTGGCGTCGGCCCTGAGCGCACCTCCCTCCGATGAGCAACACTGGCCGCGACTGTGGTCTGAGTTTCTTTCCGGGAACAACATCACAGCGGTCGCCTGCATTGCTTCGGCACTGCGCCGTGGCATTGTCGATGAGACCGAGCAGGCCCGTTACGAGCTGACCGCCAGCAATCTCAGGGCACCCTTCGAAATTGCCGGTCTTGGAGAGTGGGTAGAGGGTAACCTGAAGTCCGACCGGGTTCTTTATTTTCACGGGGCACACTGACCATGACCACCCTGATTGTGATCGATCAGCCACCCTATGGCTCCTGGGCAGGACGAGAAGCACTGGACATGACCTTCTCCCTGGCGGCCTTCGACCAGCCCGCCGCGATGCTGTTCCTGGGGGCTGGCGTCAACTGGCTGTGCAAAGGCCAGGCCGCTGACGCCGTCGGCCAGAAATCTGTGGAGAAGAATCTCTCTGCCGCCACCCTGTTCGGCGTTGAACAGATACTGGTGGATGCCCGGGCCTGCACGCAATATGGACTGGAGATCGACGATTTGCTGTCAGGAACCACACCATCGGAGTCGATTTCCGAAACTCTGAGCCAGTTTTCCCGCGTTGTTTTTGCCGGATAGGACCCTGTCATGCCTGAAAACACGACCGCAACCCTGCACATCATCAACAAGGCTCCGGAACACGCCAGGTTCCGGCATTGTCTGGCGTCTGTTCAACAGGGTGACACGCTACTGCTGATTGAGGATGCCGTGTTGGCACTGCTCGATCGCGAAAAGCAGTTGCCAGGGGCTTTTTATGGTTTGGAAGCAGACGCAAATGCGCGCGCCGTGGCTAATCGCGTGCCCGCAGATCAACTGGTCAACTACGCCGGTTTTGTGCAACTGACCGCCAATCACTCACGAATCATCAACTGGTAAACCATGAGTGCTTCGAATCCGCCTGTAAGAAACAACGAGGGTTTTCTGGAGGACGCGGCCACCTGGACCAATGAGGTAGCCCAGGAAATCGCTCAGGAAAACGGCATTGAGTTAACTGAAAAACACTGGGAAATCATATATTTTCTAAGGGATTTTTATAAACAACATGAGATTTCGCCACCGTCGAACCGATTGTTCGTGAAGGCCGTAAGAGAGGCGCTGGGGGACGAAAAAGGCGACAGCATCTACCTGATGACGCTGTTCCCCGGAACACCCGCCAAAACGGCCTGCCGGATAGCTGGCCTGCCTCGCCCTACGAACTGCCTCTGAACCCGAGGCTGATAGCGCCGCTGTTATCTGTCCCGCTTTTCGGCTGACCGTGCCCGGGCCGCTTGCTGCTCTTCGGCAGCGGCACCCAGAAAGGTGCTCAGCCCATTTTCAAACAGGTTCGAGCCAAACCTGAGGAACTGGCGAGTGGATTCACGGGTTGCACCGTCCCAGGCGCTTTGGGGTATCTGCCGGATAGATTCTGCAACGCCCTTCTGAACGCCACTGGTGACCTTCGGCTCAATCTCATTGGCGGTGTCGATCAATTCCTGGATGCGCTCAGCCAGCCATGGCTTTACCACCCAGAACCAGAAACCGAAGAGAACGGCCGTTACGGTGGCCGCTGTCAGCAAAACCTGTGTGAGTATCTGTGCCCAAACTGGCATACGCTATTCTCCCTGGTGTACTCAGCCCAGAATGGCCTGGGGCAAGCCGGTCATGGCAAGAAACTGAACGAGCCCGGCCACGGCACCAAACAAGCCACCCACGAACATCAGTTGAACCTCTTCCTCGCGGAACGCCGGCCTAAGGATGTCCTGGAACTCTTCCGGACACAGGGCTTTCATCTGGCTTGCCAGCACGCCCGCTACGACCGGCGCGCGCTCACGGTTGAAAGCAGGATCACTGAATACATCCCGAGTTGCCAGCACCGCTTTCTGATTCATCACACGCTTGAGCTCAGTGTAACCGGTCATGCCCACAGACACCTGGGCCGCCAGCTTCATGACCATGGAATTGTCGAGCATGGGGCGCAGGTGTTTCTGGATAATGGCACGGGTTCGGTCGCCATGCTGACCGTTGATCATGGCATCGGCCACTTTCTCCACCGTGATCAATTCCTCCGCCACCAGGCGCGCCCAGATATCACTGATTTCATCCTGGCGCCGCAGAAACAGGCCCTGCAACTGCCAGAACAATACCCGGCGCGGGCGTACCGGTGCAAAAATCAGGTTTATGGCAATCCAGTTCGTGATAAAGCCAATGAAAAATCCGCCTACCGGCAGTAACCAGGGCTGGGGGTAGAACACCGAAATCGGCGCAAGCACGGCACCCATTAATCCCCCGATAATCGCGCCCCGATTGATGACCGATCTGAGTTCAACCGCGCCGGCCTGCTGGAAGATACGATTCATCAGATCCGGGTGGTTCTGAAGCTCCCGGCTCAACAGCGCCTTGAGGTCGACCAACTCATCCAGGTCGTCACCACAATCCTCCACCAGCTCTTCCACACGATTGGGCAACTGTTGCCGCGCCCACTGGTAAATCCTCGCCCGGACAAACAATGGCAGGTTGTCCCAGAGTACCGGCTGGATTTCATACATGATCTCATCAATATACTCATCCATACGGGGTGTTACCTGAGCCACCACCTGTTCCACAATCCGGTTGGGTTCCAGCTTCTGGTATACGGAATTCAGGTCGCCAAACTTCTGCAGGGTGCGGTCGATACAGATATGGGCCATTTTCTCGGCCTTGCGTGGAATCACCCCTTGCCAGCCAATAACCCCAACGCCGATAAACCGGACAGGATGAAAGGACATCTGAATGGCCAGCCAGTTGGTGAACCATCCCACCACGGCAGCCATTACAGGCACGGACACAAGAGCAAGGTCAGTCAAGGGTTACCCCGAAATCAAAAAAAGCGTTCGCTCACACGGCACGGATAATACCCGGGCTTTGATTCTGTTTATGTGACCGATAATGAAGTATTGCGCTTAACAGGCCATTGGCCGTGCAGCCAGGCAAGGCAGGTGTTTCTGGCAGCCGCCTGCAATGGGGCGGCTGCCGGAGGGAGGACGCAACTTATTGATAGTAAGCGTTTTCAGTGTTTGAGTGGTCGGTCACATCCCGTACTGCGGAAATTTCAGGCACGCGTTCCTTCAAGGTTTTCTCAACGCCCTGCTTCAGTGTCAGGCTGACGGCGGAACACCCCTGGCACCCACCACCGAAGCGCAACACCGCAACCGATTCGTCGACAATCTCAACCAGCGACACATCGCCGCCATGGGCTGCCAGATTCGGATTGATTTCAGAAGCCAGCACGTAGTTCACACGGTCCGGCAGCGGTGCATCGTCAGCCACCTGCGGCACCTTGGCGTTGGGTGCCTTGATGGTCAGCTGCCCACCCATCTGATCCTTGGAGTAGTCGACATAGGCATCTTCCAGAAAAGGCACCGAATTATGGTCCAGGTACAGGGTGAACTTCTCCAGGTCGACCTGTTCATCGGTTGGCACAACTTCATTGGGCGGACAGTACGCCAGACAGGTTTCTGCGTTGCGGGTGCCGGGCTGGGTCACGAAAATGCGTACGCCCATGCCTTCAACGTCCTGCTTTTCAATCAGTTGCGCAAGATAATCCCTTGCGGAATCAGTCACAGTTACCAGAGCCATGCTTCCTACCTGTTATCAAGTGTGACTGCCATTTTATGAGAGATCGCGGGAACATAAAAGACCAAGTAAAATAGTCGGGCATTAATGGGGTAATCAATTTCCCTTATCCCAACGGACGGCTGCCAAACCGGAACTTGATAATGATCATCCGTACTAAGACGCCTTTCGGAATTTTTGCTATGATCCCGCGCCAAAACGTAAAACACGACGTTAATAACGACACCCGGAAGAGTTTTCTATGACCGATCGCAATACACGCCTGGAACAGCTGCACCAAGCCCTCAAGGAGCGGATTGTCATTCTTGATGGTGGCATGGGCACCATGATCCAGAACCAGAAACTGGATGAGGCCGCATTCCGGGGCGATCGGTTCAAGGATTACGAACGGGAAGTCCAGGGCAACAACGACCTGCTGAACCTTACCCAGCCTGCCCTGCTGCGCAATATCCACGCAGAATACCTGGATGCCGGCGCCGATATTATCGAAACCAACCCCTTCAACTCTACCCGCCTGTCCCAGGCCGACTACGGCATGGAAGAGCTAGCCCGGGAGCTGAACGTGGCTTCGGCCAGGCTGGCCCGGGAAATCGCTGATGAATACACCGCGAAGAATCCCGACAAGCCCCGCTTTGTGGCCGGTGCCGTGGGCCCCACCTCCCGCACCGCGTCGCTGTCTCCGGATGTGAACAACCCGGGGTACCGCAACGTCGATTTCCAGACTCTGGTGGATAATTATTACGAGGCGGTGTCAGGCCTGGTGGAAGGCGGCTCTGACCTCATCCTGATTGAAACCATTTTCGACACCCTGAACGCCAAGGCAGCCATCTACGCTACCCAGCAGTTCTTCGAAGATTCCGGCATTGAACTGCCGATCATGATCTCCGGCACCATTACCGATGCTTCCGGCCGAACCCTGTCCGGCCAGACTACCGAGGCGTTCTACAATTCCGTGGCCCACGCCAAGCCGATTTCCATTGGCCTGAACTGCGCCCTGGGTGCGGATGCCCTGCGCCCCTATGTGGAAGAACTGTCCAACAAAGCGGAAACCTATGTCTCCGCCCACCCGAACGCCGGCCTGCCCAACGAATTCGGCGAGTACGACCAGTCTCCGGAAGAAATGGCCGAGATCATCGAAGGCTTCGCCAGAGACGGCTTCCTGAACATTATCGGCGGTTGCTGTGGTTCCCGCCCGGAACACATTGAAGCCATTGCCAACGCGGTCTCGAAATATCCGCCCCGGCAGATTCCCGAGCGCCCGAAGGCCCTGCGCCTGGCCGGCCTTGAGCCCTTTACCGGCGACGAAAACACCCTGTTTATCAACGTGGGTGAACGAACCAACGTGACCGGCTCCAAGCGTTTCCTGCGCCTGATCAAGGAAGAGCAGTACGAAGAGGCCCTCAGCGTTGCCCGGGACCAGGTAGAAAACGGCGCCCAGATTATCGATATCAACATGGACGAGGGCATGCTGGACTCGAAGGAGGTAATGGTTACCTTCCTGAACCTGGTTGCCTCCGAGCCGGACATTTCCCGCGTGCCGATCATGATCGACTCCTCCAAGTGGGAAGTGATCGAAGCCGGCCTGCGCTGCATCCAGGGCAAGGCGGTAGTGAACTCCATCAGCCTTAAAGAAGGCGAAGAGGCGTTCATCAAGCGGGCAAAAGACTGCATGCGTTACGGCGCCGCCGTGGTGGTGATGGCCTTTGACGAAGACGGCCAGGCCGACACCTACGAGCGCAAGACCGAGATCTGCAAGCGCTCCTACGATGTGCTGACCAGCATCGGCTTCAACCCGGGCGACATTATCTTCGACCCGAACATCTTTGCCATCGCTACCGGTATCGAGGAACACAACAACTACGCGGTGGACTTCATCAACGCCACCCGCTGGATTAAAGAGAACCTGCCCCACGCATCCGTTTCCGGCGGCGTGAGCAACGTGTCCTTCTCGTTCCGCGGCAACGATGCCGTGCGTGAAGCCATCCACTCGGTGTTCCTGTACCACGCCATCAAGGCCGGCATGAACATGGGTATCGTAAACCCGGGCCAGCTGGTGATTTACGATGAAATCGAGCCGGATCTGAAAGAACTGGTGGAAGACGTGGTACTGAACCGCCGCGAAGATTCCACCGACCGCCTGCTGGAAGCGGCCGAGAAATTCAAGAGCAAGGGCGGTCAGACGAAAGAAGAAGACCTGGCCTGGCGTGAATGGCCGGTCGAGAAGCGTCTTGAGCATGCCCTGGTTAAAGGCATCACCAACTTCATCATCGAAGACACTGAAGCCTGCCGCCTGAACGCCAGCCACCCCATCGAGGTGATCGAAGGCCCACTGATGGACGGCATGAACGTGGTCGGTGACCTGTTTGGCGACGGCAAGATGTTCCTGCCCCAGGTGGTGAAAAGTGCCCGGGTAATGAAGCAGGCGGTCGCCCACCTGATTCCGTACATTGAGGCTGAGAAATCTGAAGACCAGCAAGCCAAGGGCAAGATCCTGATGGCCACGGTGAAAGGCGATGTGCACGACATCGGCAAGAACATCGTGGGCGTGGTGTTGCAGTGCAATAACTACGAAGTGATCGACATGGGCGTGATGGTGCCCTGCGAGAAGATCCTTGAGACGGCGAAGAAGGAAAACGTGGACATCATCGGCCTGAGCGGCCTGATTACACCGTCGCTGGATGAAATGGTGCACGTTGCCCGCGAAATGCAGCGACTGGACTTCAGGATTCCGCTGATGATCGGTGGCGCCACCACGTCCAAGGCCCACACCGCGGTCAAGATTGAGCCTCACTACAAGAACGACATTGCCCTGTACGTGTCTGATGCGTCCCGTTGCGTCAACGTGGCCTCCCAGCTGCTGAGCAAGACCGCCAAGCCGGCGTTCGTGGAAGCGGCCCGCACCGAATACGACGAGATCCGTGAGCGCCGCAAGAACCGTGGCGACCGAACCAAGCTGGTATCCCTGAAAGAAGCCCGCGCACGGGCACCGGAA
>Ga0079224_100007488_pt1 | contig 14669 bp, 12 predicted proteins | sample Stecom2015_FD_80414 | JGI IMG/M metagenome (GOLD analysis project Ga0079224, IMG submission 80414) | Agricultural soil microbial communities from Utah to study Nitrogen management - Steer compost 2015 | ecosystem: Environmental > Terrestrial > Soil > Agricultural land | place: USA: Utah...
GAGGTCGATCGTGAAGTCCACTCCTAAGAGCGTTTCTACATCAACAGTATCTACCACCTTATCACTGAAATCTCCTTTCACCACCGTTAAGGCTACTTGATGCTCGCCCACGCTTTGGAATTCATAGAAAATACGAGCGTTGTTGCCAGGAGTCTCTTGATCATACACATACGGCCCGCCCACCCCGGCACTCCGCTGCTGGAGCACCACTCCGTCGACCTCCCAGATATACGACAAGACAGAACTATTGGAGAAATCCGGATGGAAGCTGAGCGATCCATCGAAGAGCGCGCGTGCAGGACGGATGCTCTCGGGGAAAGTGACTTTAAAGGCGGCAATAGGCTCTTGTTCATCAATCACAATAGCCACTGAATCGGAGGAAACCTGATTAGCGGCCCCACCGGTGGAAACCTCCAAAATGACACGATATTCCCCTGGTTCCGGGAACTGATAGGTCAGAGTCTGCTGCTGCGAGCGCTGAATCTCAGCGTAGTCCACGCCTCGTTTTTGTTGAACGATGTAGGTATAATTGACAATTTGCTGGGAAGCCGCCGATCGTGTGCCATCAAAGGTAAAGGTCGTGTCCGTCGTCCCTCGGAATCCCGGCGTCACCTGCAACACGGAAATCACATTTCCGAACTGCACGCTCACTACTCGTTGCACATCGCCTTCTCCATCTCGCGCTTGGATTTGCACGGCCTTCGTACCCGTCGCGTCGCTGTAGCTACACTGGAAAGTCCAGTTTGATGGATTGCCCTGGATCGTATTTCGAATACCATTCCCACAATCGTAACTCATAAACTCAAAGCTTCCCCGGCTGGTCACCGATTCACGCAGGTCAAAGTTGATCGGCCCCTGCGTTCCACTCAGCACGCGCACCGGCAAGTTGCCGGTATCTTCCTGGTCATTGACCCTTACCACCAATCGCGCGCGCGCCGGAAAAACACTGATCCGGGCTGAAGCCAGACCGGCGATGGCCGCGTCGACTTCTTCATTTTCTCCAGCTCCTGGATTGACGATGTTGTACTTACAAGCGCTACGGACGAGCAGTTGCACATTGTAGATACCTGGCGCATTGAAATCATAATTGAAGAAAACTCCGGTTGCATCAGGCGCATTGGTGGAAGAATTTAAAATACCGGAGAGTCCCTGATTGAAGTTCAGGTTTTTATTCACGAACCAGAAATAATTGGTATCGGAAGCTGGACAAAATTCCTGATAAGGATCGACCGTATCGGTCGCATCAAAGCTGACCCGCAGAGGATTGTTATCGGTCGGCAGCGAACCTTCGAACTGACTGGCATTGATGCGTACCTGTACCCGTGAGAAAGACTTCGCCACGGAGATGAATTCCTGATAGAGTCCATTGAAGGTCTCAAAATCAATGAAGGTCAGGTCAGAACTCAGCTGATCAAGTCGTCGCACGAGTTTTCCATAAGGCTGCCCTTGACCGTCGTAACCACAGTAATCCAAGACCTTTCGCGTCTGCGGCAAAGTGGCGCAGGTGATGCGGATAAACTGCTCAAGGGAGTTGAAGTTATTGGACAATTGTCGAAGGAGCAGTTCACGAGCCTCCGGTTGAATGGTCGTGCCGAAGTCCACCACCCCGTCATTGTCATCGTCTTCATCGATTTCTTCCCGTACGACATCAAAGACTCGAATACCTTGGAACCGCGTTTCTGGAGTCACATTTAATCCTTCCGGATTTCCCGGAGGGAATGCATTAAAGAAAGCGCTCGCGCAGCTTGCAGAATCAATAAAACCATCAGCATCACGGTCGCAATCTTCCATATCCAAGACCCCGTCTCCATCGATGTCATGCAAACGCTGATACTCGGCACAACCCTGGTTTTCACGGATATAGGTGCGGTATTCCGTTTCCGAGACACGGTCCACTTGGATCTTATTACGCTCCAGATCAAGCACCTTGAAGGTCACAAAGCTCAGCGTATCAGGACAAAGATCAGGCCCTGAGCTACAAGAAGCATCGCGAGTGCTGTCACAAATGCCATCCCCGTCATCATCAAAATCCTGTTCATTGGGAATACCGTCATTATCGATGTCTGTATCCAGAACGTTGGCAATGCCATCCCCATCGGTATCCGGTATCAGTTCATTCTGGGCACAGCCGGAATTATTGGGAATAAGGCCAATGGTAGTGCTCGGACAGAGATCTCCCAAATCCCGCAGCGTGGTGACAATCGGCGACACAAAATCCTTGCCTTCCACATCGAAGAGCGTATCCAGCGTAAAGACCTGGTCTTCGGTGCCTGCCACATTGCCAGAATTCCTTCCCACTACTCCCACCAGGGCATTCACAATGGCGTAGGAAAGGATGATGATCATGATTCCCACCGCCACATAGGTGATAATATTTTTTGCTTTCCCGGTCATATCATCATTCCCGAAGTTCGCCACGTACAAAATCCCCGCATAAATAATCGCGGTAATCGCAATGAGTCCCAAGAAACCAAGCACGTAATTCGTGACGAGAACAATCAAATCGGTAAGGTTCCCACCCCCGACCTGTAAACCTTGGGCATATCCGGGAATCTGCGTCGGTGGTATAAGGTCCTGCGGCACTTGCTGCGCCAGGACATCAGCTCCGCCAACAACAAAAAAGATGCTAAGCCCGGCAAACGTCAAAAGATGTCGAAGGAAACGATTCATGGCAGATTACTGAAACGTGATAAAGGTCAGCAAGGTATTGACGATGGTATAAGCGGAAAAAATAATGACGATCCCGATCACCACATACGTCATGATGTTCTTCGCACGACCACTGAGTTCTTCGTTGGCAAATGACAAAATATAGAAAATACCAGAAGCGACGAAAGCAAAGACGGCCACCACACTTACATACGGCAAGCTCGCATTGGTATAAAACACGATGAGTTCACTGAGGCTTTGCTGGCGGGAAATACCTTGAGGGACCAGCTCTTCGCTCGGCACCTGAACCCCGGTCCCGTTGTACACCGGAGTATAATTGGTGGTATTTCCAGTCCCCACGGAGGCTCCGCCTTGGGACAGCAGCTGATCAATTCGGGATTGAGGAGTCACTCCCAGCTGCACTTGTCCGCTGCGGATTAATCCTAAGAGCACGTCGAGTTCTGAAGCATTGTAATCATCGAGATTGGCACGCGGAGCGGAAGAAGAACTCGAAGAAGAAGTGGAGGCACTGCTGGGAACATTACTGGAAGAACCCGTCGTTCCGCCAAAATACTGTCGGAAGCTTGTATTGTTACTGCTGGAACTCACCGGACCCGCTCCACCGACTGTCCCCAAATAAGAACATTGTTCCGACCACCTCCGCGCTTCGCTTTCGGAAGGTGTCCCTTGAACAATGATCTGACCTTCGCGCCTGCCGGCACACGCTTGCTCATCCGCAGGATCAGTGGAAATCCCCTGAGCAGTTGCCCGACTCAGGACCCCTTTGGCATTGATCTTGCAGCGGACCAATCCCTCTACCCAAATATTGTGAAGCTCGTTGAAATAAAATTCTTTTCGCTGCAAACAAGAATCAATCGAATCAGCTTTTTTGAAACTTCGTCCGATTTGCTGCGGCTGATCGTAGTTCACCGGATAGTTCCCGATGTTCAGAATATCACTGACAGACTGCGCAAAAACCGACGGAGCGAACGACGAAAAAAGAAAAAACGAAAGGAAAAAAACGTGAAGTGCCGTTCGCAAAAACCTGGGCATAAGACAAAAAAATCTCCCTCAAGTCTAGCAAAGGAAATGGTCGGGCAGAAAAATCAAAAGATATTCACATAACATTGGCAAAAACCCGTCTCGTGAATTTTTTAATAAAGATAGGAATATTTTCGAAATTGAGAAACTCTCTCATCCTTACGTTCCTAACGGTCGTTACGGTCCTTACGTCCCTTCCTCCTACGCTGCCAAAAAAGTCCTGATCAACGTCGCAACAATCGTGTAAGCGCTAAAGGCCACCAGGCAGCCAATGAAAACATTCTTCATGGCGGTCTTCGCCTGGGACACCAGATCATCATTGCCGAAATTAACGACCATCACCACTCCGGCAATCACAAAGGTCACGAAGGCAATCACGCCGAGAAAGCCGAGAAGGTAATTGGACAATCCCTGAAGCTGGATTTCCAAGGCAGAAATATTCACGCCTTCGTACCCCCCGGATGGAAAAATAATCTGGTTCACCAAGGTATCAGCCAGGCCAATGAGAATAATCCCAATCGCCGTGTAGCCCACGATTTTTTTCTGACGCTCGATCTCTTCATCGTTGCCAGGTGTCAGCAAGGTTCTGACACCCGCCACGACCAGCATTAAAATTGCGCCGGCGCCGGAAAAGGAAAGGAATAAATTGAGCAATTGTTTAATGCGCTGGGCCATACTGGAGGCCACCAACACCGCCGTCTGCTCGTCGAAGATATACTCCCCTTCGGACACGAAAAAATACCGGTAAATAAAATCGCCTGCCAAACCAAACACCACCAAGCCGATGAGCACATAAAAAACATTCATTTTCTGCCTTTCAGCCTGTTCGGAAACCGAAGATTGAGCGGTGACCAATACAAATCCCGCCGCGAATAAAATAAATAAAGCGATCGACCGCAGGATAAAACTCATCGACCCCAGCAAAATATTGACGATGCGCTTAAACCCCTCCACTCCGGCTGAAGTGCCAGCCGGCACTTCATCGGGGGAAGCAACCACATTGGGCAGGTGTTCCACCGCTTCATGCCCGAAAGGAATGCTGATATTCCCAGCAAAAGCCGGTTCAAATCCCAGCAAGACCAACATCACAGCGCCAATGAGAAAAAACCTTCTCATGAAGAAAAGTTAATTAAGAGGACGTTCCATCGGCCGGTGGCGCCAAAGGAGTGACCGCCGGATTGGCCTCCCGCACCGCCCGGCCACCCGCTGAAAATTCCGCAACGATCGTGTAGGAAGAGAAGGAAATCACCAGACCAATCAGTGACCCGGTAATAATTTTGGAAGCCTTTTGCCCTCTTTCTTCATTGCCGGCGCTAAAGGCATACATCACCCCGCCGACCACCAGCATAAAGAGAAACAATCCCGACATGGCCGCTAAGACGAGATTGGTAATGTTCGCCAGGAGTGACAATCCGCCTTCGACATTCACGGATTGCTGCACAAACACTTCTCCGAACGGAACGCCGGGAAAAGTTTGCAGGTTGAAAATAACCCCTATCAGCGCTTCAGAAATCATGATCAGGAGGAAGCCCAAAAAACCATAGGTAAATACTTCCTTTTGTTTATTCACCAGCTCATCATCAGCGCTGAAAAGAATGGTGGAGCCGGATTTGACGATATAAAAGACCGCCAAGCCACCGAGGACGTATCTCAAAAACTTGATAAGGATTTCGATCTGCGCCTGAAACACGCTGGTAGCCGTCAAAATCTGCTCCTGACTGGAAACAAAGCTGACACCGTCGCGGTAGAGGAAAAAAGTTTGGCTCAAAAAATCAGCAAACACCACGAAGGCGGTCCCGAACAAGAGGTACAGGAAGTGCTGGGAAGCGGAAGAAAACTTCTCTTCATTTCCACCGGCGACCACCAGCCGCACTCCAAACCAAGCGATCAGCAAGACCAGAATGGGCGCCAGAATTTGTTTGAGAGTATCCACCAGACCCCGGATGGTTTCTACCACCCCCTGGGAACCGGAGTTTTCGCCGACGATCGTCTCAAAATTCACTCCTGGATAAAGATCAGGGTTGAAAGGAATGAGGGTGTCATTCGCCAAAACACTCGAACTCATCGATAAAAAGCCCAAAAACACACCAATCATTACGAGCATGCGCAGCCAACCTACCATAAAGAAGCTTTATTACCTGCAGATTAGCAAAGAATAAACGACAAAAGAAACGATCTTATATGACAAAAAGCGTAAAAAATGGGAAAGAATGATCATGAATCATCCCGAAAACCTGTCATTCGAATCGTTCTTTACAAAAAAACGGTCCTCCTTTAGAATATAATCAGCGTCGGGAAGCCCTCACGCCTTTTTAAGATAAACCATGAAAAAATTCTTCCACTACCTCAAAGACAGCACTCATGAGCTCAAACTCGTGACCTGGCCTACTCAGGAACGCCTCCTGCAACTGACGGTCATCACCGTGGTCTTTGTCCTCATTTCTTCACTCTTTTTGGGAGCGGTAGATTTTGGACTGAACAAGGCCTATACCTGGCTCCTCTCTTTGAGTGCTTAGGGTTTTATCCCACAATTCCTGCAAACCCTACTATCCGTAATAACCCTCTCCAACCATGTCCGACGATACCCAACAAACGACCACTTCAGAACAAGACGCTCCTGTCCCAGAAGCACAAACTTCCCCAGAAGCTGCTCTTGAGGAAACCATGCAAGAAGCTGTTGAAACAGCGGAAGAACCTTCGACAGAAGACCCTTCCGAAACGGAAGAAAAAACTGAAGCTCCTGCCGGTGAAGCCGGACTTTTGGACCCTCACCTGAAGAAAACCAGCCTGAAGACTTCCATCGGAAAACAAGCGAAAAACACCGGTCGAAACTGGTATGTGATCCATACCTACTCCGGGTACGAAGACGCCGTAGAAAAGGCGCTCCGCCAGCGTATCGAATCCCTCAACATGCACGACCTCATCTTCGATGTGATCGTCCCGAAGGAAAGCACGATTACCATCAAAAAAGGCGAGCATGTCACCGAAAAGAAGCGGCTTTTCCCGGGGTATGTCCTCGTAGAAATGATCGTAACCGATGAAAGCTGGTACGTCGTCCGAAATACGCCAAATGTCACTGGATTCGTAGGTTCCGGCACCATCCCCGTCCCGATCCGCCCGGAAGAATTCGATGTCATTCAAAAGCACATCAAGAAAGAAGAACCCAAGTTCAAGATCAACTTCAGCGTGGGCGAACAAGTCATCATTTCCGATGGGCCTTTCAAGAACTACGAAGGACTCATCGATACTATCGACGAAAAGAAAGGGAAGCTCAAAGTCCTGGTCACGATCTTCGGTCGGGAAACTCCTGTTGAACTGGACTTTGTGCAAGTGAAGAAGAAATAATACGAATACAGATGAAGGAGTAAGATGAAGATTGAAGGGCAATTCCTTCTCTTCCTTAAACCTTCATCTTACTCCTTAATCTTCACCTTTGAGCCAAACCTCCAACAAAAAGCATCTCCCCATTGTGGCGTTTTTGCTGATCGTATCGATGCTGCTGGTGCTCGATTATCAAAACGAAACATCGGGAGCTAAGTCTTTTTTTCTGACAAGCATTCTCCAGGACCTCATCAAACCGAGCACCATCACCGATGAACTCCTGAGCAATACTTCCCTAAATGGCAAAAAAATTACTGACGAAGAGGATTCGCCGCTGTTTTTCGAACAGTACCTCCAACTACCAGATAACATCAACGCTCGCCGCTATAGCATCGAAGGAACCACCCTCACGATTACCGAAATACGGTCCCAAAACCCTTTAAAAATGGTCCCCAGCCTGCTCGCTCAGGAAAGTCCAGACTATGCCTTCAACAAAATCAACGCCGGGACCTTCTACCTCAATCAAGTTCCCGTTGAGAAAAAAACCCATAATTTCCTAGGAATCGTCATCAACGACACCCTCTACGGATTTCAATACCTTCCTCAAGAACACCAAAAAGTCTTAGAAATTATTGACGCGCTCCAGCAAAATAAGTAAAATCTCCCAGCAATGACTAGCTTGTAGGAAAATAGGACGTAGCTTGTAGCTACGAATCCCCTACCAGCTACCAGCTACAAGCTAATTCCTATCAAATGGCTGAACTCAAAAAGAAGATCAAACTGCAAATCAAAGGCGGACAAGCCAATCCAGCTCCTCCCGTAGGGCCTGTACTGTCTCAAGCCGGAGTGAATATCCAACAATTCTGCCAAGAATTTAACGAAAAAACTCGCGATCGCATGGGGCAAGTCGTTCCTGTAGTGATCTACGTCTACGATGACAAGTCCTACAAGTTCGAACTCCGAGAACAACCTGCTGCGAACCTGATCAAAGCCGCTCTGAAACTCGAAAGCGGATCAAAAGAACCCAACAAAATCAAAGTCGGGAAGATCACTCGCGCCCAACTCGAAGAAATCGCTCAAAAGAAAATGAGTGAATTGAACGCAAATGACCTCGATGCCGCTGTGAAGATCATCGCCGGGACCGCCCGAGCGATGGGAGTAACGGTCGAGGGATAATGATTTAATGATCAAATGGTCAATGATCAATTTCATTCATTGAAAATTGATACTTCTATTTCGTGGGAGATCCGCTTCGCGCGAATCGTTATGACCACCTAACCCCCCATTTTATGGCAGATGCAAAGAAAGCCGCAAATCGCGGTAAGAAGCGCGGAAAAAAATACCGGGCTGCTTTAGAAAAGATCGACCGAAAAAAACTCTATACCCTCGATGAAGCGGTAAAACTGCTCGAAGAAACTTCCACGACGAAGTTTGACGGAACAGCTGAAGTCCATCTCAAGCTCGGACTCGATCCAAAACAATCCGATCAGATGATTCGTGGTACCCTGGCCCTCCCGCACGGGACCGGGAAACAAGTCCGGGTCATCGCCTTCGTCGATGAAGGAAAAGTAAAAGAAGCCAAATCAGCCGGAGCCATCGAAGCCGGATCTGACGATTTGATCGAAAAAATCCATAAGGGATGGTTGGAATTCGACGTTGCCGTCGCGACCCCTGACCAGATGAAAAAACTCGGAAAGGTGGCGAAGACCCTTGGTCAAAAAGGACTGATGCCCAATCCGAAGGCTGGGACCGTTTCTCCTGAACCAGCCAAAACCATCGAAGAAATCAAAAAAGGACGTATCGAATACAAGCTCGATAAAGAAGCTAATGTGCACAACATCTTCGGAAAAATATCTTTTGGGGCCGGCAAGCTGGCTGAAAACTTGAAGGTGTACCTCAAAACCATCCAAGAAGTGCGACCAAGCGCGGTCAAAGGAAACTACATCAACAGCATTACCGTTACTTCTACCATGGGTCCAGGGATTAAGATCAATCCAAACGAAGTAACCGCGCTCTAATATGGCTGTAAAAGTTCAAAGAATCGATAAAGACCTGCCGCTCCCACGCTATGAAACCAACGGAGCGGTAGGTTTTGATTTACTCGCCCGGGAAACCACGGTCATCCCCAAAGGCACTATCCAGCTCATCCCCGGAAATGTGATCGTCGAAACGCCTCCTGGCTATATGCTGGTAGTCGCTTCACGCTCCTCTACTCCCCGAAAAAAAGGTCTGACCCAGCCTCACGGCATCGGCATCATCGACCAGGACTACTGTGGACCAACTGATGAAATCAAAATCCAGATGTACAACTTCTCAGAGAACGACGTAACCGTCGAACGCGGCGAAAAAATCGCCCAGGGTGTTTTCGTCCACGTCAGCAAGTTTGATTTCGAGGAAGTGGAACAGATCAAAGAAGAGTCTCGAGGTGGGTTTGGTTCCACCGGATAAATCTACTCCATGGATTCACCGATATCTTCTCTGGTATCACGCTGCATTCTGGAGCGGATTCTTTCCTGTACCCGTTCCCGAAGCACATCTCTGCCCTCCAGGATCAGAGGAGTGACTTCAGCGTGAACAGCCTCCATACGAAAAGGAGAAAGCCGATGAGAAGGGCCATCCACTGGTTCCATAAAAAGCTTCAGAAGAAGCACCATTCGTTCGAGTTCCAATTCCACCTCCAAGGCCATCTGATACACCGGTGAGAGCATCGCCCCCGCATAGTCCACCAAACCCGTTTGTGCCGATACTAAGCCCTCCTCAATTCCCTCCTGAAGCCCGACCGCTGTTTCTCCGATAAAAAAAGCCTGTTCATTTTGGCGCGAAAAGAAGTATTCCTCAATCGCGTTCAAAAGGTCTTTCCAGCCTTGGACCATGGACCTCCGGCTCCCCATCGCCGCATCCTGGGCAAGAAGGTTTTCATAGCTGGCAATCCGGGCTCGACACGAAGCCACCAGTACCCTGATCTGAATTTCCGGAAACGACAAACTGTCCAGCCAAACATCAGGATCACTGGGCACTTCCGGCGCGCGACTGCCCAAAACACGACAAGCGACCGGATCTCCCAAATAAGCTGCCAGCTGCAATGAGTCCTGCGAAACTTCTCCGTCACGCACCCGCTTGCTGAGGCGAGTAACCTGTTCTTCGAGAGAGCTGGAAGGAACGTTTTCAGTCATACGATGAAAAAGGGGAACCGACAATAAAGCAGGTGGCCTGAGGAGACAAGCCAAATTACTCATACTTCCCCACCTCCACTCCCTGGTAATAATGCCCAATGATCTGCCGATAATTTTCTCCCTGCTGGGCCATCCGCGTCGCTCCATAGCCGCTCAACCCCACCTGATGCCCACAAGCCGTCAGACCTTCGCGAGTAGGATCATCACCGAAAGGATCTTCCACCGATTGAAACACCGCCCCGAACTTTTTGAAGTACGCATTATCACTCCACACCTCATCCCAGGACTTCGTTCGTGGACCATCCGTACAAGAAAAATACGCCGCTCTTAAAACACGTTCAGAGGCTGTGAGGGAGTGTTCCCCTTGTAAGGGGTTAGGGGTCGAGGGAGCAGCCATAACCACCTCCCCCTCCGTCTCCTTTACCGCCTGCTGCCACTTCGGGGCCCTCTGCTCAAATCCATAGCCTAAATACTTCTGGAAAATCGCCGGGCTATTGGCGGCATTGTAGGGTTTACCTGGAAATTTTTCATAGCCAGAAATCAAATAGTGCAGCGCATAGCTCCTCGCCAAAACAGCAATGGTTTTTCTCTTTTCCTGAGGCTGATCATCCGTCTCAGGCACTTCAGCGATTCCCTTCATATAGTCCTCCAATGGGAGTTCATTGATCACCACCATCTTACCGGAAGCTGCGGTAGGATTCTCTCCTTGTAAGGGGCTGGAGGTCGAGGGAGCTGCTTCCCATCGGAATTCGATCACATTGCGGAAGGTATTGTCCAAATATTTTTTGGTGCCAAACTGCTTCGGCAGTCCCCAGTTTTTGAGTTCCAAAGCGGGAGCCTCCTGAGCCTTGGCACGGAAAATGGTGCCGGATTTCACATCCGATGTACGGACCGTGAATACCTCACCGGCTTTCATGTTCCTGATCTGCACTGAAGCGCTGTCCCAGACGATGAAATCCCCTGTTGAAGTCACCTGTAATTCGTCCTGGTCAACATCGCTGAGCCAAACACGCAGAGGAGGGAGTTCGGAGTTCGGAGTTCGCGATGGGGAGCTTTGACTTGTTTCAGGATTCATATTTTCTGATGTTATTTCTGGTTCTCCTGGCTCCGAACTCCGAACTCCCGACGGTCTTTCTCTCTTCTCCTTCGTGCCTGCTATTTCGATCCCGATGCGGACCTTTCCTTTCAGACGGACCTTCTTGTCGCCCACCATCGGAACAAACTCATCGTAGGTCGTACGACGGGGCAAGGATCTTACATCTAAGGTGATCAGGAAAGTCCCTACTTCATTCGGCATCACCACCGCTTTATCGAGGAATCCGGCAATGGTCCTTTTTTCCCAGGAACGGTGCAGATAATCAGCCGTATCATTTAAGACCAAGACGATTCGGCTTTCTCCCGTCTGATACCACGGAACATTGCTGGTGTTGTGCAGCTGTACCATCACCTGATGCGTCCCGGGCACCGGCGGCATAGAACCCACTCCGGCCACTTCCGCCATCAGTTTCACGGTACCCCGCGCAGATACTTCCTCGGAAAACGCTGCCTTGCTGGGGCGGAAGGAAGTCAATTGCACAAAAGAAGGCAGCTTGTCGATGCCCACATAGCCAGTGACAACCGCTTTTTTCTCGTTGTACCCCGCACGAACCATCACAGAAAAGGTATAAGACGCTCCTTTTTTCACCTCCTGATCGATCAATTGCTTGACTCCGTCCTTCAACTGAATCCAAACCATGCCCGCTTCCCAATCAAAATTACTGTTATTCTTGAGCTGGAATGGCACCTCCTGCTCAAATCCTTTTTGCACCAGGGCACGGGAATTGAGCGGCTTCACCTCTGCCACAAACTTTGGCATTTCCACGTCCAAACTCACCTGCAATTTCCCACCTTTGAGTCCCTTGGTGCGGCCAAGCATGGGGAGGAATTCTGTCTCATACTCCCCTACTTTTTTCCGTGCGGCTAACTCCAAAGAAAGCGTGATCTGCCCGCCAACTGGTACTTCTTCGGACAAGAACAGCTGCGTTCCCGCCGGCAAGGCTACGATTTCCGAACCATTGCGCCGGATTTCACGAATTTGCACCGCGTTGACTCCTCCGGTAAGCCAGGGGAAATTGCTGGTATTGCGCAAGGTCAATTGCACGGTGCGCTTTTCACCCACCAGCACTGGTCCTTTGTGACCCTGGATAGAAAGGACTTGATAGCGGTATAACGGTCGGTTGACGCGATACGAAAAGGAATAATTTTTCGAAAGCTTCGTCGTATTGAATTCAAACAGCAGATTTTCTTTTTGCAGGCCGGAATTCATACCCGCCTGGTAGGGCAGTGAAATATCCAATTCAGATCCCGGCCCGACAAAAGAACTCAAGGTCACGAGCGGATCTTTGCTGCCTTTGCCGTACACCCGGACCGCGTTCCAGGACTGCTGCCCGGAATTCTTCAACCGAAGTTTGACGTCAAAGGTCTGCAAAGGATTGACCGTAACCGTCGTGGGAGCAGCGACTACCTCGTAAGCATATTCCGGCTTAATACCGCCCTGAGCCACCATACTGCGCAAACGGTCCATGGAGTTTTTGAGATCAAGGCCCGGACAAGCCGTCGCCCCTTGACCGATCATTTTCTTGGTCTGAGTACCCACTTCGGCGTGAGTAACGATATTGGGAAGGACAGCTCCTCTGAAAGCAGATTTCCCCAGAGGGTTTATATCGTACATGCCTGCCAGGTAACTGGTAATATTCACTAAACCGGCAAAAGCCCGTTCAGAAATGTGCTGGTCTTCAAAATTCCCCATCACCGAAATTCCGACCGTATTGGAATTCTGGCAGAGCACGTGAGCACCGATCACTTCCGGCCCGCCAGCCCGGCCTTCATAAACATTTCCGTCCGGATCGACCAGATAGTGATAACCAAGGTCTCCCCAGCCATTGGAAATGGTGTGATAGACATAGATGGCCTGCACGGCCAGCTTATAATCACGTGCATCCACACGGCGATCACTATTCAAGTCCTTCAAGGTCTGAGCAGTGTGGTGAATAACGATTTTTTTAATTTTATTGGAATACTGGCGCGGCCAAATAAGAGGTCTGCCAAAATCATCAAAGGTCACGGAGCGATCACTGACCTGATATTGACCGGGATAAGCACGTTCCAATGGCGCGCAAATATTCACATTGCCCTTTTCACCTCCGTTTTCCTCATCTCCGTCATTAGAAGGAACATAAGTCCCCAAAGATTCATTTGCCCCCCACTCCTGGCGACTAATAATCCGGAAACCAGCAGGAGACCCAATATTTGAATCCAATACCATTTGATCATTTTGTACAACTTGAACAGGGACATCTTTAACCTGTAAAACCGTGGCTGTAACCTCCTGGTCGAGCGAAGACCGAAGGGCAAAGGACCGAGCAGAAGAAAGGAAAAGGAGTTCCGAATGAGAGAGTTCTTCTTCACGGGCCAAACTCTGCCATTCAGACCAGCCATTCGCATCGAGAAAACGTACTTCCAGCCCCTCTACTGAATTGAGAGCAAAGGCTTGAAATGGGAAATTTGTATCAATTTTTTGCTCAACATTCGCGACTAGCTGTAATGGAAAGGCGTGATGCTCCACTCCGGAAGACTGGTTTTGCGCAAAGACCAGTTGAGAGCTAAAGAAAAAGAAGAAGACAAAAAAACCGAAGAGTCGAAAGAGTTGGGAGATCATAAGAGAAGGAAGGATCGAATTCCTGGAAGGCGGAATTTCATCATACATTTTGCGCAGCAAGTATGCCCTTACTCACATCGGAAAAAAAATATTTTTCCTCGTCAGCGAAAAAAGATATGCTGTAGGCAATTTCTGATTTGTATCGTATGACGAACTCCCCAAAAGGCGACCAAAAAAAATTTGAGGAGACCATTCAGCAGCATCAAAACGCTGCCATCGACAGCCAAACACAATCCCGTATCAACCAACCCTTCAGCAAGGCAAATTCTTCGTTGAGCGCTGAGAATAAAGCCTTCTTGGAGAACCTGATCAAACGAGTTGAGAGCGGAGAAATTGAGCTCCATACGCCCAGCACCATTATGAATGAAAGCGTCTACGAAAAACTCCCGAATAATAAAAAAACCGAAGCCGACCTCTTCGTAAACTCCACCCTCTTCGTCATCCGTCAGGTCTATGATTTTTATCGCGCCTCTCACAACACCGACAGCGAAATGATGCAGAGCATGGTTCAGGAATTGCGATTGAAAAAGGAAACGCTGGAAAAAGACATGGGGGATGTTCTGAAGATATAAGCCCTTGCCCGACCCCCGCCCCTTGTCAGGGGAGGCCAACCCAAGCTTTCAAATGTTCTTCATCAAATCTTAAAGTCTTTTCGATAGGCTCTTTTCGTCGTGACGAACCACATGAGCAAATCAAAAATCTTTCTAGGCGCGTTAATCTCCTTTTGCCTCGGCATAGGGATTCACCAATACCTTCCCTACAAACCAATGTGGTACGGAATTTCTGCA